>WNFC01008205.1_pt1 | contig 11512 bp, 11 predicted proteins | sample 5400541 | NCBI WGS metagenome assembly WNFC01 (sample SAMN13153342, study PRJNA577476) | soil metagenome | isolation source: 120 cm saprolite under Douglas fir tree site 2 hole 2 replicate 1 | place: USA:California | collected 2015-04-18
GCTCGGGATGACGGAGGCGGCAATCGTTGTTACTGAGATTTACGGAAACAGACACTAATTAGGTGCCGCGATGGAAAAAAGGGCGGCGCGGAGGCAGTCCACATGATCGTCGACACTCACGTTCACGTCATTTCGCCAGATCAGCAGAAGTACCCGCGAAGGGCCGGGAATCTTCCGGAGTGGGTGCAGGACCTGTCCGGCGAGACGCTGCTCGCGCTCAATCACGAGGCCGGGGTGGATCGTACGGTACTGGTGCAGGGTTTCGGGCCGTACGCATACGACAACAGCTACGCCGCCGACTGCGCGGTGCAGCATCCGGACCGCTTCGCCTGCGTCTGCATCGTGGACCAACTGCAAAAGAACGCGGCTGACCGCTTGACCTACTGGGCCAAGGAGCGTGGGGCATGCGGTGCGCGCCTAATCACGATCGCGGAAAGCGAGGTCATGTTGGATGAGCCGCGGGCGCTTATGCTATGGGAGCGGGCGGCCGAGCTGGATATTCCGCTTTGTATCATGACGCGGTTCCATCAAGTGCCGCGGCTTCCCGCGATGCTCGAGCGATTCCCGAATTTGCCGGTGGCGCTGGACCATCTGGCGCTGCCGCCGTTGAGTGAAGGGGTGCCCTACGCTGCGCTCAAACCGCTCTTCGAACTGGTGCGCTTCCCGAAGCTTTACTTGAAATTCTCCAGCGAGACGATCTACGCAGCCAGAAAGGGGAAGAGTACGCCCCGGGAATTCTTCCGACGCTTAGTGGAACACTTTGGCCCGAAGCGAATAATGTGGGGTTCCAACTTTCCGGCCACCCACGATCGCGGTCTCAAAGAACAGTTGGAGATGGCTCGCGCGGAACTTTCCTTTTTGCCGGTTGAGGACCAACGGTGGCTGTTCGGTGAAGCCGCTCTAGCCCTGTGGCCGATGCTGCGCTAGCAGGCTGCGGAAAAAGGCGTCCCGCAGCCTGCTTTCCCTCTCTGTAATCTCCCCCAGAGGGGGAGAACTAAACACTAGCGGAGCCGAAAGGCGGAGCGAGCTAACGAGTCGGCGAGGTGCGAATCAAAACACTAGCGGAGCCGAAGGCGGAGCGAGCTAACGAGTCCGCGAGGTGCGAATCAAAAAAGAAGGAAGCCAGCTTTATCGCAGGGTGCGGAAACATTTTTTTAAGAGATAGGTTTCTCCGCACCCTGCTAAGGGAGGCTGCCGAAGCATCCCCCATATATGCAGTGATGTAATCTATACGTTATCGCCATTGACCAAGTTGGTCTTGGATGGCCTTCGATTAAGGCCTGACCAAAGGGCAGGCAATAGGGGAGGATTTTATGATTTCTGTTTTCCTGGCAGCATCCTTCTTGCTCGGCGCCCTCGCTGTTACCCTGCTTCCAAAGACGGTGCGGGCACAGTTGGGTGAAGCCACAAACGTAATTCGGGTATCGCTGATCCTCCTGGCGTTGCTGGCCCTTGCATCGACCAGCTACATCACAATCGGAACGAATGAAGTTGGGCTGCTATCTCGAATTTATTTGGCACAGTCGCTTCCAGCAGGACACATCATCGCGTTAAGCGGTGAGAAAGGTCCACAAGCGGAAATCCTTACTCCCGGGTTCCATTTTCGCTGGATGCTAAATCTGCTCTATTCGGTCGATAAAGACAAAGTGGTAGTCGTTCCTGCTGGTCAGTACGGGAAGCTTGTCGCTGCTGATGGCGACCCGCTGGGTCCGGGACAGACGTTCGCTGATCAGAGCGGACCGATTGATAAGATGCTCGATGCAACCTACTTTCTGACCCATCATGGTCAGAAAGGTCCGCAGACCGCAGTGATCACGCCAGGAACCTATCGAATCAATCTCTATCTATGGCAGGTTACCATCGACGACAGTACCGATGTACCCAAGGGATTTGTGGCAGTGGTCAAATCGAACGTTCATTCACCTGTGAACTTCGGGAGTCTTGCTGTTCCAATTCCGCAGGATTGTCAGCCGACCAAGGAAACCGATTTGAGTGGCGGTAAACTAGCGGTTCCACTGGTCCCGGTGGGATGTGTTGGAATCTGGGATACTCCGCTTTTACCAGGACGATACTATCTAAATCGGGACGCCTACCAAATCACGCTTATGGATACTCGTGTCCAAACCTGGGAATTCAAGGGCGGCTTCAAGCGAAGGCAGGTTGCTCTGACCGTTGACCAGCAAGGCAATATAACTCAACAAACCAGTGAAAATGACGAACCAGTTTCGGAGCAATACGCTGACAGGGCGATTTTTCTTAAGGTCGAGGGTTGGGATATTCCTCAAGAGTTGCGTGTTCTCGTCCAAATTTATCCAAACAATGCGCCAATCGTAGTCGCTTCGGTGGGCAGCGAACAGGAAGTAGAACACCGGATAATAGTACCGATGGTGCGCTCGATTGTGCGAGACGCGACTGGCAGTGGATTCATCGAAGTTCAGGATATGAACGATAAGGGACAAATCGTAACTGTCAAACGCCCGCCTCGAGTACTTGATTTGCTCGATCATCGTCCGGTTCTGGAGAAGACGATCCTCGAGCGAATGCAGCCGGAGGGCGCAAAAGCTGGCGTCAATGTTAAAGAAGTGCGATTCGGTGATCCGGCCGTTCCTCCTGAATTGCTGGTGGCGCGTCTTCGTCAACAACTCGCCCAACAATTGCACGATAGCTACGGACAGGAAAAAATTGCTCAGGACGCTCGCATACTGACGGAGAATGCAAAGGCAACGGCTGATCAGCAGAGGGAACTGGTGAAGGCAGAGATTGCCGAGCAGGCCGCACAGCACAACAAAACCGCCGCCCAGCTTGAGGGGGAGGGGCAACAGCTCAAAATGGAGGCAATCGCGAGGGGACAAAGCGCTCAGTCGAACGTCCTGGGACAAGAGCGTGTTCTCGAGCTGCAAAAATTTGAGATGGTCGTGAACGTCATCGCCGATCTTGCGAAAAATCATCCACAGGTAATCCAGGCGATAGTCGAGAATGCCAGCAAATTCGTTCCGCAAACAGTGGTTAACTCCGGCAATGGTTCAGGATTGGAAGGTGCTGCTGCAGTCTTTGGATCGCTTATGAAGGGATCAACCAACCGCGCCAATACCACACAGGACGACAAGCCGTGAGATGGCACTAGCAGGCTGCGGAAAAAGGCGTTCCGCACCCTGCTTTCCCTCTCTGTAATCTCCCCCAAAAGGGGTCGCGCTGCGCATTCGATCCACAATGCGCTGGTCCATTCGCATGGGCCTTGCAGCGTCCGAGAGCTACGGCCTGACGCCGGCTTCGGCCCGGATCACGGCGGCGATGTCGCTGCTCATCCTGGCCAGCGCGCGGCTGTGCGCCGCGGCGAGCGCGTCAAAGCTGTCGCCTTGCACGGCTTCGCGCGCGAGCGTGCGGCCCGAACGGATTTTTCCATTCGCGCTCTTGCGTACCGCCCACACCGCTTCGAGAAGCGCCGCCTCGCTCCGCGTCGACTCGAAGCGCTGGACGTCAATTGTGACCCAATAGGACGGATTGAAGTTCGCCAACGGCGCCGTCGCCACGTCGGGCGTGCCGAGCAGCACCGCCAGATCGCCAGCCACGGCGCTCGCGATTATATCGTTCAGCGGCGCGGCCCAGCGGTTGAACTCTTCGATCTCGACGCGGTTCGTAGCGACCTGGACCACGAACCCCGGTTGGTCGACTGAAGCCGGGATGCTGACCGGGCCGACCATAATCGTAGTGTGCACGGCCGGCGCGCGGTCTGGGGTGGCGGTAGAATCAAGGGTGTAGAACTGCGGGGATGCCGATGCGCTGCAACCGTCTGCCGCCGCCGCAATAAACGCGATCAAGAGCAGACAGGCTATTCGGCCCGCCATCACTTCGCCTCTCCCTTCTTGCCGCGAAGGAGCGCCTCCGGATGACGCTCCAGATAGTCAGCGAGCACGCGCACGGAACGCGCTGCACGGCTCACCTCCTGGAGCGTGCCGCTCAGTTGCTGGATTTGCGCGGAATTCGGCGCGGTGAGATTGCCCGTGTTGTCGAGCGTGCCTTGGGCACTCACCAGGGTACCGCGCGCACTGACGAGCGTCAGATCAAGATCGGCAAGCGCCGTCTGCAAACTGTTGCCGATCTGCTGCAAAGGCATCTTTTCGACCTTCTTGATGATGTTCTCGACGCTCGCCGCAGTCGTCTGGAGCTGTCCTGGGATGGTAGGCATTTGCGGCGGCGTCTGCGACCAATCCACCGTCGCCGGGGGCGAGCCCGGAAAAAAGTCGAACGCCACGTACACCGCTCCAGTCAGCAGATTCCCGGTCTGCAGTTGCGCACGCACTCCATGGGCTATCAGCGAGTCGAGCAGCTTCCTGCTCACTGCATCGAGATTCATGCCTCGCGACGTGCCAAGAATCCGGACCCCGAGCCTCCGTGGGTCCAGCCGTATAGTTACCGGCACCGAGAACTTGAAGGTTTTGAGATCGATTTGCGCCCGCACATCCGTAACCTCGCCGACCGGTATACCGCGAAACTCGACCGGCGCGCCGCGTGCGAGCCCGCGCACCGATTCGTTGAAGATAAGCTGGTAGTTCTGCGGATTGCGGGCGCCCGGTTCGAAGGCCTGGGCGCGGTTGCGGTAGAGGGTGAAAGCGGTATTCGCCTCCGCCGGCGGCAGGACCGCAGCGGCCGCGGCGGTCTCGAAGGCGATGCCGCCGATCAGAATGGACAAAGCCGATTGGGTCTCAACCTTGAGGCCACTCGCTGAGAGCGACACGTCGACCCCGCTCGCATGCCAGAAGCGTGTGTCCGGGTTGACGTACTGATCGTAGGGCGCATGCACGAACACCTTGACGGTTAGGAACTTGCCGTCCTTGTCGAGTTGGTACGACGCAACCTCGCCGACCTGCAGCCGCCGGAAGTAGACCGGCGCGCCGAGGTCAAGCGAACCGAGATCGGGGGTCTTGAGCACGAATAAACGACCGGGAAGGTCGCCGGTCACCACCGGCTGCGTTTCGAGCGCCACGAAGTCCCGTTTTTGCTTGTTCGAAGTTCCGATTTCGAGGCCGATGTAGGCACCGGAGATAAGGGTGCCCAACCCTGTCACAGTGGCGCCCGAGATGCGCGGACGCACCACCCAGAACTTCGTGTCTTCGGCAAGAAATCCTTCCGTCCGGGGGGCCATCTGAGCAGTTATGATCACGCGGCGGTGGTCATCCGAAAGCCGGATTGTTGTAACGGTGCCGATGTCGACGCCGTTGTAGCGGATCTTGGTCTTGCCGGCCTCAAGGCCTTCGGCCGAGTGAAAGACGATCGTAATCTTGGGCCCCTCGCTCAAGACCCTTGTCACGGCGACCCAGGCGCCCACCGACGCCGCGACGATCGGGATGAACCAGACCAGCGAAAGCCGCATGCGCCGCTTGGGGACGGTCCTCGAGTCCGGGACCGAAGAGAGTGGTGGTTCGCGATCAGGCATGTCGAACCTCTTTCGTGCTTGTCGAATCCCAGATCAACCGCGGATCGAACGACTCGACCGCGAGCATCGTCAGCACCACCACCGCCGCGAAGAACAACAGACCGGGCCCGGGTTCCACCGACATCAATGGTTGGAGCTGGATGAGAGCCGCAGTGAAGGTGTCGACGAATACGTCGACCATCGACCAACGTCCGATGAACTCGATCATCCGATAGAGCCGTGCGCGCTGCTCATTGTTCTCGCCTGAACTGCGCTGAGCGGTTATTAGCAGGTAGGCCAGCGCGAGGATCTTCGCGCTCGGAATCATGATGCTCGCGACGAGCACAATAATCGACAGCGGCCACCCCGTCGGCGACCACAGGAGCACGACGCCTTGCAGGATGGTGTCGGACTCTGAGCCGGTAGCCGTGTTCGTCGTCAACACCGGAAGGACATTTGCCGGGACATAACAGATCGCCGCGGCGATCAGGTAGGCCCAGGTGCGCTGGAAGCTGGCAGGCTTGCGGAAAGCGAGCACCTCATCGCAGCGCGGGCAACGCCCTTCGTCCTCGGCAGGCGTGGGACGCGAGAGCAGGCTGCATACGCCGCAGCTCTGCAGCCCATGCTGCATCGCGGTAAGGGCGGCCGCCGTCATGTCGTCGCCTCGCTCATACCTTCCCCGGCGTCACGGACCCCCGCTTCCACCCACTCGACCCTGTCCCACACCTCCCGAGGGTCGAAGTTGGCCTGCATCGCGGCGAGCATAAAAACGAGTCCGCCAAGCACAAACAGCGCAATTCCCGGGATCACCGTCGCGTAATCCGCAATCTTGACCAAGGCGACCAGCACGCCAAGCATCATGACCTCGATCATGCTCCACGTTCGGGTGGTCGGTTGATGACGCAGCAAGTTGGCCACCCATTTCGGCGGGCGTTCTTGCAGGGCTCCAAGCACGATCGCCAACATGAAACCAATCTGCAGCGCCGGCGCGATGACCGCGGTGAAGAGCACCACCACTGCGACGATCTGCTGTCCGTTATCCCACAGGTGTTGGGCACCTCCGATCACGGTGGTCGAGGCACCGCGCCCGACGATCGTGAGACCGAGCATCGGAACGGAGTTCGCCACAATGTAGAGCACTGCGGCCGCCAGACCCAGCGCGAGCGTTCGGTTGAGGGAGTCTTCACGTGGCCGCCACAGCTCCTTGTCGCAGCGCGGACAGCGAGCCGACGCGCCCGGCGCAATCGCCGGCAGGCGCTGTAACAGATCGCAGTCCTGGCACGCGATGAGCGCGGAATCGGCGACCGGCTGGTTATATTTCTGACTATTGATCGGCACCTAATCTCCATACCAGAAGTTCGACGGTCCGTTGGACCCGCCACGTTGCACGAAAGTGGAACACGAGTCACGTCCGTCATTCCGAGCGTAGTCGAGGGATCGCGCCCCTTCCTCGGGGCACATGCTGGGAGCTGTGCACAAACGAAGCTTCCGGGCCATGCGAGGCTTGCGCCTGCGCGCCGCAGACCGCGCGCGATCCCTCCGCTTCGGTCGGGATGACAGAACCGGCTGCCGACTCTATAACGGTGACTTTCATGGCAGAAGTTCGAGGGTCGTCACGAATATGCAGTTCGAGAACCCAGGTCCTCTGACAGTTCGAAATGCGGCAAGAGCAGCGATAGCCCACAGCACTCGGTTCCAGCAGGGTGCGGAAAAATCTATTTACTCATGAAAAGTCTTTTCGCACCCTGCGATAAAGCTGGCTTCTTTCCTTTTTGATTCGCACCTCGGGGACTCGTTAGCTCGCTCCGCCTTTCGGCTCCGCTAGTGTTTAGTTCTCCCCCCCTGGGGAGATGTTCATGGGTGTGAGACCCACCCGCGCTGAGATGAAAATCCAATCCCTCCCCCTGACCAGGGGGAGGTTAGGTGGGGGTTGTCTTCTATTTTCACGGCAGACTACAGAGGGGGAAGCAGGCTGTGAAGCCCTTTCAACAGCCTGCTAGCTGCGGTTAACGACATGACGGAAGTAAAGCTATTCACCACCTGTCTGGCCGAGGAATTTTTTCCCACCGCGATCGACGCTACGAAGAAAATTCTCACAGATTTGAAACTGAAAGTAACACCTCTCCGCAGTACTTTCTGTTGTGGACAGGCGCCCTTCAACGAGGGTCTGCGGAAGGAAGCTCTAACACTCGCACGCGGTTTTCTGAAAGCCTGCGAGCCGGGTGTCCCCATCGTAATTCCGTCTGGCTCATGCGCCAGCATGGTGAAAATTTTTTTCTCGGACCTGCTCGCTGATGACCCCGGGTTATTGCATAAGGCGAGGACGATCCGGCCGTGGATCTTCGAGCTGTCGCAATTCCTGGTTAACGTGCTCAAGGTCAAATATATTGGCGCGCGTTATCCGCATCAGGTCGCATATCATCCGGCCTGTCATCTGACACGTGAACTGGGGGTTGGTGACGAGCCGCGCCTTTTGCTTTCGGCAGTCCGCGAGCTCAAGCTGGTCGAGTTCCGCAATCCCGAGGAATGCTGCGGATTCGGTGGGATGTTCTCCGTCAAATTCCCGCATATCTCGCTGGCGATGGCGCAGGATAAGATCGAACGGCTCAAAGAAAGCGGCGCCGATACGGTGGTCGCCAACGATTGCGGCTGTCTGATGCAACTGGGCGGCACGATGCATCGCCAGGGCGTACCGATCCAAACGCGGCACATCGCGGAAGTGCTAGCCGCACGGTAGCTCTGGCAGGGTGCGGAAAAACCTAGGCATTCCCGGGCTACGCCAGGTAACCGGGCATGATTCTCTCGGCGAAGCTGCGCACCCAGTTGCGGTCAGCCGGGCCAATCGAAAAGACGATATGGGTCACCCCGGCGGCGGCGTACGCGTCGACCTGGCGGCGGGCGTCGTCGAGCGGAAACGGGCCACTGACGAGGACCGATTTCTCGATTGTCGCCGGGTCGCGTCCGACGTGCCGGCAGTGCTCCTCGAGTCGCGCGATCTTGCTGCGGAAGACCTCGGGAGTACCGAACGTATTCCACATCTGTGCATGCTGCGCGACGATACGCAGTGCGACATTTTCGCCACTTGCGCCGATCAGTATCGGCGGATGTGGTTTTTGCAATGGTTTGGGGTTGAAGCTCGCATTCTCCAGTTTGAAATGCTTGCCGGCGAAATTCGCACGCTCCTGAGTCCACAGCAGCTTAATCATCTGGAGCGCCTCGTCGAGCCGACGCAGCCGCCCGGCGGTAGTATGAAATGGGACGCCGTACGCCTGATGCTCAAGCTCGAACCATCCCGCGCCCAGTCCGAAAATCAACCGGCCGCCGCTGATGATATCCACGGTCGTCGCCATCTTGGCTAGCACCGCCGGATGGCGGTAGGTGTTGCCGGTTACCATCAGGCCCAGGCGGACCCGCCGGGTCGCCATCGCCAGCGCTCCCAGCGCGGTCCAACCCTCGAGACACGGCCCCGTCGGATCGGAAAAGATGGGCAGGAAATGATCGAAGCCCCAGGCGGTGTGGTAGCCCAGGGTGTCGATTTCCTGCCAGAGCGCAAGCAACTCCGGCCAAGCGGCGTTTTGCTGCGGCGTCTGGATACCGAAGCGAATAGGATAGGTTGTCATTTCAGACTGATAATCGGCAGCCAACCAATCTTCTTCATGGTGAAGACTGGAATTGCCGCTGTCAAACCGTCGGCAGCGTTTCCAGGCCGGCACGGACCAGCGCCGGCGGCGGTATGATTTGTTCGGTTAAAATGATCGGTTGTTTGGCCATCGGACCCCACCCCTCCCACACCGCCTATTATACAGCATAAAGGAAGTTATGCAGTATAAACCGAGCAACAGGGCAGGTCAGTCAGAGGTCTCCGGACGAGTTCGCGGCCGCTCAGCTCAAATCCCTGTAACGGAGTGCGCGCGGAACGCGAATTCCGCCATCAGCAGGCCCGATTGTCCGGGTCTGGTCCCAGAAAGATCGAATCGAGGCCATCGCCGCGCTGAGCATGGGGATGGTATCATGTCTGACATGAGGACGAGACTGCAGGAAGTTTTGCAACAGGCGGAGGCCTGGCCGGAGAAGGCTCAGGAGGAGCTTGTTGATGCTGCCATCGAGATCGCTGCGGGTCTGACCGGCGAATACCACGCAACAAGCGAGGAACTCGCCGGAATCGACCGCGGGCTTGATGACGCCTTGCAGGGGCGGCTCGCAACCGATGAGGAAGTGAAGGCAGCCTTCGACAAATTCCGCCGCCCATGAAGATTGTCTTTACCGAGGCCGCAGTAGACGATCTTGCTAGCATAGCCTGTATCTCGCAGCAAATTATCCGAGTGCCGCAGCCACCGTCGAAAGACGGCTACGCGTCCTAATCGCACGAATCGCGCGATGGCCAGAGAGCGCACAACGGGTCGTTGAACGTCCAGGTGTTCGTGTCGTCCCACTCGTGCGATATCCCTACAAAGTTTTCTATAGGATCACTGAAGACGTGGTCGAGATACTGCACATTCATCACACATCGCGGCAAGCACCTTGGGAGAAGACGGGCTAATCTCGCTGCCTTGGACATATTGCGGTCGCGGCCGTAAGGACGGAGGAGATACTGAGCGGCGGGGTCGATTCTGGCACGCCGCAACCAACTCTATAGTTCTTCTGAGTTATTCAGTTGTCGCTCCGGCACTTCCAAGAGCGCATCGGCTCACCAACAGGCCAAGCAAATTCGCACCCCATTTTACCCGTGCGCCGCTCGCGAATAGCGTGCCGTGTTGTTGGCTACACACAAGACGCGCCATTTGCGCGGTCGCGTTGGGAGCCGCAGTCATAGCAACGCCCTCCCCTGTCTGTTTGGTCCTGATGCAAGCGCCATCGGGCCTTATACTAACACTTGAGAAGATCGAAGAAGCACATAACCTATGCTTATGGACCGCAGGATTATCGATTTTCGGCCGCAGCCAGCGTCCGGTCACGGTTTTTCGTTTGCATCGCCTGCTCCAGCGCCGAGAGCCGCTCCTGCATGCGCTCCCGCTGGTGATTTGTGTTCTCCTGAGCCATCTGTGCGGAGAGCTTCTTGAGCTGTTTGTCTTAGCGCGCCTCTTCCCTCGTCTGCTTCCCAAGTTCGTTGAGGAGCATCGCGTTAAGCATCGAGTAGCGGACCGTCTGGATCTTGCCGTCCGGGCCGTGGGTCACCAGCTCCGGGTACACCCGCTCAACCTCCTCGGCGATCAGGCCGTATTGGATGGTTCCCTGCGGGTCGGTCTTGTAGCGGAAGCTCACCGGGCGCAGCTTCATAAGCCTGCTGCTCATTTCGCCCATATCATGGATGTCGCGCTTGTAGCGCGCCGAGGACGAGCCGACCCCGAGCTGCCCGGCGCTGCTGACAAACGGACCGCGGTGGCGAGTGAAATAAGTCCTGATCGGATGGTCGGTAGCCTCCGCGCCGGCTTACACCGCCGTTGACTGCATCCCGCGCTACCATAGTTGAGGCAGGGCAGCGCCCACCGGGCATTGCTGAGCCTCGCGCGTTGCTTAGCATACTGCCTGTCGCAGCGGAGCGCACGCGATGCTCGCGGAGGTTTACGGTTGGTTCACCAAAGGATTCGACACCCGGATCTGAAGCACGCTAAGGAGCGGCTTGAGCAACTGGCGGGATAGAGGCCGCAGGTTGCATTTCACTTGGTTACTGAACGTAGCTAATCTGAGCAGGTCCAAAAGCGCCGGCTGCTGAGGGCGCTAAAGTGGGGCAAATGCTTTGCGCTGGCTGCCAGCACGAAAATCCTGACGACGCCCGCTTTTGTAACAAATGCGGCGCGCCGTTCAAGCGCGGCTGCCTTGCCTGCGGCGCCGAGAACCCACCCGGTGCCAGGTTTTGCAACCGCTGCGGCGTGCGCGTCGGCAAAAGTGACGACCATCATTCCGTGGTCGTCGCATCCACGCCAACTTTGGGAGCGCGAGCGACCACTCTACGCGAAGGAGAGGCAGGGGACACCACCGCCGGCGAGCGTAAGACTGTCACGGCGCTGTTCGCCGACATCAAGGGCTCCACCGAGTTGATGGCGGACCTCGATCCTGAAGAGGCGCGTGCGATCGTCGATCCCGCGCTGAAGCTAATGA
>WNFC01008206.1_pt1 | contig 11512 bp, 7 predicted proteins | sample 5400541 | NCBI WGS metagenome assembly WNFC01 (sample SAMN13153342, study PRJNA577476) | soil metagenome | isolation source: 120 cm saprolite under Douglas fir tree site 2 hole 2 replicate 1 | place: USA:California | collected 2015-04-18
CACCAAGGTCATCTTTGGGCCCAGCGAGGGCGCCGTCGCGGGCGTGCAGGGCGTCGCTGCCGTTCGCGTGCGGGTTGACGGACTGCCGATTGGCCAACCTGAGCCTGAGGAAGGCGATGGCGATGGCGATGGCGATGTGGACGCGGGAGATGGCGGGGTGGTGTTGATGGGGTTGCCGTTTCAGGGGAGCGTGAGAGTGGGGAGGAAAGGGACACAGTAGGGAGCGAATGCTGGCGTTTATGCGCCTGTGCGTCTCTTCTCTTTGTTTTTTCTCTTTGTCTGCGGATAGCTTGCCAGACAAAATCATTATTATTTGTCCAGTGTGGCTCACGCGCTCACACAACACTTTGGATAATAATTAAACAACATCTGTCCGAAAGAAGCTAAGGTGTCCTGTCAACAAAAGCACTGTAACTGGGTAGAGGTATAGTACATGTCAGGTGCGGTTTCCTGCGTTTAGCAAACGGGACGAGTCCATGAGATATGTATACATTGGTGTAGTAAGCCCGACGAAGGACAAACGAGTCATGTGTTCTGCAACGTAGTCATGATGAAAAAATCCCGAACAAAGGAGAAAGCGTCCAAATATACACAGCACAGATTACACGATGTATTCTTATGAGCTCCATCAGCACACTGCGGAAAGCGAACGATTAGCATCATCTGAATACCCCCGCACAAAAAAAGCAGAACCAAAAGTCACGCAAACTCACCCACGCCGAAGTGCTACCTGGTCTCACGCCCCATAGTGCACATAGGTCACCCAGCTATCCAAGGTCATCCCCTTCTTTTTCCGCAGCTTCTGCACGGAATCCCGCAGCGCCTTGGCGGCTCTTTCGTGGTAAGGCACGTCCTCCTTCCCGCCCTTGGCAAACATCCGCTTGTAGAAGCGCTTGCAGAGGGCCTTGCCGTCCACGTCGGCCATCCTCCACATCGTCCCGACCACGCTGCGGAACCCGGAGTGCTGCATCGCGGCCGCGAGATGGAGCGCCTCGTCGGGGGCGCCCTCGTCGATCAGCTCGGCGGTGTGCGACGCCGAGAGAAAGACAAATTCGGCGGCGGGGAAGCGGCAGCGTGCGATGTCGAGCAGCGTCAGGCCGCCGCCTTCGTAGAGCCCGAAGCGCGCGTCCAACGCTCCCCCGCCGGGCTCCACCGTGAAGGAGCCCGCGATGTGCGCGAAGCGGTGCTGCTGGAGGCCCTCGAGGACCGCGGCCGCGGTGGCATTTTTGCCGGTCATGCTCTTCACCCGCGGACGGCGGAGCCACCGCACGACCTTGATCTCTCCCTGTATCCCCTTGAGATTCTTGTAATGGTAGGCGACGAGGAGAAGCGATGGTCGATCCGACGTCCGCGAAATGGGCTTATGAGAGTCGATGAGCGCGGAGAGCGTTGCGGTATACGAAGGGATGTATAAGTCGCAGAAATACCGCTCGACGTTGTCGCTCGATGGAATTGGGCCCATCGCGTGGAGGGGAAGAAAACAGAATGCTGATGTTGGGCACCACCAAACGCGAGATTGCTCTGGTATGCCTAACTCGCGGAGTCGCTCGATGACCGGCCGGCCAACGAGCAGATAGAGGTCTGCGAGCACAGAGCGAACGACACTGACGAGTTCCGTCGAACCGACAACTTCATCTACTCGCCGGCGTTGGGCCGATAATCGATCCTTTAGTCTGTTTGCCCGATCAAAGAAATCGTTGGGAGTGGGGATGAGGGAGGGTGGCGCATCGTGGAGGAGTATGACAATGTCGGAACGCCATTTGGAATGGTTTACGATGACGACCGGCCCGCGTGCAGCAGCAGAACGGAGCGTTTCGAAAGGAGGTGGCGTCAAAAAGTCACCGTAGCCTGGTAGGCTCCGAATATGCGAGATGAGCGTATCGCGCTCCTTCAAAAGCTCCCGTTGTCTTGTCACAAGACGACAGAACGGATCCATCGACCCCCAATCGCGGCCCCGGGCTACGTCATCGTCCACATCTTGATCCAGGTTAGCGGAAAGGGTCAACGCCTCCAGCTTTTGGTTAACGGCGGCATATTTCTCTGCCAAAAATAAGTGGGAGCCGATGGGTTGGTCGACTGACGCGCGGAAACCACGTAATTCGGACCAGAGTAGAGCTCTCCCTCGCTCCAGGGTCTCAATGGCCCGCTCAATGGAACCAGATTCAATCTGATACGACGCGTAGTCCAATGGCATCCTTTCGTAAGCTTCGCCCATCCCGACGAGTTGAGCTTGCTGCACTTGTATGATGGGAGAAAAGGCCAGAAAAGGTTGCGCAAATGAAATCGTACTCTCGTACGCAAAAGAGAGGGAGGGGTGCCTAAAATGCCGCGCAAGGGATGCCCAGAGACACGAAAACTTGAATCTGTCCGCGATGTTTGCGTGTGTATCATGGACAGCCATGGGACACAGAAGCATGATTTCATCCAAGTCTTGCCCACGACCAAGCAAGCGGAGGTGAACACATAAGGAAAGAACAAGTCGTCGGATTAAAGCGAAGCGGAGAGCCGGCGCGTCTTGCATTGTGAGAAGATCATGGTGGAGAGTAATCGACTCTTCAAGGTAGTCTATTGAACGGGTGAGATCAAATGCGATCAGGAGATCATCGCACAAGAAACTAAGAGGAATGGTCATTAATGGGTGGTTCGAGTGGGGTGGAGTAAGTAACACCCGGCGGTGTCTTATTGCCATTTCGATGTCCGATAGATCGCCTGTTCGAGAGAACTTCGTGTCGTACCAACATGCAAGATCCTCGAGGTACACTCTCTGTCGAAAGGACCCGGCAGTAGTCGTGGGGAGAACTTCTTCAAGTTGCTGGATCTTCTCTACTACCGTCGCCAATGGATAAGCGCGTCTACTAGCGTACAGCGCACCAATACCCTCTCCGGATGATGCGTGGTTGATGATCTGTGGAATAAGGGAGCGCGCTTCTCGAAGGCCATCAAACAGACCGAAGGATCTGAAGCGTCGTTCCGCGAGGATGGCTAGGGATTGAGTGAGAATAACACGAAGCTGGCCGTCAAGAGAGGAGAAGCTGAGCACGGCGCGACAGCGGATAATCGCCTCCTCTGCGTATTCAGGGTCAGGATAGAGGATCGACCGGGCGAGGGCAAGCAATGCGATCATCTCCATAGCCCGCACGCGGTACCAATCTGCGCTATCCCCAGGGGGAGTCGAAGAAATGTGGTTATCCAGCATGGCGATGGCTTCTTCGCAATCATCGGTTGAATGTGTTCCGAAAGCGAAGCGAGCGAGAAGAGCACTGGCCAGCGCGAGGGAAGCTTCGCGTGGGCATGTACGTAGCCCCACCCATAGGGATTGGATGACTTCGTCTGGGGCTTGTGGCACTTGGTCCCCTCTGCAGAAGTGGGCGAAAATGGCTCCAGCCAAGTCCTGAACGGGCGCCCTCGCTAGGAAGTCTGCTGTGATGATCGTGAGAGAGGACCCAACATGTCTTCAACCTAACACCAGGGGAAGATGATATTGAATTCAGGACTTACGCTCCCAAGCTTTAGGATCCTCTTTCATGCTCGTCGGGCTGGCAGCGGAACGAGACCTCGTGGTCTCGGGACGCTGGTACTATGTGGTAGGTCGGGGGAAAAATCACAAAGACACCCGCCTGTCCGCAATGATACGGCGGAACATGAGCTTGACAGGGAGCGCTATGTGAGCGCAAGTGGACCTTCCCCGGGCAGTCCAGGCCGCCCAGGCCAGCCTTCCATTAGACACGTGCGTCAACACAACTGGAATATCCCTGAAATGGCCAAGTTATCGTTCGCTCGGCCACCTGCGTAAATTGCAGTGCGTCCTGTCAATGGCGTTCACATGACCTGTCCAGGTGTATGCAGATTAGCCAGAAATAGTAGTCCCAGTCAAACGCTATATGCAATGCAGCTTGATTTGTGAAAACTGGTAACATATATCAATTTCAGCCGGAAATGAGAAGACAATTCCCTACATCAGGCTTAGGCTTCTGGCAAGGATATGTGATGCTTTACGTGAATTCTGGTTCAGAGTCGTGGAGGCCGCATTCCGGCCGTGGGATGCTTCTGAAGCGCCATCACGCCATAAGAAGGCGCCCATTGGGCGCGCAAACTTGCGCTCATCTGTTTCAAGCAATCACCATACTAATCACCTTGCGTCTGTTTGCGAATAACTACATCGATGAGGCTGTGCACCGACTTTCGCCCCAACCCTCTACCCACCACGTCTCGCCGTCTCGCTACCATTTCATTTCCTCACAGCCAACCGACACCCCTTCTAAAGACCCCATTCCTTCCTTACTCGTGAAATGGCTGACCAACCAGGACACACGTTTTCAAGCGCTTTTCGAGTCTGCCTTGCAGGCTTATGAGCAACAGACAAGTATCACGTTGGCCGAGCATCCCCTCGCCTTGCAACTTCAGAGTTGCGACTCCGTCGAATCTATCATCGCCCTTCTGCTAGACCAAACACGATCCTTCAGTAATTTCCGAGAAAGTGATAGAATCATAAAATCGATCAAGGCGACTGTATCAATTCTAAACCCACTTTCTGTCGCCACCTCCTTCGTCGGCACTTTCGGCCTGGTATGTCAGAATGAATGCGCTGATTCCCACCTTCACATCCTTGACTGGTTTTGCAGACATTCCCACCCGCGAAAGCAATACAGGCCGGTCTCGCAATCCTACTTGCTGTATGTGCCGTTCTCTACTTGCACATGTAGATGTCCTTGTGACGTCCACGTGAACCAGGCGGCCAATGGTGTAGTATCCAGCTGGGACGCACTAGTCGAGTTGCTCGAGTCAATCGATCATTTTCTCAATCGTCTTGATATGTATACACGGATACCTCATACGCTCGCCCTCGACGAGATCGTCATCAAGATTATGGTGGAGCTACTCTCCACGCTCGCTCTAGCGACCAGAGAGCTCAAGCAGGGTCGATCAAGTGAGTCCGTTCTTGCTGGACGTGTTACCTTACTCAGCACAACAGTCAAATTTGTAAAGAAGGTTTTCGGAGAGAAGGATGTTGATGCGGTCCTGCAGAGGCTGGACCGACTCACGCAAGATGAGGCTCGGACGACGGCAGCTCAGATCCTCTCGGTTGTCTACGGTCTCGCCCAGAATATGAGTGTGATCATGGACGGTGAGCAAACGCGCTTGGCTTCTAATCCAGCACCTAATGAGTACGTTCTCTCTAGACGGAAAAGCATCGATTGACGGCGTCCGGGAAGGCCTCGGTACGTTTTGTTGGTGGAAACGAGCTAGTTCGGTGTCTGACTAGGCTCTAGAAGTCCTACATCAAATGGCAAGCGACATGAATAAGTCGAAACGTCAGTTACCTCCTAAGGTTGGCATTGCTGTCTGGAAGCGCTGAGATTGTCTGGCAGGTGACCAGTTGCGGAGAGATATTCGAACTTGGCTCTCTCCTCCTGATCCATGGAAAAATTACAATGTTGCCCTCGGATCGCGGTACAGCGGTACAGCAGCATGGTTCGTACAAGGCGACACGCTCTCGGAATGGAAAGCATCCGGACCGAGTTCCCTCCTATGGATCCACGGGAAACGTCAGTTACCGCGTACTTCTCTTTTGTAGAAGCTGATGTTTTTCTCCTTTCGTAGCGGGCGCGGGGAAGAGTGTACTCTGGTACGTTAACCATTCGATATTTCATCTTGAGAACTTATGGTATTGGCCAGTTCCACAATCATCGAGGAGATCGAGACTATGCGTAAATCTGGGCTCGCATTACTCGCCATGTTTTACTATGATTTTAGGGAGGATGAAAAGAAGGACCTCCGTGGGCTGCTCTCATCGGTGCTATTCCAGCTTTGCGACCAGTCCGATTCCTACTACAATGTCCTTTCCACATTCTATTCGACACACCGCGATGGTGCACAAAGCCCCAGTGACGACGAACTTGTCCGATGTCTAAAGGACTTGTTAAATCTCCCAGGACAAGCCCCGGTTTATCTGATTGTAGATGCCTTGGACGAATGTCCAAACACATCTGCTCTGTCATCCCCCCGCGAGGCGGTCTTATCGCTTTTGGAGGACCTTATTGACTCACAACTCCCAAACCTGCGTATATGTGTCACTAGCCGACCCGAGGCCGACATCAAGCCTGTCCTCCAGCCTTTAACTTTCCGTTCTGTCTCGTTACACGAGGAGAGAGGACAAAAGGAGGACATCGAGAACTACATCAAGTCGGTCGTTAACACGAATAGAAGGATGCGAAGATGGAAATCGGAGCACAAGCAGCTTGTAATTGACGTCCTGACAGAAAGAGCGGATGGGATGTAAGGCAATTATACCTTATTTCTTCACCACTCTCACCCGTACCTCTCTGGTAGGTTTCGATGGGTCCATTGTCAGCTGGACTACCTCGGCAAATGCCTCCCAGGGCGTATCCAGCATGCCCTCAAAGAATTGCCCGAGACACTCGATGGGACCTATGAACGCACCTTGCGAGAGATCAACGACACAAACTGGGAGTTTGCCCAAAGACTCCTCCAGTGTGTCTCCGTGGTTTCCCGTCCGCTCAGTGTCGAGGAATTGGCGGAATTTCTCGCATTTGACTTCAAGGCGGGACAGATCCCGAAGTTTCGCGAGGATTGGCGCCTCGAAGATCCGGTAGAAGCGGTGCTATCCACGTGCTCCACATTGCTTTCCCTTGTCAACGTCGAAGATTCCCAAATAATACAATTTTCGCACTTCTCGGTGAAGGAGTTCTTGACGTCAACCCGCTTTGCCGAAAAAAGTGACATTATTTCCCGTCGTTACCATGTTTCAATGACACCCGCTCATACCTTGGTCGCGAAAGCATGCCTGGGTATTCTATTGCACCTGGATGAAGAGGTCACCCGCGATAGCCTGGCGAAATTTCCTCTTGCTCAATACGCTGCGGAGCACTGGTTTGTGCATGCCCGTTCTGAGGGTGTGTCGGAAAATGCAGATGAAGGGATGAAACGACTGTTTGACAAGAGGAAACCACATTTTGCGATTTGGCTCTGGATACATGACCCAGCAGAGCGTATCTGGGGGGGACCCATGCCGGCTGAAACGCCGCTGCCACCCCGTGGAACCACCCTACATTACGCGGCTTTTTGCGGCCTACGCGAGATTGTTAGGGTCTTAGCCATCGAACACTCAGAGGATGTGAATTCTCGGGGCTTCGATATCGAGTCAACGCCGTTGCATCTGGCCATTCTAGGGGGACATGTAGACATCACATGGTTCCTCGTCGAGCACGGCGCCGACGCGGCAGCCCAGAACGAATTCGGGCACACTCCGCTGCATTACGTGTCCTCCGGCGGTCATCTAGACCTGGCACTGTTCCTCGTCGAGCACGGCGCCGACGTGGCAGCCCAGGACAAAGACGGGGAGACTCCGCTGCATTGGGCGTCCAGACGTGGTTATCTGGGCCTGGCACGGTTCCTCGTCGAGCACGGCGCTGATGTGGCAGCCCAGGATGAAGACGGGCGGACTCCGCTGCATTGGGCGTCCGGAAGTGGTTATCTGGACCTGGCACAGTTCCTCGTCGAGCACGGTGCCGACGTGGCAGCCGGGGACGAAGGGGGGTGGACTCCGCTGCATCATGCGTCCGGAAGTGGTCATCTGGACGTGGCACGGTTCCTCATCGAGCACGGTGCCGACGTGGCAGCCCAGGACGAAAATGGGTTGACTCCGCTGCATCGTGCGTCCCAAATGGGTTATCTGGACCTGGCACGGTCCCTCGTCGAGCACGGTGCCGACGTGGCAGCCCAGGACGACGGCGGGCGGACTCCGCTGCATCGGACGTCCAAATATGGTCGCCTGGACGTGGCACGGTTCCTCGTCGAGCACGGCGCCGACGCGGCAGCCCAGGACGTAGCCGGGCGGACTCCGCTGCATTGGACGTCCGAAAGGGGTCATCTAGACCTGGAACGGTTCCTCCTCGAGCACAGCGCCGACGCAGCAGTCCAGGACGAACGCCGCAATAATATGAATTAGACACCATACCATGTAGCATTAGCGGAAGGATATTGTTATATTGTACAGTTATTGTCATGCTTTGTGGGTTGTACTACACACAATCGTATATTAATCATATTCATACTAGGGGTAACCTCGTGCTTTGCCATAGGTTTCTGTTATTTTTGGACGGGTTAGCGGACTGGACATGGACCAGATTGTTGTCTTTGTAGGTTGTCTCTGATCATTTTTCGGTGGAATGATTCATTATTTTAATCGTGGAAGCTTGTGGGATTTCCCGAGTCGCTCCCTGCACTCTCCAAAGCTGTCGACTAATATTCAATTGTTCAAGTGTTTTTATTTATAGTCATATAAGCGAGCAAACCGTAAGTTGGGGAAGGAAGAGCAATCGAGCGATCGTTAATCATTCCGCGCAAATGACTGCCAGTGGATGCGGGTTTTGTCTGTCCGGTCTGGCACGTTTTGGCTCACGGTCCACGAATCAGAGAAAGGGATTGAGTCTCTATTTCAAATCTTTTCGTTTATACTGTAGGAGGAACACCAATTATGTTTACCCTACCCGCTACATACGGAATTAGGAACAGAGGCAAGCGAGTAGTACAGTGAGGCGCATTCAAACGAGTGCATACAGAGAGGCATACGTTCAAGTTCGAGAGTCAGAGCCCAGTCTGGAGGTCACGGTAGAGCGCAAAGTAAAGCACGAGGAGAGAAAGATGGAGGCAGTACTCCAGCTAGTAGCAAGAAAGGTGGAATGGTATCTGTAACAACGGTGGTCCTGATTAGAGGCTCATTTCGCTGGTGCGTGCAATCTGTACCGGTTTTTGACTCGTCTTATGCTTTTGTTGTCCCAGCTCCTGTCGATCGCTCTCGCCGCAGCTGCTCTGGGTAGAGGTATGAGGGCCAGTCATCGTGCCAGATGACTCGTGTGTCATTCTGCACTTTGCGACAGAAACCTTCCCTATCCATGCCAAACTCGTCTCGTTGGTGCTGTGGGCAGAGCAGGCGTGCGGTCGAATGGTGACAGAACCCCCGCTTGGTTTTTCTTCACATCGTGCTCCAGTTCAGGAATGCCCGCGATGCGGGGTATGTACTTAAGACCGTTGTCGCGAAGCGACCCACAGCCATCAGAGCGTCCTCGACTACCTCTCTGATCAAGCTTCGTGTGCATGAGCAAGAGGATAAGCGTAGAGAGATCGGAGACTCACGAACGCTGCCAGCTCAACGAGCGCTGAGGAGCGACTCGGATATTCGAGCATTCATTCAACTTGCTTGTCGAGTCCCGGTTACAGCTTCGATAATCTTATGGTATAATCCGAGTATCACTAGATCCTTTTCGTTGGGTCCAAGTGCGACAATAATATCAGCAGTTATCTCTGAGAAGCAGGCTGTAGGTGCGACACTCACTGTATGCGAATGTCGGTGTGCGTCTCCATTCCGGCCTGTATCTGTACCCCTTCGGTAAAAATATTTTTTATGTTGACGAAGGGACCTATGCGTCGATGAAGGGAGCGCGCAGCTTGGTGAAGAGCTTGAATCTCTGGCTTCATCCTGAGAGAAGACCGGTCAGCATGCACAGTGAATACCGAAGGAACCATACTGTCTTTGCTTTTGTGTGAGACAGTCCGAGGGTCTCTGATATTGGTCCAATGAGCCTCCGTTTCGGCGCTCAGAATCCATAGGTGCATCGCGATCTGCATTGATGCGCCTTTTTACATCCCGTTCGCGTCTAGGCGGTGGGGTTTCACCGCGGGAATATTCCGACGACGACTCGGAGCTGTTTTGCGTGCGCTCAGACTCGGAGTCGGAGCTGGGGCTGTGGAGACGTTTGGGGGTGGAGTCTTCGCTCTTGATGGTGGTGCCGCGGTTGCGGCGTTCACCGGTGCCATGATTGCGAGAACTGGACTCATCGGTGACTAGTATTCGAGAAGACCGTTTTCTGCGGGCATATCTGGAGGCATTGTGGGATGGGGACAGTAAGAGCTGGGCAAGAAAAAAAATCTGCGTCGCTTCCTTTATAAAATGCGAGCACTGGCATGTGAATCATCCAAAAAAGGGCGAACACCTACCCAGTTCGAAGCAGAGAAGGTAGGAGTCCATCAAGTCGTTTTGTGGGGTAGAATGGTTGTTGTCGTGTGTCCCACGCCGTCCACTCAGGCTGCATAGTAACGTAGATTGCGATTGCGGGGTATAATAATGGGCGCCGTCTGCCGTAAGATGAACGCGTGCATGTACGCGAATTCGAAGACACGCACGTCTTCCTCATAGAGACAGATTGACTCTGCCCCTCTCATTACTTTTGAACGTTTGAACGTTCATATCCCATAGTCACGGTTTCGGCACCTCTGTTCTCGTGCACGCCCGCTCGCATAGTGACCGAGTACACTCTACGTTGTCATCCCTCGTACAGGACGTTCTGCCTCGCGAGTACGCCTTGAGCTTATAATTAGCCCTTAGCTTGCATGAGAAAATATTACTGTAAAATCTCACCTTTGGGTATACAGGGCGTCATAATCCTTTCCCTGCTACGACAACGGGTCCAAACGAAGTCCTCAAAACCGCCCCAGCGAATAGGCAATTCACGATCATCCTCCTTACTGGAAACATACTGCCAGTGCCTCCCAAGCAACCTGGAAGATCTCTTTCCTTTCACTTCTGACCGGTATCGTTTAGTTTCCCATTGAACTTTTGTTGTCTATAGAGGTGTTGTGCCGCCGTATCGATTGTTCCTGTCTCAACATCCATCACTATCCGTCCTCCCACGCGATTGAATAGCGGTGTGCGTTGGCGCCTGTGGCTGTTATCCGTTAGTGATTATATCACCGGGCTGGGGTTGCGTCGTTCCAAACAAGTTGTGTTTGATCTACGCAAGCCACGAACACGACCGGGAGCGAAACGAAAAGGCCTCGGCGACATGATGCAACAGCGAAGAAATCCCAATGACCGTGGCTTGCTTGTGCCACCTTAGCTTCATTGTAAGCCGCGGGGAGTTGGCAGGTCCATCGGGACACTCCCACTCACTACAATGTACAAACACTGACGTCCGAAGCCGCCAATGACTGTACAAGATATGGGGGTAAAGCGATGGCGATGTGGTACACAATACGTGCCATAATTGTGATCCCCGGGATGGCGAAGCGGAAAATGCTCCAGGCTCCGCGTGAGACTCTCTCACAGGATGAACAACCCAAACCAAGATATACTGGCAAAGTAACGAAGAGCACTGGACCACCATGCTCAGTAAGTGTCGAACGCTGATCACGAAAGATGGAAAAGTTGCAATGAGAGCCCAGGTTAGGGAACCGCAAGAGCGTGAGAGGGACGTGCGAAAACCCAACCAGACCGGAAACAAGCGACGCGGCGGAGACCATCTCACGAGCGGGCCGCAAAGCCGCCACGCACGAGCGAGCGAGCGTCAACAGTCAACCTTCAGCCCATCCAACACCCATGACAGTCGAACAGGGTTCTTTCTTGGCGCTGCCACACGGCGCCAAAGTATGTTTATTAGCGGCGCATACCATTATATTCGATACGTCTCAAAGCCATTTGGACGCGCCGCACCAA
>WNFC01009435.1_pt1 | contig 11512 bp, 8 predicted proteins | sample 5400541 | NCBI WGS metagenome assembly WNFC01 (sample SAMN13153342, study PRJNA577476) | soil metagenome | isolation source: 120 cm saprolite under Douglas fir tree site 2 hole 2 replicate 1 | place: USA:California | collected 2015-04-18
GCCGATCATGGGCAACACCGATCGTGCCAGCGCCGAGATCACGTAGCACCACAGCGCCGTGACGCCGACCGCGACGCGGCTGAAGAGGTTGAGACTGGCCCAGCACACGAGGACGGCCTCGACCAGCACGATGACGTAGTGGCGGACGTCGCCGAAGTTAACCCACCCGTGGAGCAGGCTCGACACCGCGAAGACCCACAGAAAGCCCGCGAACCACAACAGCGCGGGGGGAATGCGTCCGTAACACACGCGCAGCGCCAGCGGCGTCGAGGCGAGGAACAGCGCGGCCGTCATCGCGGGGATCTCCCACCCGCCCCGGTCGGGCATCTCGAAATTGAACGACGCCACCATGAGATAGAACGCCGCCAGCACCACGCGATTGACCTGAGTGCCGGGGACGGCACGCGCCGGCGCGGTCCAGGGAAAGGTCCCAACCGCGCTAGCCACGGGCCGTCTCCACAATCGTGCGCCACCGTGCGACAACCGTGCGCCGTGCCTCGGCGGGAAGTCCCGCCACGAACGCCACGGCCATCATGAGCGCGAGACTCACGGTCACGCCCACGGCCCATCCCAACCAATGATGCGCCAGCACTCGTTCGCCCAAGGCGGCGGTGGCGCCGAACATCAGCAGCATGACGGTTAACGGACGGGCGATCGAGCGGACGGGCACGCGAGCGGGGCGATGCAGGCACCGGTCGACCAGGAGCGGATACGCGATCGTCTGCACCATCCGGCCCGCCAGCACGCCGAGACACACCCCGACGATGCCAAGCGACGGCGTGAGAGCGATCGAGGCGCCGACAATGACGGCCCCTCCGACGGCAGCGACCCAGACGCGCAGGCGCGGCTGCAGGGTCGCGTCCAGGACGTAGGCGTCGGTGCGCACCAGCGCCGTCTGCACCGTGGCGACGACGATGAGCAGATTGGTCCAGAACCCGGCGTAGTTCTCCGGGCCGACCCAGAGCGCCAGGAAGGACCGGTTCCACAGGAGGATGGCGCCCCCCACTGCGGTGACGAAGAGCCACGTCAGGGTCATGATCTCGCGACGCAGGCGAGCCGCCCATTCGTACTCGCCGCGTCCGATCACGCCGCCCAGGCCCGGCATCGCGGCGCCGGTCGTGAAGACGTGGAGCCCGAGGGCGATGCGGCCGGCGTAGCCGGTGAGGACGTACGTCGTCACCAGCGCCGGCGACACGACCATCCCCAGGATGATGACGTCGCTGGCGAGGGCCACCTTCGCGACGACTTCGCCGATCGCGATCCAGGCGCTCATCCCGAGCAGCGAGCGCACCTCGTGCGCCGCGGGTCGCGCCACCCCGAACGACGCGACGTAGTGCTTCACGAGAATCCAGAAGCAGACGCCGGTGATGGCGATCAGGGCCACCTGGGCGCCGGCGATGCCCACCAGCCCGAGCCCGGCATAGATGGCGCCGGCGGTGAGCAGGCCACCGATCACGTTGAGCCCCGCCTGGAAGCCCATGCGTTTGTAGCCGAGGTTCATGCCGCGCAGCACAGACTCGGGCACTGAGGCAAGCCCGCCCAGCAACAGGCTGATCAGGAGCGCCGCGCTCGCCACCCGGACGGTCGTGTGCAGCGCTGGGGGCACCTTGGTCACGACCGGCGAGAGCCACACCAGGACGCTGCCGACCCCCGCGAGGAGCGGAGAGAACAGCAGCCACACGACGAGGGCGCTGCCGACGGCGCGCCGATGCTCCATCGGATCGGCCGCCGCCTGCTTCGTCGCGATGACGAGACGCAGCGCCTCGGTCGGGCGCCCGTCGGCCGCGGACATGTAGCCGATCAGCCGGTTGAGCATCTCCCACACGCCGAACAACTCGCGACCGAGGCCGCTCACGAGCAGGGGCGTGACGATGAGTCCCACCCCGAGCCGCGCGGCGTAGTCGAGCAGCGACTGCACGGCGTTGAGCGAGGCGCGCCGGGTCAGCGTCACCGGCACGGGGGCCGCGACCACATCAGCCTGCATGGGCGGTCTCCTGGCAGGCTGCGAGGACCTGCGCCGCGAGCTCCTCGGGAGGCGCGCCGTTGCTTTCCAGGGAGATGACCTTCGGGCCGGTTCCCCCCCCCCCCTGGGCCGTCAGACGGGAGATGACCCATTCGAACTCGCGCCGGTAGGCGGCGGCGAAGTCGTACAGCTCCTGGTCGGAGCTGCTCTTGAGCGGATGGTCCTTAGTGCGCGAGCGGAGGCGATCGACCAGCAGGGGATCGGCCCCGTCGAGCAGCACGATCACGTCGAGACGCGCCGCCCAGTGCGCCAGCGCCCCCCGCCACCAGGCATCCCGACGACCGTCTCGGAAGCAGGGATGCCCCAACACGCGAAACCACGCGAACGCAAACACCGGGCCCTCGTCCAGCACGACGACGCTTCGGTCGCCCTCGGGAAGGCGGCGAAGAAACTGATCCAAAGCGTCAAGGCGGATGAGCTGCTCCGTCTCCTCCCACGGGAGCCAGCGGGTCGCTCCGATGAGGGCGGCGATGGCGGGCGTTGTGCGCACCGCGCTCGCGGCATAAAGCGGGCGGGGCAAGTTCCAGACGCTCGCTCCGACGAACTGCGGCCGCGCGGTGAGGTGGCGCGCCACGGTCGTCTTGCCCGCGCCGGCGGGCCCCGCCACCTCGACCACGAATCGCGCCACCCCCTACACCTCCGCCCACAGGAGCGCTCTCAAGTCGGTCAGCACCTCCGGCAGCGACCGGCCGGCATCCACGAGGTGGGCGCCGGTCCCGGTCCAGTCCGTTTCCCAGATGATACGGGACCGGGTCCGCACGTAGGCCGCCGGCTCGTCGGTCTTGCGCCGCACCGCGATCTCCGGTTCCACCATCAACACGATGATCACATCGGGTCGCGTGATCTGGTCGTAGTACCGCTGCTCCGCGCGTATCAGGCGGCGAGCGAGCGCGGAGGCGCGGCGCCTGTCGCGCCCGCGTTTGTAGAGTTGCGGAATCTCGGGTCCGACGAGCAGGCGGTTTTGCGCCACCGGGTAGCGCTCACACAGCGCGATCCCCCCGGCGTCGGCGAAGCGCCGAGCGCGTGCGAACAGGCGATAGCGATCCCGCGCGGTGCACACGTGGCGTAGCAGATCGAGAACGCTGGTCCCGTCGGTGCGACCGAGCGCGCGACGCGCTTTCAGCAGGCCACCGACCAGGAACGTCGTGAGCGACCGGGGCGGGCGGCCGAGGTGGGCGGTGGTGATGTCGAAGGGCACGCCGAGCCAGCGCGAAAGTTCCGCGACGCAGGTGGATTTGCCGGCGCCATCGCCGCCGAGCAGCGCCACGACGCGGCCGCCCCGGGTGGGGTGCAGTCCGCGCCGCCGCGGCAGGAGCCCGAGGCTGCGCCCGATCCGACGGACGAGCAGCCCAAAGGGCGGGCGGGACGCATGCGGCTGGAGACGCCGCTCTAGGCCGCGACGTAACCAGAGGCGCGCCCAGCGCGAGGCCCCCGGGTGCAGCGACCGCGTGCAGGCGTCGAAGAACGCCACATCCACGGTCGGCAGGAGACCGACAAGCCGTGCTACGAGCAGCTCTCGATCGACCTGGCGGAGCAGGTATGCGAATTCCGGCTCCGTATCCGCGAGCCATTTGGGGTGGCGCCGCGCGAGCAGATCACGGGGACTGTAGCGCTGCACCGTGCGCAGCACGAAGATGATGAACTCGAGCTCGGGCGCCGGAACCGGGAACGGCTGGCGCGGGACGGCCGTCTCGAGGACGGCGCGCTCCATCGCGAGCCGATAGACCGTGGTCCAGTACCCTCCGACGATCAGGCGGCGATGGAGATGCACGTGCACGAGAGAGCCATTGCGGGCGTCGTAGCCGATCCAGCTCGCGGTGCCGGGGAACTGGGCTTCCGGCGGCGGGGCTGCCAGCTTGAAGCCCAGGCGGGCCAGGACGGTGTGGAGTCGCTCCGCCCAAGCGGGATCGACGAGCAGGTCGACGTCTCCGGCGCCGCTTTCCCAGCGGGTCCGCTTCCAGTGCCCCTTCCACTGGCAGTAGACGACTCCGGCGGCGTCGAGCGACTCCCCGAGGCGATCGAGCAGCGACGGCGCCGCCGTAGCCGGCTGGGGATCCCGCACCTGGAGCATCATGCCGTCATCCGAGCGCGCCGCGTTCGTTCATGATGCGCCGCGCGCCCTCCAGCTCCGGCGGCAGCGGGAACTCGCGGCGGCCGAGCAGCGCCGTGCCGAGCATCCAAGCGGTTCGAACGATGAGCGCGAGATCGTACGCGAGCGACGGCCGGCGCACGTACACGATGTCCATCGCCAGTTTCAGCGGCAACAACCGCTCGCCGTAGCAACCCTCCGAGTCGCGCGCGTCGAGCTCCGCCTCGCCGTGCGTGTACGCGTAGATGCTGCCCGGACTCGTGAGCCCCGGCAATACGCGGAGCGTCTCATGGTGGAGCGGCTGGTAGAACCGGTCCACCATCCGGGGGTCCTCGGGCCGCGGGCCGACGATCGCCATGTCGCCGCGCAGGACGTTGTACAACTGCGGCAGCTCGTCGACCTTCGTGCGGCGCAGCAGGGCGCCGAACGGGTAGACGCGGGGATCATTTTTCGCGGTGATGGCGCTGGGATAGGCCTGCCCCGCCCGCATCGTGCGGAGTTTGTACATGGTGAACACGCGGCTGTGCAGACCGACGCGCTGCGCGCGGTAGAGAATGGGGCCGGGCCCCGCGAGCCGGATCCCGACGGCGGCAACGCCGAGCACGGGCGCGGCAGCGACGAGCGCCATCCCTGCGAGGATCACATCGAAGACGCGCTTGGCGGTCACGCCCGGTAGCTCCGCACGACGTCGAACACCGCCTCGATCACGTCGCCCACGTCGCGGTCGGTCATCCCGGGGTTGAGGGGCAGGCTCAACATGCGCCGGTAGTTGTCGTAGGCGACTGGAAAGCTGTCTGGCGTATAGCCGTACTTGTCGCGGTAGTACGGATGGATGTGAATCGGGATGAAATGCACTGACGTGCCGATGTTCCGCTCGGCGAGCTCCTGAATGAAGCGGTCACGCCCGATCATCAGCGCGTCGTCGCGCAGGCGCAGCACGTAGAGGTGCCAGGCGTGCTCGACGTCCGGGCGCGTCACGGGACGCTCGAGGGCTGGCTCGTCCGCGAAGGCACGGTCGTACTCGCTGACGACCGCGCGGCGCCGCGCCTGAAACTGCTCGAGCTTGCGCAGCTGCCACAGCCCGAGCGATGCCTGGATGTCGGTCATGTTGTACTTGAAGCCAGGGACCAGGACCTCGTAGAACCAGCTGCCGCCCTTGTCGTAGCGCTTCCAGGCGTCGCGGCTCATGCCGTGCAGACTGATCACCCGCGCCCGGGCCAGGAACTCCGGATCGGCCGCGAGCATCCCGCCTTCGCCAGTCGTGAGATTCTTGGTGGCGTAGAAACTGAAGGCGACGGGATTCCCCTCGCTGCCGATGGGTCGCCCCTTGTAGCAGGCGGGCAACGCGTGGGCGGCGTCCTCGACCATGCCAAAGCCACGCGCCCCGGCCAACGCGCGCAGTGCGTCGAGGTCGGCCGGATGACCGGCGTAGTGCACGGGTAAGACCGCGCGGGTGCGCGGGGTGATCGCCGCCTCGACCTTACGCGGGTCGATGTTCAGCGTGTCCGGCTCGACGTCCACCAGTACGGGTCGCGCGCCCACGTGCTCGATCACGTTCACGGACGCCGTGAACGTCATCGGCGTCGTGATGACCTCGTCCCCCGGGCCGATGCCTAGCGTCTTCAGCGCGGTGTGCAACGCGGCCGTGCAGGAATTGAGCGCTAACGCCCCCGGGGCCCGCAGAAAGGCCGCGAATTCACCCTCGAACCGCTTCGTCTTCGGTCCCGTCGATATCCAGTGCGAGCGGAGCGTGTCCACAACCTCCCGAATCTCCTCCTCGCCGATCGTCGGCGGGGAGAAGGGGAGGAAGTCGCTGCGCTTGGGTGGTGCCGAGCCGGCCGTGATGGTGCTGCTCCTTGGGCCCGGGGCCCGATGTCGGACATGTCATGCGGGTCGCCCGCGCGGGCGCTACAAACGCAGGTCACGTGCGCGGACGCTCCGGTTGGTTGACGGCTTGTGGCAGAAGCACTTAGCTCTGAGTGCCGGGGTGCGCGCGTCCCCTGCTGCCACGTCGACGTTACAGATGTGCGTGAGGGTTGCGACGATCAGAAGACGGGTCGTACCCACGACGCAAGCCCATGTACGTATCTGCCCGTGGCGGCACGCGTTGCGTCGCTAGCTGCTGGGGCCCCCGCGGTACCCGGCTTGCAAGTGTTGGGACGGCTGAAGGCGCGTACCACTTCGGGAGCGCCCACCGTACCCTCAAGAGCCGGACCCAACTACATGGCGAATGACGCGACCCCACCTCCCAACGAACCAGCCCTGGAGCCAGTGCTGCGCCGCGACCAGCGACCTGCCCTGGGGCCGTTCCAAACGGGGCTCCCGGCCGCGGCACCGGCGCCGATGAGCGACTGGGCTCGGGTCTTCGCGGCTGCCCGTCGTTATAAGGTGTTGGTCGCCAGCGTCACCGTCGTCGGTGCCTTGACCGGCCTGGTCATTGGGAAGTTCCTCAAGCCTGTCTACGAGGCGCAGGCCACGGTCTGGATCCAAGCAGCGGACCAAGATCACGACCGGGGTCGTGGTGATCAGGGGCCGATCCAAAGCGCCCAGCTCCTTGGCACCTCTGGCGGCTGGCTCGACCTGATCAGATCCCATGTCGTGCTGAACGACGTCGTCCGCCAGGCGCGCCTGTACCTCGCGCCGAAGTCGCTGGCCGACTCGGCGGCGCTGACGACGCTGACCGTGCCCGGGGAGGTTCGGCCCGGCACCTATCGGCTCGAGGTGGATCAGATGGGGCAGCACTTCACGCTGCGGGACGTCGAGGAGGACGCCGTGCTGCAGCAAGGCAGCGTCGGCGACTCGGTCGGCGGATTGCTGGGCCTCGCGTGGGTGCCGCCCGCGGGCACGCTGCGACGCGGGGCCATGATTCGCTTCTCGGTGACCGCGTTGAGCGACGTGGCGATGGAGCTCTCGCAGGCGTTGCGGATCCGGGCCACGGCGGACGGCTATTTCGTTCGGCTGGAGCGGCGCGGTCACGATCCGGTCCTTATCACCACGACCGTGAATGCGGTCGCGGACCGGCTCGTGGCAGTGGCCGCAGACCTGAAGCGCGAGCGGCTCACCGAGCTGTCGTCGATCCTGCGCGAACAGCGCGACCGCGCCAAGGCCAACCTGCGCAGCGCGGAGGTCGCCCTGACGCAGTTCCGGGTGCGCAACGCCGTGCGCGCGTCGGAGGGCCCGGCGCAAGGCCCCGACGGTCGCCGCATCACGGCCGACCCCACGTTCGCGAGTTATGTGGACCTCCAGGTGGCCATTGCCGGGCTGGCCCGCGACCGCGAAGCGATCACCCAGGTGGTGGCGCGGGCGAGGGACGGGGGCGTCCCAGTGGATGAGCTCACCATGATCGGCGCGGTGCAGCGCTCCTCGGCGCTGGCGGCCGCGCTGAAGGACCTCGCCGACCGGCAAGCGGAGCTGCGCGTGCTCCGCTTCCGTTACGCCGACACGCACCCGCCGGTGCGCCGCCTGGCGCAGCAGGTGGACACCCTCGCGCGGTACGTGATTCCGGAGCTAGGCGGCGCGCTGGTCGCCGGCCTGGCCGCCCGGGAGCACGAGCTGCAGCAACGCATCGACTCGATCGCGGGCGCCCTGCGCGGCGCGCCCCCCGTGGCCCTGGAGGAGATCCGACTGGCGCGCGACCAGGCCAACGCGACGGAGCTGTTCTCCAATCTCGAGCAGCGCTACAACGAAGCGCGTCTCGCCGAGGTCAGCACGCTGCCCGACGTCCGCATCCTCGAGCGCGCGATCCGGCCGACGCGGCCCGTCGTCAACGCGATGCCCCTGGTGCTGCTGCTCGCCTTGGTTGCGAGCCTGGGCGCGGGCGTCGGCGGCTCGGTGCTGCTCGATCGCGCGGATCCGAAGATCCGCGATCCGGAGCAGGTCACCCGGGCGATGGGGCTCTCGATCCTCGGCGCCGTGCCGCACGTGCACCGAGTAAACGGGAAGGGGCGCGCGCAGGCGGAAGATGACGACACCGGAGCGGTCGAGGCGCTGCGGGGCATCCGCCTGAACGTGCAACACGCTTACGGCGCTGCCGGGCCGGCGCTCATCACAGTCACCAGCCCGGGGCGCGGCGACGGCAAGTCCTTCGTCACGTCCAATCTGGCTCTGGCCTTCGCGCAGGTGGGATACCGCACGCTGCTGATCGACGGCGACGTCCGATGCGGCGCGCTGCACCGCTTCGTGAAGGGCGTCCGCCGCCCGGGGCTCACCGACGTGCTGGCGAATCAGGTGACTCCAGACCAGGTCGTACAGAGCACCCCCTATCCGCAGCTCTCCTTCATCGGCGCGGGCTCGCGCCTGCATCGCGGCCCCGAACTACTGTGCTCCGAAGCCTTGCCCCGCTTGATCAGCGCGATGCGACCGCACTACGACGTGATCCTCGTGGACAGCCCACCGCTCGCCGCCGGCGTGGATCCGTGCGCGCTGGGCGCCGTCACGGGGAGCCTGCTGCTTGTGCTGCGCACGGGGGTCACGGACCGCATGATCGCCGAGGCGAAGGTGGAGCTGCTGCGGGGTCTCCCCATCCGCGTGCTCGGGGTGGTTCTGAACGACGTGCCCCCTGGAGCGGCGTACAGCTACTACGCGTATTCGCTCGAGGGATACTCGGTACGTCAGGAGGACCCCGACGGACGGGCCGGGACTCTGCTGCCGGGGCGCTCCTGACGGTGCGAGCGATCCTGAACGGTGCCTCCCTCGCGTGTGTCCTCGGCGACTCCGACCTGCTGCGTGCCCTGAGTCTCGCGGACATCCCCTGCGTCGTCGTGGCGGCGCCGGGCCAGCCGGCGCGCTATTCGCGCTTCGCCCGAGCGGTGCTCGACTGGGCAGATGCCTGGGAGCGGCCGGAGGAGCTGCTGGAGCTGCTCGAGCGCTTCGCCGCCGCGCAACCCGCGCTCCCCGTGCTGTTCTACGAAGAGGACCGGGAACTCCTTTTCATCTCTCGCTACCGGGAGCGCCTGAGTCGACACTTCCGCTTCGTGGCGCCCGACCCCGTCTTGGTTGAGGATTTGGTCGACAAGGGCCGCTTTCAAGCGCTGGCACGGCGACTCGACCTCCCCGTTCCCGCAGCGCGCGTGCTGGACCCGTCCATGGATCCGGTGCCTCTCGACCTCGAATTTCCGGTGGTGCTGAAGCCCATCGTGCGACGGGCCGATCAGTGGACGCCGATCGGCGGAGCGGCCAAGGCGCTGCGTCTCGACACCCCGCTCTCGCTGGTGTCTTACTGGCCGCGCCTGGCCAGGGCGGGGATTCCGGTCTTGCTTCAGCAGCTGATTCCGGGTCCGGAGACGTGTATCGAGAGCTATCACGTGTACGTCGACGAGCACGGCGAAACGGTCGCCGAGTTCACAGGGCGGAAGATCCGCACGTGGCCTCCCGCCTATGGCGATAGCACGGCGCTCGTGATCACCGACTCGCCGGAGGTCACGACCCTGGGGCGCGACCTGGTCCGTCGGCTCGGCCTGCGAGGCGTCGCCAAGTTCGATTTCAAGCGCGCGCCCGACGGCCGGTTGTACTTGCTCGAGGTCAATCCGCGCTTCACGCTGTGGCACCATCTGGGCGCCCGCGCGGGCGTGAACATCCCGGCGCTGGTGTACGCTGACCTTGCCGGGCTGCCCCGCGCCCGCGTCCAGAAGGCGCGGGCGGGCGTGCGTTGGTGCAAGCCGTGGGGGGACATGGCGGCCGCTAACGCCGCCGGCGTCCCGTTCCTGACATGGCTCCCCTGGGCGCTCCGCTGCGAGGCGAAGCGGGTCATGGCCTGGGACGACCCGATGCCATTCGTCCGAGGCGTGCTGTGGCGGGTCACGTCCCGCGTTTTTCGATCCCGGCCCGGTGCTCCACTGCCCAGACAAGAAATGAGGCCTGCATCATGACCATCACTCGCGTGACCATCGCCGCCCTCGTCGCGCTGCTGGCCGCCCCCCGTCCTGCGGCGGGACAAGAGGGGGACGGCTCGAACGCGTTGGGACTCGGCGCGACGCGTCAAGCACTCGAGGCGCGCGCTGCGCGCCTCGAGCAGGCCGCGCAGTCGGCCGACGCCGTCCGCGAGGCCGCCGCCATTCGGACGCGGCTCAGCCGCGGCGACTTCAGGGTCGGAGATCGCATCCTGCTGGCCGTGGAAGGCGAACCGACGTTGTCCGATACCTTCAGCGTCGGACTGGGCGGGCAGCTGACCCTGCCGCTGATCGGCAGCGTGCCGCTCGAGGGGGTGCTGCGGTCCGAGCTGCACGATTACCTCACACGCCGCCTCGCGCGCAGCGTGCGCGATCCCGAGGTGCGGACCCGGGCGTTCGTGCGCCTTTCGGTGCAAGGCGCCGTCACGCGGCCGGGCTACTACGGCGTCCCCGCCGACGCGGTGCTGTCGGACGTGCTCATGGCCGCCGGCGGTACGACGCAGGAAGCCAACATCGGCCGGCTGCGCATCGAGCGCGACGGCAAGCCGATCTGGGAGGGCAAGGCACTGCAGCAGGCGATCGCCGAGGGCCGCACGCTCGACGGTGCGGGCCTCGTCGCGGGCGACCAGGTCATCGTGCCGCGGCGCGGCGGGACATCCGCCGGCGACGTGCTGCGGTTCGTGGGGGTGCTGGTGACCATCCCGGTCACGATCTACACGCTGACCAGGATCCGTTGAGCCCTTCCGTCCTCTCCGTCGTGGGCGCGCGGCCGAACTTCATGAAGCTCGCGCCGGTCGCGCGGGCCCTGAAATGTCGGAGGCGTTCTTCCGGGACCTGTGCCTGCCCCGGGCGGACTACGCCCTCGAGGTGGGATCCGGCTCGCACGCGCGGCAGACGGCGGCCATCATGGAGCGGTTCGAGCCCCTGTGCGAAACGCTCGCGCCCGATGTCGTCCTGGTGTACGGGGACGTCAACTCCACGGTGGCGGCGGCGCTCGTGGCAGCGAAACTGGGCATCACGGTGGGTCACGTGGAAGCGGGCCTGCGCAGCCGCGATCGCACGATGCCCGAGGAGTTGAACCGGCTCGTGACTGATCACCTGGCCGACCTCTTGTTCGCGCCGTCCCCGGACGCGGTGGAGAATCTGCGTGCCGAAGGCGTGTCGGGCCCACAGGTCCACTTCGTCGGCAACGTGATGATCGACTCCCTCGTGGTGGCGCTGCCGGCCGCACGCGCGCTGGAAGCGCCGCGCCGGCATGGCGTCGACAAAGGGCGGTACACCGTCGTCACGCTGCACCGGCCGGCGAACGTAGATGATCCGGCGACACTGTGCGAGCTGCTCGGCGCGCTGGCATACGTCGGGAAGGACAGCCCGATGCTCTTTCCCATGCATCCGCGCACGCGGGCCCGCATTCAGACCCTGGGAGCGCACGTGGCCGCGATGAACGGCGTCCGGATCCTCGAACCCCTCCCGTACTTGGAGATGCTGGGGCTCGTCAGCGATGCCGGGCTC
>WNFC01038670.1_pt1 | contig 11512 bp, 9 predicted proteins | sample 5400541 | NCBI WGS metagenome assembly WNFC01 (sample SAMN13153342, study PRJNA577476) | soil metagenome | isolation source: 120 cm saprolite under Douglas fir tree site 2 hole 2 replicate 1 | place: USA:California | collected 2015-04-18
GGCTTTCCTTCCATCGTGGTACCAGGCGGATTTTCTTCCCCAACTCCGACGGCCACGCTCGGCGTCCCGGTGGGCATCGAATTCCTCGGCAGACCATGGTCCGAGAAGCTATTGGTCGAGATTGGCTACAGTTACGAACGAGCGACCAAGCACCGCCGCCCTCCGCCAACCATACCGCCACTGCTCGCCGCCCGATATCCTTAGGTGACGAGGTTAGTCTGAGGACTGAATCGGCATTATGATCGGATTGAAAATAATTCAGCCTAAGATTTACTTGGCCTGTTGGTCCCGAAGAGTTCTTAATTCGGCTTTCAGGTCGTCGATTTCTTTTTGCTGTTGTTAAAGATCGTGGATTTCTTTTTGGTGCTGGTCCTGAGCCGCCTTCACCAGAAGCGCGATAACCGCATCTTGCCGTTAGTAGCAGCGATCGCCCGTCGATTCGATTTTCAAGGCGTTGGGCTCCGTACCCCAGGTTGCAAATCCGAAAGAACGATACAGCGTTAAGTACCTCAACGCGGCGATGCAGTGTTCACGGGATCCTTTGGACTATCAGGAAACGATATCCTTGGTAGGGATAGCCCTGAGTAATTTCACATGTATAGTCATCGAGGCAATTTCTGACTTACGCCTTGAACAAAGCCAAGCCCTCGCCGATGGTCGGCCATGGAAAACTATCGAAGTCTGCGTTCGAGGGTCGTGACATCTCGCGAGCATGCTGCTGGTAAACCTTTGGCGAGGGCACACCTAACGCGACAGCTCGCCGGAGCCCTTACTTCTTCGGCTCGTTTCGCCGAGTTCTCTCTTCAATCAACATGAAATCCTTTTCCGTAATCCCCATGGCCACTCCCGTCACACGACCGACTACCTCGGCCTCATTGGGATGGCGGAACGTCCGTGTCTGTTGACCGGAATGGGGATGCGGAATCAGGGTCAGCACGCCATTCTTAATTTCGCACCACCCGCAGGCGTAGCCCGTTCGAATATCCAAAAAGTAGATGGGCCGTGCAAACTGCGAGTGTCCCGTTTCCTTTTGAATTGGGCCCTTTTGCACACGCGTCTGTTTCGGATCGATCTGGACGAAAGTACCTGGAGGCAGCAGTGGCCACATGGTCCAATCCGCCGCGCCAATGTACCCGAATAGAGTCTTCCCCAGAGCCAGAAGCCGCATGATCGGTGCAGGTACGTCTCCCCAAATGTCAAAAAGCCGCGTGGCCAAGTTCTCCCCTTCCGTTTGCGGCTTGGCTTCTAATCCTTCCTCGTTTCGACTGCTCTTGTCTGGAGGGCTGAGAAGTTGAGTTCTGGGTGGCCGGAAAACAGGCCGCTCCTTACTGATATCCTCGGGTTGGATGCCGTAGAATTTCTCAATCTGCGCGATAGTAAGTCCGTAAATCTCGCCGAGAGCCAGGCCCGGGAGACGTGGAATTCCGGATTCCCACGATCCTCAACGATCTTCAGGCTCCGTCGCTGCACTTCGCGCAGGCTGAGCCCCAGACGCATTCGTATCCGCCTGAGTCTCGCACCCGCCCGCTTGAGGACGTCTGGGTCGGTCATCGCCGTGATAGGTTACTGCCGTCTGTCTTAACTGTCCAGCTATATCTAATCGAAAGTACTTATCTCACCTGGCATTAGCTACACGCTGAAGTACATTGCTTCGTCCGGATTCCCGGACGATTTCAATAATTCTGCCGAAATCCATACTTGGTCCCCCATTTTATTCGGAGTTTCGCTCGGGGCGTGCCCGCACCGCCCTGCGAACTCGATGAACCACAAACCTCACCGAGCATCTTCGGAATCTCCTGCGACTTCTGATGAGTCGGCTCGTCGAACGCTCGAAGAACGCATCCGCGGGATCCTCGCGACGAAGAGTCTCACGCTGTATAGCGTTGCCGCCCTCGCGCGACGGCGGTACCCGAAAGAAATCACCTATCATCTTCCGCACAACTTCTACTTTCAGCTCCGCTCCGCAGGATTGACGCCCACGCTCCATCAATTGTCCGCGCTCGCCGAACTATCGAACTACCGGTTTACCGATTGGCTACGAATTTTCGGATTTCGCTTGGACGACATCTCCCGTTTGCAAGCAGTTCTTCCCCGCCCGCGCACGGCGCTCCTCGACGGCAAGGTCCAAGACACCCAAATAAAGATTCTCTGGTTTCGAGACCGTCCGTCTCGTGCCCCTGTTCCGCCCGTCGCTCCCCTCAGTCAACTTCTCGAACCTTCGGGTGCAGTCCGGCTTTCCTCATTGCCCTTCCTGGGGACCTCCAACCGATTTCGCTACGCCAAGATCGGCCAGCAGGACGCCTTCGCTTTTCCTGACCTCGTGCCGGGAGGTATCGTACGCGCGGATGCGCGACTCGCCTCGCGCTATTTGCGACGGACCAGCCAGCACAATTCAAACCGTATCTTTCTCGTCGAGCATCGCGGCGGAGTTTGCTGTTCCCGTCTTCACTTCGTAACCGGAAACCGCATTACCCTCCTACCCACCCAGCTTCCCTTCGCAAATGTCGAACTCGAATTGGGTTCCGAAGCAAGAATCTTGGGCCTCGTGGATCTCGAAATTCGTCCTCTTACCCATCCCAAGAGATCGGCGCAACCGATTTGTTCCCTGCCTGAAGTCGCTCCCGATCTCGCCCGTTTGTGGACTCCGGGCGTTCTCACCAAGCCAGCCGCACAGCCCGCTCACTTGCTCCGCGATGCACGGGTTCGCGCCGCCCTATCACTCCGCGCTGCGTCCGAAATGAGTCGCGATATTGCAAAGGCGCTCTGCAACAAACGCTATTTCACATCGCAGGGATCTCTCTCAGACTATGAAGCCAACGATACTCCGCCCCGCCATATCCAGAAACTGCTGACCCTTTCGATTCTCTATGACCTTCCTTTTGACGAACTCTTGGCTGCTTTTGCAATCGATCTCTCAACGGACGCGAACCCGATACCCGACGAGTGGATGCCTGACCGAGAACGACAGGACGATACGCTCATTGAGGCAGTACCTGTCGATGGATTCCTCTCCCGCATTATTAAACGCCTCGGCGAACTGCCCTTCTTTCTCCGTGGTTCGATCGCTTCCTTATCGGGACTACCCGATATTTCGTTACTCGACATTTTCTGGGTTGGCGGACAATCAAGAGCGTTGCACCCAGTTCTCGCCGGCGCGCTCTTTATCATCGTGAACCGCCGGAAGACCACCCCACCTGCCTTTCGCCGCAAATCGCTTTGGGAACAACCGCTCTATCTGGTACGGCGACGCGACGGATCGTACCTGCTTGCGAATTGTACCTTGGAGGACAAAACGATCGTCGCGCATCCCCATGCCCCTGGCTTCATTCCGCACGAGCGACTTCGCAATCGCGTGGACGCCGAAGTGGTGGGGCAGATTGTTGCCGTGGTTCGGTCTCTAGATCCGAACTTGGAATAGGGTAGAAACCCGAGCAGTCGATCTCGGGACTACGCGCGGAGTCACAAGGCCATCCTCTTGAATTGACGGCAGTTTTCGCGCGTAGTGTCAATTCGCGAATATTTTTTTGAATCACTGGCTTCCCTTTCTTCTTTCTGACACGCTCGCCTCGTTTACAGTCACCGCGTAACGCTCGAAACGGGGAGGTCCCCTCCGTGAAGCTATCCGCACAACTGCGTTCGACCCACAACCAGGACGGCGCCATCGTCCTCGACATCCTCCACGGAGAGATGTTCCGGTTGAACTTCGTGGGCTCGCGCATGCTCGAGCTTTTGAAACAGGGACGCACGGAAACACAGATCGTCGACGAGTTGAGCAAGGAGTTCGGAGCGCCGCAGGAAACCGTCGCAACGGATCTCCGGGAATTTCTCGCGCATCTCGAAAAACATCATCTCCTCGAACTGCGGCAAGCCGACAATCATTCGGCCTTTTGACGAGAAAATTCTATGGATACGTCCTCACGATCCGAGCACAACCTCTTCCGCATCCTCCTCTACCAGAACGAAGCCGCCGAGGTTCTCATGGAAACAACCGGCCACGGTTTACGGACTCCTGCCTTGGCGATACCCCGGCATAGCCGAATCGCGGAAGAGATAACGGCGGCGATCGAAACCCGATGGAATCTCACTGCCTATTGCCTGTTCTCGCTCCCGAGCGACGGGTGTTCGCGAGACCTAGCTCGTTATCAGGTTGCGGAGGTAAGCCAGCCCGAGCGACCCCCGGCCGGAATGCACTGGTTCCCTGCTGATTCCCTGAGCGCGGGACAATTCGCAGAACCATCAGACTTCGCGGCAATTCAAGAGTCGCTGACAACGCTGAACCAGTACGGCCTCGGCCAACTTCCAGGCTTCTTCGGAAAATCCGGTTGGCTGCGCCCGGTTACGGAATGGGTCGCAGCCTGTGCTACGACGTCGGGGCTCCGGCTTACAGGAAAGTTCCACCAGTTCAATGCCACTCCAACATTCAGTTTGCTTCGCTTTGAAACAGATGGTCCTGCGTTGTGGTTTAAGGCCGTGGGCGAGCCCAATCTTCACGAGCACCGTATCACACTAAAACTCTTTTCCATTTTTCCCGCTTTTCTCCCGAGTATCCTCGCATCACGTCCCGAATGGAACGCTTGGCTGGCGCTCGACTCTGGCGGCTCTCCCCTCGACGCTGACTCAACAGCGCTCGCGTGGGCCACGACCGCGACAAATCTTGCCTCACTCCAGATTTCGTCTCTCGGCAGAAGGTTCGAGCTTATTAATGCCGGATGCAAAGACCTCAGACCATGTGCCCTTGCGGACCTTGTCGACTCGTTTCTAAACACTATGACGGAGCTCATGGAGCAGCAAACGAAGCTGTCTCCCGCGCGTCTTTCGCGGCACGACCTCCATTCGCTTGGGGATGACATCACCTCGGCGCTCCAAGAGCTTGGCGAATACGCGATCCCAAATGCTCTGGGGCACCTCGACATGAACCCCGGCAATCTCATGGTGTCAGGCAAGCGTTGTATTTTTCTCGACTGGGCGGAAGCCTACGTCGGTCCGCCCTTTTTCAGCTTTCAGTATCTGCGGGAACATTTGCGCCGACTGCATGGCGCGGATTCGCGCCACGAAAGATCGCTCCTGTCCTCGTACGTGAGACATTGGACTCGCTTTGCTTCGCCAAGCGAGATCGCGACCACTTTCCGGCTGATCCCTCTTCTCGCCGCCTTCGCCTACGCTGGGCGCGCAAGCTGGCGAAATCCTGAAGCTATTCGGCCCGAAACCGCAGCACGCCTGAGAAGTCTGACGCGCCGCATGAAGCGTGAAGCAGACGCAATCAGACAATCGAGGCCTACATGTGTCCCGTGACCTCGCCTCCGTTTTCGCTCGTCGAACCCGTTGTTGATGTTCTTCACGGCGTTCCGATCACCGATCCCTATCGGTGGCTCGAAGACCAGAACTCACTCCGGACCCGTGCCTGGGTCGAGGAGCAAATGCGTCACGCACGCACCTACCTCGATGCCATTCCAGGACGTGAAAAGATCCGCGAACGCATTCGGGAATTTCTCGACGTCGAAACGTATGATTCGTTTTTGGTTTGTGGATCCCGGTATTTTTTCCGTAAGCGCCTGCCGGGGGAAGAACAGCCCGCGATCTATTTGCGCGATGGAGCAGAAGGAAGCGACCGGCGACTCGTCGACCCCGCCGAACGCGGAACAGGGTGCTACACCTCCGTAAAGCCTCTCCGCATCTCGCCCAACGGGAATCTCCTGCTTTACGAAGTCAAACAAGGAGGCGAGCGCACCGGAATTTTCGAAATCTTCGACGTCGAGTGTGGCGAAAAGCTTTCGGACGGCCTCCCGCACGGCTACCTTCGAGGATTCGAGTTTGCTCCTGACAGTCAAAGTTTCTATTTCGTCCACGAGCCGGGAACGCGGAACGCTCCGCTCCATCGAGCAGGCTATCAGCACGTACTCGGCTCACCTTCTTCTGAAGACCGCCAAGTCTTTACCGCAGGCAGCGATCCCAACGTCAGACTGAGTCTTGCTTCGAGCGGCAGAGAGCTTGTGTTTTACGTATACCACTTGTTCGAAAAAACTCTTATGGACGTTTACGTGAAATCATTCGCGCACGAAGCGCAAATCCGGAAAATCTTTTCTGGAATCGCTTATGGCCTTGATCTGAGATTTGTTGGCGACATGCTTCTCGCTCTTACGGACCGCGCCGCACCAAACCGGCGCATCGTTCAGATTCGGCTGAATGACTCTGGCGAGCATGGGTGGATTGAAATCGTTCCCGAGACTGCCATGCGTATCGAGAGCTGGCTGGTTGGAGGTGAGAGTATTGTCGTCTCCTACCGGGAACATACCACGCACAGGCTCTCCGTCTTCGATTTATGTGGCCGAACGAGAGCCCAATTGTCTGTTCCCGGCAACGAAACTGTCCGTCCCATTCGAGGCTCCCTCGAAGGTGAAGAGTTCTTAAGCAGCGTTGCCCCACAATCATGACTTCCTATGGCGGTTATGGTGTGCCGATGACTCCCCAGTTCAGCGTCTTTGTGGCGTTTCTTCTGGAATACGGCTGCCTCTTCGCGCTCCCCAACATTCGCGGCGGAGGTGAATTCGGAAGTGTCTGGCGGGACGCGGCCAGGCGCAGAAATCGCCAAACTGCTTATGACGACTTTATTTCTGCCGCGGAGTGGCTCGTACAAACTGGATGGTCCGATCACCGGAAGACGGCTATTTTCGGAGGTTCGAACTCCGGGTTACTCGTCGGAGCCGCACTTACGCAGCGGCCCGATTTGTTTCGGGCCGTGGTCTGCATGGTTCCGATTCTCGATATGCTCCGCTATCACCTTTTCGACGATGCCTGCGTTTGGAAAGCTGAGTTTGGCACGGCCGATGATCCTGACGACTTTAGGGTTCTCGCGAACTACTCTCCTTATCAAAACGTTCATGACGGGACGGCCTACCCGGCGATCCTGATCGTATCGGGTGATGCCGATCAGAACTGTAATCCACTCCACGCGCGAAAGATGACGGCACGCCTGCAGGCTGCGAATGCGTCGAAGAATCCGGTGTTGCTCGACTACAGCCCGCATCGTGGACACTCGCCGGTGCTCCCCTTAAACCACAGGATTGCAGCTCTTACAGACCGCATGGTGTTTTTGTGCGACCAGTTGCAGCTAGGAATCTGAACGGAGGTCCACCACATGTCTTTTCTTCTATTCCTGAGAGCCTATCTGGAACTGATCCGCTTCGAGCTTTATCTCAAGCGGGCCGACTTCCACCTGCTGTATTCGAAAGTGCGCAACTGCCCGGTGGGAAATACCGAAGCGAACCGTGAGAACGTGGAACGGATATGCGCGGCGTTCGATCGAGCGTGCATCTGGTATCCGAAACAAGTGCTCTGTCTGCAGCGCTCCGCGGCCACCGCATTCTTGCTAAAAAAATACGGCGCGATGGCTCATTTGGTAATCGGCGCTCAACAAATTCCCTTCAAGGCCCATGCCTGGGTGGAAGTGGATGGATGTGTGGTGAACGACAAGCCGTATGTGCCGGAAATCTACGGGGTTTTGCATCGCTGCTAGTTACGAGGAAGGGGCTGATCGAGGCCAAAGGCCACACTATGAGCGCACAATTTGGCTGGTATCGTTTTGATGGAAAGCCCGTTGAGCAGGCTGAGATCGCGGGAGTTTCCGGAGGGATCGCCGCCTATGGCCCAGATGGCATCCACTCCTACAGCAAGGACTATGTCCGTATATTGTACGCTGCGTTTGAGACGCACGGGTCTTCGCACGAGTTACAGCCGTTCGTTCTGCCTTCCGGCGCAATCCTGACATTCGACGGCCGCCTCGATAATGGTGAGGACCTCGTACGCGACCTCCGAGGTCTCCGATCTAGCCCCGTCGCCGATGTCGAGATTGTTGCAGCTGCGTTCGACAACTGGGGAACGGACGCCCTCAGCAGGTTAGTTGGCGACTGGGCTCTGTCGGTGTGGACGCCCGAAACAGCTTCACTCCTTCTCGCTAAAGACACGATCGGTACGCGTCCACTCTATTATTTCTTTGATCGTAATGAGATCCGTTGGAGCAGCGCGCTCGAACTGTTACTCCGCTATGCAGGCAGAACCTTTGCGCTCGACAAAGAGTACGTCGCTGGCTGCTTGTCTTTCTATCCGGCAAGCCACCTGACACCTTATCTCGGCGTTCACTCCGTCCCACCGTCCTCTTACGTACTGCTGCGCAACTCCAACGCTGTAGTCCGTGAGTATTGGCGGTTTGATCCGGACAAGAGAATTCGTTATCGCAGCGACAGCGAATACGAAGAACATTTCCGTACTGTTTTCGCGAGTTCCGTCGCGCGGCGGCTTCGCTCGAACTATCCGGTGCTCGCAGAACTCAGCGGCGGCATGGACTCCGCTTCGATTGTTTGCTTGGCGGATACGCTCATGTCGAACGGAATAGGTTGCACGCCTCGGCTCGACACCATTTCCTACTACGACGACTCGGAACCAAACTGGAATGAACTCCCCTATATTGCGAAGGTCGAAGCAAAGCGCGGGAGGACGGGGTGCCACATCAACGTTGGCTCATCGCCCAAACTGCCTTGGATGTATGACCGGGATTCTTTTGCCCCCATCCCAGGGTCTGCCGGCAATCCCGCACTAAGAACCGAGTTTGCCTCTTGTTTGGCCAAGCATGGAAACCGCGTAGTACTTTCCGGCGTCGGAGGCGACGAAGTTCTCGGTGGAGTGCCAGATTACGTGCCGGAGCTCTCGGATCTGTTGACCGCGGCAGAGCTGAAGCACTTCTGGCAACAGCTCACGGAGTGGGCCCTGACCAGGAGAAAACCCGTTTTCCATTTGGCATTGGACACGATCAGAGCGTTCTTGCCCCGGAATCTTGGCGGTCTTGAGAAGGTGAAACGTCCCGTCAGTTGGCTCAAGCCAGCATTCGTTCGCAAACATCATCACGCACTTCGCGGTTATGACCAGCGACTCAGGCTGTTCGGGCCTTTACCCAGCTTTCAGGACAATGTCCAGACGCTCGAGGCACTACGCCGGCAACTCGCGTGGTCTTCGGCACCAGTGTCGCCGCATTATGAGAAATGCTATCCCTACCTTGACAGAGATCTTCTTGAGTTTCTCTATGCGGTTCCCCGTGACCAGATCGTCCGCGCCAACCAGCGGCGGTCTCTCATGCGGCGAGCCCTCGCAGGCATTGTTCCGGCCGACATTCTCGGTCGAAGAAGAAAAGCGTTCGTCGTGCGTTCGCCGGTTGTCAGCATAATCGCGGAATGGCCCTCGCTCATGAACATGGTCGCCGACATGGTGAGCGATACTGTTGGAGTTGTTCACGCTGACTGTTTCGCACAAGCCCTACGAGAGACCCGTGACGGAAGACCCGTTTCGCTTGCGCGCATGATGCGAACACTCGATCTAGAGAATTGGCTCCGACACGCCCGCGAATTTGGAATCTTGCATTTGCCCGATAGTTGTCGGCCGCAGATTATGTCGGACATTCAAACAGCAAAAGCAGGCTCAATGAAAGCATGATAGCGCTAAGTAAAGCTGTGTATGCATAAAACCATCGACAGAATTCTCAGCTGGGAAAATATAAAGGAAAGGAGGTAACGCACATGAAATACGAGAAACCCGTGGTTGTTCTGGCGGCTTCCGCGTCTGATGCGATACAAGGCGCTGGAAAACAAGACGATGAACTTGACTCCAACCAACCTACGAGCGCGGCGTATCAGGCTGATGAATAGTACGGGTTGCCGGAGTATCTGCTAATCACGTGCTCCGGCATCTCAAAGAAATACTTGTTCATCAACAACTCTTCGTCACCCGCAGGGCGCTTTCTGCTCTATGGCGCCTCGTGGCACGCAAAGCGAAAGGAGGTGACGGGAATGAGATACGAAAAACCCACAGTAGTGCTGGCCGCATCTGCAGTCGATGCTGTCCAAGGCACTGGAAAGATCGACGACCCGATGGACTCAAGCCAGCCAACCAACGCAGCATATCAAGCGGATGAGTAGCCATCACGCCGGAGCACAGACTGCTTTCTGCGCTCCGGTTTCTCTATTTGGATCCTGGTATTGTCGGTTCACTGAGTGGACTAAATTCTTTTGTGCGCTCCCGCATTTCGTGCCACCGAGTATATTGTTCAGACCGCTCCAGGCCCGACATCTCTTCATCCTTCAGCCAGAAAAGAAACCACTCCAGATTCCGCTGATAGACCCACCATTTGGCCGAAGGGCTGCGCTTGACGTGACCTTCGTCCGGGTATTCATACCACTCGACAGGAGCATCCACGCGGCGAAGCCGAAACCAGGTTTCTGCGCTACCGAAATACTCCTCTCGGTCCGAGGATTGCAGCAGCAGTGGCGGCAAGTCCCTTCGTACATTTAGACCTGCAGAAAGTTCGTTCCAGGTGCCATAAGTACGATCGGCGGGAATCCTGAAACCTCGAGAAGCGAGAAACTCCGCGTACCGCACGCCGCCTAAAACGTAGTTCATTGGCTCCCAACTTCCGGACGCCGCACTCACCGCGCGAAAGACCTTTGACTTCCAGTACCCATACATAGCGATCTCGGCACCGTAGCTTAGCCCCGTCAGGCCGCACCGCTCAGGATCAATGACTCCTTCGTTCGCGAGCTCTTGGCGCACCCATTCCATTGCGCGCAGCGGCCTCTCCACACGATTGATCTCCGACTGAAAATTGCCCGTCCGCGATGAAACATTGGAGTCGCGCGAATTCATCGCAAAGACGGCTACGCCATGTGCAGTCAAAGCCAGGATCGGAACTTCGTCTCCGACCGAGGCGTAGAATCCGGGAGATGATAGATAGTTCGTGAAGACGAGGGGATATCTCAATCCCCTCTTGTAGCCCGGCGGCAGATACAGCCTCCCGTAGAAATCTGCATCGCAGCACGCGATTTGCATCAACCGAACGGTTGGAAGAGATTTCTCGCGAAAGCTTTCGTTCGGTGAGAAGAGACGAGTTGATTTACCAGATTTCAAATCAATCTTCACAAGTTCATCCGGGGTCACGTTCGTACTACGGACCACCACAAGAATCCCACCCTCGAAGCTGATTTCTGAAGAAGGGTTCGGCAGGGCGAGACCTGATTCCTCACGGTAGATCTCCCGAATATGCCCGCCGATATCGACGACATTCACAGAAGAGCTTAATGTGCCGACGCTGACGTAATACAGTTCCCTGCTGTCCGGACTCCAACCTAGCACGGTGTGGACAACGGACGACCCTCTTCCAACAAGAGCCAGAGTCTTCTCCGTGTCACCTTTCGTCGACTTGAGGAGAATTTCTGAGGTTCTGCGTGGAAGCGGCCCGTCGGCTAAATCGCTGCTCGTGTTCTCCACCGTGGCAATCACGTTTCCGTCGGGAGACGAGAACTCCGCCACGCGGACCGTGCGAAGCGCCCGAGCGTTCTTGGCCGAAACTTCTGACGTACTGCTGCCGGGACGCCATTCCTCTGGGAAGCCAACGTAGGAAGGAGCATCCGACTGCGTCATCACCGCAGCTCGCGAACTCCACACGTATGTCCAATGCTCAACTTGGTATTTC
>WNFC01008207.1_pt1 | contig 11511 bp, 14 predicted proteins | sample 5400541 | NCBI WGS metagenome assembly WNFC01 (sample SAMN13153342, study PRJNA577476) | soil metagenome | isolation source: 120 cm saprolite under Douglas fir tree site 2 hole 2 replicate 1 | place: USA:California | collected 2015-04-18
TTTCAGATGTCGATAATAAGCGCTGCCCCTTTTTCCTTCATTTCCTTTGAACTGCGGAGTGACTTAGCCAATCTTTGAAATGCGTCTTGCTGAGGCGGGCGTTAGCGCCGGGAACTAGGCTTTGATCGTTTACCTCTATACCGTAGTAGCCCGCATCGACGTCGGTGACCACCTTCCGCGAGTCGCCTGTCGCACTTAGAAACTGCCGGACAAGTTTATCCTGCCGGATCCGATCAGGCCCAGCCACTTCGATCATGCCATTCATCGGTTCGCCAATGGCGACCTCTGCCACCGCGGCAGCGACATCATCCGAAAGGATCGGCTGCATAAGGACTGATGATAACCGAATGGTTGAACCGTCGGTCGCGGATTGCGCGATGTTCTTCACGAACTCGAAGAACTGCGTTGCGTGCACGATTGTAAATGGAATGGCGGAAGCCTTGATCAGATTTTCCTGAGCCATCTTCGCGCGGAAGTAACCACTTAAAGAACCGGGACCACTGCCAAGCAGGCGATCGGTGCCCACCACCGAGAGCGCCACGTGATGTCTCACGCAAGCGGCCGCTTCTCCGGCAAGAAGATTGCGACCTGACGTTTCGAAAAATTCCAAAGCAGGCTTGTCTTCGAAGGAAGGTGAGTTCGCCACGTCAACCACCACCTGCGCGCCCGCCAGCGCTTCCGCCAATCCCTCACCCGTGAGCGTGTTCACCCCTGTAGAAGGTGACGCCGCCACTACCTCATGGCCACGTTGGCGAAGATTGCTTACCACCTTTGTTCCAATGAGGCCGCTGCCTCCGATGACTACGATCTTCATTCTCTTATTCCTTTCCGTTGGTTGCTCCGAGGATTTGGTCTTTATGACAACATCGATCTTCCCCGACTCATCCCACGTCACTCGTCACTTGTCACTGCCTTGTTCCCCCTCGTGTCAATAGTAAGCTCTGACCGTTTTTTTTCCTAAGATGAGTTGCTGGGCGCGGGTGATCCGCTCGCGGGTGACGAATTGCAGCGGGGAGAGGCCGGTCGGTCCAGGCGGACTCGGCGTCATCATGGCGATCCTATAGGCGCGAGATCGCGGCTTGCCAAGACGAATCCGCGTGCGCGAATCGACTTGATTAAGGGCCGTAGTTATTTCCTAATCTCGTCTTATCAAAGAGATCTATTCCATTTGCGCCTTGGCGCTTCTGCTCGCGAGCTGTAGCACGGAAAAGGTAGAACCGGTTTCCCCATCGGGACCAAATCTGTTCGACACGCTGCCGAAGGATCAGTCCGGAATGATCCCGGTGAAGGAGACCGAAAGGCTCGGCCTGGTCCCCTATGAAGGATATATCGAAGCCGTGCATATCGGTGAGAAGACGGTAGTCCTGCAGGGATGGGTGCTCCCGAAACGGATTACTGATCCGAGGCCCGCGCCGAGGCCTCTAACCTTTACCATCCTCCCGAATACAAAGATTGTTAGATCGAGCGATCCATCGAGCTTGAACGACCTTAAGCCCGGCGAACACCTTCACGTACTCGCCCAGCCCGCACCTGATGGGCGGTTACTGACCGTTTCGTTGAGTGCTGGCAAGCCGCGCGGCTATCCGGTCGCGAGAGCCGTGCCTGGCAAGCCGGGTTGGGTTTACAGCCCCTACGCACCTTCGGATGGGCCGGTCGATGTTTCCGGATCGCCTCCCGGCACTGAAGTTCGCTGTCCTTACACGAAAAAAATCTTCTTCACGCCCTTTTGAGCCCGCGTCCCGAGTTGCCGAACTTGGCCGTCACATCTTCAGATTTTCAGCTTTTGCCTTCCCCCTCGTGTCAATAGTAAGGTATGGCCCTTCTCTGTTTGTGTACATGCAGACAGAAATGGTGTAGACCGGATGATTGAGACCTTCCACACGATGCCTTAGGAACACCTGGGTACTGGGAGTCAATAGTTGGAAAGGAGATCCCGACGGTCTTAGGCACTAGTGATGACGGCCAATCTATTATGTGCAGCGATTGCATCATGTACAGTAGCGGCTCACGCTATCAGGCACCGCATTCAGTTTCTTGGCAAAAGCTTCTCCTTGCTGTTCATCGTTGTTTTGTTGGCGTCCACGCGAGCAATGACAGCGCTCTCCGCGTACAAGAATTTTCGAGTTTCTTCACGGGTTTTAATTTATGGGCCGCTACTCATGATGCCAATCTGTCACCAGAAGAGGCTGGGACCGATATGACAACGGTCAAGCGGTCTGACGTTATTGATGGCTTCGGTAGAATCAAGATTTGGGAGGCTGGTGGACGAGAAGTCTCGATTACCGATGTCACTAGGCGACTTGAAACTAAGCATTGGCGGCCGTCGTTCGCGCCGTCGCAGGCTATCTCAGTCGACGAGATGCTCGATACTGTCAGGGACTTTCAACGCCTGCTTTGCCTACTTCAGGGACGACCGGTAGGATTTAATGATCTTCGTGCAGAAATGCTAGTTGAGTCCGTTACGCCGGGCAAACAAGAAACGCGCCATGCCGAAATGATGGTGATGATGACTGGCTATAAACAATCGTTCCCAGTGTCCCGGCATGTTGAGCCCTCCGTACCTCTTGGCGAGATGGGAGACAAGTGGCCCTCTTTAGTAAGTAGGTGGTTACAGTCGATTCGACAGTTTGACGCTCCGCTAAACTTGTACCTTGCGGTCCTTTTTGTCGCAGAGTTATTCGACGAACAGAAGTTGCTTTTCATTGCACAGGCCCTCGAAGGGTATCATCGCTGCAAGCTGAAAACCGATGTACGATTCTTGCAACGACTAACGGAATTAACGCGGCCACACCGGGATACTCTTTCAATATTTATTCGCGATCTGCCAACGTTCTTACATGCGGTTCGCGGCATTCGTGACGAACTTACGCATCCGGGGTTAGGCAAATTCAATTTGGCAAATCAAGACATGCACTCAATATCGCAAAAGCTAAAGGCGATATTTGAGATCTGCATGCTGAGCGATTTTGATGCTCCTCAATCAGCCATTGTGCGAATAGCTCGGCACTGCCGTGAGTGGACCTAACGGAGGCGACGCGGGTCAATCTAAGTTTTTTAACAGATGCATTTGATGGTTATCGCGCGAGAGGGCAATAGTGAAGTGTCAAAGGTTGTGCCCTGAGAAGGAGGAGCAAATTCGCGTAATTAGTATTGCGCTGAACTGCATCGACTAACAAATCCAAAGCTACTTATGTTTGGAGCCAGTGAAGGAGAGCGTTTACTCGCCAATCTTTTCTATGACCAATATGGCGATGAGGGCGCCAATCGTCTGACCGTTTTCTTGAATGCCCTCCAAGAGGTAGAGCTGCCTTTCTCGCTTCCTACCCAAATGCGAAAGCAAGATCATCCTGGGTTTCCGGGCTTCGAATGCGGTTTGCCACCAAAGTACTATTACTTTGTCGAGGGCGCCAAATACGGCGGACATTTGGAGCTTCCTGAGGATCCTTTGCATCCGACTTTCGTAACGGTCGCCGACGGCATAGGACTTAATTTTGGTTGTCCTCTGCGACTGGAGCGTGCGATTGCGGTCTTACTAAACTTGGAATCAGCTGACCAGGTCGAGATACGAAGAGATTTGGCTGTTTCGACTAAGCATCTGGATACCGTTGAGGAGTTGCTATGGGCAGGCCTATGGAAACCTCCGTTCAAAGCCCGGCGCCCCAAACTGAATAAGACAAAATCTTTCGACTGGAAAATCGACGTCGGCGAGACCGCGTTCAATCTTGAATGCAAGTTTAGGCCAGCCACATGGGCGAAGCTTGTGGATCGAGAGGATTTCGAGCTAATGCGGGGAAGCTTAGCAAAAAAAGCATCTGAACAACTCCCGCAATTAAGCGCCTGCACGAATATCGTTGCAATCACTGGGATTGCCGCCATCGACGATCCTTTTCGTCGTCTTTGTTATAGCGAACTTCGAGCTTATCCGAACGTAGAAGTGATTATCTACTCTGATATAGTTGGTCAGGCCGCCGCTTTTTCCCTGTCGAAACCTAAAGCCCAAGCTGTCATTAGTAGCGTTGAGCCATGGCGAGCAGATCAATTCGGTGGATTCTCTACTGTAACAACATTCAGACCCGAAACCGCACGTCGATCGGCGTCTCGAAAGAATCGTAAGAACATCTATAATGCCGGTTCTCCTCCGGATCTGGTCGAGATACAAGTGGAGCATCTATCGCCCCGAAAAATCCACTTCTTACCACCGCCAGAGTATCCTTACCGTTTTCAGTTGAAGGAGCGATTGTCTACCGGTGAACCGATTTTCGAGTGGATTCCACCTTTTCTTCGCGAGTAAGGATTCCGGTTAGTGGGAAACAAAAGGAAAAAGGGGGAAAAGGAGTCAGAGCTTACTATCGACAGTCGAAACGCGGTCGTGCAGCGCACGCGCGAAGCGCTCGGGGGCTCCTTTGTCCATGCGCAGGTACAGGGACGGCTCGATGAGTTCCAGCTCCATGAGCCAGTAGCCGGAGCAGTTGAGGGTCGTTCCGCCTCCGCGAGGCCTACGGCGCGACAGTAGTTGAGTGTTGAGAGTTAGAATACGCTGCCTGGTTGTAGCGGCGAGCGCCTCTACAACTACGCTTGCTTTCATTTGGCTTTGGCCGCGTGTAGAATTGCTAGATGAGGAAAGAAATACCGATCGTTTCCTTGCTGCTGTTACTTCCGGTTTTCTGTCTGGGCGCCGATTGGAAGAATTTCCGCGCCGATGCGAAGCGAATGGAAGAGAGAATCAAGGAACTTTCCAAATTCGGAGCGAATCCCGAAGGGGGAGTTAGCCGCGTTGCCTTCAGCGATGCCGATGTTGCGGGTCGTAAATACATAAGAGCTTTGATGGAAAAGGCAGGACTAAAAGTCCGGGTCGATACTGCGGGGAACATCATTGGCCGCAGGGAAGGGCGGAATCCGAAGCTGCCGGTAATTTTGTTCGGTTCTCACATTGATTCGGTTCCGCATGGCGGGAACTACGATGGAGATGTGGGAGTTCTCGGCGCATTGGAATGCATCGAAGTCCTGAATCAACAAAACTACCTAACGAGTCATCCACTGGAGGTCATCGTATTTGCCGATGAAGAAGGGGGACTGACAGGAAGCCATGCCGTTGCCGGCGAACTGAGCCCGGAAGCACTTCAGCTAAAGAGTCACAGTGGAAAGACGATCGGAGAGGGAATTCGCTTCATCGGTGGCGATCCGGATAACCTGCAAGCAGCCAGACGAAATCCTTCTGAGATTCTCGCGTATCTGGAATTGCACATCGAACAGGGTGGAATTTTGGAAGCGGAGAAGATCAACATCGGTGTGGTAGAAGGAATCGTCGGAATCAACGTGTGGGATGTTACCGGGCTTGGGTTTGCCAACCACGCGGGAACAACGCCGATGAATCAGAGAAAGGATGCTCTCGTGGCTGCGGCAAGATTGGTTGAGTCAGTCAACCAGATTGCAAGGAGCATTCCCGGCCGTCAGGTTGCGACGGTTGGGAAGATTCAAGCTGAGCCGGGTGCGCCGAACGTCATTCCTGGCAAAGTAGTGATGAGTCTGGAGATTCGCGATCTGGAGAAATCGAAAATCGATCTCGTATTTGAAAAGGTAAAAGAGTCAGCTGAAAAAATCGCCGCGGATACCGGCACGATAATTTCTTTCACTGCGCTCGATGTCACTGCAGTTCCGGCGCCGACAGATCCAAGGCTGCGCAAGGTCATTCAAGAAGCAGCCACAGGTCTGGGTTTGACAACGAAACTGATGCCAAGCGGAGCAGGCCACGACGCTCAGGACATCGCGCGAATCGCTCCCATCGGAATGATCTTCGTTCCAAGCATCGGTGGCATCAGCCATTCCCCCATAGAATTTACGACCGCTTCGGATGTGGCGAACGGCGCCAGCGTTTTGATGCAAACAATTTTGAAGGTGGATGAAAAGGGCTTGTTAGGACAGGGAGGTTGAGGGTTCTTGGTTTAGGGCTGAGGGTAGGTAAGAGCTGTTAAAATGGACAATGCAATTTCACGACGGCGAGCAGCGAAGTTAATCGGCGCGACTGCTGCCAGCGCGTTCCTGCCGATTGGGAGATCGCGCATCTTCGCAGCCGAAGAATCGTCCCGAATGTTGATGCGCTCTATTCCGTCGACTGGGGAGAAGCTTCCAGTTATTGGACTCGGTAGCGCGGTAACATTCGACGTTCGTCCCGGCTCGCCCGAACTAAAACCGCTCGCAGAAGTGCTGGCGCTTTTTGTCAAACACGGCGGGAAAGTAATCGACTCCTCGCCCATGTATGGCAATGCCGAAAGCGTGATCGGTGATCTCGCGGCCAAATCGCATCTGCGCAATTCGCTTTTCATCGCGACCAAGGTGTGGACCAAAGGTCAGCAAGAGGGGATCGCCCAGATGGAACGCTCAGTGGAGCGTTTTCAAACCAGGACGATCGATCTGATGCAGGTGCACAATTTGGCCGATGTCGAAACCCAGATGAGTTCACTTCGCGAATGGAAGTCGAAGGGACGGATCCGCTATACCGGAATTACCTATTCCGAGGACCGCGGCCACGGCGAAGTAGAAAGAATCATGAGGCTCCAGAAGCCCGATTTCGTCCAAATCAATTATTCGCTGGTGGATCGAGCTGCGGCTCAGCGCATCTTGCCGCTCGCCCAGGAACTTCGCATGGCGGTCATCATTAATCGTCCTTTTGGGGGTGGCGGTGTGTTTAAAGTGATTTCCGCAAAACCGCTGCCGGCGTGGGCTGCTGAATTCGATTGCCACTCCTGGGCTCAATTTTTGTTGAAGTGGATCGTGTCGCACCCGGCGGTCACTTGCGTGATCCCTGCCACAAATAGTCCACAACACCTCGAAGATAACATGGGGGCAGGAGTTGGCCGGCTGCCCGATGCCAAAACACGGCAGCGCATGGCCTCACTTTTCGTCGGATTCTAACGCTAAAGTATGGCGGCGAAATTGTGGCCGCCATTCAGGAAAGTAAAAAACACTTTCTTAACGGTAGCCCTCTTTGACCAGCACGGAGAGGAAAAGAAATTCTTTATGGTATCGAAACGAGTTGCTAGATTTGCCGCGTTGCGCCCGCCCATACCCGCGCAATAAAGAACCCAGGCTCTGATGCCATTTCTTTCTGCCCGACATACGTCCCGGTTAGCGATAATCGCTTTAGCGGTTTTGCTGTGGACCATGACCGGCTGTGGGGGTCCTTCCCACGATATCGTCGGTAAATGGCGTACCCCGGGGATGCAAACGCAATGGTGTGGGAGTTCTCCAACAATGGGTCAGTCCTGATCGGGAACGACCGCGGCAGGTATAGTTTCGGCGACAACAACCGAGTGAAGATCGAGATGCCTTTCGCTAAGTCTGTTTATCAGATAGGAATCTTGGAAGACCGGATGACGTTGTGACGACCCAATTGTTCCAAACTTGAGTTTACAAGGCTAAAGTAAACGCGGGCTGTGGTCGCGACTTAACGATCGCCACCTAAACCGAATTGATTCGCCCAAACTCTTTCGTGCCAACCCAACCTGAGTGTATATACACGCTTCTGTAAAATGACACATTCCATTTTTAGCGAGAACGCTTTTGACGAAATCAAATGCGCGACAGATCGAATAACTGATCAGCCCCGAACTCGGAAAACTTTGACTCTCTGTTCCCGCTCTTTCGGCCTATCGGCTTGCCCGTCTATGTCGCTAGTCTCTCCGTCGGCTTCGCGAGCTGGCACATTCGGCGCGAGGGCGGTGTGCTCCGATCAAGAACTAGACGATTCCGAATTCTGTCGGCCTAGAATGTAATCTAACGAAAATCGGTCATCTTTTCGCGGCGCCCACAAAACAAACAGCAGTAAAGCAAGGCGCGGAATAACGTGAGTGTGAAATTCGTAGAGCGGCTCTCTCAATAGATGACCAAAGGTTACGACGACCAGGACGAAGCCTAGAGCGATAAGAGCCTCGCGCGTACGAAGGCCAAGTATGACCAGAGCTCCGGCAACGAGTTCGACCAAAGGGATGGTGACACCCACAAACCAGAGAGACCAGACAGGCAAGAAGGTGTCAGCGTAAGGCAGAAAGTATTTTCGCGCGTGCTCGAGTGGTCCTAACTGAAAAACTTTCCACACACCCGCCATAAAGAAGATCAGTCCGAGGACGAGCCGCGCGAAAAGTATCGCCCAACTGCGACTGAGATTGTGTTGTCTATCCATCTTCACGGATTTTCGCAGAAAGGAGATCAATCATGAATGGAGCGACTTGGGAAGCCGCGACATGCATGGTAAAGCCGCTCGGGGAGCGGGGGAAGCGAGCTCATGAAAGCAGGAACTCGGGAAAGTGAGAAACGCTTTCTCAACGGTAGCGACCGTCGCGCGGCATGGAGAGGAAAAGAAATTCTTTATGGTATCGAAATGAGTTGCTAGAGTTGCCCCGTTACGCCTGCCCATACCCGCGCAATAAAGAATCAGGCTGTCATGCCATTTATTTTTGCCCAACATAAGTCCTGGTTAGCGATAATCGCTTTAGCAGGGTTGCTATGTGCAATAGCCGGCTGTGGGGGTCCTTCCCGCGATATCGTCGGTAAATGGCGCACGTCGGGCGATGCAAACGCGATGGTTTGGGAATTCTTTCCGAACGGGTCTGTCCTTATTGGGAGTGACAAAGGCAGGTATAGCTTCGGCGACCAGAACCGAGTCAAGATCCAAACGCCGTTCGGTATCTCGGTCTATCAGATGGAACTTTCGGGCGACCACATGACTCTGAAACCGCCCAACGGTTCCAAGCTTGAGCTTACAAAGATCGAGGGAAGTAAGAATTGAGAAGGAAGACGTCGGAGATCAGATGCCGCCGAGAATCTAGTTCAGTCCAAGCAATGCAACGGTCGACTCGTCGATCGCGCCGGTGATGACCAGGCCGTAGTCGCGCTGATAATTAGCAAGCGCTGCACGAGTCGCTGGACCGAGCGAACCAGTCACTGGTCCAAGATAGTAGCCCATTTCCTGTAGTGCTCTCTGCACATTGGCAATCACCTGGTCCGGCAACAAGTTGCCATACGTGTAAATGGGGCCGTCGTAATCGTAGTAATTGTAGGCCGGATCGTAACCATAAGCTGGATACCAATAGCTCGAATCTAAATAATAATATGCAGTGTTGACAAAGACAATGGTTCTGCAGTGTTGCCTCCACCAAATGCTATCGTGTCGTTCATGCCGGCAGCGTTTCAGCGCGTCAAAAAAGCTTTGACGATTGCTCTTTGCTCGTTGCACGTTTTCGGGAGTCAAGCTGACCTTTTGCGTTGGCGCTGGCTGCTCTGGCCTCTGTCTCATCTGTAAGTTTCGAAGCGGGCTTTGAACGTTCATCGCTAACGGCGCGCGCGAGATTGGCTGCGCGAACGCCGAGTTATTCCTTCGAATGTCCGGGTTAGGATGCGCAGCAAGCTGATTATGACCAGCAACAGTCGAGGTGTGAACTACAGCTGGCGCATGAGAAAGCGAGGTGCGATTGGTGGCTGGCGGATGAGCAGCGCGTTGCACGGCTGGCTTGGTCTGTACGAAATCGTCAGCCGTCACGATTGGCGCGAGCAAAAAAATAAAACACGACACGAAGATTATGAACAATTTCATTTGCCTCCTCCGACTCTTAGACAATACCAGACATTACTTTATTCGTCGATCCATCTGTTTTCGCAATTGTGAACCGAATCAGATCGCGGCATTCCGATTGAGGGCGGGCTTTTCGACCTTCACCAATCGAACGAAAACAGCGATGTGAACTGCGAACAATAGCGGAACCAAAAAACCGGGAATCAAGAGCCACGGCAGAGTTGTCATTATGGCCGAGCCTGGTTCCGCAAAGATAAGGCGCAGCGGACCTGGGGAAGATGTCGCACCTAATCCGATAGCAGCGATCAAGTCCACTATTCCGATGGTATTCCAGATCCAGATAACTCCTCGAGCATTTGTGTTCCGTCGATAGGCGAGCCAGGCGATCGGCAGTGCGGTTAGGCCGACAAAAATATCACCCCAACCTGCAACCGGGGCGAACGGCGCCGGCAGGCGACCAGCCGCGTAAAGAATGATAAAACTAACGCCGAGCACGCGAACCGCGTGCACGCCGACAAGCAACCACAAAGGTACCCTGCGGAAAGACTCGCGCAATGATTTCACGCGCGCGACAGTTACGCAGAGGATCGCTATTGGCAGGGCAACCGCGATACCTAGTCCCGGCGTGCCGACCCCATTCTCGTAATGTAACGCCCGCGTCGCAGCCAGAATTACCACGAGAACAAACCAGCCGCTGAGCCAGGCAGCTATGCGAATTCGCATCGCAGCATTGGAGCCGAATCCGATTGACAAAGCGGCGATTACGATCGCGGCTGAGGCAGTCAACTCAATCGAACCGAGAAGGTCAGTATTCATAGATTATTCCTTTCTTTCATCAACAGTGTATATACACCTTTGTTGCCAAAAAATTATTTATTCATAGCGATGCTACGGGATTGAAAACCAAACTCGCTCGAACCGGAAAGTGAGTACTCACGATTTGTCTGCGCTCGCCTTCACTTGGGTGGCGTGCAGATGTCTCGCGCATTAAAGCGAGGGTTTCCCCGCTTCTATTGTCTTAGTTTTTCTCGCCATATTGGTTTGTTCTTTCTCCTTTGCCTACGAACACCGTCTCACTACGGAATTCCCCACGCGTTTGTTTTTTGTCTCACCTGTTTTCAATCAACCGTGTATCTACACCTTCTTTGTCAAAAAAAATCATCCTTGTCGCATCATTGGCCGGGACTGAAGGCCGAAGCGCCGCAACACTTTCTCCGCGCTGGCGTCCGCACGTTTCCAAATTGGCAAGGCGGCCGCGGCTTTCTTCCGGCCCTTGGGGGTGAGTGCCATTTTGCGAATACGTTGATCGCTGTGTGCAAGAGCGGTGACCCAGCCGCTGTTTTCGATCGGGCGCAAATTTCGCGACAAAGTGGTTCGCTCCAGACCCAGTTTCGCAGACAACTCGGAGATGGAGAGCGGGCCGGTCTGCGCGAGTGTGGCCAGGACAGTGAATTGGGTTGCGCGGAGGCCGCTCCCTCGGAAATGCCTTTCGTAGTGTTGCGTGACGGCGCGGCTGGCATGGCGCAGCGCCGAGCATGCACAACTTCGGCACGCTTCGAACGAGGATGAAGGACCCGACATGCGTGTAGATACACGCATAATGTGAAGAAGTCAAATGCAGGATGAAAACTTTTCTTTTTATGGGCGGGCTTGGAATTCCTTGCGCCGCTCGACACTGGCGAGCATAGCCACCAAATTCGGCTGGTCGATTCAGACGTTATTGCGACGATCCGAATCACTAGTTAGCCCAAACATTCGGGATTGCGAGCGCCGGTGAGTCTAGCCAACTGCTTTCGCTTCGCGCGCCAGTAAATAAGTATTCCAATCAGAACAAGGAAAAGCGAACCGCCCGCAACTTTCGCTTCGTAGGTCCAGATGTCAGATGTGCCCGGCGGTGGAATCATAGCGACGACCATAGCAAAGAGTGTGATCGAGAGCCCGCA
>WNFC01008208.1_pt2 | contig 11511 bp, 9 predicted proteins | sample 5400541 | NCBI WGS metagenome assembly WNFC01 (sample SAMN13153342, study PRJNA577476) | soil metagenome | isolation source: 120 cm saprolite under Douglas fir tree site 2 hole 2 replicate 1 | place: USA:California | collected 2015-04-18
AGTGGCCAGCCAAATCTGGTGACGCAGGGCCAAGGGATCGTCGTCGAGCGGCAAAATGTTGGTTTCCCCCATGCCCTGGCCGATGTAGCTGTCCTGTTTGTAGTCGCCGACACGAACCACCACGCGGAGCACCCGAACTTGCACGCGCTGGCTCTCGCGGAGGGCGCCGAAGGCCGCTTCCGCCTGATAGTTGTCCACGTCGTTGACGCGATACTCGATGTAGTAAGGCGCCTGAACCTGATTGATCTTGAGCTGGGATTTGGAGCGGTCCAGCTCGGTAAGAAGCGCTTCGAGCAGAGCATCGCCGGCGGCAGCAGCATGCGCCCCGTCTGTGGCAGTTCCGCTGGCCGGCTTCGCAGAAGTTTCTTTCGATTTTGGGCCGTCGTCGGCCGAGCGAAGCGGCGCAGCGCTGACCACCAGCGACGCGGTGAGAGCAAGAACCGAGAATCCTCGCAGAAGTTTCACGGCTTCACCTCTGGTTTGGCTTGTCTGTCTTTGGCTGGTCCGGCGCCCTCGAATCCGGGCGGAGGCAGGATCGGCGGCCGCTCGTGCGCGTGCGCCCGTTTTTGTACTTCCATTTCAGAGAAGAGCATCGCCGGCGCGACGGCCGCGACGGGGACCTGTCCGCTCTCCGCTCCACATACGCCGTTGAAGACGTGCTCCTGATCGCCGGTCATGAGGATGCGCGTCAGCGCGGCGAGCGGAGTTCCGACGATGTCCACGCCGCGCACCAGTTCATCGGGGCGGCCGTCGGCGTAGACCTTGTAGACGATTACGGGGAGCACCTGAAATGCCTGGGGCAGGGATCGCGCAGTGAGAGTGAAGCCGCCCTGAATGTCGTCGAAGTACAAACCGTAGGGCTTATTCTGCTTTTTCACTTCCTCGATCAGTTTTTGACGCAAGGCGGATTCGGGTATGGTTTGCGTGGATGTCACGATGAGGTTGCCCTGGCGTCCGGTGGGCATGCGGCCGGGCTGGTTGCGGCCATGGCCGTTGGACTGGCTAAAATCCTTGATAGGCATGCGGGACATCAGAAACCCTTTCAGCACGCCGTTCTGAATGACCTCGACGCGGCGCGCCGCCACGGCTTCATCATCGAAATCATACGAACCCGCCAGTCTGACGCCTGTCATTTCGTGAATGGTGGGATCGTCAGCGACGCTCAGGAATTTCGGCAATACTTCCTGTCCAACTTTTCTCGTGAAGGTTTGCCCTTCTTCTTCGTCACGCTGCCGATGCCCCTCGAGGCGGTGGCCAAGCACTTCGTGGAAAAAGACGGCGGCCGCCCGCCCGCTGAGAAGAGCCGGTCCATCGTAAGGTTCGGCGACGGGCGCGTTGCGCAAGGCCTTCAAGTCGGTGGCCATCTTCTCAATTCTTGCGGCGAGTTCGGCTTCGGCGGGGAGACCGCCGGCAGAAGGGGCTTGGAAAGTTTCCACGCGGAGCAATTCCATACCGTCTTCAGCGCGGGTTTGCGCTTCCAAGACCAGCCGAGTGGAAGCGGTGGGAGTTGCGACCACGGTACCTTCGCTGGAGACCATGCGCTCGTTGGAATTCGTCACTTGCAACATCACGCTTGCGAAATAGACATCCGGGAACTTGCGGAAAGCGGCCGAGAGGCGGCGAATTTCGCTCTCCCAGACGGCATGGTCAAAAGCCGGTGGCGCGGGTGCTTCGGCGACGTGAGTTCCGGCAGTCTCCTTCGAGAAATCGGGAGATTTGTCTTCCTCCTCGGCGCGAACGGCGGTGTTGGTCCTGACGTTAAGAAAGGCGGGAGCGGCGCGTTTGTATTCGCCGTCGGTGAGATCCCAGAGGACGCGCGCGATGGCGTCCCGGTCATTGCCCAGCGGCAAGGTTGCGGAGCTCATTCCGCTGGAGCGGCTCTGGCCGTGAGTATTGTCCAATGCGAGGGAACCCACACGCATGGTGACATCCGCATGGCGGCGAACGAGAGCCGCATCCGTTAGAAGGCTGCCGTAGGCGCCGACGATGACGGCGAGATCCTGATCGTAGACGGTGTAGCTGATGAAATAAGGAGCGGGATCAGTTTTTGCCAATTCCGTCTTGGCGCGTGAAAGCTCCGCCTGCATGACTTGCAAGACTGGGTCGCTCGCGGCATTCGACGCGGGTTTGTCCGAGGAGGATGACGCGGAGGCGCCGTCAGCCGCCGATGGCAGCGGCATCACGGCAAGAAGCGCTGCGAGCGCCCAGCAGGCCGCAAAGCGCAGAGCATCTTTGGAGCAAGCGAGCACCCTAGAACCCGTTCTAGCTGGACCAGCACTCTTCATGGAATTTGAGCTCCCAGTAGTTCCATTTCTCAAGTCAACTCGTTTGATCGTGGCACGTGGAGATAAAGGTCATGAGCAACTTAATTTTCGAGTATGCCTGAGCGTTCTGCCAGGTGCAATTCAGCTCTTGCCGAATTGTTCGCTTGTTTTCAAACGAGCACCGTTGGCGAACTCCACGGCGGAAACCTGCTTGCGTCCCTCCAGTTTGACGGATAGAAGGAGCAAAGTGGTTGCGTCGCCGCAAGCGACGAGCAACTCTTCCCGCCAGAAAAGCAGGGTTCCGGGGGGCGCATTGGTTGGCATGTGGTTAAGCACCCGTTGGGCCCAGACGTGGCAGGTCTTCCCGCGGAAGGTGGTGAACGCGCCGGGCCAGGGAGAGAACCCGCGCATGCGGTTGAATATGGCGCGGGCGGGAAGCGTCCAATCGATGCGGCCGTCTTCTCTTTTCAGGATCGGCGCGTAGGTCGCCTCTGCATTGTTTTGCGGGCGGGGTTTGATCGCGCCGGAGGACAGGCCGCGGAGGGTTTCGAGCATGAGCGGGGCGCCGAATTCGGCAATGCGAGCGGCAAGTTCCGGAGCGGTTTCCGTTGCGCCGATTTCCAGCTCGCGCTGGAGGAGAATTTCGCCGGTATCCATGCCCGCGTCAATGCGCATCGAGGTGAGGCCGGTTTTTGTTTCTCCGTTCGCGATGGCCCAGTTGATGGGCGCGGCGCCACGATACTTTGGAAGCAGGGAAGCGTGCAGATTGATCCAGCCGAGCTTGGGTATGGGCAGAAGCCGCGCGGGAATGATCTGGCCGTAAGCAATGATGACGATGCAATCGGGAGCAAGGCGCTGCAGAAGATCCTGCGATTCTGGAGCGCGGATTTTTTCCGGCTGGTGGACGGGAATATTCGCGGCGAGGGCCGCTTCTTTTACGGGCGAATAGGAAAGCGCGTGGCCGCGGCCGCGAGGGCGGTCAGGCTGGGTGATGACGCCAACAATCTTAAAATCAGGTTGCGCGAGAAGGTTCTTCAGGGTGGGAATAGCGAATTGCGGTGTGCCACAGAACACGATGCGCATGGCGCATCCTCTCCGGCGGCTACCACTCGCCCTGTTTTCTGAGCTTCTTGATTTTGCGCTTGATGAGGTCGCGCTTGAGCATGCTGAGATGCTGAATGAAGAGAATTCCATTTAGGTGATCGATCTCGTGACAGAAAGCGCGCGCCAGGAGATTTTCACCGCGAATTTCAAACTGCTCGCCCTTCGCATTTTGCGCGCGCACCGTGACGAATTGCGGGCGAATGACGTAGCCGCGGAAGCCGGGAATCGAGAGGCAGCCTTCCTCTTCGCGGACTTCGCCTTCGGCGTGGATGATCTCGGGATTCGCGAGAACGATTTTGGCTTCGGGATTCTTGCCGCCGGTGACGTCGATGACGGTGAGACGCAGGCTCAAGCCGATCTGCGGCGCGGCCAGGCCGACACCCTGCGCGGCGTACATGGAGGCGAACATATCTTCGGTGAGTTCTTCGATCTGGGCGTCGAATTTGGATACAGACGCGGTGGGCCTCTCCAGGACGGGATCGCCATACTTGACGATGGAATAGATTTTGCGAGGTGGAGCGGTTGCTTCGGGCGCAGCGCCGCTTGTGGATGAGGCTGGCGGCCGTTGGGCGGTCAAGGGTTTAGAACTCGTCGATTTGTCGGACATAGTTGTCGAAATTTCGCCGCATCTCGGCGAGGGAGTCTCCCCCAAATTTTTGCAGAAAAGCATCCGCGAGCACAAGAGCGACCATGGCCTCGCCGGCCACGGCGCCGGCCGGAACGACGCACCAGTCGGAACGCTCGTAAGCGGCCTGGACCGGTTGTTTGGTGACCATGTCCGCGGTATGGAGCGCCCGACGAAGTGTTGAAATGGGTTTCAGGTAGCCGCGGATGACTATATCTTCGCCATTGCTGATGCCGCCTTCGAGGCCGCCGGCGCGGTTGCTGTGGCGACGGAAGCGGCGCGCCGACTTCTCGTAGAAAATTTCGTCCTGCACTTCGCTGCCGTAGGAGCCCGCAGCGGTCACGCCCGCGCCAATTTCCACGGCCTTCACGGCCTGAACGCTCATGAGCGCTTGAGCCAGGCGGCCATCGAGTTTTTCGTCCCACTGGGCGCAACTGCCGAGACCTACAGGAACATTGTGGGCGACGACTTCGAAAATGCCGCCAACGCTATCACCGGCTTTAAGCGCGGCGTCGACTTCGTCCTTCATTTTTTCCTGGGCAGCGGCATCGATGCAGCGCAAAGGAGAATCGAGGTCGTTGCTGACGGCACGAATTTTCTCCCAAGTGGCGGTCCGCTCAAGACGCACGTGGCCGACCTGAATCGTATGGCTGGCGATTTCCGTGCCCAGTTCGCGAAGGAGAAGTTTTGCGAAGGCGCCGGCGGCGACGCGAGCGGCAGTTTCGCGCGCGGAAGCGCGCTCGAGAACGTAGCGGGCGTCGTGGAAATTGAATTTCAGCGCGCCGGCGAGGTCGGCATGGCCAGGACGCGGAGCGAGAAGTTTTCTTTCGTGGGCGGCGGAATCCGGCGCGGATTCCACGGGAAGAGTTTTTTCCCAGTTGCTCCAGTCGCGATTCTCGATGCGCAGAGCGACAGGAGCGCCGATTGTTTTGCCATGGCGCACGCCGGCGAAAATCTCTGCGCGGTCTTTTTCGATCTTTTGCCTGCCGCCGCGGCCATAGCCAAGCTGGCGGCGGCGCAGTTCGTTGTTGATGAAGTTCAGATCAACGGGAAGGGAAGCGGGCAGGCCGGAGACAAACGCGAGGAGCGCCTGTCCGTGCGATTCACCGGCGGTGTAGAAACGCAGCATTCCGGATTAAACGCCCACGCGAGCAATGAAATACATCGGTCAGAGCAAACAGTCTAGCCGCCGCATCGCGCTTCGTCCAGCGGACATCGACGCCGCCAAGGCTGAGATTCGAGGGATTCGAGGTGGTTGGCCCAGGGGTGTTCGTCGTAGAAGCGGCGTGACGCAAGCAAAGAGAACGCTTACTTGACGTTACTGGCACGCACGGTTAGGCTTCCGACGCGGGGTTTTTTGTGCCGCAAGGCTTCACCGAGCCGGCTGACGGAACAAGGACTCGTGGCAGACACTCCTCTCCAGGTCGCAAGTCGCGAAAGCAAATCCAGAGAAAGAATCTCCGTCGCCGACGTGCTGGTGGAGGCATTCAAGCGCGCAGTCGCAGCAGTGCAGGGCTACGCGGAGCTTTCCTATCGCGCGCTGACAAACATAGCCACGAGCCCGCACTATTTCCAAGACACCCTGGATCAGGTGGACGACATCGGGGTCGGGTCGCTGCCAATCATCCTGCTGTCGGGATTTTTCATTGGCGCGGTGATGGTGCTGCAGACTGGATCGCAGTTTACGCGCTTCGGTCAGACCTCGCTGACCGGAGACGTGGTGGCGATTGCGCTGGTGCGGGAACTGGGCCCTACCTTTACAGGTTTGCTGGTTGCCGGGAGATGCGCTTCCGGGATCGCATCGGAGCTGGGGTCGATGCTGGTGACGGAGCAGGTGGACGCGATGCGCGCGATGGGGACGGACCCGAGCCGCAAGCTGGTCACGCCGCGCGTGCTGGCAACGCTCATCACCGTGCCGTTGCTGACGGCGATGGCCGATTTCATCGGGCTGCTGGGGGGTTGCGTGGCGTCCGTGTTTTCCTTGCGGCTGGATGCAGTGACGTTCTGGAGGCGGGCGATCGATGCGCTGGATTTCGCGGATTTGATGCAGGGGTTTTCGAAATCGCTGGTGTACGGGTTCATCCTGGCGACCGTGGGATGCTACAAAGGGCTCACGGTACGAGGAGGCACGCAGGGAGTCGGGCGGGCTACAACGCAGTCGGTGGTCGTTTCGTCGGTGATGATCATCGTCGCCGATCTGTTTCTCACCAAGCTTGCGCTCTATCTGTCCAACAAAATTTTCTGACGTTTCATCGGCCCCGCTCCAGGTATTCGCCAATCTCGCCAGCAGAGCGGCACATTTGCCGCTATAATCGTGGGCAGTTCCGATGAAGAGTGCAGCTGCGCCCGAGAACGGCTCCGCCCCGGTCATCAGTTTCCACAATGTGCACATTGGCTTTGAAGAGGGAGAGATTCTGCGAGGCCTATCCTTTCTGGCATCGCCGCGCGAAACGGTGGTGCTGCTGGGCGAAACGGGTACCGGAAAGACGCTCACGCTCAAACTCGCGGCCGGTCTGTTGCAACCTACGGGGGGATCGATTGTGATCCTGGAGAAAGAAATTTCCGGGATGAGCGAGCCAGAGCTCCTGAAATTCCGCCGCCAGGTGGGATTCGTGTTCCAGGAAGGCGCGCTGTTTGATTCGATGACGGTTGCGGACAATGTGGCGTATCGGCTGCGTGAGGACGGGGTGGACGAGGAGGAGATCGAGCCGCGGGTGCGCGAAGTGTTGCGGTTCGTCGAACTCGAACATGCGCTCGAGCAGCTTCCCTCGGAACTTTCCGGTGGCATGCGGCGGCGCGTGTCGATTGCCCGGGCGGTTGTAAACCGGCCCCCCATCGTGTTGTACGACTCACCGACGGCGGGACTCGATCCGGTGACGTCGCAGACCATTATCACGCTGATTCTGCGGCTGCGAGACGCATACGGGGTGACCGCGCTGCTGGCCACGCAGCGCCCGCAGGACGGTTTTGCGCTGGCAAATTTTCATTTCGATCCGGAAAGCAAGCGGGTAGTGCGCGGAGAGGCTGAGAGCAATTCGGGGGGCGCGGCCGGCGTTGCGGCAACGCGGTTCATTGTCTTGCGGGAGGGGCGGGTTTATTTTGAAGGAGCACCGGAAGAAATCGCGAATTCGGCGGACCCTTATCTCCAACGGTTTCTGGTGTGAAACTGCGATAGTCTGAAGGCCGGACGGCAAGGAGGGAAGCAGCAATGGCGCTTCGCAAACAGGTGACGTGGTCAGAATTGCGCGTTGGGTTGTTCGTGCTGGTGGGATTGTTCGTGCTCGCGGCGGGGATCTTCTATGTGACAAGCGGGAACCCGCTGGGCGCGAAATACCGGATAAAGACGTATCTGCCGGAAGTTTCCGGGCTTGCGAACGGCGCGCCGGTGCGCCTGGATGGGGTGGAAATTGGAAACGTGGAGGCTATCAGGCTCGTGCCGCGGACAAAGGGAAAAGTACCGGAGAAGAACAAGAATATCGAAGTCGACATGCGCGTCGACAAGCGCTACCAGGGGGATGTTCTGACTGATTCTGCGGCGAGCCTGGTGACGGAAGGATTGCTGGGCAATCGCTACGTGAACGTGACGCGCGGGTTCACGGGCGTGCCGATCGCAGACAACGGCGAAATCCCCGGGGCAGAAGAAAAGGCGATGAAAGAAGTCGTGGAACGCAGCGCGGAACTGCTCGGCAATCTCCAGGCGCTATCGCAGGACGTACGCGATCTTATCGTAGGCGTGAAGCAAGGACAGGGCTCGCTGGGCAAATTGCTGACGGACGAGCAAGCTTACTACCACCTGAACAGCATTCTGGCAAAGGGCGACGCGCTGGTGAGCAATGTGCAGGCTGGGCAGGGCTCGATTGGAAAGCTGGTTGTTTCCGACGAGATGTACAACAAAGTGGACAAGGGGCTGGACAACGTGAACTTGATCCTGGCGGACGTGCGGGCACAAAAGGGAACGTTTGGAAAGCTGATGTACGACCCTACTCTTTATGATGAGGCGAAGAAAGCGATCACGAATGGGAACGCCATGTTCGAGGATGTGCGCGCGGGGAAGGGAACGCTTGGCAAACTGGCGACGGACGACGCGCTCTACACGAAATTGCGGGAGACCAGCGCCAATCTGGCGACGGCATCGGCAAAGCTGAACGAAAATACGACAACTGTCGGAAAACTGTTCTCCGATCCGAAGCTGTATGACAATCTGAGCGGCCTGACGGGTGACATGCGGCTGCTGATCGGGGATTTCCGGCAGAGCCCGAAGAGATTCCTGCACATCAAAGTCACGATATTCTGATGCCGGACGTTGCTTTGCGAGGCAGGCCGGGGTGTGCTGTAATGCCACTGTAACAATGCAGGCTTATGCTTGGATGACCCATCGATACCTCTAAGAGCTTCATGGAAAATCAGGACATCGCGCAAAAACAGCCGCGCTCCGACGCGGCCAAATCCACACTGCCGCAGCCAGGGCGGCCGGTGCCGAGCCGCGCCTACCCGGGGGCGCTGATAGTCGTGGAAGGCACGGACGGTTCGGGAAAAAGCACGCAGCTATACCTGCTGAAACGCTGGCTGGAAATTGGCGGGTACCGGCTGCATTTTACGGAGTGGAACTCTTCGCCGCTGGTGAAATCGGCGACGCGGCGCGGGAAACAGCGCCGTCTACTGACGCCCACGACGTTTTCGCTTTTGCACGCGGCGGACTTTGCCGACCGGTGCGAGCGGCAAATCATGCCATTGTTGCAAGGCGACTATCTGGTTCTCGCAGACCGCTACATTTACACCGCGTTTGCTCGCGACGCGGCGCGGGGATGCCCTGCACGCTGGCTGAGGAATCTCTACCGGTTCGCGCCGGTGCCGGACATCACGTTTTATTTTCGCGCGCCGCTCGACGTCGCCGTGCATCGCATCTTGAGCGGGCGGCCCAAGCTGAAATTTTATGAAGCGGGAATGGATTTGAGCCTTTCCTACGATCGGTCAGAGAGTTTTCGCCTGTTCCAGGCGCGGATTCTCGAGGAATACGACAAGATGGTGGACTCGGACAACTTCGTGGTGCTCGACGGGACGCTGCCGGTGAACAAACTTCAAAAGCAGATGCGCGACATCGCAGCTTCCAAGATCGACTTGAAGCGGTTCGCGCCCCACGTCGAGGATGCGGGGTGAGCATGGCGGACCCGGAAAAAGAAAAAGAAAAAGAGAAGGAGAAGGAAAAACCGAGCGCGGCATCCACTCCCGCAGCGGCGGACGCGGCCCAGGCCCCCGCCGTTCCCGGCAGCGTGGCTTCCGGTAAGGCGGCGGCACCGGGCGAGGATGGTGCGGCGCAGTTTTTCTATGGCGAAGCCCTCGTGGGCTTTGATCCCAGCGAAATCACGGGAACGCTGATCGTCATTGAAGGGATGGATGGGTCGGGGCGTTCGACTCAAATAGCGCTGCTCCAAGAATGGCTGGAATCTGAAGGATTCGCGGTGCAAACGAGCGGACTGCGGCGTTCGAATCTTGTGGGGCGGGACATCGATGAACTTCTGGCGAAAAACGCCGTCACGCGGCTGACGCTTGCGCTGATGTACGCGACGGATTTTTTCGATCAAGTCGAGCACCGCATTCTTCCCGCGCTGCGGTCCGGAACGGTGGTGCTCGCGGACCGATTTATTTTCACGTTGATCGCCCGCGGCGTGGTGCGAGGCATCAACAGGGATTACCTGAGCGGACTCTACGCGATGGCGCTGCGGCCGCACCTGACGTTTTGGCTCAACGTGCACCCAGAGACGGCGTTCGCCCGCGAATTCAAAAAGGCGCAGGCCATCAGCTACTGGGAAGCAGGTCGCGACATGTCGCTCTCGCATGATCTGTACTGGTCGTTTATCCGCTACCAGACGATGATCAAGCGCGAATTCGAAGTGATGGCCAAGCGGCACAGCTTCATCGAACTGGATGGCGAGGCCAACGTTCCCACGGTCAACAAACAACTGCGCCAGCGGATCGGCGAGCAACTCGGTATTCGAACCACAAAATACGCGCCCTCCGCTGCTCTCACTCACCTCTGGCGGTAAATCACAAAATGTCCGAGCCCGTTCACATCGCCGCCATCGACGCGGGCTCAAATGCGCTGCGGCTGTCGGTGGCGCGCGCCTATTCCGCGCTGGACATCGAACCGCTGCACAACGAGCGGTATTCGCTGCGTCTCGGTGAAGGGGTTTTCCTGCGGCACCGGTTCAGCGAAGGAATCTTCAAGAAGAGCGTAAAGGCGTTCCGTCATTTCCGGGAAGTGATGAACGAGTTCGGAGTGACGCGCTACCGGGCAGTGGCGACGAGCGCGTCACGCGAAGCGCGCAACCGCAAAGCCTTCGCGCGGCAGATCAAACGGAAATCGGGCATCGAGCTTGAGGTGATCAGCGCGGCGGAGGAGTCGCGCCTCGGACGCGTGGCCGTTCTTGCGGCCACGGGGCCGGAAACGCAGCCGCGTTGCATCGCGGATCTGGGCGGGGGCAGCCTGGAAATCAGCATTCTGCGTGAACATGCCGTGGAGCAGAGCGCGCAGTTACCGGTAGGGACGGTCCGGCTGATGACCACGCTTAAAATTCCGGGAGTAATTCGTCCGGTGCAAGCAGAGCAGGTGCGGCGGTACGTGCGCGCGCTGCTGGAATCACGCCTGCCGACCCGGCCAAATCTGGGCGAGCAGATCGCTGTGGCCCTGGGGGGCAATGCAGAAACTCTGGCGAACGTCGCGCCGGGTCAACGGCATCACGGTTTGCCGACGCTGGAGCTTTCTTTGTTGCGGGAGCGGTTACCCGACATTTTGCGGCGGGACGTACGAGAGCGGATGAAAAGTTACGCCGTGCGCCGGGACCGTGCAGACGTGATGGGGATTGCGGCGATCACGTTTTTGACGCTCGGGCGCTATTTGAACATACACAATTTCTCGATTCCCGGCGTCGGCTTGCGGGAAGGGGTGTTACAGGAGATTGCGCGCGAGGCTTTTTCGCGGACCGAGCCGCACCGGTACGACGCCGCGGCGCACCAATTGCTCGCGGGGACAAGGAGCTACGCGCGGCGATTGGAGAAGGACCAGACGCATGCGGAGCAGGTGCGGGAGTTGAGCACGCTGCTCTTCGACCAGCTCCAGCCGGTGCATCATCTTCCGGCGCAGTCGCGCGTGTTGCTCGAATCCGGCGCGCTGCTTCATGACGTGGGGCACATGGTAAGCCATCGGGGGCACCACAAACACGGCGAATACCTGGCGCTAAACGGGGACATCCCGGGGCTGGAAGGGCGCGACCGCGCCGTGGTCGCGGCGCTGGTGCGGTATCACAACCGGAAGTCTGTGCCTGCCGGCCACCACACCGCGTATTCCGCGCTCAGCAACAGCGACAAGCGGATCACGCGCAGGCTGGCGGCTATCCTGAGAATTGCAGAGGCCCTGGATCACTCGCACCGGCAGCGGGTCACGCAGATTCGGGCGTCGTTTCAGCGCGGGGCGGTCGGGCTGCAAGTACTGGCGCGGGGCGATGCCGCGGAAGACCTGCG
>WNFC01008211.1_pt1 | contig 11510 bp, 10 predicted proteins | sample 5400541 | NCBI WGS metagenome assembly WNFC01 (sample SAMN13153342, study PRJNA577476) | soil metagenome | isolation source: 120 cm saprolite under Douglas fir tree site 2 hole 2 replicate 1 | place: USA:California | collected 2015-04-18
TCTGACCTTGTTGCGTGGCGGAGAATCATCCGCGCGGGCGAGATAGCCTCCCAGCCGAGCGAGTTGAACGAGATACGAGGAAACCGAGGTTCTCTGGACTCGCTGTCTTTTTCCTTTTGCTAGGTGATTGAGCAGGCGCAATTCCAGGGCGCTAAATGCCAGTGTTGGTGGAGCATCCGGCAGCGCGATTCATCGTCGTCAGCCAGAAAATCATCCATCTGAGGATGCGGAATACCGCGATCAGATTAGCCACTCGCGTCACTGTTCTCAGCCGAGACTCCTCTGCTTTGCAGCCCGATTTCAGGATCTTGTGAAAGATCTCAATCTTTCAGCGCATGGCGTGCGGGATACCTGGATCTGTCAGTACCCGAGTTTTCAATACTGCGGATTAATATTCACAATTCCGCCAACAATATTTTCTTGACACGAACCGAAGACTAGCGGTAGTTTGCACGCCGGTGCACATTCCCCTGTACCTGTGGTTCCCAATTTTATTTCGACGGTTGACTTTGTCAGCGGATAACCTGGGCGCATTTTGGCGCGCTCTGGCGCTTTCTGGTGCCGGCAGCTTTAGGAAGTCAGGCCGTCAAGATTGGCAGACTCGGAATTTACAAAGGAGAGAAGATATGAAAATGAGTTGGTCCCGTGTGTTCTTATACTCGGCGCTTCTGACTTTGATCTATCAGTTGAATGTCACAGCACAAGAGGCCCCGCAGGTACTTATCCACAGTGAAAACCGAGACGTCCGTGCCGCTACACTCGCATACTGGACGCCTGAAAGAATGCAGACCGCGATTCCGATGGAGCTACAGTCGCGTGATTCGAATAACCTTCCAGCAGCGGCCTACCTTCCTACGGATCCCGGAAGCGCGGGATCCAGCCCGGGCCAACCCCCTGCCGCCTCGGCTGCTCGCTTTGCGGCCGGACTTGGGGCACTCCCAGCACCGACCGCCTCCGCCGACCCGACAGGGTTCACACAGACGTTCTATGGTTACCCTGAACCCTTTTCCCGCGCGGACGTTCCGAGGTATTCTTATGACGAATCAACGCTCTTGTACCCTTCCTACCCGCAGAGCACCATAGGAAAACTCTTCTTCACCATAGGGACGCAAGATTTTGTGTGTAGTGCGTCGGTGATCAGGCCTCATCTGCTTCTCACCGCAAGGCACTGCGTCTATAACGGCCAGTTCTTCTCTAACTGGGTTTTCTACCCCGGTTACCACGCTGGCGCAAATACTCAACTCGGCGGGGCATGGTTCGCAAGGACTGAGATTACCTGGGGGTGCCCCTGCAACCTCGACGGGCTGGATATAGCCTTTATCCAGACCTTCGATGACGACGCAATCGGTTGCAATGGCAGTACCGGCGGGTTCCCAATCGAGAGCTACACTGGCTTCCTGGGATATGCGTACGCTGGCAATTCTGGGAATGAACCCGTCTTTCACTACACGGAGGTGGGCTACCCCCAGGCCTCTCCCTTCTCCGGAAATTGGATGGTCCGATCAGATTCGAGCACCGCTGATTTTGACCTCTTTGGCAACCCCGATACAGTAGAAGTAGGAAGCGACCTGACCGGAGGTTCGAGCGGTGGCCCGTGGATTTGGGCCTGGGACGAGGGGAGCAACCCTTTTCCTTACCCAAGCTCGAATCTTGTCAATGGCCTCAACTCGTTCAAATGGACCAATCCTGCTCGTCCACTGGAGATGGGCGGACCGCAATTCAAGGACTACAATTTCAACCAGCTCCTAATCGCTGCTGTAAATATACCTTGTTTATGAAAAAGAACATGGCTTGTCGATATACCGGCCTCGCCGAGGCCGGTATATCTTCTGCCGTGGGGCGACGAAACCCGTTATGGCTTTCCCGATAGTGCGCAAACACGGGTTGACACGCGCAGTCCTTTTTCTCGCCGTACTCTTGTTCAGCTACGCGCCAATCGGACTCGGAAATGGCTCTGGATCAAGTCCGCAAGGCCAACAAACCCCACCGGCAAAAGGAAAATGCAAGCCTGGCGCGGGCGAACGCTCTCGCCAGAAATCCACGAAAAAGGACGATCGCCTCGATTTGCAAGGAGTGTTGGTCGAAGGCGGAGCAGAATGTCAACGCTTCCGCGCAGACAACGGCACTTTCTACACTCTGGAAGGCGACCTTCATGGGTTTCGCACCGGTGATCGCGTCAAGATCACCGGTGTCATTCCGCGAGCATCGCATTGTATGCAGGACACCCCCCTTCGAGTGATCTCCATCGAGCGCGCGAAACCCCCTTCTGGCGGCGCCCGTAAGGACTAGATGTTGCGTGCTTCCCAGGCTTATGTTGCGCGTGTCGATGGTCCATATGCTGCCTTCGGTGGTGGGCAACAACTCGGCGCACCGCGACCTTCTCACTTTCGAGGCTGTACTGCCCGCATCCCGCATGACTCCTTTCTACTCTTTAGACCTGGCGTTGCCACGTCGTCATCGAAGACTCGGTCCCAGAATGTCCACTCCGACTTTGATCGGACAGGTCGCTCGCCTGCAAGCTTTGCACGGTTTGACCGTCGCACTCCCCGCTCTAGCTAGTTGATTGCGGCTGCCCTCGGCTTGCTGCCGGATACGCGTTTCGGCTAAGCGTGGGGCAACTTCGTGGGCAAATGGTGGCAAGGGTTTTCCGCAGGAGAGCGTAACCCTCGTCAACCCTTATCACTCGCCAAAGCCGCCTTATTCTACGCCCTGGCAAGTCTATTAGTTTCAGATACTTACGTCGAGGATGCCTTAAGAACGGCGGTTCGATCGGTGAGAAGTCTGGCAGGCTGATTGCGATGCTCCAAGAAGAACGGTTGCTGCACCAACTGCGGAAGCTCATTTAAGGCAAGTGTAGACCAGACTTCACACGAGAGGGACACTAAGAGTGGATCCAAATTCAGACGGCGATCGCTGGTACGCTCTCCAAGTAAGAACGCGGTGGGAGTTTTCTGCCTCTTCTCTTCTTCACGGGAAAGGCTTCGAGACATTTCTCCCAACGTACCTCAGCAAGCGCCAGAGCAGTGGTCGGCCAAAACAAACCGCTCTTCCACTTTTTCCGGGATACGTGTTCTGCCGCTTTGATGCTCAAAAGCGGCTGCCCATCCTCATCACTCCTGGCGTGATTTCGGTCGTCGGAAGTGGAAAGATTCCCCTTCCACTCGACGATTCGGAGATCGCGGCGATACAGACTGTCGCTCAATCGGGTCTTCCCGCTCAGCCATGGCCTTATCTTGAGATTGGCGAGAGGGTTCGTATTGAAGATCACGCGCTCTTGGGACTAGAAGGAATCCTGCTCAGCTTTCGTGGAACTCATCGCCTCATAGTCTCCGTGTCTTTGCTGCGGCGTTCAGTGGCATTGCAAATTGATCGCTCCCTGGTTGTCCCGATTCGTTCGGGTCGGCCCGTTCGGGACGAACTGCTTCCCTCTTCTTCGCTTTTTGGTGAAGGAATTGCTTAGGTAAGAGCCTTTGGAACTGAGACGCTGGCGAGGCGTTCGACGCATAAAGGAAAAGTAATGATAAGAGTTGGTATCCTTGGGTACGGATATTGGGGTCCAAATATCGTTAGAAACTTAGATTCCATTGAGTCCACTTGTGTAGAAGTAGTTTGCGACAAGAGTCCCCAAGCTTTGGCACGTTTGAAACGTGCCCATCCGAACATTCCTGCTACGTCGGATCCGTCGGAGGTCTTGACTTCGCCACGGATAGACGCGGTCGCGGTCATTACTCCCGTATGGACACACTACGATCTAGCTAAAAAGGCTCTCGAGAACGGGAAGCACGTGTTCGTCGAGAAACCATTTACGTCAACTTCTGCGCAGGCGGAAGAGTTGATCGAACTAGCGGCTCGGAAGAACCTCACGATCATGGTGGATCACACCTTCCTGTTTACGGGCGCCGTTCGCAAGATTCAGGAACTCATCAAAAAAGGCGTCCTCGGCGATCTCTATTATTACGACTCAGTCCGTGTGAACCTCGGCCTCTTCCAGCACGATGTCAACGTCATCTGGGATTTAGCTCCGCACGATCTCTCAATCATGGATTTCTTGATTGCGCAGCAGGCGGAAGCTATCGTTGCGACCGGAGAGCGCCATCTGAACGGTCACGAGGACATCGCATTCATCACGATTTACTTCCCGCAAAGTATCATCGCGCACATCAACGTCAACTGGCTCTCGCCGGTCAAAGTGCGTACGACCCTCATCGGCGGGCAAAAGAAAATGCTCGTCTGGAATGATCTCGAGGCCGACGAAAAGATCAAAGTGTATGACAAAGGAGTCGAGATCACCTCACCGGACGGAGTGCGACAGCTTCTTGTCAATTATCGTTCGGGCGACATGTGGTCACCGCAGCTCGAGCAGATCGAAGCGCTGAGGTCGGAGCTCGGCTATTTTGCAGACTGCATAGAAAACGGCAAAACTCCTATTAATGATGGCCCAGCTGGCCTGCGGGTTGTGAGAATGCTGGAGGCAGCAGAGAAATCCATAGCGAAGAGAGGAGAACTGGTCCGCCTGTGAATGAATACTGCTGCATCGGTGCGGATGTGAAGCTTGGCAAGGATGTCAGGCTATCGAAGTTTATCAACGTGTATGGCTGCGAGATCGGCGATGAAACTAAGATTGGGGCGTTTGTAGAGATTCAAAAAAATGCCCATATCGGCCGCCGCTGTAAGATCTCAAGCCACTCATTTATCTGCGAAGGTGTAATTATTGAGGACAATGTGTTCATTGGACATGGCGTGACCTTCATTAACGACTCTTATCCGCGCGCCACGACTCCAGAAGGTGAGCTTCAGACCGAAAAGGACTGGAAAGTGGAAGCGACCATCGTGAAGCGCGGCGCCTCGATCGGGTCCGGTTCAACGATCCTTTCTAATGTTGTCATCGAGGAGAACTCCATTGTGGGCGCTGGCAGCGTTGTGACCCGCAATGTACCGCCGAATGTAATTGTCGCCGGGAACCCGGCAAAAGTTTTGCGTACAATACCTCAAAAAATAGGATGATGGAATGACTCAAACCGAAAAAATTCCATTTGTTGACCTTGTGACACCCCATAAGGAACTTGAGAACGAGCTGGTGAACGTCTTCAAGTCTGCGCTAGGAACAGCCAGCTTCATCGGCGGACCCCTCGTTGAGGGATTCGAGCGAGATTTCGCTCAATTTTGCAAGACACGGTTGTGCGTTGGTGTCAGCAGCGGAACTGACGCGTTGCGATTTGCCTTGATGGCTGCCGGCGTTCAGCCGGGCGACATAGTCCTAACGGTACCTCTGACTTTCATTGCGACGACCGAGGCGATTACGCAGGCGGGAGCGCGCGCGGATTTTGTGGATGTGGACCCACGTACTTATACGATGGATCCCGAAAAATTAAAGGAATACCTGGAGATCCAGTGCGTCCTTGATCAAAATACCGGTCAAATGATTCACCGAAACCACCGCAAGCCGGTGAGAGCTGTCATCCCGGTTCACCTGTATGGTCAAACCGCTGATATGGATCCAATTCTGGAACTCGCCGCACGCTACAAGATGGTTGTGATAGAAGATGCGTGCCAGGCGCATGGCGCTGAATACTTCTCGAAGAAGGAGAACCGCTGGCGGACGGCCGGCTCAATGGGCCACGCGGCTGCGTTCAGCTTTTACCCGGGTAAGAACCTCGGTGCCTGTGGAGAAGGCGGCGCCGTGACGACGAATGACGAGGCACTCGCATACAAGGTCCGCATGCTGCGAGACCACGGCCAGTCCAAGAAGTATTATCACGACATGGAGGGTTACAATGGCCGACTCGACTCCGTCCAGGCTGGAATTCTTCAAGTCAAATTGCGGCACTTGGCCGAATGGAATCGCAAGCGACGCGAAACCGCTGCGCGCTATCAAGAACTGCTTGCACCAGTCGTAGACGCTATCACGCTTCCATTTGAACCCAACTGGTCGAGATCGATCTATCACCTCTATGTGATCCTTATTCCGGAGCGAGACAAATTGATCGAGCACCTCAATGGGGAAGGAATCGGAACGGGGATTCACTATCCGATCCCTATCCATCTGCAGACGCCGTATCGGGCCCTCGGTTTCAAAGAAGGGGATTTCCCTGTCTCCGAAAAAGTGGCATCCCATGCGGTCTCCTTGCCTATGCATGCTCACATTCAGCCAGAGCACCAGCAGAGAGTGGTAGACTCAATGCTGGGCCTTCTCTCAGTGACGTCAAACGTTGCCGTCGGTAATTAGCCGCTGGAGACGACCGGGGCCATTGGTTGGCCACGCCAAATCAGAACGCTAAATGACGTCGTTGACTGGGGTCTTTGTACCGGTTGCGGCGCTTGCGCATCTGCATGTAAACAGGATGTCTCTGGTTAACATAGAGTCCGCAGATCGAATATGGATTGACGACTGCGTATGGCTCCTCCACGCCGTTTCACTTCGGCTCCGTGACCAGCCACTCGGAGTTGGTAGATGGACTGACCTCCAATTCCGTCTACCATTATCACGTCAGGAGCCGCGATGTGGCGGGCACCTTGGCCGGCTCCTCTGATTTTAAGTTTGTGTCCAGGGCCACCGATTTCGCAGTACGCATCACTTTTGATGCAAGATCCACGGGCACCCTGAATGAGCAATACCCAACTGGCGTAATCCCTTGGGGTAACGGAACGTGGCTGGGTTCACGAGCTGTTGTTGCATTCTCTGGGAATTGCACTTCTTTTGCTGGCGAGGGGTACTTCGTCGGAAGCTTTAGATTCCAGAACCGATTGCCGCAGCGTCGACGCCTACAAAGGAGATGCGACGGCGGCTACGGTGACTCTGAGCTGTCCTGGGCAACCGGGCAAACAGGTGACACTCGCTGCGGGCCAACTCTTCACCCTTGCGACCTGCTGGCAGGACGCCTGCTCTCCGGTGACAATCAGCTCCACTAACAGCTGGCGGACTAACTTCAACAATCTCGTGGTTGATTGACCGTAGTAGAACCGTCGATCGGCGTGTCCTTTTGGATTCGGCGTAGATTCATGGGCTCCGGTGCCCAAAGAGGGGCACGCATCGAATCCCACAACTCGTATTCAGGAAATGTCTGCGCTGCCAGAAAGATGCTCCATTCACGCCGCATACTTTAAGATTGGCTAAAGGTATGCCAAGAAACCGCGGGCCTCATTTACCATTTCCGTTCTTACGGAAAGCGGAATAGAATCTAGCGCCTCTAAGGCCTCGGGCGGAAAAGCACATTGCGGACGGTTTTTGAGGGAGGCCTTCGGTGGCTTACTCTCCAAATGCGCCAGAGTTGGGATGGCGCGATTTCTTATTCATGGCTAGGAGAAAACTCCTAAACCTTGGGGGAAGATTTTTCCCGTACCTGCCGATTCGGCTCCAATGTTTGCGCATGGCGGGCGTGCTGCTCGGGAGAAACGTTTACATCGGAGAGGATCTGATTATTTCAGAGATCCTTGAAGATCGTCATCCGCACATCATTATCGGCGACCGCGTGGCTATCGCTCAACGCGTGACTATTGTTACCGCTTCCAATCCTAATTACTCACACCTTTCGAAATTTTTCGAGGGAATCCAAGGCAGAGTGGAAATCCAGGACGACGCTTGGGTAGGGGCCGGGGCAATCATACTGCCGAATGTTACCATCGGTCGCGGTGCAATCGTAGCGGCTGGCGCGGTAGTGGCCGAAAGCGTTTCGGAATACACGGTGGTTGGCGGAGTGCCAGCTAGAATCATTCGAAAGATAGACGTGGCAGTTAAGCCCTCGCTGGCGCGCTCTGCACATCCGTGACGCATCTATGCGACCGACCCGGACGCGTAGCCCGTGCTCCCTTGAATCCCATCAAAAACTCTCGGGTTCAGCCCGCAGATAAGTCAACGAAATGTCCATTTTGAGCTCTGGAGACCGTTTCCTTTTCAGCTCTTTGAGTTCAAGGCGTGTGGACTGAACGGAAACTTCAAGGCATTTGGTGGAAGTGGTTTTCATACCTTCCGGCGTACCTAATCTGGCCGGGACCATCCGAAGGATGTTTCATTCTTACAATCCCATAAACTCTTTTAAGTCAATAACCTACAGGATAGAGGAATTAAGCTTTTCTCTCCGCAAATTCCCAGTGTGGCAGAGGAATTGCCAAGGTTAATGCGTCCTCGCGCTAGGTTTATGGCGGTAGCCTATTCGGGCTTGTTCCAAGAAAAGCCAACGTATTTGGAATTGAAGCGTCTCGTCTGACCTAAGTTTGCGGAGTGGAAATGGGAATCAGCCATCTGAAGTTTACGGGCTTGGCAGAGCACATTGGGAATCTTCTCATTAGCAGCCCTGCGACTGGGTCTAGTCCTTCCCTATTAGGGCGGAGCCTATGCCTGATGGAAGCGCGGGCCTTCAAGTCTTACCTTTCCTTCGAGCGGCGACGAGCCGAGCGGTCGCGAAGAGCCTTTGTGCTTATGTTGCTCGATGTCAGCAAGCTACTCAGCAACGGGTCTGGAGAGAGGTCTCTGGGACAGATCGCCGCCGCGCTCGCCTCTTGCACTCGAGAAACAGACTTGATCGGGTGGTACGAATCGAGAGCGACTCTCGGCATCATTTTTACTGAGATTGGCCCGGCAAGCATAAGTTACGCGCTGGAACCGCTACGAACGAAGATCGTAAAGGCACTTCAAAATGAACTGGGCCCCGAACAGGCAAAGCACGTTGCCATCTCCGTTCACTTGTTTCCACGCCCGATGGACGACGGTGATTCTGGTTCTTTGGTCGACTGGAAGCTCTACCCTGACATGGAGCTGCGCGACAATCGGAATCGTACCGCCCTTGCGATCAAGCGTATGCTCGACTTTGTAGCCAGCGGATTATTTCTCATTGTGTTTTCACCTCTTTTTGCCGTTATCGCGCTGGCGATAAAACTTTTTTCGAAGGGCCCAGTGCTTTTCAAACAGGAGCGATTGGGTCAGTTGGGCTCTCGCTTCCAAGTCTTGAAGTTTCGCACGATGTACGTCAATAACGATCCGAGGATTCATAAGGAGTATGCCGAACGGCTGATTTCCGGCAAGGATGATCCCGACCAGAGAATTAACGGCAACAAGGCGATCTACAAGCTAACAAATGATCCGCGAGTGACGGCGGTTGGCCGCTGGTTGCGCAAGACTAGCCTTGATGAACTCCCTCAGTTCTGGAACGTTCTTCGTGGCGACATGTCGCTGGTAGGACCACGCCCCCCGGTGCTTTATGAGTTTGAGAAGTATGACTTCTGGCATCGGCGTCGAGTTGTCGAGGTAAAGCCTGGAATCACGGGTTTGTGGCAGATCAGTGGCCGCAGTACGACGAAGTTCGACGATATGGTTCGCCTGGATCTCCAATACTACCGCTCATGGTCCATCTGGCTGGACATCAAGATACTGCTGCGCACTCCGTTTGCGGTGATCTTCGGCGATGGCGCATACTAACCGTTTGTGGGCTGACGAATAAACTTGCGGTCCACATCTTGTCGGTCATCAACGTCACCAATAATTCCTCCACGCCAGAACTTGCTTGACGCGCCGGACTCGATCCACCAACTCTTCTCGGGAATAATTCATCCCAACCGGTGACCCATACAATGCGAGTTTGCATGCTTGCCTACTCGTTCTACGAGATTGACACGCGCATAATGCAGTACGCGACGGCACTAGCCGAGCGCGGCGATACGGTGGATGTCCTTGCGCTACGTCGGGAAGGGGGCCTCGATTTCGAGGTCTTCAATGGCGTGAACGTGTACCGAATTCAATGTCGAAAGATGAATGAACGGGGCTGGTTCGACTATTTGTTCCGGACGCTGCGATTCCTGTTCATCTCCGCGTTCGTCCTAGCGAAGAGGCACCTCTCCAAGCCGTACCAAGTTATCCATATACATTCCGTTCCGGACTTTCTAGTGTTCGCGGCGATAGTGCCGAAAATATCTGGAGCGCGCGTGATTCTCGATATTCACGACATTCTGCCAGAATTCTATGCCAGCAAATTCGGGATCTCCTCACGTTCGCTTCTTTTCAAACTCCTCGTTCTCACGGAGAGACTTTCTATCGCATTTTCCGATCACGTTATTATTGCGAACCACTTATGGCAGGAGCGGTTGGTGTCTCGATCAGTGCGGCGTGAGAAGTGCACTGCCATCGTCAATTATCCCGACCCGCGCATCTTTTACCGGCGGGCACACCGGGCCGCGGACCGGAAATTCATCATTCTGTATCCCGGAACGCTCAACCAACATCAGGGAGTGGATATTGCAGTGCGTGCATTCGCCCGTGTCGCGGAAAAGATGCCGGGGGCAGAATTTCACATCTACGGAGAAGGCCCCGACAAGGCTTCCTTAATTCGACTGTCGAATGAACTTGGGTTGACAGATCGCGTCATCTTCTACGGCACCTTGCCTACTACAGAAATCGCAACGGTGATGGCCAATTCCGATTTGGCTGTGGTTCCAAAGCGAGCGAGCTCCTCTTTCGGGAATGAGGCGGCTAGCACAAAGATAATGGAGTTCATGTCACTGGGAATTCCCGTGATCGTGTCGCGGACGAAAATAGACACTTATTACCACAATGATTCCATGGTCAAATTCTTTGAATCGGAGAACGAGTCGGACTTAGCCGATTCGATGGTTTTGCTCTATAGCAATCCGGAACTCCGCGAGGGGTTCGTAGAAGGAGCGAACCGATTTGTCGAGCGCAACACATGGCAGGTGAAGAAGCAGGAGTATCTAAGTCTCGTGGACCACCTGCATACGGGATCGGTTGTGAGCAAGGTCGCAAACGGACAGTGAATTACCCAGCTCAATTCCTATTGTTAGGCGGCGTGAAGGTGGCGCTGGATATGGTTTCTCCGAGCATGGCGGTCCCGTGGTTGCTCGGCTTCTCAGATCTCCTCCGTATCGTTATTGGCCATGTTAAAGTTTAGGTTGGATCGCACTATTAGCCTCGGCCTAGTTCACCCCGTCGCCCGCCTGCTCAACGGGCGCCGTGAGCCGCGCGTGCCCATCCTCATGTATCACGGTATCTCCCCGGACATCGTTGGCAGGCACCCATATTTCGAGACGAATACGTCTCCGGAGCTATTCGCCCAACACATGCGGTTCTTACGCGAAAATGGGTATGCCACGGTTGACCTGAATGAAGCGCTCGAAGCAATCATGACGGGGCGAAATTGCCAGAAGCAGGTCGCAATCACTTTTGACGACGGCTTCCGCGATTTTTATACGCACGCCTTTCCTATCCTCGCGGAATATGGCCTCAAGGCGACGATGTTTATCGTCTCGGACCGCACGAACGGCCAAAGGGTATGCCTCGACGGCAAGGAATACATGACCTGGCAGGAACTCCGCGAAGTGCATTCCTACGGGGTGCGAATCGGGTCGCACACGGTAAGCCACCCGGAGCTGTACCAGCTGAGCCGTAACGAGGTGGAACGCCAGATTCGGCAATCCAAGGAAACGATCGAGGACGAACTCGGCGAGTCGATCCGGTCTTTTTCTTACCCGTACGCGTTTCCCGAACACGACAAGAAGTTCGTGGA
>WNFC01078625.1_pt1 | contig 11510 bp, 9 predicted proteins | sample 5400541 | NCBI WGS metagenome assembly WNFC01 (sample SAMN13153342, study PRJNA577476) | soil metagenome | isolation source: 120 cm saprolite under Douglas fir tree site 2 hole 2 replicate 1 | place: USA:California | collected 2015-04-18
TGCGGTGAATCAGGTCGGCACGCTTCTCGCCACCTTCAACTTTCACTACTTCCGCCCCAGCTTCTTTCACAAAGCGGGCGGCGTTTCGGATAGCTTCCGCGGCGTCAATCTGATAGGAACCGAAGGGCATATCCCCCACCAGCAGCGCATGCTTCACGCCGCGGCGGGCGGCGCGGGTGTGGTGCAGCATCTCTTCAATCGTGACCGAAAGCGTGTTCTCGTGGCCAAGTACAGCCTGGGCCAGCGAGTCGCCGACCAGAACCATGTCCACCGCCGCCTCGTCGACCAGGCGCGCAGATGGATAGTCGTAGGCAGTGAGACAGGTAATGGGTTGGTGATGAAGTTTCTTTTCGCGGAGAGAGGCGACCGTAATCTTCTGGCGAGGCTCGCCGGCCGCAATCAAACTCATGATGTCCTCCAGTGCCCCTCCGCCTGGGCGGATAGAGCCTGTCTACATCTTGGATGCTGCAGGAAGTATTGTAGACGCGGAATCCCCGGTTAGTCGACAGGCATCTCAGGAGCCCACAACCCAGTCGTAATACCACGTAACACGCAGGTGCGGGCGCCCCCACCCGCCCGGCCGAGCAAAGCTCGGCGATTCAGCGAGTTCCCGAGAGCGGAAAAACTGGCGCCGCTAACGGTAGGTAGGATATGCGTCTTCAATAAATTACGCTACGCATTGGAACCGATCTCATAAACTGGCAGGTATTGTTAATCTGGGTTGATGCGGCGGGTGCCCGTGGATTCGACGAGCATTGCTTCGATAGGGTATGACCCGCGAAAGCGTGAGCTGGAAGTTGAGTTTCGCGACAGCGGAGACGTCTACCTTTACTTTGAAGTCCCAGGCGAGGAGCATCAGGCTTTTACGGCGGCAGAGTCGAAAGGCACGTATCTGAACCAGTCGTTCAAGCCACGAGGATACCGCTACATGATCGTGAGCAGAGGTCGGAAATAGGAGGTCGGAAATAGTCTGATCAGAGATGCCACAGCCGTAGTTTGAAGCAGGCACGCTTCCTATGCGCTCGCTGCTTCCTGACTCCCCAGCGGCAAGAAGTACTGCGTTCCCTTGATCGGCGCCGAAACCTTCCGCAGCAGTTCCTGCAAATCCTGGTTGCGTTCGACGAAGTCGATCTCGGAAGTGTTCACAATGAGCAGGTCCGACGAAGTGTAGTGGAAGAAAAAGTGTTCGTAAGCCTTGATCACTTCCTCGAGATAATCTTCGTTGATCGCCTTTTCGCCCGGCGCATTCTTCTTCTTCAGGCGCTTCTTGAGGACCTCGGGCGTTGCCTGCAGGTAGATGACGAGGTCGGGTGTGGGTAGCTGCTCGCGGAAATGGTTGTAATAGCGGTTATAGGTTTCCAGCTCCTGGTCGTTCAGGTTGAGGCAGGCGAAAACCTTGTCTTTTTCGAAGACGAAGTCCGTGATCACGGTTTTCTGCGAGCGAGCGCCCAGATCCAGGGCGCGCAATTGCTCGAAGCGGCGAATCAGGAAAGCAAACTGTGCCTGAAAGCCGGCCCCCGGTTCGCCTTTGTAAAAGGCGCTGAGGAAAGGATTGTCCTCCGACTCCATGACCTGTTGCGCGTTGAGACGCTCCGCCAGAATTCGCGCCAGAGTGCTTTTGCCGACGCGTATGGGGCCTTCCACTGCGATGTATCGGGGCAGCTCAAAAAGATTGGCCATGGGTCAGGGGAGATCGGGAATCGTTTGCAGCATATCTTGCTTCGCGTTACGAGGCAATTGAGGAAAAGGTTAACAGCAGAGACTCAGGGAAACATTTGAGATTGAAGATTTCAGAATGATGATTGTACAAATCTGAAATTCGCAATCTTCCATCTGAAATGCCTTTACAATCGGCGTCAGCATGTTTGGCTACATTCTTGGCGCTGCAGCTGCCGTCGCCACGACCGCCGGCTACCAGTCGATGGCGCCGACCGGGCAGTGGTTCGGGCGGACTTTTACCGGACTGCGCCGCCCGTCGACGCAACTGGCGCTGACCTATGACGACGGGCCCAACGACCCACATACGCTGCGTTTGCTGGAAGTTCTCGCACGGCACGATGTCCGCGCCACGTTTTTCCTGATCGGCCGCTTTGTGCAGCAACGGCCGGACATCGCGCGTGAGCTGGTAAAAGCTGGGCACTTAATCGGCAACCACACCTTCACCCATCCGCTGCTCACCTTCAAAAGCACGGGCGAACTCAGAACGCAGCTCGCCGGCTGCGAGCGTGCTTTGACTGAAGCGGTGGGCGAACACTCCAACCTGTTCCGTCCACCGTTTGGAGGCCGGCGTCCCGCCGTGTTGCGCGTCGCGCGCCGCATGGGCCTCGAAACCATCATGTGGAACGTGACTGGCTACGACTGGAACGCGCCCTCGGTGGAGCACATCGAGAGCAAGGTGACCAGCAAAGTTCGCGGCGGGGATGTGATCCTGCTGCACGATGGCGGACATCGGGCCTTCGGCACGGACCGCTCGTACACGGTCGTGGCCACTGATCGGTTGATCTCTCGCTATAAAGGGGAAGGCTATGAGTTCGTGACGATTCCGGAGATGAGGAAGACAGTCGTCAGCCGTCAGTCGTCGGTCGTCAGCGGAAATGCAGATTGAAGATTTTCAGATTCGAGATTTTCAATCACAAATCTGAAATCATCAACCTGGAATTTGCTCTTCGAGGTTCTATCCCACATTCACCGCTGCGAACGCCTGTCTCGCCGCCGCGATTGTCTGCTCGACATCTTTTCCTGTGTGGGCGGCGCTTAGAAATGCAGCTTCGAACTGCGAAGGCGGCAGATAAATGCCGTTGTCCAGCATGGCCCGGAAGAAGCGGCCGAAGGCCGCGGTGTCGCATTTCGAAGCCGAAGTCCAATCGGTGACCGGGCCGGGCGTAAAGAACCAGGTAAACATCGAACCGACGCGGTTGTAGCAGATCGAGACTCCCGCTTCTTTGGCTGCCGCCGCCACTCCTTCGACCAACTGTCCACTCAGTAGTTCGAGGCTGGCATAAATCGTGTTCTTGTGGCTGCGAAGATAGCGCAGGGTAGCCAGGCCCGCGGCCATGGCCAGAGGGTTTCCGGAAAGCGTCCCCGCCTGATACACCGGACCAAGCGGCGCCACCATATCCATAATTTCCCGAGGCCCGCCGTACGCGCCCACCGGCAGCCCGCCACCAATAATCTTTCCAAACGTGGTGAGGTCGGGCAGAATCCCATACCGCTCCTGTGCCCCGCCGAAGGCCAGCCGGAAACCGGTCATCACTTCGTCGAGGATGAGCAATGCTCCATCTCGTAGCGTAATCTCGCGCAACGCGTCCAGATATAAGGGGGCAGGCGGCACGCATCCCATGTTGCCTACAACCGGTTCCACAATCACGCAAGCGATCTGGTGCTCGAATTTTTTGAAAGCCCGTTCCAGGGTGTCGATGTCATTGAACGGGAGCGCAAGCGTCAACTGGGTGAACTCTTCGGGCACACCAGCGGACCCGGGGATGCCTAGTGTAGCCACACCCGAACCGGCTTTCACCAGCAGCGCGTCGGCATCTTTCTCGACGTGGGGAAAGGCCGAGATTACGATTTCAGCCAAGTCCGCTTCCGCCGGTGTGGACGCTCCAAAGCTAGTTCCATGCTTGGCTGCCGCGCTGACCGCTTCCGGCACCCCAGGCGCGGCGTGCCCCAGAATGAGCGGTCCCCAGGAGCCCACGTAGTCGATGTACTTGTTTTGGTCGGCATCCCAAAGGTGGGAGCCCAGTCCGCGAACGATGAACAGCGGGTCTCCTCCCACCGAGCCAAAAGCGCGCACGGGTGAATTGACGCCGCCAGGAATCATCTGCTCGGCGCGCTTTTGCAATCTGCGTGAAGCTTCGACTTTGCGCGGCATGGGGCTCGCCGTAAGAACCCACAAATATAGCAGCGAAGTAAGCCAATGTGGCGCGGGCGCCCTCGCCCGCGAATGCAGCGCACAAACTGCGTGGGGGGCAATCGGGTAGGAGTGCCAGTTCTGAAATTTACCGGAAATTCACGCTCCCGCAACCATCCTGCAACATGGGTTGGCTATCGTCGCAACAGTGACATGCTCTTCTAACCGGGAGGGCAAAGGACAGTCTCGGGGGGCTCCGGGCTGTCTTTTTTCTTTTGTCCGCGATTTTGGAGAGTCGCCGGGCTTGCCCTTCTTTCAAATAGTTTCCCGCTCTACTTCTCCACCTTCACGCCGTTCCAGAACGCCACATAACCCTTGATCTGTTTCGCCGCCGGTTTGGGCTCAGGATAAAACCAGGCAGCGTCGTGGTTGCGCTTACCGTCAACTTCAACGTCGTAGTAGCTGGCAGTTCCCTTCCACGGACAAACCGTGTGGGTCGCACTCGGCTTGAAATATTGCTCTTTGATGGCATCCGGCGGAAAATACTGGTTCCCTTCCACTTCCGCACATTGGCCTGATTCCGCGAGCACTGCGCCTTCCCAGATTGCTTTTGTCATAGGACCTGTTTAGATTGCAGGACGGGAAGGCGGTCGCAATCTTTGAATAGCTCGGTCAAAGCGCCAAGCCAGTCAATAAGTGGCCAGTCATTCAATGGTCATTCCATGGTCGGGCGGTTGCGGCGCGTGCTGGTGTGTTCCCCACGCGCGGCCGGATGGGACATTCCCGCCCACGCAGATCGCTGGCAGGAGCTGGGATTCCTCCATGCGCCGGAGTTCGCCACCGCACAGACGCAGCATGATCAACTCTGCCGCCAGCTCGAATCCGCGGGTGCGGAAGTAATCCATTTGCCCGCTGGGTCTGATCTTTCGCTGGATGCCGTCTACACCCACGATCCTTCGCTGGCTACCGATCAGGGCCTTATCGGCCTCAATCCCGGCAAAACGAACCGCATCCCGGAAGCGAAGCATCACGTCGAATTCTGTCGCAGCTTTGGTGTTCCTGCGGCAGGGCAAGTTCATCCGCCGGGAAAAACCGAAGCCGGCGACATGGTTTGGCTTGATTCCACCACACTGCTGATAGGCCAGGGCTATCGCACCAACGCCGCCGGAATCGGTCAGTTGCACGCACTGCTTCAGCCCCACGGTAGAGAAGTGATCGCGGCGCCCCTACCCTATGGTGCGGGGCCTTCAGCCTGCCTGCACTTGATGTCACTGATGAGTCTACTGGACGAGCAGACCGCACTCGTAGACTTGCCCTGGCTTGCGGTAGAGACGGTCGAACTACTGAAAGCCCGCGGCTACAGTTTGATTGAGATCGACTATTCAGAGCGCGAGACGCTGGCCTGCAACGTACTATCGCTAGGGAACAAACGTCTGCTCGCGCTGGAAGAAAACGGAAAGACCAACCAGAAACTTCGCCAGGCGGGATTCGACGTGCGGACGTTCCCCGGCTCGGAACTGTGCGTCAACGGCGGTGGTGGCCCCACCTGCCTGACCCGCCCGTTATTACGGACCACGTAGGGGCAGAGCCTGTCCTGAGCAAAGTCGAAGGATGCCCCATCTGCCCGGCGGTGCGCAGCTCCGCAGGTTCTGACCACCTCCTAGACCAGTCTGTCTGCAACGAACACCACCGCGAGCTTCGCTCGCCCCCTAGACGAGACGTCTGGGCCTACGCGAGCCTTGCCGCCCCCAAACGCTTTTCTTCCGGCCCTGTTAAAATCAAACTGAAATGGTTCTCCCCTTCGTCCGCGATCTCTTCACGGACGTGGAAAAGTTGCCCGCCTTTGTACGTGTGGCCTCCCATCTCAAAGAGGGCGCAGGGCGAATTCGTGTCTCCGGACTGGTCCCCACCGCGAAGGGCCTACTTTTGGTCTTGCTGCAGAAGGCGGCGGGGCGCCCGCTTGTTGTCGTTGTGGCCGATAATCGTGCGGCCGAAGAACTGGTCCCGTTGCTGCGGGCTTTTTGCGAATTGACCGGCGCCGCGGATCCAGACTCCGTCGTCGGTCTTCCCAACCACGACGTCCTGCCCTTCCAGAATCTTTCACCACACCCGGAAATCCAGGAAGAGCGGGCAGTCGCGCTATGGAAGATCGCGACTGGGGAAGCATCATTTGTGGTTTCGCCAATCGCCGCGACTGCGCTGCGCCTGCGCTCGGCCGAGTATTACGCCGATCTGGCGCGGACTGTACGCCGCGGTGAAATGCTCGACGTCGACTCGCTGCTGCCCCACCTGAACACAGTCGGCTACCACTCCACGGATGTGGTCGAGATGCCGGGGGAGTATGCGCTCCGGGGCGGCATTCTCGATGTGTACTCGCCCGAAGATGACCGCCCGGTTCGCATCGAGTTCTTCGGGGACGAAGTCGAGTCCATCCGGAAGTTTGATCCCGCTACTCAGCGCTCTTCGAACCCAGTGGATGAGGCGTTGCTGCTTCCCCTTACCGAGACCCCGGTCAGCGAAGAACTCTTGGGTGCGGTTCATGCCCGTCTCTCCGGGAAGCGCATCACGGGCAACGAAGAAATCATCGAGCAAGCCGTGCGCGCGGGGGGCGTGACCGTGTTTCCAGGCTGGGAGTTCTACACTCCCGTGGCCGGCGCGAATCACACTGTATTCGATCTGCTGCCACGCGCGTTGGTGCTGACCGACGAACCAGACACTCTCAAGTCCGAGTTTGACCACGCTTGGTCGCGCATCGAGGAAGCTCATGAAAGCAGCGGCGTAGGCAAACTGGTTCGGCCGCCGGACCTGTATCTCCCGCCCGAAGATTGGTGGAAGAATTTGTCCGGCCTGCCGGGGGCCGATGTCGAGCACCTTGAAATTGCGCGTGGTGACGATTCCGCTCCGGCCATTCCATTCCATTCCCAGCCCGCACCCCGCTTCCATGGCTCGGTTCCCGCGATGCTGGAGGAAGTAAAGAAACAGATTGCCGACAGCAAGCGGGTCCTGATTGCCGTCCCCAACACCGGCGAAGTCGAGCGCCTGGCCGACATTTTCAGCGAGTACGCCGTCTCCTTTCGTCTGGGCAGCCGCACGCGCAGCGGAGAAAGCTACGCTGACGAAACTTCCTATTTCTCCGGCGAGTTGCTCACTGCCACGCTGGCCAAGGCTCTGTTCGACGAGTCCGATTCGGTAGTGTCCCGTCCGCAGCGCTACAAATCCAAGACTTCCGCTTTTCTCTCCGACTTCCGCGATTTGCAGGTGGGCGACTACGTGGTTCACGTGGAGCACGGCATCGGCCAGTACCAGGGATTGAAGGAGATTAACCAGGGCAACGGCAACGCAGAATTCATGCTGCTCGAGTACGCCGAGGGTGCGCGTCTTTATGTGCCGCTGACTCGGCTCGATCTGGTACAGAAGTACCGGTCATCTGAAGGGGCCAAACCTGTCCTGAATCATCTAGGTACCGCCGCGTGGGCCAAGACCAAGGCTCGTGTACGCAAGGCGATGAAGGACATGACGGACGAGCTGCTCAAGCTCTACGCCGAGCGCAAAACCGCCGAGGGCCACGCCTTCTCACCCGACAACGAATGGATGCGCGAATTTGAAGACACCTTCGAGTTCAATGAGACCGAAGATCAAGGAACCGCCATCGGGGACGTAAAGCGCGATATGGAATCAAGACAGCCCATGGATCGCCTGCTCTGCGGCGACGTGGGTTACGGCAAGACTGAAATCGCAATGCGCGCGGCCTTCAAGGCCATCAGCGACAACAAACAAGTTGCGGTGCTCGCGCCCACAACTGTTCTCGCCTTCCAGCACTACGAAACTTTCAAGCAGCGGTTCGCCGCGTTTCCGGTCACGATTGAGATGATCAGCCGCTTCCGTTCGCCGAAACAGCAAAAAGACATTCTGCAGAAGACGGAAGCCGGCAAAATCGATATCCTAATCGGCACGCATCGCCTAATCTCGAAAGACGTGAAGTTCACCGACCTCGGCCTGTTGGTGGTGGATGAAGAACAGCGCTTCGGTGTGCGCCACAAAGAACGTCTGAAGCAGATGCGCAAGCAGGTGGACGTGCTCACCATGTCTGCCACTCCTATTCCGCGCACGTTGCACATGTCCCTGGTCGGGTTGCGCGACATGAGCGTGATCGAGACCCCGCCTAAAGACCGTATAGCGATTCAGACCGTGGTCGCCAGTTGGGACGAGAAGCTCATTCAGTCCGCCATCGAGCAGGAGCTTGAGCGTGGCGGCCAGGTCTTACAGTATCTGGGAGATTGCCGCCAAGCTCCAAACCCTGGTGCCACGGGCGCGCATCATCGTAGGTCACGGACAGATGTCGGAAGGCGAACTGGAAAAAGTGATGCTCAAATTCATGCATCACGAAGCCGATATCCTGGTGTCCACTACGATCATCGAGAATGGCCTCGACATCCCGCTGTGCAACACTATCCTCATCAATCGCGCTGACCGTTTGGGACTTTCCGAGCTTTATCAACTACGCGGACGGGTAGGACGATCGAATCGCCGTGCCTATGCTTACCTGCTGCTGCCGGCGGAAATCGAGCTGACTCCAATCGCGCGCCGGCGCCTGGCCGCGCTGAAAGAATTTTCCGACCTGGGCGCGGGCTTCAAGATCGCTGCCCTCGACTTGGAACTGCGCGGCGCCGGCAACATGCTGGGCGGGGAGCAGAGCGGCCATATAGAGGCAATCGGTTTCGAGCTTTACACCCAGATGCTCGATCGCGCTGTCCGCAAGATGAAGGGCGAGGCGGCCCCGGAAGAATCCGAAATCCAACTAAACCTGGGACTCAATATCCGCATCTCAGTGGAATACATTCCTGAAGAGAACCAACGTCTCCGAATGTACAAACGGGTGGCCGGGGTGGAAACGGAGTCGCAGTTGAGCGATGTTCAGGCCGAGCTTCGGGACCGCTACGGCGATCCGCCAGCCCCGGTTCGGAACCTCCTGGAGTATGCCGGACTGAAATTACTGGCGATCCGGGTTGGCGCGACCGCAATCGAGCGCAAGCGCGACCTGGTGAGCATCAAGTTTCACCAGAATGCAGAGATTGACCCAGGAAGGTTGGCAAAATTTGTTTCGTCCCAGCGTGGCGCGCAGTTTGCTCCGGATGGCACGCTGAAGTTCGTTTCAAAAGCCGTATCTCCACCGGAGGTGTTGGCGCAGTTGAGGGGCTTGCTGGAAGAATTGTCGCCTTCGGCGCAGGCCTTGCCCTCCGTTCCATCGTGAGCATCTGTCGCTCACGGAGGGCAGTTCGTAGCTCCAATCTGTTAGCGTTTGCTCGCTACTCGCAGCAAGCATCGGCATTACACGTAATGCGCTCGTTGGGGTGCGCGAGTCGTATTTTGTCAGTCTTAATTTTCGTTACGAACGTAAATCTCGAGGTGCTTTTCAATTCGAATGATCAAACGAACCACGACGTTCGCACTCTGTTTTGTTATTCAACTCTTTCTGGTTTCTTCCCTTGCCGCAGCCCAGACCGCTGGCGCCCCGTCCCCCCAGACTGAGGCCGCCTTCACCCACCTAGTGGATCGCTACTTTGATTTCTACTTTCAAGCAAGCCCTACGGCTGCCACCCAGGCGGGCTTCCACCAGTACGACTCAAGACTGGAAGACTTCTCGCATTCGGCGATGGAAGCTGAAATTGCCGGACTGACGAAATTCCGAAAGCAGTTCAGTGGAATCCAGAGAAGTGAGCTGCCCGAGCAATCGGCGGGTGACCTCGATGTTGTGACTTCCGCCATCGATTCGCGTTTGCTCGAACTGCAAACCATTCAGATGTGGAGAAAGGACCCTGATGTCTATACCTCGGGTGTGAGCTATGGCGTTTTTCTCATCATGCGACGCAACTTTGCGCCGCCGGCGGAGAGGCTGCGTTCCGTCATTGCCAGGGAGAGGCAAATTCCCCAGACACTGGAAACGGCACGCCAAAACCTCCACAACCCGCCACATGTGTACACGGAAGTGGCCTTGCAGCAACTGCCAGACACCATCAAGTTTTTCCAGAAGGACGTTCCGGAAGCGTTCCGGGAAGTGGCAGACCCCAAATTACTGGCCGAGTTCAGAGCCAGCAACGACGCGGCGGTCGAGGCATTGAAGAAATACCAAAAATTCCTCCGGGAAGACTTGTTGCCTGCCTCCCATGGCGATTTCCGTCTGGGATCCGGAAACTTCAGCAAGAAACTGCTCTACGACGAAATGGTGGATGTCCCCCTCGATCGCTTGCTTGAGGTCGGGTACGCGGACCTGCGCCGCAACCAGCAACAGCTCAAGCAAGTCGCCGCGGAGATTGATTCCCATCGCACTCCTGCGGAAGTGCTGACCGACCTGCGAAAAGATCACCCGCCTGCCGGCCAGCTTTTGCAAAGCTTCCGCGACACGCTGGGCGGCTTGCGCCAGTTCATCGAGCAAAAGAAAATCATCACACTGCCTTCATCCGTCCCGCCGATCGTGGAGGAAACGCCGCCCTTCCAGCGCGCCCTGACCACAGCGTCGATGGACACCCCGGGCGCTTACGAAACCAAAGCCACGGAGGCGATGTTCAATGTCACCCTGCCCGAACCTGGCTGGAAAGCGGAGAAAGTCGAGCAGTGGATGCAGGCGTTCAACCGCGGCACCATCGTCAGCACGGCCGTCCACGAGGTGTATCCCGGACACTACACCCAGTTCCTGTGGCTGCAGGCCGCCCCGTCCAAGACCCGCAAGCTGCTCTACAACAACAGCAACGCCGAAGGCTGGGCGCATTACACGGAGCAGATGATGCTCGACGAAGGCTACGGTGGCCACGACCCGAAGCTGCGCTTGGGACAATTGCTGGACGCACTGCTCCGCGATGCCCGCTTCATCGTTGGGATTGAGATGCACACCGGCAAGATGACGCTGGAGCAAGGGCAGACATTTTTCATCAATGAAGGCTTGCAGGTCCCTCCGGTGGCCGAAGTCGAAGCCAAGCGCGGCACTTCCGACCCCACCTATCTCTATTACACTCTGGGAAAGCTGCAGATTCTGAAGCTGCGGGAGGACTACCAGAAATTGCGGGGCGCTGAATTCAACCTGCAGGAATTTCACGATCGCTTCATGCAGCAAGGGTCAGTGCCCATGAAGATTATTCGCAAGAGCATGCTGGGAAACGACACCCCCATTCTATAGTTGCACTCGATCCCAGGCGGAGGCTCGAGGCGTTTAAGATTATTAACCGGCTACCGGTAGGCTATTCTTGTGCGAGCCGGATCAAGAGGAAGTCAGTCATGACCATGAGAGTCCGCAAAGCTGTTTTTCCCGCCGCTGGCCTGGGCACCCGCTTTCTGCCGGCCACCAAAGCCCAACCCAAAGAGATGTTGCCCCTGGTGGACAAACCCATCATCCAGTATGGCGTGGAGGAAGCCGTTGCGGCCGGCTGCGATCAGATCATTATCGTGACCGGACGCGGCAAACAGGCGATCGAAGACCACTTTGACGTCAGCTATGAGCTGGAAAAAATGCTCGAGGAGCGCGGCAAAACCGATCTGCTCAAGATCGTGCGCCAGATTTCGGACTTGATCCACATCGCCTACGTGCGCCAGAAAGAGGCGCTTGGTCTCGGCCACGCCGTGCTCACCGCGCGCGAACTGGTCGGTAACGAGCCTTTCGCGGTTCTGC
>WNFC01008219.1_pt1 | contig 11507 bp, 12 predicted proteins | sample 5400541 | NCBI WGS metagenome assembly WNFC01 (sample SAMN13153342, study PRJNA577476) | soil metagenome | isolation source: 120 cm saprolite under Douglas fir tree site 2 hole 2 replicate 1 | place: USA:California | collected 2015-04-18
CGGCTACTGTCGAATTTGCGGGGTAGGCAGTTGCCCGCCACGAAGAACACGGATTCACTCATCCGGTCATCGGTCATCATCGTCGCCGGGCCGACGGCGAGCGGCAAATCGGCGCTGGCGCTCGAACTGGCGGCGGTGCCGCCGATCCCGGCGGCGATCCGCGCCGAGGCGGCGATGCTTCACGACGAACTCGGCGGCACCGCATTTCGCGAGCGGCTGATGGCGCTCGATCCGGCGGCGGCGTCGCGGCTCCCGAGAGGCGACCGGCAGCGGCTGCTGCGTGCCTGGGAGGTGGTGCGGGCGACCGGCCTGCCGCTCGGCGAATGGCAGCGCGGCGCCGCCGGGCCACTGCCCTATCGCTTTGCCACCATTTTGATGATGCCGCCGCGCGAGGCGCTTTACGCCGCCTGCGATGCGCGTTTCGACGCGATGATCGCGGATGGCGCGGTCGAGGAGGCGGCGGCGCTCGCCGCCCGTGGCCTCGCGCCGGACCTGCCGGCGATGAAGGCAGTCGGAGTGCCCGAGTTATTGCGCCACTTGCGCGGCGAGACCAGCCTCGCCGGGGCGCTCGCCGCCGGGCAACGCGCGACCCGCCGCTACGCCAAGCGGCAAATGACGTGGTTCCGTCACCAAATCGTGCCGGATCTGATTCTCGGTGAGGAAATTTCCGAAGCATTGCTGCGCCAATCGCGCGATTTTATTGAGCGGTTTCGGTTGACCGGCTTAGCATAGCTGACTAGGGTGCCAGCCCCCGTGATGGCCACTGGCCGGGCCGCCGGGAAAAATTCGTCGATCTTTAAGGAGAGGGTCATGTCGGCCGAGCCGATCTGCGGGGCGGATATCGTTATCAAGGCGCTCGTCGATCAGGGCGTCGATGTCGTATTCGGCTATCCCGGCGGCGCGGTATTGCCGATCTACGACTCGCTGTTCAAGCAGAACGCGCTGCGTCACATCCTGGTACGCCAGGAAGGCGGCGCGGTGCATGCCGCGGAGGGCTATGCCCGCTCGACCGGCAAGGTCGGCGTCGTCCTGGTGACGAGCGGTCCGGGAGCGACCAACGCGGTGACCGGGCTGACCGACGCCTTGATGGATTCGGTCCCGGTCGTCTGCCTGACCGGCCAGGTGCCGACCCATTTGATCGGCAACGACGCCTTCCAGGAGGCCGACACGACCGGCATCACCCGGCCCTGCACCAAGCACAATTACCTGGTCAAGGACGTCAACGACCTCGCGCGCGTCCTGCACGAGGCGTTCTACGTCGCCAAAAGCGGCCGGCCCGGGCCGGTCGTCGTCGATCTGCCGAAGGACATATTGTTCGCGACCGGCCGCTACAGCGGCCCGGAGCAGGGCCGCCACAAGAGCTACCGCCCGCAATTGCAGGCCGACCCGGCGCGCGTCGCCGAGGCGGTCAAGATGATTGCCGCCGCCAAGCGGCCGCTGTTTTACGGCGGCGGCGGGTTGATCAACTCGGGCCCCGAGGCCTGCGCGCGGTTTACCGAACTGGTGCGCCTCGTCGATGCGCCGTGCACCTTGACCCTGATGGGGTTGGGCGCGTTGCCGGCCAGCGACCCGCATTTCCTCGGCATGGTCGGGATGCACGGCATGTACGAGTCGAACATGGCGATGCACGATTGCGATCTGATGATCGCGGTCGGCTCGCGCTTCGACGACCGGGTGACCGGCCGGCTCAACGCCTTCGCGCCGAACTCGACGAAGATCCACATCGACATCGATCCGTCCTCGATCAACAAGAATGTGCGGGTCGATCTGCCATTGCTCGGCGATTGCGGCGAGGTATTGGGCGCGCTGCTCTCGGCGTGGCGCAAGGCGGCCCCCAAGGAACTCCATCTGGCCGATGGCAAGGTGCGTCAGGCGTGGTGGCGCCAGATCGACGCCTGGCGGGCGCGCGATTGCCTGCGATACGACCGCTCTCGCAGCGACCTGATCAAGCCGCAATACGCCTTGGAACGGCTCTATGCGCTGACCCGCGACCGCGACCCGTTCATCACCACCGAGGTCGGTCAGCACCAGATGTGGGCCGCCCAGTTCTTCAAATTCGACAAGCCCTATCACTGGATGACCTCGGGCGGCCTCGGCACGATGGGTTATGGCCTGCCGGCGGCGGTCGGGGTGCAGGTCGCCCATCCCGATGCGCTGGTCATCGACGTCGCCGGCGAAGCCTCGATCCTGATGAACATTCAGGAGATGTCGACGATCGCCCAGTACCGCTTGCCGGTGAAGGTGTTCATCATCAACAACCAGTACATGGGCATGGTGCGGCAGTGGCAGGAATTGCTGCATGGCGGCCGCTATTCCGAAAGCTACACCGCGGCCTTGCCCGATTTCGTCAAGCTGGCGGATGCGTTCGGCGCGGTTGGCCGGCGGGTCGAGCGGCCGGACGAGGTCGACGAAGCGATCCGCGAGATGATCGAGACCCCGCGCGCGGTGATCCTCGACGTTGTCGTCGACCAGGCGGAGAACTGCTTCCCGATGATCCCCTCGGGCGCGGCCCATAACGAGATGCTGCTCGGCCCCGAGGACGAGGCGAAAAGCCCGGTCTCCGAGGAGGGCATGGTTCTCGTCTGAGGCGCGGCTCTTGCCCAACAGCGACACGATCGAGCGGCACACGATCGCCGTGCTCGTCGATAACGAGCCGGGTGTCCTGGCGCGGGTGATCGGGCTGTTTTCCGGGCGCGGCTACAACATCGAAAGCCTGACCGTCGCCGAGGTCGACCGCAGCAACAACCTGTCGCGCATCACGGTTGTCACAAGCGGCACCCCGATGATTATCGAGCAGATCAAGGCGCAGCTGTCGCGCCTCGTGCCGGTGCATAAGGTGCACGACCTGACCGACGAGGGCCCCTCCGTCGAGCGCGAGATGGCGCTGATCAAGGTCGCCGGCAAAGGCGATTCGCGGATCGAGTCGCTGCGGCTCGCCGATATTTTCCGGGCGCGGGTCGTCGATTCGACGACCGAGAGCTTTGTGTTCGAGATGACCGGGTCGAGCGAGAAGCTCAACGCCTTTATCGCGCTGATGGAACCCTTGGGGCTCGTCGAAGTGTCGCGCACCGGCACGGTCGCGATCGCCCGCGGCCCCGGGCAATTCGAATGACGGTTTTGAGGTTTTCACCACAGAGGCACAGAGAACACAGAGAACACAGAGAACACAGAGAACACAGAGGCTGGATCGACGCTGAGCGTCCTTCGAGACGCCCGCTTCGTGGGCTCCTCAGGATGAGGTCTTTTTTAGATCCATTGAAGGACCAACCTCATGCTGAGGAGCGCGCCGGCGAAGCCGGGGCGCGTCTCGAAGCACGCGTGCTGCTGATGCAGCTCTTCTCCGTGACCTCCGTGTCTTCGTGGTTCAACAACAGGAGCGGAACATGCGGGTGTATTACGACCGCGACGCGGATGTGAATCTGGTCAAGTCGAAGAAGGTTGCCGTCATCGGCTATGGCAGCCAGGGCCATGCCCATGCCAACAATCTGCGCGACAGCGGCGTCAAGGACGTCGTCGTCGCGCTGCGCCCAGGTTCCGGTTCGGCGCAGAAGGCGGAAGCCGCCGGCTTCAAGGTCATGACCAATAGCGAAGCGGCGAAATGGGCCGACATCGTAATGGTGCTGGCGCCGGACGAGTTGCAGGCGCCGCTCTATAATGCCGAATTGCGCCCGAACATGCGCCAGGGCACCGCACTCGCCGTCGCGCATGGCCTCAGCATCCATTTCCGCCTGATCGAGCCGCGCCCCGACATGGATGTGTTCATGATCGCCCCGAAGGGACCGGGTCACACCGTGCGGTCGGAATATCTGCGTGGCGCCGGGGTGCCTTGCCTGCTCGCGGTCGAGCAGAACCCGTCGGGGAATGCGGTCGAGATCGGGCTTTCTTACGCCTCGGCGATCGGCGGCGGCCGCGCCGGCGTGATCGAGACAACCTTCCGCGAGGAATGCGAGACCGATTTGTTCGGCGAGCAGTCGGTGCTTTGCGGCGGCCTGACCTCGCTGATCCTCGCCGGGTTCGAGACGCTGGTCGAGGCCGGCTACGCGCCGGAGATGGCCTATTTCGAGTGCTGCCACGAGGTCAAGCTGATCGTCGACCTGATCTACGAGGGCGGAATCGCCAATATGCGCTACTCGGTGTCCAACACCGCCGAATACGGCGACTACTCGCGCGGGCCCCGGGTCATCGACGAGCATGTCCGGGCCGAGATGAAGAAGATCCTTGCCGACATCCAGAGCGGCCGCTTCGCCCGCGAATGGGTGCTGGAGAACACTGCCGGCCAGCCGAGCTTCAAGGCCTTGCGCCGGCGCGCCGCCGAGCATCCGATCGAGGAAGTCGGCGAAAGGCTGCGCGCGATGATGCCGTGGATCAAGCAGAACGCGCTGGTCGACAAGAGCAAGAACTGAGGTCACGACGTCCGCTGCCGCAATGAGCCCCTCTCCCGCATCGCGGGAGAGGGAGGGACCCAGCCCGAAGGGCTGGGAGGGTGAGGGTGTCGCAGATCACAAGACCCTCACCCACCTTCGCGCTGTGCGCTCAGGCACCCTGTCCCGCACTGCGGGAGAGGGTTAATTTCGATGCGCGTCCTCCACGCCGCGGCCGAGCTGTTCCCCTGGGTCAAGACCGGCGGGCTGGGCGATGTCATCGCGGCGTTGCCGCCGGCATTGGCGGCGCTCGGGGTCGATGTCCGGCTGGTATTGCCGGGGTTTTCCGGCTTCCTCGACGCCTTCGAGCTCAGCGAGATCGCGCGCCTCAGGACGCCGTTTGCCATCGAGCGGGTGCGGATCGCGCTAGCGGCATTGCCGGGCAGCGGGGTTCGCGCCTACCTCATCGACCATCCGCCGTTCTACGACCGGCCCGGCAGCCCCTATGCGGCGCCCGACGGCCATGACTGGCCCGACAATCACCGCCGCTTCGCGCTGCTCGGCTGGGCCGCCGCGGCGCTGGCAGAAGGCGCCGATCCGGATTGGCGACCCGACATCCTGCACGCCCATGATTGGCACGCCGGTCTGGCGCCCGCTTATCTGCGGGCCGCCGGCATGCCGCTGCCGAGCGTGTTCACGATCCACAACCTCGCCTATCAGGGCGTGTTTCCGGCCGCGCTGTTCCCCGATCTGGCCTTGCCGGCAGGCTTTTTCGCGATCGACGGGGTCGAGTTCTACGGCGGCTTTTCGTTGCTGAAGGCGGGGATCTTCTATGCCGACCGGCTGACCACGGTCAGTCCGACCTATGCCGAGGAGATCCAGACGCCGGTCTTCGGCAACGGGCTCGACGGGCTGCTGCGCAGCCGGGCCGATCGGCTGACCGGCATACTGAATGGCGTCGATCCGCAAGTCTGGTCGCCGGAACACGATGCCTTGCTGCCGCGGCCTTATGGTGCCGATGACGCGATCGCCGGCAAGGCCGCCGCCAAAGCCACCCTGCAGCAGCGCTTCGGGCTCGACGACGAACCGGCGGCGCCGCTGTTTGGTGGGATCACGCGGCTGACGCCGCAAAAGGGGCTCGACCTGCTGCTCGCCGCACTGCCCGTTCTGGTCGAAAGCGGCGGCCGGCTGGCATTGCTCGGCAGCGGCGACGCGGATCTGGAAGCGGGCTTCGCCGCCGCGGCCGCCGCCAATCCCGGCCGGGTCGGGGTGGTTATTGGCTATGACGAGGCGCTGTCGCACCTGATCATGGCCGGCGCCGATATCGTCACCGTGCCGTCGCGCTTCGAACCGTGCGGGCTGACCCAGCTCTACGCCCTGCGCTACGGCGCGTTGCCCTTGGTGCGGCGCACCGGCGGGCTCGCCGATACCGTGATCGATGCCAACGCGGTGACCCTGGCCGACGGCAGCGCCACCGGTTTTGTCTTCGACGAGGAAAGCCCCGAGGCGTTGCTCGAGGCGGCAGAGCGCGCCATCGCGCTTTATGCCGATCGGGCGAGCTGGCAACGCCTGATACGGCGGGCCATGAGCCGCGATTTCAGCTGGACGGCAGCGGCCCGGCAATACCAGACGCTGTATCGAACGCTGATGCCCCGCGCCGCCCGCGGGGTCGGCCAAACGGCTGGGCGATCAGCCAGCCGAGCCGCCCATGCGAAAGCACCGCCAGCCCAGGGCTGACGGCGCTTTCTGTAAAGCGGCGGTTGACCGGCTTAGTAGCCCCACCATCCATACGGACGATAATAATGGTGGCGCCACCACCAGTGATGATATCCACCGTGGTAGCACTGCATCCCATAGCCGTTCCAGAAGCACCGCGCCTCGGCGGGTTGCGACGCTGCGACACCGACGAGGAGGGTGACCGCCGCGAGAGCGCTCAAAATGAACTTCATCGCGTCGTACCTCCTGAAGTTGGTATCAGCAAAACAACCCGGGCCGTCGCATTATTCCGATCGCAACCTTAACGCGCAGCTCCTCCGTTATTGATGCTATCAACGGTTGTGAAACGGCAGAAAAATGGCGCCGCCGCTTAGCGGCGGCGCCATTTTCAGCGGTAACCGGGCTAGTACCAGTCGCGGTAATACGGCCGGTCAAAATTCCGGTACATGTGATGGCGATAGAAGCCATACGAGCCGAAGCCGTGGTGGACGCACACCGTCTCGAACCCGTTCCAGAAGCAGCGTGCCTCGGCCGGTTGAACGAAGGCCACACCGGCGATCGCCACAGCTGCCAACGCGCCAAGAATAAACTTCATCGCTTGACCCCCTGCGTTGCAACTCCCCACAAAACACCGCAGGAGGGATAAAAAATCTCATACGATCCTAAAGTATGCAGCGGCCTCCGTCGGCGGTCTACCCTTTGGTTTGATTGTACAAGACCGACGATAAGTCGGACGATCACGCAGCGATCACTTGGCGGGGCCGGTAAATCGCGGTATGGGCGAGATGGGCGACCGGCCTGGCATCATCGGCCAATACCAGCGCATCGAGTTCGACGAAGCGGTGCCCCTTGTGCTGGTAATTGGCGGTGAGATGGGCACGCACCGCGAGGCTCGCGCCGACCCGCGCGATCCCGAAATGCTGGATCCGGCTGCCGACATGGATCCACGGCCCCAGGACCACGTTGCGGCTCAGCACAAAATTGCCGCCGCGCAGGATGTCGCGCGGGTGGATCAGCCCCTCTTCGGCATAGATCGGCAGGCTCTCGTGAGCATCCGCGAGATAGCGCGCCGCCGCTTCCGGGGTAACCGGATAGGGGTCGATGCCGAGCCAACTACCGGCGACTAGTGACGCTTCGTCGGCCGGCGGGCGCTCGCTGCGCTGCGGCACTCTGGGGAAGGCGTCGAGCGCCGGCGGCGGGGGCGGCGCGGCGGGCAAGGCCGCCTGGCCGTTGGCGCAAACCTCGCCCCGGCTTTCGACCGACATGTCGAGCCCGTCGGCGGTTTCGGTCGCGGTCACGGTGACGGTGTCGCCGTCATAGACCGGCTTGAAGAAGCGGCATTCGGCGGTGCCGCGTTCGAGCCAGGCGCGGCCCCAGCGCGCCACCGGCATATGCGTCATATAGGCGTAGACGTCGACCCCGGGCACCAGCCCGCCGCCGAAGCCGAAGCGGCGGGCGGTGGCGTCGTCATGGATCTTGTTCTCGGAATCACGCGCGGTGTTGTAGGCGGCGACGCGATAGGGGGCGAGCGGCGGCATCGGTTCCTCGGCATCAAACTCGGTGATGGAGCCAGATATTCGGCTCGACGTAAACCGCGTGGTCCTGTTCGAGCGAGACATGGATCGGACAGAGCGCCCCCGGCACGAGCGCCTCGCCGCTGCGGTCGAGGGCGAGCCCGGTCCATTGCCGCCATTCGGCGAGCGTGCCGGCGACGGTCATGCTGCGCGGCGCGATCCTGACGATCTCGGCGCCGGCCCGGATATGGGTGCGCAGCCAGGCATCGTGCGGCAGCCCATCCGCCCGCCGGCGGGCAACATAGTCGGCGAACGGCGTGAGCGGCTCGAGCGCCTTCCCGGTCGGGCGCAGCGGCGCGTAAAGGTCGGCAAAGCCAAGCCGGCGAGCGTTGTCGCGCATCGCCCCCAGCATCAGGCGCGAGATGCCGCGCTGCTGCAAGCGCGGCGCGACCATGATTTCGAGCGCGCTGACCGCGTTGGGTCGGCGGCCGGCGGTGCGGTCGCGATGGCCCCAGCGGATGACCTCGTCCCAGCCGCCATCGGGCAGTTCATCGCGCCCCGGCGTGCCATCGCCAAAGGCAAACGGTACGCTGAAGGCGCGGGCGAGCGGCTGCTCCGGCGAGGCGGGATCGAAGGCGACGAGGCCGAACTCGCGGTAGTGTTCGAGATGCCCCTCGCCGTAATAGAGCCCGCCGCCCGGATCGTGGCGCATGAATTCGGGCACCGCCGATTGAATCTCGGGGTCGAAAACCTTGGACAGCAGGTCAGGCCGCTCGGCGAAAGTGGCGACCGCGAGCCGCTCGGCCGGTAAGCGCGAGGTCGTCCCTGTGTCCATTTCTCAACAATCAGCTGTCATTGCGAGCGAAGCGAAGCAATCTCGCGCCGATGTGGCTCGGACCATCGAGATTGCTTCGTCGCTCCGCTCCTCGCAATGACAATAGGGTCAATTGTCGTTGGCCAGGACGGCACTGACCTTCTGCGGATCGACCGCGGGCGGGGTAATCTTCGAGCGCTCGACCTGCAGCAGCATGCCGACCCGGCTGTCGCGCGTCGACCAGCCGCGGTTCAACGCCTCGGTCAATTCCTCGAGCGCCAGATTGGCGAGGCGCATCGGTACCCCGACCTCCTTGCCGAGCCCGACCGCGAGCGAGACGTCCTTGTGCAACAGGCGCAACGCAAAATCGGCCGGGTCGTAGGTGCCGCTCAGGAACTTGCCGAGCCGGTCGAAGGTGCGCGACCGGCCGGTCGCGCCTTGGCGCACCGCCTCCCATAGATCAAGGGGTTCGACCCCGGCCTTGATCCCCATCGTGAAGACTTCGGCGAGCGCCACATTCATCACCGCGCTGGTGCAATTGTGCACCAGCTTGGCGATCGTGCCGGCGCCGATCGGCCCGATATAGCGCGCCTGGTCGCCCATCGCGTCGAGCACGCTCTTGTGGCGGTTGAACTGCTGCTCGTCGCCGCCGGCCCAGATCGCCATCTTGCCGCTGGCCGCGCCACCCGGTCCGCCGCTGACCGGCGAGTCGAGCATGTAGAGATTCTTCTCGGCAAAGGCGGCGTTGATCTTGCGCACCATCGCCACCGAATTGGTCGACATGTCGAAAAAGGCGGTGTCGGGCTTCATGCCCTCGATCAGCCCATTGGGGCCGAGCGCCACCGCCTCGACATCGGCCGGCACGGGAAGCGAGGTGAACACCACCTCGGAGGCTTCAGCGGCAGCGCGGGGCGAATTGGCCCACGCCGCGCCCTTGGCCAGGAACGGCTCGGCTGCGGCGCGGTTGAGGTCGTGGACAGTCAGCTGATGCCCGGCCTTCTGCAGATTGGCCGCCATGCCCTTGCCCATCATGCCGAGCCCGATAAAACCGACGCGCATCTTTCCCTCCAACGTGGCAATCGACCCAGATCGTCAGCGGCGAGTGTCGTCGGATCGGCGGCCCTAGCGCAAGCGGCGCGGCACTCCGCCGAACCGCGTCTCGGGAGATGGAGCGTCAGACCTGCGACTCGTTGGTCTTTCTGATTGTGTAGCATTGGCGAAACTGATCATCGACCCGGATCAGCGGACCGGGTTGAAAGCCCATTCGCTGATAAAGCAGCCGGGCAGGCCTTCCCTCGATATTGTCTTCAGGAAAGGTGTGCACCGATACCGTGACATATAGCGAAAAATGCTCGATCGCCCGCCGCACCAGACAGCGCCCCACGCCCTGCCCCCGATCCGAGGAGCGAACGGCGAGCCATCTGATCCAGCCATGCGGCGGGGCGCCTCCCGTCAACATTCTGCCCATCACGCGCACCTGACCGGAAGAGGCGTCGGACCGAACGCAGAACGCGGAGCCTTCTCCGATTTTTCTGAGGAGGGTCGCTTGGAAGGCTGGCATCGGGCCGAAAAGGGGCTCGACCTCCTGTGCTAGTTCAAGCCAGGACGCCACATCTTCGATAGTGGCGAAGGCTGCTTGCATGCAATTAAATCCGGAAGCGGGGCCTTACCCGATTTCCGTATGGCTCCTACGGTCCGGCGTTCCCGCTACTGCGGTGCGGCGGGCTTGGGCGTCAACCCGATACGCATGGACGCGATCACGGTGTCGGCGGGCGCTGGTCGCGGGGCGGGGCCAGCTCGTCGATCGCCTGTGCCAGCCGCACATCCCGTTCGCTGAACCCATCCGCGTCGTGGGTCGACAGGATGATCTCGACCCGGTTGTAGACGTTGAAGATCTCGGGGTGGTGATCCATCTTCTCGGCGGCAAGCGCGATGCGCGACAGAAACCCCCAGGCCTCGGAGAAATTGCTGAAGTGATAGCTCTTGCGGATCGCGTCGCGATCCTCGACCTCGCTCCAGCCATGCAGCTCGCGCAACGCCGTCTGGCGCGCCGCGCCGGTGAGCCTCTCGACCATGCCGTCCTCCCTGGTTGGCCCAGCCTAGCAAGTGCGCCAAGGCGGGGCCGAGGTCAAGCCGCAGCGGCGCGCCGATGACGCAAAGGCCGCCCTCGCTCGCCGATCTCGAAGCGCTCGCCGCCCGCGCCCTCGCCTCGATCCCGCGCCGCTTCAAGCGGCATCTCGGCCAGGTCGTGGTTCGCGTCGAGGAATTCCCCGACAAGGAAACCGAGCGGGCGATGCGGCTCGACAGCCCGTTCGACCTGTTGGGCCTCTATCGCGGCGTCGCGCTGCCGCACAAGAGCGTCAGCGATCCGCTGCCGCATATGGACGCGATCTATCTCTACCGCCGGCCGATCCTCGACTACTGGTGCGACAGCGGCGAGGATCTGTTCGATTTGGTGCGCCACGTGGTGATCCACGAGGTCGGCCATCATTTCGGCTTCAGCGATGAGGATATGGAGCGGATCGAGCGCGAGGGCTGAGGGAGATCAGCCGAGCGCGAATGCAGCAAGGGACACCGGTCCCGCCATCGGCCGGATCATACCAGCCTTCCCTCCTCCGCCCGGCGGCGCGAATTGACTTGGGCCCACCCGGTCACTAGAACTTCAGGGGCATACGCCGTGCACCCACTCATCGGTGGAGGGGTGGCCGAGTGGCTGAAGGCGGCGGTTTGCTAAACCGTTATACGGTTAATCCCGTATCGTGGGTTCGAATCCCATCCCCTCCGCCATCTCTCCAAAATCTCGCTCTATATTCAATAACTTAGTGGATCAATGAGTATTCTACCCGCAACAACACCCCCGAATTCATTTTAGATCCCGTTGGACGCGCGTAAGCAAACACGGATAACCAGATAACGGAAACCGGAGCGGAGCCTCATTAGCCGCCGGAGCGAGCGCATCGCGACCGAGCAGGCCGGCTGAAATGCGATCGCATCGGGCCCAGGGACAGCATATGTTCCTCTCGTGCCTGGGCAAGTCGTCACGGTATTTGGCGGAACCGGGTTTCTCGGCCGCCGCATCGTTCGCCATCTGCATGATAGCGG
>WNFC01008220.1_pt1 | contig 11506 bp, 8 predicted proteins | sample 5400541 | NCBI WGS metagenome assembly WNFC01 (sample SAMN13153342, study PRJNA577476) | soil metagenome | isolation source: 120 cm saprolite under Douglas fir tree site 2 hole 2 replicate 1 | place: USA:California | collected 2015-04-18
GCACGATGCGTATAGACATGGTGAATATGGTTGTACACCAGCAGCCCGCTGGTTGCGATAGGTTGGCACTTCCGATGGCGCCAACGAAACAACGGGCTGCGGCAGAGCATGCCGCTTGCGGTAGTGTGCTATTTTTGTGGGGCACCGAGTGGGTTGGGAACGGAGTAAACGTGCCGGCAACCGATACGCCGCCAAGCCTTGTGCGCATCAGCGGGTCTACGTTCAGTCTGCGCGTGCTCGCCGCGGCCATCATTCTGCTTTTCTGCTACTACGCGCAGGGCGTTGTCATTACGCTGCTGCTCTCGATCTTGCTTGCGTATTTTCTGGATCCCGCGGTCGAACTCCTGGAACGAGTGCATGTGCCACGCACCATTGGCTCGATGACTATGGTGCTGATTCTCATCGCGGTGCTGGTCGCGGTCGGATATGGACTTGGCGAACGCACTGCGGATTTTGCCGCGAACTGGCCGAAATATGGCGGCTTGTTGAAGCAGGCGGCGAGCACCGTGGAAGGCAAAATCAGCGGTCTCGAGGGGCGCGTGACGGACATCGGGCCGGAGGCAGCGAACGCCTTGCGCGCGGAAGTACGTACGGAGCCAGGCGTGTTGCGCACGTTGATACTGAGAGGCATCGGGTCCTTGTATGCGCTATTCTTGGAAGTAACGTTCGTGCCGTTTCTGGTGTTTTTCATGCTGGCCGGCAAACGCGAGGTGTGGCACGGGACACTGCAACTGTTTCCGGTGTCGCGGCGAACGCAGGTGAAAGAAACGCTGGAAGACCTGCGCGATGTCTTGCGCGATTACCTTGCGGGGATGACCTTGGTCACGTTGATAGTGATCGCCGCAAGCAGCTTGTTTTTCTGGTTCCTGGGCATGGATTATCCGATTCTGACGGGAATCGCCTCTGGTCTGCTGAACATGGTGCCGTACATCGGCGCAGTGATGGCTTGGCTGCCGGCGTTCTTGATCGCGCTGGCGAAGTGGAAGACGATTGGTTCGTTCGTGCTGATTGCCGGCGGCCTGACCGCGATTCATGTGCTGGCGCTCAACTTTGTCGCGCCGCAGCTCGTGGGCCGTCGCGTGCGGCTCAATGCCGTGGCGATCACGATCTCGCTGCTATTTTGGGGTTGGGTATGGGGCGGCATGGGCCTGCTCCTGGCAATACCCATAACCGCGACGCTGCGCGTGATTTGCGATCATACGGAGTCCTGGCGCCCCATCGGGCGCTGGCTGAGCGCGTAGGGAGGCCCCATTAAACGCTATCTAATGCATCTGTGTCTCGCACTGTGCTTCCTATGTCTCCCGTGCGCGCCAGCGGTTGAAGCTTGGGGTTGCCGAGGCCATGAAACCGTGGCGGCATTGGCGGAGAAGCACCTGACGCCCCAGACGAAACAAGCACTGTTTGCGTTGCTGACGGCCAACCCCATCGATCCGCAATTGAAACGCTATTGCGGACAAGCCGGACTGGACGCATTTGTGGATTCTTCCACCTGGGCCGACGATGAGCGCGGGCGGGAGCCGGCCACGGCGCCATGGCACTTCATCGACATCCCCTTAGGCGTGACGCAGGGCCCGGCACAAAATTTTTGCGGCGCAGGTGGGTGCGTGCTGCAAGCCATCATGGACCAACTCGCCATTCTGAAAGATAAAAACGCGCCCGGCGCGAAGCGCGCCGCGGCGCTGCGCTATATCATTCATTTTGTGGGCGACTTGCACGAGCCGTTGCACGGCGCAACCAACAGCGACCGCGGTGGAAATTGTGTTCCGGTCAAATACTTCACGCGGAATCCGCACCCCCGGAATAACTCCTATACTCCGAATCTCCATCACGTTTGGGATACGGAGATTCCGGAAAGCCAAATGCAGGGCGCGGATCCCGCGGAGTTTGCGGACACCCTGGATGCCGCCTTCGAGGGTTCCTTCTCGGCCTGGCAGCAAGGCGGGATGCAGTTGGACGCGTGGGCTTGGGAAAGCCATGACCATGCTGTGGAAACGGCGTATGGAGCTTTCAGCAAACCAATTCCAGTCGAGCCGGACGTTCCGGCGAACACGTGCGTGGATGACAACAACATTGGACAGCGAATGCTGCACAAACACCTCGTGATCGGCCAAGCATACCGCGACCAGGCAGCCTCGGTAGTTGAGGAGCGCCTCGCGCAAGCAGGCGTACGCCTGGCAATGATTTTGAATGACGCAGCAAAGACTGGCTTTTAGCGACCGTGCGATTTAGTTGCCAAATTAGGGTGAGCTAATGCTATTTGAGGTTATGGACGGTTGACATTCCAGCGACAGTCACACCTCTTTCTATTGCCATTTTGGCCGGAAATGATAACCTGTGTTTGCAAGGTTGATTCTGTACTTGCTAAGAAGTTTGTCAGTAGCCCTACACCCGTTCTGGCCCGACCCTCTCGCCGCCGGGAAACCTGACCTTTCTAAGAACTCCTCCCAGTTCTGAAAGACGAGAAGTGTGGATGCCGCCCAGCCTGCGTCCCGAACACGTCCTTGCCACCATACTGTCCTCGACAGAGTACGGTCTACTGTCGTTTTCGCTCGATGGCACGATCCAATCCTGGAGCGGCGGAGCAGAGCAGCTTTATGGATATGCCGCCGCAGAAATCACCGGACGTCCCGTAACCATGTTGCTGCCAATCTATCAAGTACCAGCCTGCGAAGAGTTCTTGCGGGCCGCCAAAAACGGAGTCTTCGCTACCTGTGAAAATACAGAGCGCCTGAGGAAAGATGGATCAAGAATCCGCGTGGCGCTGAAGCGGGCCGCGGTTCGCGACGAAACCGGCTCAGTCATGGGGATCCTAGAAACTGCCAGTGCCGAAGGCTTGCATGCCCAGAGCCGGGCAGCGGAAGGGCACCTTCCATCACTGCTGGAGCAGATGCCCGCGATACTCTGGACCACAGACCAAAACCTGAGAATCATCTCCAGTTGGGGAGCGGGGTTCGGTCGGTCGAAGGTCAAGGCGAGCGAGCTGGTGGGTCGAACCCTCTACGACTACTTGAAATGCCAGGATCCTCACGCCGCGCCCATCGCGCAGCACGCCGAAGCGCTAAGAGGTATTTCGACTTATTTCGAGTATCGGCACGGCAACCGTCATTTCGGTGTTCATCTCCGCCCGCTGCGCTCCATGTCAGGTGAAATCACGGGTTGTATCGGCGCAGGCATTGACATTACGGACCGGAAGAAGCGCGAGGATCAGATCCGTTACCAAGCGACTCATGACGCACTGACGGGGCTGGCGAATTACCGCGAATTTATGGATACGCTGGAAGTCGAAGTGCGCCGGGCCGAGCGCAGCAAGCACGTATTCGCGCTGCTGCTTCTGGACCTGGACGAATTGAAAGCGATCAACGACAAATACGGTCATTTAGTGGGAAATCGTGCGCTCAAGAGACTGTCGGAGGTAATCAAGGACCACTCCCGGGCGACGGATCTGGCGGCGCGCTACGGAGGCGACGAGTTCGCTGTAGTACTGATCGACGCCGACCCCGGAATGGCAAATCGCATTGCGCAGCGGGTGGAGCGGGCATTTCGCGCAGGGCAGGAGCGCCCGCCACTGACCGTCAGCATCGGCGTCAGCATATATCCGGAAGACGGACGCACCGCGGCACAGCTGCTGGAAGCCGCAGACCGGCACTTATACAAGCGCAAGAAGGCTGCGCACACACAGGGTGTCAGCACTGGCTAAGTTCCATCGAGAACGCGAAAGCGCGTTTTTTCCAACCGCTATCGGTTTCATTGACTTGCGCGGCAGCGCAGCCTAAGATGCGCTTCATCTGCCAGTTAGGGACCAATTGCTGCGCCGTCCTTCCTGGCCGATTCTGCATGGTCTCCGGCGGCGGTGCACGTTGCCAAGCTCCGTGGTGTCGCATTACCGTTTACTGAATCCGCTGGGCAGCGGCGGAATGGGTGTGGTGTACCGAGCGGAAGACACCGCCCTGGGACGTACGGTAGCCCTGAAGTTTCTATCCTCGCAAATTGTGCAGGATCCCAAGCGCGTGGAGCGCTTTCGCGACGAAGCGCGTACCGCGTCTGCCCTGAATCACCCGAATATTTGCACTATCTATGAAGTCGGAGAGCAGGAAGGCGAGATGTTCATCGCCATGGAGTACGTTGAGGGCCGGCCGCTGTCAGAGTTCTTGCGCGATGGCGGAATGGCGGTGGAAACGTTGTTGCGATACGGGCGGCAGATCTCCGCCGCATTGGAGCATGCGCACGAACGTGGAATCGTGCACCGCGACCTGAAGCCCGCGAACGTGGTTGTGACGCCGAACGGCAACGCGAAAATCCTCGATTTTGGGCTGGCTAAACGCAACGATCCCGAACAACTTCAGCGCAAGACCACACAAGGTGTGGCGACGGAAACCAGCGTCGGACTGACTGGAACGCTCCCGTACATGTCGCCGGAACAACTGGAAGGCAGGGAGATCGGGCCGCGCAGCGACATCTGGTCGCTCGGGGTCATGTTGTATGAAATGGCGTCGGGCACGCGTCCCTTTCGAGGGGAAAACCTGTACCGGCTGTGCACCGCGATCATTCAGGAGCCGATGCCACCGCTGCCGGAGAACGTGCCAGCGGGGCTTGCGGCGGTCATCAAGCGGTGTCTACAAAAGGAGCCGGCGCGGCGCTACCAGCGCGCAAGCGAGTTGCGTGCCGCCCTAGAAGCGCTGGAAATCGGCGGCACGGCCGTCGCGGCGCCGCCCCCTGCGAAGAGGGCAGGCGTAGCCCGGAAGCCCACGCTGTGGGTTCCGCTGGGTGTGGCAGCCCTGCTCTTGACGAGTGTGGGCGTCGGCTTGGTGTGGCGCAACAACGGCGCGCTGAAGAGTCCGGGCAAGGGCGGCCTCAGCGTTCCCGAAAGGGTGCAGCTTGCGGTTCTGCCCCCCAGCGGCGCGACGGGATCCGAGGACAGCGCATTTAATGACGGCCTCGTGGAGACGCTGACCTCCCGGTTGACGGCTTTGACACAAAAGCATCCGCTGGCCGTGATTCCGGCGAGCGAAGTGCGTGCGCGCAAAGTCGCGACCGTAGACGCTGCGCGCGCGGAATTTGGGATTAACCTCGGATTAGTCATAAACGTACAACACGCGGGAGGACAGGCGCGGGTAAATTACTCGCTGGTGGACGCTACCACGCACCAGCAATTGCGCGGAGGAACCATTACCGTGCCCCGCGGCGACCCCTTCGCATTGCAAGACCAGGTATCCGAGAGCGTCACCCAGGCGCTGGAGCTGGAGCTGCAGCCTCAGGAGAAGCGCACACTGGAAGAGCACGGCACGATGCAGCCCGCTGCATACGATTTTTATTTGCAGGGGCGCGGCTATCTGCAGGATTACGTCAAACTGGAAAACGTAGAGAATGCTATCAAAGTTTTCAACCATGCACTTGAGAAAGACCCGGCCTTTGCGGCTGCCAATGCGGGACTAGGAGAAGCCAATTGGCGCAAATACGAGTTAACGCATGATAAAGAGTGGGCGGGCGCAGCCATAAACAATTGCCAGAAGGGCGCTGAACGTGACCCCGCGCTGGCGGCTGCTCACATTTGCCTCGGCAGCGTATTTGTGGGCACGGGCAATTACGAGAAAGCCCTTGAGGAATTTCGCCGGGGAATGGAGCTGGAGCCGACGAACGACAGCGCGCATGCAGGCCTCGCCTATGTGTACGAGCACCTCGACCAGTTGGATGCCGCGGAAAAAGCGTTCAAACAGGCTATCGCCATGCGCCCGAACTACTGGGCGACGTATAACCGGCTCGGTGTCTTTTACCAGCGCCACGCCCGGTATGAAGATGCTGCAGCGCTGTATTTGCAAGTGATTTCCCTGGCACCCGACAGCTTCACGGGCTACTACAACGTCGGCGGCGTTCGCATCTTGCAGGGCAGATATGCCGAAGCGATTCCGCTGCTGCAACGCTCGCTGGAAATCCGGAAAACGGCGGACGCAACATCCAACCTGGGGACGGCATATTTCCAGTTGCACCGTTACGCGGATGCGGCAGCCGCATACGAGCAAGCCACGCAACTCGATCCCAGGAACTATGTGCTGTGGGGAAATCTGGGCGACGCGTACTACTGGGCGCCCGGGCGACGCGCGGATGCCATGGCGGCCTATGGGAAGGGCATCGCGCTCGCCGAAGAAAAACTGCGTGTCAACCCGCGAGACGCGGAGGCGCTGAGGAGCCTGGCCGTGTACCACGCAATGCGAGGAGAACGAAAGCCAGCGCTGGACAATCTGGGCGGCGCGCTCCGCCTCAATCCAAAGGGCCCCGGTTTGCTCTTCAATGCCGGCATTGTCTATCAACAACTCGGCGACACGCAGCACGCGCTCGACGCGCTCGAGAGAGCCGTGGCGGCGGGGATATCACCAGCAACTTTGCGCGACACGCCAAACTTTGATGCTTTACGGGCCAATCCAAGGTACCTCAAGCTGATCCAAGGGTCGAAATAAACTGAAGGAAATAGAGTCGAGGAGGATGAAATGCGCACCATTCCCGCCCCATGTTGCGTTGCAAGCCGATTCGCTTTGGTTCTGCTCCTACTGTGTGGAGCGAGTGGCTGCAGGCAATACGGAAAAAAGACAGTACAGTTCACTTGCGGCGATCAAAAGGTGGACGTGAACACTACGAATGGAGCGGAGCCGCCGGCTGTGTACGTCTGCCCGGGTGACACTGTGACATGGAATCCGAACGGACACACGTTCGTCGTCGAGTTCAAGAACGACAAATCTCCGTTCGACCCCCCGGAGAAGAGGTTCGACAACGGGCACGCCAAATCTCCAAAAACAAAACCTCATGCGCAGCTCACGGTTTACGAATACAAAATCACCGTGGACACTACCCACGTGTTCGACCCGGAGGTGATTGCCGGCGGCGGAACCCCGTGACCAGTTGATGTATCTGCCGGACTGTGCTGATTGGATCGATTGCGTCTTGGAAGAGGCGGATGGCCGCGAGGCCGACGGCGCCTGCGTGCAGGCATGACGCTGCATTGTCCAGAGTGATGCCTCCGATGCCTAATACTGGGATGGATACTCCGCGGCAGACTTGAGCAAGGCCAGCTAAGCCTTGTGGCGTGCCGAACGCCGATTTAGACGGTGTCGAGAAAATGGGTCCGAAGAAGATGTAATCGGCGCCGTCGTGCTCCGCCGCTTTCGCGGCTTCTAATGAATGGCAAGAAGCACCGACGAGGAAAGATTTCCCAACGGCCTGCTTCGCCATCGCTGATTGAATCAAGCGCTTCGCTTCCCTTACCGGCAGGCTCTTTCCACTTAGATGGACGCCATCGGCGCGTTCGGCGACGGCCACATCGAGGCGATCATTGACCAAGACGCGAGCGGCGCAGGAACTTTTTGCGCAAGACGTCGCTGCAATGCGCAGAGATTGCTGAGTAAGCGACGCCAATTCGCACGCTGTCAAATCTTTCTCGCGAATCTGCACCCAGTCCACGCCGGCGGCGGCGACCTCTGCGATCTTCTGGGTTAGCGCTGCGATCGAATCCGCCGAACTTACGACGGGCAGGCTCCGGCGCTCTGTGACATAACACAGCAATGGGGACTCGCGCTCGGCTAGCGGATTATTACGGGTGGACACGGGGTGCCGCGGATGGCGCGGGCTCAGGACCGATCATGTTGATCGCCAGAAAAATGTCCAGAACACCCAGACCGCTGACCGCGCCGCGAAAGGCAGGATGCAGCAGGATGCGCATCAGCGAAGGAAAATGGCTGAGGAAGTAATTCTTTTCCCAGATCGAAGTCCACGGCAGATAAAACAGGATGGCACCCATAATACACAGGACCACCACCAACATAGCGCTGAGCATTCTATTCATGAATGAGGGCAGACCCCGGCGGGTGGACTCAAATCATCAACGGATGGGCTTCTGAAGAGCGGCGATGCGCTCACCCACATCGCGATAATCAATGTTCATCGCGTAGACCTGGGAAAAACTCTTCAGCGCCGCGTCCGGCTCGCCCGCCGACTCCTGGGCTACACCCAAATCATACCGCAATGCGAGGACACTTTCCGGGTCGAGGTTCGGAGTGTGCAGCGCACGGTCGTACCAGATGGCCGCGACGCCGGGTTGTCCCTTTTCCATGAAGGCAAGTCCCAGGAGCGTGCAGCACTGCATGGTGTAGGGGAACGGGCGGCCGCGATCCGTGGCCTTGGCCACCTTCTGAAACTCGCTGATCGCTTCTTCGAGCAAGCCCATCTCGCGGAAGGCGATCCCAAGGTTATAGTGGGTCTCGAGGTCTTCCTCTTCCGCTCCCATTTCGCCCAACTCCGTGCGAAATTCGTCGAAGACCTCCTTGAGCGGACCACTCTCCAGAGGGCTCGACGCGGGTGCAGGCTTGGAAGAATTTTTCCCTGCCCCAGGCGCCCCGGCTCGCGGAGTCGAAGCGGCGGCCGCCGGCGGTGCTTCGCCAAGACCAAGTTGGTCAATCTCATTGGCAAGCTCCGCGAGAAACTGGTCGGAAGCGAAGCTCGTTTCCCCTGCCGCCGGTGGTGCAGCGTTTTGGTGTACCGGCTCCGGTCTGCGAGGAGTGGCCGGAGGTTTAGGAGGCTTCGGTTCGTGCGCGGGCACGACAGGTTCAGCATTAAGAACCAGATCGTACTCCTGGTCGACATCAAACTCTGGTTCTGGCGCCTTAGTTTTCTCCTTTGCTGGCGGTTTTTCCTTGGGGCGCCCAGCCGCTGCTGGTAGTCCCGCGCGCAAGAGAGGCTCCGCAGACTCCGCCGACGAAGCCTCCTTCTCGAAAATCGACGCGGTCTGGTGCGCTTCCCGTCGAATAGAAATTTCGGGCATTCCCTCCACGGCGGGCGTTCCCGCGGAGCTCTCAGCGAAAGGATTCGTATTCTCTTGTTCCGCGGCCTCGACTGGGACTTCAAATTCAGCGGCGCTGTCTTCGCGGGCGGCGGGTGCTTTGGCGGTGGGCTCGGCCGGCCGAGTATCGCTGAGCATCGACGCCCATTCGTCCGACAGATCGACTTCGTGGACCTCGTCCCTGGCCGGAGCAGAAGGCTCGGCTACTGCAGCCTGCTGTGCTACAACTTCTGCAACGGTTGGCGGGAGTTCAGGCGCCGCCGGTTGTTGTGGGGCCAACTCTTCGTCCGTTAAACCCGCAGCGCGTTGGAAGCGGCGGCGAAGTTCCTCGAAGCGTTCGGCGCTGCGGACGTCTCCGCGCGCGGTGTGGATTTGCTCCAGTTGTGCGGCAAGCTCCGCGGTGCGGCGGTCGTCGCCAGCGCCGAGAACGAAATCCAGCAGCTTCTCGAGGGTCGGGGCGTGCTTCGGTGCTCGCCGTAAGATCGCTTCGAGCAAACCTATGGCTTTCTGCGTCAATCCATAGCTGGCAAAAAGGTCGACATCCGTCAGTGACTGCGCAATGAATTGCCGCGTTTCGTCATCGAGCTGGCTGTCCGCGGAGTCCGCCGGCTTTGCTCGCACTTCCGGGGCAGCCTCGGCCTCCGTTGGCAATTTGGCGGCAGCTGGTCTCCTCAACTCGACAGGCAAAGCCTCTTCTTCTTCCCTTTCTGCCCGTACAGGAGTCTCTTCCGGAGCGTCATGGCCCAGCTTGCGCAGAACGGCGTTCAGCTTGCGCTTCGGCGCATCGCTTTCCGGCTCACGAGCGACTAGTTGCTCGAAAATCTCCTTGGCCCGATCGTATTTCTTGGCTGTCACCAAGGCATCACCGAGATGCGCGAGAGCGTCGGGTAGGTGGAATGAGTCGTTGCCGCGGCTATAAAGTTCGACCAGCCATTCCAGCGGCTCGAGCCGCCCGGGCAGCCGCGCGCTCAAGTCGCTCAACAGACGGCCGACTACCTCGCTCTCGCCGGCGTCCAGCATGGGGATGCGAATGCGCTTGAGAAGCGTGAAGGCTTGCTCGCCTTCATCGGCCTGCAGCAGCGCCTCTACCACTTTTTGCGAGGTCGCGAAATTCTTTATGTCGGAATCGAAAACGCGCGAGGCCAGGGCCGCAGCTTGCTCCCAGTCCGAGTTCTTGAGATAAAGATCGAGCAGCAATTCGGTCTGCTCGCCACCTTTGTGGAGATCGGCGACTTGCTCCAGGGCCTTGGTTGCCTCCGCAGTGTCGCCCTTGGAAGAATGAATGCGCGCCTTGACGATTACCGCGGCCATGTTCTTTGGATCCAGCTTTAATGCCCGGTCCGCCAGCTTCTCGCACTCCGCGGAATCGCCGCGCGCCAGCGCTCGTTGTGCAGCGGAAATATACGCCTCGATGGCGTCGGCGGTTTGCCCCATCGCGGTGTAAAGGTCGGCCAAGCGAATCTGAATGCGCAGGTTGTCCGGCTCCGCCAGGAGCAACTTCTTCAGCAACGCCACTGCTTCCGGCTGGCGGTGGCTTTTCAGGTGGATTTCCGCGAGCTGTAAGAAAAGCGGGCGCGCCTCGCTCATCACGCCCTGCTGCACATAAAGATCGGCGAGTTTCTCGAGCGGGCGAATCTCTTCGGGAGCCAGCTTGGCGATGCGCTTGTAGACGGCAATCGCCTTGGTCAGGAAACCGTCGCCGACGAAGATCTGCGCTAGGCGCTCAAAATAGTCCATCGCCTGAAAGGTCTCGCCCTGCCGGATGTACAGCTCCCCTATGGTCATCAGGGTGACCTGGTCCTTGGGCTCGTACTTCAGGATTTGTTGATATTCCGCGATGGCCTGCGGGACTTTGCCCTGATTGAGGAGCTTCTGTGCGGCTTCGACGTATTTGCTTTTGCTATAGGCCATTCGCGACTCAGACACAGCACCGCCCGCGCCTGCTGGAGAGGTTGTCCTCCGCGCCCGAAGGTGAAAAGCAGGCAGAAGCTGTGCTTGCCTACGCTAGCAGGCGGAGAAAAGCCAAGTCAACGAAGGCAGATTCTCGTGTGAGCAGCCAGTTATCCCCGTTGGACTTAGGAACGTGAAGGCGAAAACCAGGCGAACGAAGTGAAACCCTCTAGATTGGAAAAGTCTGTCCAGTCTCAATTAGCGAGGTGTGGCATCCAAACGGTTTAGCCCATCAGGGCAGAATCGCGTCCGGCAGCAGCGCGATCTGGATGGCCCCGGCGGACCAGCAGCCTGCGTCGCGAACGGGAGCGAACGAATACCGGTGCAAGGGCGTAGGACCGTGCTGGCGTAAAGCCTCCAGGTGGTCGGCCGTGGCGTAACCCTTGTGCCGTGCGAGGCCATACTGCGGATAGACCGCATCCCACTCTTCCATGCGTGCGTCCCGGTGCGTTTTCGCCAGGATCGAAGCGGCAGCGATCGAAACGCTCCGGCAGTCGCCTTTGATCAGCGGTCTCTGCTCGATCAGGACATCGAGCTGGAGGGCGTCGATCAGCAAGTAGTCCGGGACGATGGCAAGTTGCTGCAAGGCCGCGGTCATAGCCTGGCGGCTGGCCTGGTAGATGTTCCACGCGTCGATGCGCTGCGCGTCTATCTCCGCAACCGCCCAGGCCAGCGCGTGCTCGCGGATGCGCTCAGCCAATTGCGCGCGCCGCTCCGGCGCAAGCTGTTTTG
>WNFC01011144.1_pt1 | contig 11506 bp, 12 predicted proteins | sample 5400541 | NCBI WGS metagenome assembly WNFC01 (sample SAMN13153342, study PRJNA577476) | soil metagenome | isolation source: 120 cm saprolite under Douglas fir tree site 2 hole 2 replicate 1 | place: USA:California | collected 2015-04-18
CGGCACAAATTGTTAACCGGCCGCGGCGATCCTCCGGATCGCTGGAGTACGCCATGGATGTCGGCTCTGTCGTCTCGGCTTTTCTCGCCGCCCGCATCGGGCAGATGCAGCTTGCTGCTGCCGCCAAAATCGCCAAGACGGAGGCCGACAGCGGCAACGCGGTCGCAAAACTCGTCGCTGCCGCCGATCAAAATACGCAAACGCTTTCGGCGGCTGCCGAAGGCCTCGGCCGCGCCATCGACCTCAGCGCCTGAACGTGCATCAGGGCGAAAGCGCCGCTTGTACGAGTGCGATGGCTTCCTCGCTCGACCATTCGGCGGGACCGGCGAGATAACCGATCTCGCAGCCGGCGCGGTCGACCAGGATCGAGGTCGGCAATCCGACCGCCCGGCCGACGCGCTTCAACTCCTGGAACACGTTCGTGCTCGGATCGTCGTAATAAGCGAGATTCTTGATTCCGGCCTCGGCCAGGAAACGGTGCGGCTTCGCCGGATCGCCGGTATCGATGTTGACCGCGACGACCACAAAGTCTTTTCCGTTCATCCGCCCTTGCAGCCGGTCGAGCGCCGGCATCTCCTTGCGGCACGGCACGCACCAGGTCGCCCACAGATTGAGGAGAACACGGCGCCCGCGAAAGTCGGCAAGGCGGACGGGCTTTTCCTCGCCGTCTCGGAAGGAAAGATCGGGCACGCGGCGAGGGATTTCCGACAGCGTTAACGCCGCGATTTCCCCATGTACGAGCGGCCGAAGTCGCCGCGCCGCCTCGACCGCGCCCTCGCAACCCGCGTCCGCCTGCACGGGCGTTCCATTGCGTTGCAGGCCGCCAATCCCGTATACCGCCGCGAGCCCGGCGCCCGCGCCGAGCAGCGCGGCGGCAAGAACGGGCCGCCACAGGCGCGGCTTCGGGACTTTGGATCGGGGCTTTTTCATCGCGTCGGTTCTCGGTCAAGGAACAAGGTCATGGCTAACCGGATGTGGGGCGGCCGCTTCGGCGAGAGGCCCGACGAAATCCTCGAGGAGATCAACGCCTCGATCGATTTCGATCGCGCGCTCTATGCCCAGGACATCGCCGGCTCCAAAGCCCACGTCTCGATGCTTGCGAAGCAGGGCATCATCGGCGCGGAAGATGCAGACAAGATCGCGCGCGGTCTAGACACGATTTTGTCAGAGATCGAGAGCGGAAAATTCAAGTTCACGCGCGCGCTTGAGGACATCCACACCCATGTCGAGGCCCGCCTCGCCGAACTGATCGGGCCGGCGGCCGGCCGCCTGCACACCGCGCGCTCGCGCAACGACCAAGTCGCGACCGATACAAAGCTCTACGTCCGCGACGCCATCGACCGGCTCGACGCAGCACTCGCCGGCTTGCAGCACGCGCTTGCCGAAAAGGCGCTTCTCCACGCCGCGACCGTGATGCCGGGTTTCACCCATTTGCAGACGGCGCAGCCGGTGACCTTCGGGCATCATCTGCTCGCCTATGTCGAGATGCTGGCGCGCGACCNNGACCGGCCGGCGGCCAATTCGCTCGACGCCGTTTCCGATCGCGATTTCGCGCTCGAGACATTGGCGGCTGCGGCGATTGCGGCCGTGCACCTGTCGCGCTTCGCGGAAGAGATCGTGATCTGGGCCTCGCCTTCGTTCGGGCTGGTGAAATTGTCCGATCGCTTCACCACCGGCTCCTCGATCATGCCGCAGAAGCGCAATCCCGATGCCGCCGAACTCGTGCGCGCCAAGCCCGGCCGCATTATCGGCGCGCTGGTGCAGCTGCTCGTCGTGATGAAAGGCCTGCCGCTCGCCTATGCGAAAGACATGCAGGAAGACAAGGAAGGCCTCTTCGACGCGCTATCGACGCTCGCCCTGATGATCGCGGCGACCGAGGGGCTGGTGCGCGACCTCGAGCCCGACGAAAAGCGAATGAAGACCGCCGCCGGCGAAGGCTACTCGACCGCGACCGATCTCGCCGATTTTCTCGTGCAGAAGCTCGCCATACCGTTCCGCGAAGCGCACGAAATCACCGGCAAGATCGTCTCCCAGGCCGCGGCGAATGAAAAACTCCTGCATCGCCTGTCGCTTGCCGACATGCAGGCGATCGACAAGCGCATCCCGCAAGACGCGCTTTCCGTGCTTTCGGTGGCGCGTTCGGTCGCGAGCCGAACCAGCTATGGCGGCACCGCGCCCAAAAACGTGCGCGCGGCCGCGCGTAAATGGCTGAAACGGCTGGGTCAATAATACGAGGCCGGGCTTGCCTGCCATCGCCATGCCACAAGTTTTCGTGATATTAGCCGCCTGATCGGGGATCAAAAGTGACGCGCTTTCACGCCTTGTTCCGCCGCCTGCTTTCGTCCGCCGCGCTCGCGGCGGCGCTTTTCGTTGCCGGCTGCGGCATCAAAGGCCCGCTCGAACTGCCCGAAGGCGCCAACGCATCCGCCAACGAAGGCAAGGGACGTTTCGTATCCTCGCCGAAGGCGGCATTGCCGGGCTACTACGATACCTCGAAAAAAGAGAAGAAAGCGCAGGGGCAGCTCGGCAATCCGGTGAAGCCCGACGAACCCTTCGTTCTCGATCCATTACTCAACTGAAAAATGCACCATTTCGCTTATCGTGACGGCGTTCTCTTTGCCGAGGGCGTCGATCTTCCCGCGCTCGCGCAACGCGTCGGTACGCCGTTTTATTGCTATTCGAGCGCCACCCTCGAGCGCCACTACAAGGTGTTCGCCGACGCCTTCGCCGACGTGCCTTCGCTCGTCTGCTACGCGCTGAAGGCGAATTCCAACCAGGCGGTGATCGCGACGCTCGCGCGCCTCGGTGCCGGCGCCGACATCGTTTCGGGCGGCGAATTGAAGCGCGCGCTGGCGGCCGGCGTACCCGCCGGCAAGATCGTGTTCTCCGGCGTCGGCAAGACCAAGGAAGAGATCGCGGCCGGGCTCGCCGCGGGAATCTATTGCTTCAACGTCGAGAGCGAGGCGGAACTTCAGGCACTGGCGGCGATCGCGAGCGAGATGCAGCGCACGGCGCCGGTTTCGGTGCGAATCAACCCCGACGTCGACGCCAAGACCCACGCCAAGATCTCAACCGGTAAGGCCGAGAACAAGTTCGGTGTGCCGCTCGCGCGCGCGCGCGAATTTTGCGCCAACGCCGCCGGAATGCCGGACATCCATCTCGTCGGCGTCGACATGCACATCGGCAGTCAGATCACGGAACTCGCGCCGTTCGAGCACGCGGCCGCACTCCTCGTCGGGCTCGCGCGCGACTTGATGAAGGAGGGCCACCGGCTCGAGCATATCGATTTCGGCGGCGGCCTCGGGATTCCGTATCAATCGGACAATGAGCCGCCGCCGTTGCCCGCCGACTACGCCGCCATGGTCAAGCGCCATGCCAAGGGGCTCGGTCTTAGACTCGTCTTCGAGATCGGGCGCATGATCGCCGGCAATGCCGGCGTCTTGATCACGCGCGTCATCTACGTGAAGCGCGGCTTGGAGAAAACCTTCATCGTCGTCGATGCCGCCATGAACGATCTGGTGCGGCCGACGCTGTACGAGGCCTATCACGAGATCCGCCCCGTTCGGGTGCCGCGCCCGGGCACGCAATGGATCGTCGCCGACGTGGTCGGACCGGTGTGCGAGTCGGGCGACTATCTCGCGCTCGACCGCAAGCTGCCCGCTGTCGCCGAGGGCGATCTGCTCGCGATCATGACCGCCGGCGCTTACGGCGCGGTGCAGTCGGGAACCTACAATACCCGCGCGCTGGTGCCCGAGGTGTTGGTGCGGGAGGCCGAATCCGCCGTCGTCCGCCCGCGAATCGACGTCGACGCCGTCATCGCCTTCGATCGAATGCCCCCTTGGTTGAAGGGTTAAGCCGCTGAAAAGCCGGAAGATTCGACCGTGGCGGAACATTTGCCCTGAGCGGGCCATGTTACACTGACACGCTGGTTCGCTGGAGGATCCGCATTTGAGCGCGGCGCCTGAATCGAACGAACGGCCCGACGCGCCGCGCAGCGCCGTGGAAGAAGCGCGGCGCCAGCTCACGCGGGCGCTTTCCTGGACGCGGCATGCGCTCCTGTGGGAGAAACTCTGGCCGCGCATCGCTTCCGCCTTCGCCGTCTTCGGCGTCTTTCTCGCCGTCTCCTGGCTCGGCGTGTGGATCGCCCTTCCGCCGCTGGCGCGCGTTGCCGGCGTCCTTCTCTTCGCCCTCCTCCTGATCGCAAGCCTGTCGCCGCTGGCTTGGCTGCGGCGGCCTGGGCGCGCCGAGGCGCTCGCCCGGCTCGATCTCACCAGCGGAATCGATCACCGCCCGGCAACAGCGCTCGCCGACCGGCTTGCGCCAACGGCGAACGATCCGGTCATGGAGGCGCTATGGCGCGCCCATCGCGCGCACGAGGCGGAACGGGCGAAAAACCTGCGCGCCGGATTGCCCCGCCCGCGCCTTGCCTGGCGCGATCCCTACGCGATCCGCGCATTGGTGCTGCTCGCAGCGGTCGCTTCCTTTTTTCTCGCCGACGGCGAGCAAGTGCGCCGGATCGCGGCCGCCTTCGACTGGAGCGGCGCCATCTATCCGCGGCTCTACCGCGTCGACGCCTGGGTCACGCCGCCCGCCTACACCGGCCGCGCGCCGATCCTGTTGCCCGGTATTCGCCACGACGAACCGGCGCCGGGCGAAACCGCGGCGGTTCTCGTGCCGGCGGGCAGCGAGCTCGTCGTGCGGGCAACCGGATTGTCGAGCCTCGATCTCGCCCTTTCCGGCGGTCTCGCCGAACAGGCAAAGGATACGCCCGCGCGCACCGCGGAAGGCGGCGTCGAGCGGCGCTTCCTCGTCACCGACAGCGCCACATTGACCGTGCGCGGGCTACCCGCGGGCAACGCGCTGTGGGGCTTCAAGGCGGTGCCCGACCATCCGCCAACCATCGCCCACGTCAAGGACCCGCAGATCGTCGGTCAGGCCGGATTATCCCTCAACTATCGGGTCGAGGACGATTACGGCGTCATTTCCGCGGAAGCGCGCTTTGCGCGCACGCCGGGGACGGCCGCCGACGGCGCGCGCGCGCCGCGTCCGCTCGTAGCGCCGCCGGATTTTTCGCTGCTATTGCCGCAAGCGCGCACGCGCGCGGGAACCGGTCAAACCACCCGCGACCTGACCGAGCACCCGTGGGCGGGCGTCAGCGCGATTTTGACGCTCGTCGCGCGCGACGAAGGCGGCAACGAAGGCATGAGCGAGGCGCGCGAGATTCGCCTGCCCGAACGGCCGTTCAGCAAGCTCCTTGCCCGCGCGCTGATCGAGCAGCGCCGCAACCTCGCGCTCGACGCCAACGCCCGCGAGAATGTCGAGCAGGCGCTGCGCGCGCTGATGATCGCGCCCGAGCAATTCACGCCGGAAGCCGCGATCTATCTCGGCCTGCGCACGGCGCTGGCGCGGCTCAAGCTCGCGAAAAGCGACGACGATCTTCGCTCGGTCGTTGACTATCTGTGGGAAGTCGCCGTGCTCATCGAGGACGGCACCATGTCCGACGCCGAGCGCGAACTGCGCGCGGCGGAAGACGCGTTGCGCCAGGCGCTCGAGCGCGGCGCCAGCGACGATGAAATCCGCCGCCTGACCGACAAGATGCGCGAGGTGCTCGACCGCTTTATGCGCGCGCTCGCCGAACAGTTGCGCCGCGACGGCACGACCGACGATCGGCCGCTCGATCGCAACGCTCGCATCGTCCGGCCGCAGGATCTCAAGAACATGCTCGACCGCATCGAGAACCTTGCGCGCAACGGCTCGCGCGACGCCGCCCGGCGTCTGCTCGACGAGATGCAGGCGTTGCTCGACGGCTTGAGCCGCGGCAAGCAGGCGCGCTCCGATCCCGCCGATCAGGGAATGGGCCAGCTCGACGAACTCGGCCGCATGATCCAGGAGCAACAGCGCCTGCGCGATAAAACCTTCCGCCAGGGGCGCGAGGGCCGGGCTGAGCGGCGCAATCGTTCGCCGGAAGCCGAGCCCAGCGATCGCGAGCGCCGCGCCTACAACGACCTCCAGCAGAATCAGGAGGGCTTGCGGCAGCGGCTCGAACAAATGCTCGAGCAATTGCGGCGTGACCGTCAGAACGGCGACGGCAGCGAAGAGGACGGTCCCGGTAAGGACGCCGACGAGGCGCTGGGGCAGGCCGGCCAAGCCATGCGCGACGCCGAAGGCGCGCTGCAGGGCGGCGACGCCGAAGGCGCGGTCGAACAGCAAGGCCGCGCCTTGCAGAATCTCCGCAAGGGCGCGCAAAGCCTCGCCGAAGCGATGCAGGGCGGGATGGGCGACGGCATGGGCGAGCCGATGGGCGACGAGCCGAGTTCGGCGGAGCGCACCGACCCCTTGGGCCGCCCGGTGCGCTCGCGCGAATACGGCGACGATTTCACCGTCAAGGTGCCGGGCGAGATCGACGTACAGCGGGCGCGGCGCGTGCTCGAGGAATTGCGCCGCCGGCTCGGCGATCCGAACCGGCCGCGGCTCGAACTCGATTACCTGGAGCGGCTGTTGAAGGACTTTTTCTAGAAAACATCCAATTCGTCATGGCCGGGCTTGTCACCCCAAGCCGGGTTTACCCGGTTTGGGGCGATCTATTTTTTCCCGAACTCCGACAAGCCCGAGTTCGGGTGCCATCCACGCCTTGGTTCCTGGCGAAGACGTGGATGCCCGGCACGAGGCCGGGCATGACAAAACTCGGGATGCTTATTCGCTCTAGTGGCGCGCAAGCGTCTTTTTGACGATGTTGCGCATTTCCGAAATCGAGAAGGGTTTTTGCACGACCTCGCGGACGAGCGCGTCGAGGCCGAGCGCCCGCTCGCGCTGGTCGGCATAACCCGTCATCAGCACGACCTTGAGATCGCGGTGGTCGCGCACGGCGGCGAGCGCGAGCGCGATCCCGTCCATTACCGGCATCTGGATGTCGGTGACGAGCAGATCGAAATGGCCGCCGACGGAAATCTGTTCGAGCGCCGCCGCGCCGTTCGGCGCGGTGGCGACTTCATGACCGTCCTGGGCGAGCGCGCGCGCGAGCAATTCTCGAATGGGCGCTTCGTCTTCCGCGATCATGATGCGTGCCAAGAGAACCTCCGTCGGCGACAGCCGCTAGCGGCTGTTGGTGAGGTCGCTGCGCGTCAGGAACCGAACGAGCACCTCGCGGCCTTCGGACGGCGGCGAGGCAAGCCGGCTGCGAAACGGAACTTTCTCGTCTTCCGACAACGTCGAGCGCGGCAACAGGGCCGTCCAGGAATAGAGTTCCTGCCCGCCGACGCCGAGCACCGCGAGGCGGACGCGCGGCACTTCGACCGCGTGTTTCGCGACGTTTACGACTTCGCCTTCGATCACGAGCACGGCGATCCCGTCCTGGGTCTCGCTGGCGGTGCGGACTTCGCGGAATTCGAGACCGCGCAAATTCACTGGTAGGCCGGCGGCGGCGTAGACTCCCGCGAGATCGGGGATCGCGCGCACGACGCTCGCGCGCGCGGCGATCGCCGCAACGACGAGCGCGCCGGCCGCGGCAAGGATGGCGACGCCCAGGCCCTTACGGGAGGACTCGCGAGGTGCCGACCGGGGCGGCAGCACTCTGCGCGCCGGTTTGCGCTCGACCTCCGCGGCCTCCGCGGCCTCTTCGGGCGGCGCCGGCCTCAACTCGGGAAAGATATCCGGCACCAGCGACGGCGCCGCTTCGCATTCCGCGAGCGGCTCACGCCAAAAGACGGGATCGTTGGAGGGAACGACGAGCAAGCTCGTCGAAGCGGCCTCGCTGGCGGGCGCCTCCGCCATCGCCCGCTCGCGTTCTATGCCCTCGGGCATGGCGAACCAGCTGGCGTGGCAGCGCGCGCAACGTACCGTTCGCCCGGCCGGCCCCAGCACATCGGGCTTGACCCGGAACGACGTTTCGCAAGAGGGACAAGTAAGCAGCATAAGGGCTATCCGCTCGGAAATCCGATTGTGAAGCGGGAGCGTTAATGATTCGGAAACCGTACCTCGATGCGGGTCCGTGGGAGCCAATGCCCCGCCTCCGGTCCATCCACTTTCCACCGGCCGGGCTGCCGCCCGCCTCCGCAAATGGCTAGATGAGGTAGGCCAAGCGATTCGCTGGAGACCCCTTTGGTCCGATTCGAGAATGTCGGGCTGCGCTACGGCACCGGGCCTGAGGTCCTGAAGGACCTCACTTTTTCCATCGAGCCGCATTCCTTTCAGTTTCTGACCGGCCCTTCCGGCGCCGGCAAGACGAGCCTGTTGCGGCTCCTGTTTCTCTCGCTCCGTCCAACGCGCGGCCTGATCACCCTGTTCCATTGCGACGCAACGCGCCTGCGGCGAAGCGAAGTCTCGGCGCTGCGGCGGCGCATCGGCATCGTGTTTCAGGACTTCCGCCTGCTCGATCATCTGACGACCTACGAAAATGTTGCGCTCCCCCTGCGCGTGGCGGAGCGGGACGAAGCGAGCTATCGCTCCGAAGTCGTCGAGCTTCTGCAATGGGTGGGGCTCGGCGAGCGCCTGCATGCCCTGCCGCCGGTGCTTTCGGGCGGCGAAAAACAGCGCGCCGCGATCGCCCGCGCCTTGATCAGCCGTCCCGAATTGCTGCTCGCCGACGAGCCGACGGGCAATGTCGACCCGGCGCTGGCACGGCGGCTCTTACGCCTTCTGGTCGAACTTAAAAAATCGGGCACATCGGTGCTGATCGCCACCCACGATGTCGCCCTGATGGACCAATACGATGCGCCGCGACTCGTGCTCGACGAGGGGCGGCTTTATTCCGGCCAATAAGGGAACTCGCAAGCTTGAACGATCCACAACTCGCCGCCGAAGCCACGTCGCCGCGCGATTACGGCGAGCCGATGGTGGCGCACGTCAATCCGATCCTGCCGGACGACACGGTGACCGGCCGTTCGCTGCTCGCGGTCGTCGCGATCATGAGCTTCCTCGCCGCCTTGACGGTCGGCGCCGTCGAGATCGTGCATGTCGCCGCGGGAGAGTGGCGCGCGGACGTGGTGCGTGAAGCGACCATTCAAGTGCGCCCGCTGCCGGGGCGCGATCTCGATGCGGACGTCCGCAAGGCGGCGGAAATCGCCAAGGCCGCGGCCGGCGTTGTCGATGCCCGCGCCTTCACCAAGGAGGAAACCGAGCGTCTGTTGGAGCCTTGGCTCGGCGCCGGCACCGACCTCGGCGCGCTGCCCGTTCCGCGCCTCGTGCAGGTGAAGGTCAAGACGGGTGCCGCACCGGACTTCGGCCAGCTTCGCCGTGCCCTTGCGGAAGGCGTGCCGAACGCGACGCTCGATGATCATCGCGGCTTCGCCTCGAAGCTCGCCACGATCTCCAATGCGGTCACGCTGACGGGTCTCGCCATTCTCGCGCTCGTGCTTGCCGCCATCGTGCTCTCGGTCGCCTTCGCCACGCGCGGCGCCGTGGCCGCCAATCGAGCCGTCGTCGAGGTCCTGCATTTCGTCGGCGCCCGCGACTCCTTCGTGGCGCGCATCTTCGCGCGCCATTTTCTCGCGGTCGGATTGCAAGGCGGCTTAATCGGCGGCGCCGTTGCCGCGGCACTTTTTGGCCTCGCGCACCTGCTTGCGAATGTGCTCGGCACGCTCCCCGGCAGCGGCAATGCCGCCTTCTTCCTCGGTCACTTTGCGCTGAATGCGCGGGGCTTTTTGTGGATTGCCTCCGTCGCGGCCGCCATGGCGTTCGTCACCGCGCTCTCCTCCCGCATCACCGTGCACCGCACGCTCCGCGCCATCGATTGAGGCCGGGACAACCGCAGCTTATGAGGTCGCCTACCCGCCGCAATTCGCGATACCATCGGGCGGGGAAACGCCATGACGAGCCCGCGACACGATCGGGATCCTCCGCATGAATGAAGCCGGGTCCCGCCCCGCCAGCCGGGGGGGCTTGCGCATCGTCACTTCCTTCATGGGAATGGTGACGTTCGCGATCATTGTCTTTTTCGGCGGCTTCGTCGTGTTCGTGAGCACGATTCCGCGCGAGGAGGAGGAGTTTCATCGCTCCGCCGACGGCATCGTCGCGCTGACCGGCGGCGCTTCGCGCATTACCGATGCGGTCGAATTACTGGCCGCCGGCCGCGGCCAGCGGCTGCTGATTTCGGGCGTCAACCCCTCGACGACGCCGGGCGAGTTGATCCGCCTCACCCCCGAACTCGAAAAACTGTTCGCTTGCTGCGTCGATCTCGGTCATCAGGCCCTGAACACCACCGGCAACGCGATGGAAATCGCGCGGTGGACGCGCGAGCATCAATTTCGCTCGATCGTCGTCGTCACTTCCGCCTGGCACATGCCGCGCGCGCTGGTCGAGCTCGATCGCGAGCTTGCCGGCATCGAGCTCATTCCCCACGCGGTGGTGAGCGACCGCATGCGCGACGAGCCCTGGTGGTGGACGAACCCGCAGACCGTCCGCTTTCTCTTGGTCGAATACGTGAAATACCTCGCGACGCTCGCCCGCGTCCGCCTCGACACGTCGGAGCAGGGCGCGGGCCCGAAGAATGCCGCGCGCGATGCGCGGTCCTGAGCGCCGGCGGGCGCCGTGTTCATCCGCGCGATCACATTCACGCTGCTGTTCTATCTCAATACGATCGCGCATGTGGTGTTCGCGCTGCCCGCGCTCGTTATGCCGGGCCGCCAGGCGCTGTGGCGCGCGGTTCGCTCCTGGATCGCGGTCAATCAATGGCTGTTGCGCGCTTGCTGCGGCATCACCCACGAGATTCGCTTCGCCGGCCGTGTTCCGTCCGGGCCGCTGCTTGTCGCCGCCAAGCATCAATCGACCTGGGAAATCTTCTCGCTGCTCTCGCTATTCGAAGACCCGGTCTTCATCCTCAAGCGCGAGGTGATGTGGCTGCCGTTCTTCAACCTCTATTGCCTAAAGGGCGGCATGATTCCGGTCGAACGCGGAGCGCGCTCGCTCGCACTCGCCAACATGCTCAAACATGTGCGCGAGCGGATCGCACAGCGGCGGCAAATCATAATTTTTCCCGAGGGCACGCGGAAAGCGCCCGGCGCCGAGCCCAATTACAAGCACGGCGTCGTCGAGCTTTATGCCGACCTTGGCGTGCCCTGCCTGCCGGTCGCACTCAATTCCGGCCTCTATTGGCCGCGGCGCTCCTTGCAGTTCCGGCCCGGCACGATCCGCGCCGAAGTGCTGGAGTCGATTCCGCCCGGGCTTTCGGAAGAGGTTTTTCTGCAGCGGCTGAAAGAGTCGATCGAGACGGCGACCAACCGCTTGGTGGCGGAAGGCGGGAGGGAACTCGCGTGACTCGGCCGCGTTTCAGAACGGGGAGTTGACAATTCCATGCTTTGTTCTAGTTTTGTTCTCATGCACCCGATCATGATTCGCTCCAAAGCCGGTGACGCCGGTTCCTTCTCCGCCCCGAGCCATCCCGCGCTCGCGCGCCGCTTTCATTTCTGGCACGGCGCCTCCGGCCATCGTTACGCCTGCAGCGTCTACGCGCCGGAAGGGATACCGGCATTCGACTGCTTCGTCGCCTTGTTCGTTCGGCGCGAGGAGGACA
>WNFC01024400.1_pt1 | contig 11506 bp, 7 predicted proteins | sample 5400541 | NCBI WGS metagenome assembly WNFC01 (sample SAMN13153342, study PRJNA577476) | soil metagenome | isolation source: 120 cm saprolite under Douglas fir tree site 2 hole 2 replicate 1 | place: USA:California | collected 2015-04-18
AAGCGAAAAACTAGCCCTCCGGCTTGGTCAACGGTGCCAGAGACCGCCTTGAACTTCACGCTAAGATCAACGTCTTGGAAAGAGCCCTCATCGGAGATCAATAACGGAAACCGATAGTCAGTTTGGTCCGTTGACGTCTGGGCGACGACATTCGGTTTCGACGGGGCAGTTGGGTCGGTGGTCACTACCCACTTCTCTTGTCTACCTCCGCCGGTTTTCGCGTCGTGGAATTTCGCGGGCAACTGTCCAGGCGTATCGCTGTCGAAGTTGTAGGCGAACTGCTTGCCCGAGGGTTGTTGAGGAGCGGGTTTCTCGGCAGCCACGGCAGCAGGATTGGCCGGACCTTCTTCACCCTCTTCCCCTTCATCGGCATCGGGCTTTTCTGCGGGTTTTTGAGCTGCCGTTTGCTGACCCGCGACAGCTTTCGAGGCGCTGCTTTGCCGCTCGTCCGTGTCCGTGTCGTTGCAGGCGACGAGACCCGCTAACCCGAAGAGCACGGCGACCCACAGGGCGGTTCTGAGTTTCTTCATAAACTGCTCCTTTTGTCCTTCAAGTGCTACGTTGACCATAGCTGTTTTGCGCTCATCCCGGAGGCGTCGTGGATCCTGTCAGCGCTTTAGTGGTCCCTGAAGACGCCTGGGCGCGAAAATCCTAGCAAGACGTCACACGGATTCGGTCACCTTTCCTGTCGGACAGAAGATTAACTCAGCAAAATGAACGTTTGCTGAAAGTCTTGGTTTTAGTCAGAATTTCAGATTGACACTCTAAGATCGGGTGCGCTGGCAGCTTTTTATGCGGGTATTGATTGTTGAAGACGAAAGGGACATGGCGCACCTCCTGAAGGCGGGTTTGGAGGAAGAAAACCACATCGTCAGCCTGGCCTTTGACGGCGTCAGCGGGCTGGAGGTGGCGCGGGCCTGCGACTTCGACGTGATTGTGCTCGATGTAATGCTTCCCAAAATGGATGGGTTTGAGGTGGCGCGGCGCCTCCGCGCAAAGGGGAATCGCACACCAATCCTGATGCTGACTGCGCGCGATACTGTGCCAGACGTCGTAAAAGGCCTTGATCTGGGAGCCGACGATTACCTGACAAAACCGTTTTCCTTCGCAGTGTTATTGGCACGGCTGAGGGCAGCCAGCCGACGACAGGATGGGCAACCGATGAGTCTTCTACGAGTGGCAGACCTGGTTCTGAACCGTGCCACCATGCAAGTATTCCGCGGCCGACGCGAGATCAATTTAACTGCGACGGAATTTCGGCTGCTTGAGTTCCTGATGCGACGTCCTGGAGTGGTGGTTTCTCGTAATGCGATCGTCGAAGCTGTTTGGGGCTTTGACGACGAAGTAAACGAAAACACCGTAGACGCGTTTATTCGCCTCTTGCGACGAAAGATCGATGACTCTCAGGACGAGAAACTGATCAGAACCGTGCGAGGCATCGGATACGCTCTGCGAGCAAGTCAGTAATTATGCGACCACTGCCGCTGCGAGTACGGTTGGCTGCTTGGTACTTTGCGGTTCTCTGCCTGGCGTTTGGTGCGTTTTCGTTGTTTGCCTTCTTCGAAGTACGCGGAAGCATTCAGTCGGCCGTAGACGAGGGCCTTCGTGACCGTGCTGCCGACATTCGAGAGCTTCTGGAGCGACAGTCCTCTCCGGAACAGGTTAAGCACGAACTGGCCGAGGGTTCTAGCGTTCGAGGAGAAGACGACATTTTGCAGATTGCCGAGACTCACGGAGAGTGGGTCTATAGTTCCGTTTCCGCCCTGCGCTACGGCTTGCAACTGGCGAGGCCGGGAAAGCCAGGCGAGAAGTTTCAGTTCTCGAGTATGTATTCGAAGGGCATGCCACTGAGAATCCTGAACGGGCAACTCCGGGCAGCTGACAAAGTGTATGACGTGCAGATTGCCGCTCCCATGGATGACTTTTATGACGCGGTGAATCGGTTCAGGCTAGTGCTTTTGTTCTCTGTCCCCGTTTTGTTGCTGATCGCGTCTGCAGGCGGCTACTGGTTAAGCAGGAAGGCGGTAGCTCCAGTAGGGGAAATCGCGCGAGCGGCACAGTCGATCAGTGAGCATGAATTGTCTAGACGCCTGCCAATCCTGCAAACGGGAGACGAACTGCAGAGTCTTTCCGAAACCCTGAACGAGATGTTCAGCAGGTTGGAGAGTGCGTTCAAACGGGTAACGCAGTTTACTGCTGATGCTTCGCACGAGTTGAGAACCCCGGTTGCTCTGATGCGCACCCGGACTGAAGTTGCGTTGCGGAAGCCGCGATCTGAAGGCGAGTACAAGGAAACAATCGTTCGTATCCACCAAGAATTGGAAAGGACCTCGGCCCTCATCGAGAATTTGATGACCCTCGCCCGTGCTGACTCCGGGAGTGAGGCACTGCAGGTTACGCCGACCGATCTAAATGAAGTGTTTCTCGAAATATCGGAACCTGCCAAACTTCTGGCTGAAGGAAAATCCATTCACTACAAGCAGCGGCTCGCGGAGACGCCGCTTCGTGTCAGCGGGAATGCTCCCTCACTGCGGAGATTGTTTCTGATTTTGATTGACAATGCTGTGAAATATACGCCGCCCCAAGGCCGCATTTCAGTTGCACTGGATGCCAGCGACGGCGCCGCTGTGACAGAGATTCGTGACAACGGAGTGGGGATTTCACCGGCAGATCTTCCTCACATCTTCGAGAGGTTTTATCGAGCCGACGAGTCGCGTTCCAGGGAGTCGGGCGGAACCGGGCTCGGTTTGTCGATTGCGAAGTGGATCGCGGAAGCTCATCACGGCAGCATTTCAGTCGTCAGCAAAGTTGGTGAAGGGTCCGTCTTTCGAGTTCAGATTCCTTTAGCAGAGGACGGCCTTTAACAATGACGGCGTCAACGACTGACTCCGTGCGCGTCTTTTCTATGAACGGTAATTTATTTTCCCTTCGTCTGATTTTCAGAATGGATAGTTAGGACTAAGTATTACTTACCGGTGCTGGAAAAAAGCGCCACGGAAAATCACGACATCGTAGGCGTGCTGGCGTGTTCGATGCGACATTGACGAGGGCCGTATGAAACGACCCGTTTCATTCGAGAGAGTCCGAGCGAGCGGAGCTGGCGAGGCGCGCGTTTCCCGCTTGAATTGGCGGCGAAAGTCAGTCTTTATGTTCGCCTTACTCGCTTTCCAAATCGGCATCCTGGGATGTCTTCAGGGCCAGGCGCAAATTCGAGACAGGAGTCTCTCCGGAAGAGTCACATCTCCGTCCGGCACCCCAGTGGCCGGTGCACGGCTAGTCCTAAAGAACAGCGCAAATTCTGACACGACATCCGCAACGGGAAACAGCGATGGTACCTACCTGGTACCCAACCTTTCGCCGGGCACTTACCAAATCACCGCTTCAGCACAGGGGTTTGTGGACACACATACGACAGTGGTAATGGACGCGGACGGCAAGCCGGTGGTGAATCTTGTAATGCAGCCAGCGGGCGCGTCCGGTGCAGGACCGGGACACGCTGGCTCCTCAACCATGAAGGGAGACGTCAAAAATGTACGCGACCTCCCTTTAAATGGGCGTTCCGCCTCGGACGTTGCAGCACTAGAACCGGGAGTGGCAACCGCGCGCACACAGACTTCGGGTCAGGCGCAGCGAGGCTTTGGGACGGAAATGACGATCTCCGGGGGCCGTCCGAGACAAAACGATTCCCGACTTGACGGTATCAGCGTCAACGACTACTCAAATGGCCCACCCGGCAGCGCCTTGGGCGTGAACCTGGGTGTGGATGCAGTCGAACAATTTACCGTGCTTACGGGCAACTACCCCGCGCAGGTCGGCCGTTCGTCGGGCGGCATTATTGGTGCATCAACGCGTTCGGGGACAAACGAATTTCACGGCTCGGTCTATGAGTTCTTTCGGAACAGTGCTCTGGACGCGCGCAACTTCTTCGACACCAAAAAGCCGCCGTTCCACCGTAACCAATTTGGAGTTTCGCTCGGTGGGCCGATCATAAAGGATCGTACTTTCATTTTCGGTGACTACGAAGGCTTGCGCTCCTCACTGGGCGTGACGCAGGTAGATACCGTGCCGTCCGCGGCTGCGCGGGCGGGCAAACTCTCCACGGGCCAGATCACGGTTGATCCAACTGTCCTCAGTTTTGTCAATGCCTTTTATCCTCTGCCTAACGGCCCTCTGCTGGGGGCTGGGGACACGGGGATCTTCACCTTTTCGGGTCAGCAGGTCACTCCCGAGAATTACTTCACGACCAAAGTTGATCATAAGCTGTCAGAACAAGACGCGGTTTCCGGCACCTACATGTTTGACACCGGAACGGTGAGGCAGCCCGACGAGCTCAATGACAAGCGGACTGGATACGACTCTCGACGACAGATGTTTACCGTCAATGAGGTACACCCCTTCAATCCCCACTTTGTTAGCTCTTTCCGTTTCGGAATTAACCGGGTGGTCGCGGTAACAGGTCTAACTTTCCCAAGCGGAAACCCGCACGCCTCGGATGGGTCTTTCGCTACGGTACCCGGAAAGAACGCACCAGGGGTAGATGTGAATGGACTTACCTCGTTTTCAGGGGGATTGGGAACGCAGTCCAATTTCAACTTTCACTGGACTTCAATCCAGGCCTATGAAGATCTTTCCTTGAACAGAGTGAAACACTCCCTGAAGTTTGGCTTTGGCGTGGAGCGGATTCGCGACAATATGTTCGGGGTATCCGACGCGGGAGGTGTGTTCTCTTTTAACTTGCTATCTGATTTCCTAACCAACGTCCCGTTCTTTCTGAGCGCCGCGATACCCAGCGCGGTCACTGGGCGCGGAATTCGGCAGACCATCTTCGCAGCTTACATTCAGGACGATTGGCGCTGGCGGCCGAACCTGACCGTTAACCTGGGGCTGCGTTATGAGATGGCCACGGTACCGACAGAGGTGCAGGGTAAACTAAGCACGCTTCGGAACATCACGGACGCGACGCCTCATCTCGGTGACCCGTTATTCTCGAATCCGACGATGCGCAATTTTGAGCCACGAGTGGGATTATCCTGGGACCCGTTCGGCAATGGCAAGACCGCGATCAGTGCGGGATTTGGCATGTTCGACGTTCTGCCGCTCCCTTATCTCATCCAGTTCAATACACTTTTTTCAGCGCCGTTTTATCAGGGAGGAAACTCCACGAACCTGCCACCCGGATCTTTTCCGAGCGGCGCCTTTGCATTCGTAAACTCTCCCGACACTTTTCGCCAGGCATATTTCGATCCCAATCCGCACCGGAACTACGTGATGCAATGGAACCTCACGATCCAGCGGGAACTCGGTAAAGACTTGAGTGCGATGGTTGGCTATGTGGGCTCACGCGGTGTGCATCAACCGTTTCGAGTGGAAGATGTCGACATCGTGCCACCGATCCCAACGTCGCTGGGATACCTTTGGCCATCACCCGCAGGTAGTGGTACCCGGCTGAATCAGAATGCCGGACGAATTACAGCCGGATATTGGTCCGGCGACTCGTATTACGACGCGCTGGAGGTCCAGATCAAGAAGAAGATAGCACGGGGTTCCCTGGAAGGATCGTACACCTGGGGCAAGTCTATCGATACATCTTCTAGCAGCTTGGTCGGGGATGAATACACCAATTCGATCTCCAGTCCACTTTTTTTCAATCCGAGGTTGAATCGCGGACTCTCGGACTTCAACATTGCGCACAACCTGGAGGTCAACTACACCTGGGAACTCGGCTCGCCGAAGTGGGCGTCCGGTATGGAAGCGTGGGCGCTCGGGGGATGGCAAATCGGAGGAGTCGTAGAGGTCAGCAGCGGAGCGCCTTTCACTCCAGGTATTGGGGGAGACGCGCTCGGAGTAAAGAGTACAGATCCAAACATCGATGTTCCGAACCTGATTGCCGGCCCAGGTTGCAGGACGCCGGCGAATCCGGGTAATCCAGTCACTTATATCAAGACGCAGTGCTTCACGGTCCCTAATCCCATTACACTGCGCGGGAACCTGGGCCGAAACACAGTCATCGGACCCGGGCTGGTGAACTTCGATTTCTCCGTGTTCAAGAACAATTACATTAAGAGGATTTCCGATCGCTTCAACGCACAATTCCGAGCCGAGTTTTTCAACGTTGTGAATCACACAAATTTCTCTCCGCCGTTGGACCACAGAAACATTTTCGACTCAAGTGGTGCGCCGATCGCCGATGCCGGGCTCATCACATCCACGCAAACTCCGTCGAGGCAGGTCCAGTTCGCGGTGAAGCTGATTTGGTAATCGATCGTGAGGCAAAAATGAGAAATAGTCGACCAGTGCTTCTTTTCGATTTGCTGAAACACTATTGTTTGTTACTCCCGCTACTATTCGCGATTCCACTCCTCCTTCAAGCCCAACATTCTGCTCCTCTCAAGCTCCTTCAGAGCATTCCGCTTCCTGGATTGAAGGAAGGGGACTTCGATCATTTTGCCGTTGATCTGGACGGGCACCGACTTTTCCTTACTGCCGAGGCGAATGGACTCGTAGAAGTGTTTGACACTCAAACGAACAAACTCATCCACACGATTCGAGGTCTTGAAGCCCCGCATTCGATGGTTTACCGCCCCGATCTCAAGCGGCTTTTTGTGGTCGACGGAGATGCGTCAGAGATCAAGGCCTATGACACGAACACATACGGACTGGTTGGACATGTGGGTCTGTACATCGATGCCGACTCGCAAGCCTATGATCCTGAAACCAAACTTATGTACGTGGTTAGTGGTGGCAGAGAGGCGCACACACCGTATTCTTACATCAGCATCGTGGATCTTCCGCTCATGTTTGACGAGCCGAATCGTCGTTTGCTTCTGACCACGCGGAAATCACCCAAATTGGTGGTAATCGACTCTGAGACGGGCAAGGTGACAGCCAGCGTGCCTTGCGTCGGCATGGTCGACGACATCGCGTACGATGCAGAGCTGAAGCGCATATATCTTTCGGGTGATCAGTTTGTGGAGGTCTTCAAACAGGACGATGCTGACCACTATACGTCCTTGGGTAAGATCGCGAGTGGGTTTCGCGCGAAGACTGCGATCTTCGTGCCTGAAATGAACCGTTACTTCTTGGCCGTGCCTCGTCACGGGAACAAAGAGGCCGAAGTCAGAGTGTATGAGCCGACCCCGTGAGGCTCGGTGCAGCGCCGTGTCGAAATCAATGCTTTGAACTTGAACAAGAGTGGGAGCGAACATGAAAAAGTTAGCGGCATTTTGTATCGTGGTGTTGATTATCGGATGTTACGCACTCTCACAGGACCAGCCCGCCGGGGCGCCTGAAAAAGCACCCTTGCTCCTGGTCCAAGAAATTCCGTTACCGAATGTCGGCGGACGAATCGACCATTTCACCTTCGACGCCAAACGCAAGCGCGTCATCGGCGCTGCCCTAGGCAACAATACCGTCGAAGTCGTAGATACATTTGCCGGTCGGGACATACACAGCATCACAGGCGCAGCAGACCCGCAGGGCGTGGTGTACGTAGGCGATCTCGACAAGCTGTTCGTCGCGAACGGCACAGACGGAAAGCTCAGGATCTACGACGGAGATTCGTTCAGGCTGCTGAACACCGTGGACATTGGGGAAGATGCTGACAATGTCCGGTATGACCTGGTGGAGAAGAAAGTCTGTGTCGCTTTTGGCGGAGACGAGGGCGGTGGCATTGCCGTTATTGATGCAGCGAGTGGCAAACGCCTGGAGGATGTTGCCAAGCTCGACGCACACCCCGAATCGTTTCAGATTGCTACGTCAAGACCTGTGATCTTCGCCAATATTGCTACTAAAGCGAAAGTTGTGGTGATCGATCGAGCGACGCACAAAGTTACGGAGTGGCCTTTGAAGACTGGCAAGGCAAATTACCCAATGGCCTTCGATGAAGCGGATCACAGGGTGTTCGTAGTAACCCGAAAGCCCGCCCAACTTGTGGTGCTCGACTCAGACAGCGGTGCGATGGTTGGGAGCGTTCCTTGTGTGAGCGACGCTGACGATCTGTACTATGATGCCGGGCGAAAACGCATCTATGTTCCCGGAGGCGAGGGCTTCATCAGTGTCATCCAACAAATCGATGCAGACCACTATCGACCCCTAGCGAAGGTCCCGACGACGGTCGGAGCACGCACGGGTCTGTGGTATGAAAAACGGGATCGATTCTATTTGGCTGTGCCTGCTAGTTCAAAACAGGGTGCTGCACTGTGGGTGTATGCCCCGGAGGACTGAGTGAATGTCATGAAAAGATTTCCTGCGGTTTGGTTGGTGGTAATCGTTTGCGCGATTGGGTACGCCCAAACCGGAAGCTCTCAAGAGTCGGCGAAGCAACCCCTTCGACTCGTACAGACGATTTCTATCCCGAATGTTAAAGGCCGCCTTGACCATATGGATGTGGATGTCAAAGGCAAGCGTCTGTTCGTTGCAGGGCTGGAAAATGGCACGTTTGAAGTGGTTGATCTGGAGGCCGGCAAGTGGGTACGTAGTATTCCTGGATTCAAGAAGCCGCAGGGGGTCTTGGTCGTTTCGGAATTCAACAAGCTGTTTGTAGCAAGCGGCGATGACGGGATGCTCAGGGTCTTTCGAGGTGACACGCTCGAACTTCTCGATTCGATCCACCTTGAGCCGGGACCGAACCGCGTGGTCTACGAACCTAAGTCCAAGCTTGTTTACGTTGGCTATGGCGGCAAGGACGCGGGAAAAGACTACGGAGAAGTCGGAATCATCGACGCGCGGAACAACAAGCTCGTCGGTGACATAAGAGTTGTGGCTCATCCCTCTGAACTTCTGCTGGACAAAGGTGGAACAACATTATTTGTTTTTGTTTCCATCGCCAATCAACTGCAGGTGATCGATACCGACAAACGGAAAGTTCTTTCCACTTGGCCCGTAACAAGCCAACACCCAGGCGATGCTGCCTTTGACGAGTCCGCCTCTCGGTTGTTCATTGGAACCCATTCGCCCGCTGAAATGATTGCCATGGACTCGAAGTCGGGCAGGGAAGTCGCTCATCTGCCAACGGCCGAGGGTATGGACGGCGTCTACTTTGATGCCGGACGTAGGCGGGTTTACGTTTCAGGGGGAAGGGACTTGCCCGCTGGTTTCGTGTACGTCTATCAACGGAAGGACGCTGACCACTACGACACGATTGGCAAGACTCCTACGCGGGGAGGAGCCGGCACATCCTTCTGGTCGCCCGAACTAGATCGTTATTATGTCGCTGCTCCAGCGACCGACAACGAAGACGCGGCGATTTTAGTATATGCACCACAGGATTGACCGTTTGCTGGCTGCTGCGAACGGATCCATTATCTCCAGTCGCTGAATGAGATCCCGCTCGCTGACCATCGTTCACCCCAGACACGATTCGCGTCCGAAATAGAAAATTGCAGGGTCAAACACGGGTCACGATACTGTTAGTCTCCGGTATTCATGCGGTGTCGTGGGTTGTCATCTGCGCCGCAAAGTATTTGAATTTGCAGTTTCCCACGATACTCATAACCCAAAGGTCGGTGGTTCAAATCCACCCCCCGCAACCAAAAACTCCTTTCCTTCCTTCTGATTACAAAAGACCTACTCCGAACCAACTGGTGCTCCGTATTCTCTTATTGGGGGTTTGCCGGCGTTTTCGCCTAGTCGTTCAAGTCTGGCAACCACATGTGGAACAGGGTGTTGGAGTAATAATGGCACAGCGTGACCTTTGGGGATTGCGCACAACGATGTTGAACACGTGCCTCGGAGAAATCGGCGGAGCCGTGATGAATTGGCTGAGGAGAAAATGTGACTTGCTATCTCCGGAACGCTGCCCTGTCACGCAGGAGCCCGCGGGTTCGAGTCCCGCCGCTCCCGCCATTTCTTCGTCGTCGATCGCAGTCTTCGCAACGGAATTAAGGTAAGCAGGTACTTGCGTACCGGCAAGTTTGATCTCGTTTGCCTGAATATCTCGCAAAGCACTGGGCGTTAGCGAGAGGTGGCCAGACTGTGATTCAGTCGAGAACCAAAAGCTTTCACCATCACAATTCCAAGGACTGCGATGGCAAGCACGCCCGCTATGCGGGCCACGGTGTTGTTGATCCCAGAGACCGCGCCGACTTGGTCTTTATTCACCGAATTCATAACCACGGTGGTGAGAGGAGCTTCGGTGACCGCCATTCCGAACCCGAGAACAATCACTGGTGGGAAAGACGTTGTCCAATAACTGCTTCCGACAGACGGCACAGCGAACAGAACGAAGCCCAAGACTACAACAAGAGGACGGTACAGATGAGGACCCTGGACTTAACTCTTCCAAAAGACTGGTAGTTCCGGGCCAGGAACCCCTATGCGTACGACGCGATGAAACACCGTTTACAACCGCAGGGATATAAACAATAGTCTGTCCCTAAATCGAGCAAGATCAGTGCATGGACTCATCCTTCGAACGTCCCGATCAGATCGTCGTTATTCGGCGTAACAGCCGGAAGCGCGCCATTGTTTTCGTCCACGGCCTCGCAGGTGATCCTATCCAATCGTGGCAGCGGTTCCCCGAATTTCTTGAACGCGATGAAAGCCTAAGCGGTTGGGACATTTACAGCTTTGGATATCCGTCTTCGGCCTTTTCCCTGGTTCGGACCGCTCCGTCTTACGAGACACTCGCCCTCCTGCTGCATACGCAGTTGCGCAAGACGGCCCTAGCCGAGTACGAAAGACTCGCTATCGTCACCCACGGGGAAGGCGGCCTGATCGTTCAGTTGGCGCTCTTGGCTCATGAAGACCTCGTTGCAGCAACGAGCCATCTCTTCTTTTTTGGCGTCCCCACAGCAGGCCTGCGATTGCTTTCGCTAAAGTTTCTGAAGCCTCTGGCGTGGTTGTTTGAGAGATTCATCCTATTTCCCGGATTTGGCTCCCTCCTGAGCGGGCTGCTGGAATTTGTATTCAAGCCATTATTTGACCTTCGCCCCGGAAGCCAATTCCTGGTTGGCCTTGAGCAAAAATGGCAGGAGAAATTTGGGACTTTGGCGCCCTTTCAGTACTGGGCTATCGCCGGCGATAAAGACACCCTCGTTTCGGTGGACTCCCTGCTCGCATTTTCGTCTGAGCATCGCTTGGTGGTTCCCGGGGACCACATCTCAGTCATAAAACCCCAGTCTCCGGGAGCGGTCAGCGTTCAGGTCGTTCGCAATGCATTGCGCGAGCAGCCGATTCCGGAACTTCCACGCCGAGCTGCCCTGGGCACGATCGAGCTGGAGGTTAAGCAAGAAGCTGATGAGTTTGATGTCTTTCTCTACCACGCGAGTCCGGACGGTACTGAGATTCGGGAGATTTCCGAGCAGCTGAAGCTGCGTGGCATTCGGCCCTGGTTGACGGAGGAACACGTCACTCCGGGCCGGTCATGGAAGGAAGCATTGCTCAGAAACATCGACAGAATCAAATCGGTAGCGGTGTTTATGGGCAAGGGAGGCGCTGCGCACTGGCAGAAAAATGAACGGGTAGACGTCATAAAAGAATTCGCAGACCGTCAGCGCCCAGTGATCCC
>WNFC01022831.1_pt1 | contig 11504 bp, 4 predicted proteins | sample 5400541 | NCBI WGS metagenome assembly WNFC01 (sample SAMN13153342, study PRJNA577476) | soil metagenome | isolation source: 120 cm saprolite under Douglas fir tree site 2 hole 2 replicate 1 | place: USA:California | collected 2015-04-18
TATCCCCACTGACCGTCTGGGAGAGCATGCGGAAATGGTCAGATGTTCCTCCAACTCCCGCACCACCAGCCTGGACATTCCAGCTAGCACCTGAAACCGTTTCCGTTCCAGCAGGGGTAGGATTGCCGAGATCCTGGCAGGTCCAACTGCTGGGGCAATTGGGGTCGGGGGGAGGGGTAGTTGGGCTAGTCAGGCCAAAGGCATACACATTGTTATCTGTTCCTCCCGTGTAGATCTGGCCGTTCGAGACGCTTGGCGCCGCGTAGAGATACCCACCCGTTGTATAGCTGTACAGGCGCGTTCCACTCGAGGCGTCGAGTACCTCTAGCGTGGCCCCTGTTCCATCGATGACCAGGCCATTGGAGTAGGCCAGGGCAGGGATGACCGGGCCGGTTACGCCATGCTGCCACAGGAAATTGCCGCTGGCCGGGTCCAGCGCGCGCACCGCTCCTCTATACCCTTTCCCATTGATGACTGTACTTCCTCCAGCCAGGAACAGCGTGCCGTTACCAAAGGCTCCTGAAGAGGCGCTGCCATCCCCGCACTGCGGGCACGAACCGGGAAGGGTGACCGTCTGCGTCCACACCGGCCCGGCCGCCAGGTTGTTGCGATTCCAGGCATAGGCATAGCCGTTCTTGTTGATCGCCGCCACCAGTGGATTACTCTGGGCATCACTGAACAGGATTGGCGTGTTCCCAAAGTCGGAATCGACCGTCTCTTGCGAGTTCGGAACCGCCCAGAAGGACTTGACAGCGAGTGTGCTTGCATCCAGAGCGACAACTGCCTCGGTAAGCATTTGAGTGGTTTGATTGCGCGTCCCGGTGGTGACAAAGATCGTGTTGGTCGATGTGTCTAGGCTCGGACTGGTCCAGATACCCCCTCCATATTGCCCTTGCGGCACGGCGTTAAAGGTGTTCACAATCAGATGCGTGCTCAAGCTCACCTGCAGCAGCTGGCCCGGTACTAATGGGCAATCCCCGACACTGGACGTGCCAATGTAGGCATAGCCGTTGTAGATCAGCGGGCTGGCCCAGTTATACCACCCCTTGGTATTATCACCAATGAACACGCTCCACAGAACATTCCCGGTGGCCGCGTCCAGGGCATACCAGTTGGAATCGCCACCACCAACGTAGACCACCCCATTCTCCACGTCTGCCGCTGAAGAAACCCCCGCTAGTTGCGGGTAGCAAGGCGCGGTGGTTTGTCCCAGGAAGGTCTTCCACTTCATGGTACCGGTTACCGCGTCCAGCGCATACTCATAGCCATCCCAGGAACCCACATACACCGTACCGCCAACCACGGTGGGGGAAGCGGCAATCGGGCCACCTGTCGGGAATGCCCATTTGAGCCCCAATTGCCCTGCGTTAGAGGTCGAGAGGATCGTATCGCCACCGGCAGCCGTGCGTTGGGGATCGTGCAAATAGGTGGGCCAGTCCCCTGAGTCGGCTCGTGCCGGAATGAGCTGATGGATCACTCCTCCTGCCACGCTTGCCATGCTGATCGCCAGGAGCAGCACCACGGCCAGCACTCTCAGACCGCCCCCTTTCGGTCGGACAGTAGTTGCGGCTTCTCGCGCTAAGTCAGTTTTCTGCGGTAAAACAGGTATCATAATGATTGCTTCCTGAGATCGATTCGGTTTCATCAATCACCCCTTGCTCACGCTCGTACTTTTCTTGTATGTGTTGTCCGTAGCAATATAGACAGTTTGCTGTTCTTCCTTGCGCCACTTTTCAGCATACAGAAACAATTCTCCAAGGGCGCGTAGAATTACACGAAGTTTGGCTCCTGTTGCCTTCCCGGCCCGCCGGGGCAGATGTTGTACACCCAATTCGGTATAGGTGTACCCTGCACGGGCGAGTTTATACAATATCTCGGCGTTAATCATAGCGCCGCGAGTTTCTAACCGGTGCGTGCGAAAGAATTCTGCTCGGAAGAGCTTAAATGCGCAATCGATGTCGCGTGCATGTACGCCAAAGACAAAACCCACCAATTTTTTCCAGCCCCAGGCGTTGAGTTTCCTCATCCAGGTATCCTGGCGATGTATCCTATACCCTAAAACGGCGCCATACTCTTCAATGAAAGGGAAAAAGCGGGCCAGGTCACGAATGTCAAACTGCCCATCGGAATCCATAAAGAAGGCTAGCTCCTTGGTCACAGACTCAAATCCGGTTACCAGGGCCGCGCCATAACCCTTGTTCACAGGATGATTGACGAGACGTATACGCCGATCATAGGTTGCCAGGTCGGCAACAATTTCCCCTGTGCGATCTTTACTGCCATCGTTGACCACAATGACCTCGAAATTCTGCATCCACGAGCTAAGTGTCGACATCACATGTGAGATGGTATCAGTGATGAGAGCCTCTTCGTTATAGGCTGGCAATATTACAGACAAGCTGCGCGGAGTGGCAATAAGCCGTGGCCTGGAAGGTGGGAGCGACATATCGACCTCCTCCTTTTTCGTAAACACGCCGAAGCGCATCCCTATATAGGAAACTGTCACCGAGCCAGCAATAGCAGAGACCTTAGCCACATTGACCCACAGAATGCTCGTGAGCGAGAGCGATGTGAGGATGTTTGTTGCCAGCCAGAGAAAAGCGTCATTGCAAATAATGCCCAGGCTGGTGATAAGTGCGAAGCGGACAATCTGATCGTTTGTGGTCTCCGAGCGCTGTCGAAACGTCCAGAGCTTATTCCAGCAGAAGCTATTGACTGCACCAATCAGGTACGCCAGAGAATTAAAGATGACGAGGAGTCCGCTGTCCTGCGTTGGGAACACCCATATGAGCAGGTTGAAGGCAAACACGTCTACAAAGGTGTTCAGCCCTCCGACAGCACAAAAGCGCAGAAATTGCACTACGATCCTTGCCGAGCTTCGTTTTGGTGAAACGAATGGCATCTCGATTCCCGTTGTTTGTGACATATTTCAGTGATTCCCCCAATTCACAAACGCTAAATGACAATTCCTAGATTATGAACACGAATGGTGATCTCCGTTCCATATAGGCGGAGCAGGCCGTGTCGGCAAAGGTGGCTTTCCCGCGATATGGTAGAGGAGAATGCCATTCGTTTGCGTTACGACGAGCGAATAGTGTGACAAGAAAGACGGATCCTGGTTGATGTGCCGGGACACGAGATCGAGTGGGTCAGCAGGCCTGATGACAATCCAGTCTACCATGCTTGTTGGATCTTGCAGCGCCTGTGTCCAGTAATCACCCGAACCTTCATAGATGACATTTTTGAAATCCATTCCGGCATCGGATACATCGAATTGCGAAGCGTAGACGTCCTGTAAAACTCTCCCACCGTTATAGTGTTGAGCAAGATACATTGCGATGGTTTTTTGCGGTCCGCAGGCAAAGTTAAACTGGCCGTCTTGTACGGTAATGATTCCCTGTGAAATGATCAGCACTGTTTGAGCAAGAATCACTCCGACAAGAACAACCCGGTCGATCGCAAGTAAGCGGCCTTTCGTGATGCTGCCTATTCTGTCTACCAGAAGAGCGACAAAGAGGGCGGCTGGTACCACCATTTGGGCTCCGTAGCGCACATTGTACATAAATACATGAGTATCGGAAGGGTTGGCTCCCGGTATCCAGATAATAGCCTGTCCTGAGTAAAGCGCCGCGATGTAAAAAGGAAAAGGTATTGCAAAGAGTAAGGCGGCAAGGGTCACGGGCGTGAATTTATGCTTGCTCACAAACCAGATAATCCCGACAAGAGCCAGTACAAAGAGCACCACTCCTATCGTTTGAACGGAAACAATGGTGTAGTAGCGAAAGGCCTGCCAGAGGTTATGATAGTTGTATAACTGACCTGCCGTAAGCTCCTGAGACTGCTGGGCCTGAGACGAATACAACCCCTTTTGAAAGTACAGGGGATCCCCAAATATGAGCTTGTTCCAGAGGAACCATAGCCCTATTCCCAGGCCACCGAGGAAACCGAATACTACCAGATTCGCGCGAATTTGATGCCAGTTGTGGTGCTTCATCCAGCCAACAAGGACGGTACAACAAAACACTGCCACAAAGAGCGCCCAACCATCATATCTGGCAAGAGTTGCTAAAAAAGCGCATGCTGCCACAAGAATTAATGGTTGAAGCTTTCCATCCTGTACCCAGCATAAAAAGAAGTAGGCTGTCAGAGCGGAGGTAGCGATACATACCGTCTCGCTTAAAGGGATGGATTGCAAATAGAGCACGTTGGGATTCAGTATAAAGACCAGTGTGCCAATGAAGCTTGCACTGCTGCTATGCGTCAATCTACGCGCGGAGAGAAAGATACAAATCGCAGCAATAACAAAACATGGCATTGAGACAAAGCTCCCGGCGAGCCCACTGTGCCACAGGTAGTCATTCCAGATGAACGGCCACATGAGAACATGTGGTAGCGGTAGCCAGACCGATCCCAACTGCGCCAGTCCAGGTGTGAGGTTATCGAAAACGCTTCTGGAAATTCTCATGTGCGACAGAGCATCTTGATAGAGCAATATCTCGTGCTGCTGGAAGTAGTACCAACAGGCAACAATGCTCGCAACGCAAGCAGCTATGATCGTTGCAACGAGCCAGAGATCGCGCACTTTCGAGCGCTTTGCCACAGTTTCTGCCCGCTTCTGCTTGGGAGAAATTGCCGGCATGATCAGCGTACGTATCGCTTTGAGAGACATCGATACCGATGGGACATTATCAGCATGATCGACATTTCTGGGAATCACCGGTACCGACATGTCCGTTTCTTCTACCACAGGTGATACAGCCGACTGTGATGGAACCACAGGAGAGCCTTGTTTTCCTTTCAGGTGCAGCCCATGTACTGTCTTTTGCCAGTAATGCGGTTTCACCATCAACTCAAAGAGCGCAAGCATTGCGGCAATGCTCATCAGGAGCCAGTAGCCTGGAATGAAGAGTATCCACGGTAAGAGGTGGTACTGTTTCCGTTTCATGCATGCCACCAGGTTGAGGTAGATGTAGAAGAAGTTTCCGAAGAGCAGGCAGATCGCTCCCAGATAAAGAATCGGCCCGGGGAATAGCTCGTGATAGACGTTCACCACCGATTGACCAAAGATTATGTATAACCCCAATAAAATCCACATGAGAGGATTGAGGAACAATACAGCCATTCCGCTGCCGATCACGAATTGGAAGGAGAACAGATCGTACAAACGTCCCCTTCGAAAGTCTTCAACAGGGTGTCGCATGTGTACGAGATAAGTCTGCATGTATCCCTTGATCCAGCGCGAGCGCTGGCGTATCCAGTTCTTCAACTGCGGGTTGGCCTCTTCGAGCGTTGTCGAGTCGAGGATGACCGTATTCATACGGTAGCGTTTCAGACGCAGGCCGAGGTCGCAATCCTCGGTTACATTGTAGGCATCCCAGCCACCTAAAGCCCTCAACGATCCCGTGCGAAAATGATTCGATGTGCCACCCAGGGGCAGGGAGAAATTCGCCAGTTGCAATCCCGGCAAAATCAGGTCAAACCAGGTGGAGTACTCAGCGGTGAACCAGCGTGTGAGCAGGTTCTGGCGAATATTGTAAAAGTTGAGCTTGGCCTGCACGCAGACGACGTCGGTTCCATGATTGGCGAAAGCGAGCAAGGCCTTCTTCAATTGCAGGGGATCGGGTATGTCTTCGGCATCATAGATGACGACGTATTGTCCTTTCGCCAGCATCAATCCATAATTACACGCGCGGGGCTTCGTGCGGGGTTTACCATCCGGTACGACCACGATCTTGAAGTGCGGGGGAAGGGATAATGCACGGATGGCGTCGCGCGTACCGGCATCGTCTACTTCGGTGAGAAACAGGATATGCAGTTTCTCCGCGGGGTAGTCCAACGCACTCATCGCTTTCACGAATTGCGGCACCACTTGCGCTTCCTTATAGAGAGGACAGAGGATAGTATACTCGGGCCACTCCGCATCTTTCAAAGCGTTGACGATATCGTCGCTGATATGTTCTTCCGGTGGATTCCTGAATGCTCTGGTAGCCAGGCTGAAATTGATGATCAGATTCAAGAAATACAAGATGGTGACGGTCGCTACCACAACCGCCAGAAACTGCAGCCGCAATAGCAGTATCCCAGCAATCCAAAGCAGCCCAATGAGAGCGAAAGCGACAACCTGCCCGGTCGTGAAGGTTTGCAAGGCGGAAAGTTTCGGTCGAAAAGGAGCGAAAATTGCGACCTCGTGCTCACCCACTTTCACGATCTTTGCCGCCTCTTGTATATAGTCGTTGATCTCTTGTGCATTATCATGGTGTCGATCGTGCTCAGCTTGCTTGTCAAGCCATGCGGCATAAAATTTTATGCGTTCCTGGTCCTGGACACGTGGGATCACAGTGGCAGGTTTTACAGTTGGTCGGCGAGTAGCAGGTGCAACAGTAATTTGCTTCGTCTTTGCAGTGTGTACGGAAGTCGCAGTTAACCGCACGTGGTTAAAAGGTCTTGCCGGTGCGCTCAATTTCTGAGTTTCATTGAGTGGAGATATCTGGGGAGTTGCATGGTGCCCATTGTTCTGTTTCCGCTTAAGAAACCGTCGTGGGTAAAGAACGCGTGGTTGTTCTAACTTAGCAGTCGTTTGGTGCTCATTGTGCTCAACCGGCTCAGCAGCTTCTTGTGAGTCAACAACGTGTGGTTGTTCTAGCTTAGCAGTCATTTGGTACTCATTGTGCTCTTCCCACTCAGCAAGTCCATGTGAATCAACAACGCTCGGTTCCTCTTCTTCGACATTTGCATGTTGTCCATTTCGATCTACCGGCTCAGCAACTCCTTGTAAGGAAACAACGCCTGGTTGTTCTAGCTTAGCAGTCATTTGGTGCTCATTGTGCTCTTCCCACTCAGCAGGTCTTTGTGAATCAACAACGTGTGGTTGTTCTAACTTAGCAGTCATTTGGTGCTCATTGTGCTCTTCCTGCTCATCTTGCTGCTGCGAATCAAGAACTTCCAGTTGCTCTACATCAACAGTTGTATGATGCCCATTTCCATTGTGTTCTTCCTGCTCAGCAGGTTCTTGTGGATCAAGAACTTCCAGTTCCTGCCGCATGTTGTTCAAGGATGTGAAACGCACTTTAGAAAATTTTGGCGTGACTACGTCAGAAAACTCTAGCATGATATCTTCAGAAAATTCTGGCATTATTTCTTCTTTCAACCCCTATGTTACGATTGCAGAGATTTGTAGTATTTCAGTATGACTGTAGCGGCCTGTACACTATGCAGATCGAAATCTCCGGTATTATCCCAACCCCAGAAGAAGGTGCCAAGAACATGCTGATCGGGAATGATGTTTGCCAGGGCCGCATCAAGCGCAGCTGCCTGTTCTACTGGATCTGCTGGCGCAGTACTGTTCGATTCCCAGGGATGGTAGAGGGCTTCAGTGCTATTAGGGTACCCAATTTCTGTGAGTAAAATAGGTTCTCCTAGCTCTTTAGAAAAGTTGTCAATAGCTTGTTTTACTATTTGTTTCCAAAGGCCGAAGATTTGCTTTGGATCCACTGGCTCAGGAGTATTCGTGAGCGGCAAATACGTTGAGACGCCGATCGTTTTCAGGTCGGGATTGCGCATCCAGGAAGACGGCTGATTTTGCAGTGAGCTCCAGTCCATATCATAGGTGAGCGTTCCAGGAAAGACACTCTTAAGCTCAGCAATTAATTTGTTCCATAACGGGCTCGGAGCATTTTGTTCTAACCACACACATTCGGTCCCTACTGCGAATTGCTCCACTCCTGCTTGCGCGGCTGCCAGTGCATAGGGTTTGAGAGCTTGCCAGTAGCTATCGAACCATTGTTGTTCTTGTTCATAGGTTGAAAAATGAATTACACCTGCCCATCCTTGGGTATCATCCACCCCAAATAACGGTGTTACAAAGATATGGTATCCGAGGGAATGGGCACGTTGTATTCCATACGTGAATGAAGAGAGCGAAGGCGTTTTCGGTCCCGCCATCACCGTAGTAGATGTACGAGTTGCTTGTTCAAAGAGAACCGGCATCTCTATCCAGCACGCGGCAGTCTTAGTCTGCATAACGGGCAGTTCTGTGAGCCATTTTACATCACTCTCGCCATAGCCCGTCGTCCCCCAATCTGGGAAGGCAACTCCCATCTGGAAATTGCGCTGTTTCGAGTTACAAGACTTTACTGCTTGTCCTGTCACCTCTGTAGGGCGTGTCCCCAGCGTCGCTGTTGGCTCCAACGTCGCCGTTGGCTTCGCTACCGTGTGTTGTGTCGAAGTATTGCCTATCGTGAACACGTACACCAGGCTAGCGCCCATGACGAGGATGATTCCCACCACGAGTAGAACTCTAAATTTATGATAAGCATTCATACTGTGAACTCCTCAGCATACTTGCGACCGTAGAGCACTCGACTGCGAACACCCACGAGCGAACTTCAATATTGAAGTATCACTATTTTTCCTATGTTTCCTTGATCTTTAGCAAATAGGTGTGCTCACGATTGAACACTACAAATACCTGCTAGATCTCAAGTGTATGAGAGATATATCCTTCTCCGACATTCCGCACCATACCTAAAAAAAACGTCTCAGTGGACCCCATTGTCTCAAGAGGGAGCATAGTCATCACATATGCCTCCACAAACGATTGTACAGTGGTTACGTACAATACAGATTGAGAGCTAGTTGAGAAATGGTTAAGAATCAGTAAGGGAGGTAAAAATATTCCAGTTTTCTCTGATGAACCCATACCATCCACTCATATGCTCAACCGCCCGGCAACAGCAGAATGAGGCAAGCATCGTTGATCAGGCGTAAGCGCGTTTGTTAGAGCGTCGCTACGCACTGGGCAGGCTTGCCTCCACCATACATCACTCAATAGCAGGTTCTGAGAGGTCATACGACCCCTCAGAGCCAACAGAATCTATGGTCCCGGCGTGAAGCTCACATTATCGAAGGTTGCTGTTCCAAGAGCCGACGCATTATGCGAGCATTCAAAAAGCCCGGCCGTTGCGTTGGTATTCATGGTCAGGGTCTTTGATACGATCTGTGTCCAGGTCACGCCATCTGCGGACACATACGCAGTGAACAGGGTCCCAACTCTCGTCAACTTCATCCAGGCGTTGGGGAACGTGTATGTTCCACCGCCGGTGGACCCGTTAAAGTTGTACTGGACCTTAAAGCTGCTAGTTCCAGGAGTGATTGTGATCAAGATATACGGGCTACCCGCGGTAGTCGACTGCTTGAACATAATCCCGGCCTTCGCATTGGAGCTGGTGTTCGTCTGCGATGTGACGCGCGCGATGAGTGTTCCATTGCCGTTCACAGGCTGGTTGACATAATTGAACTGGTCATTAGTTCCGTAGATGTCGGCACCCGCGCCGTTCACCGTGAACACGCCATTTGCAAAGCTTGCAGAGCCGCTGATTGCCGGGGAACCAACATCGGTGTCGACCCAGGGAGTCGGAAGAGGACCGGGCGGAGGGGGCGGTGCTTGAGTTGTGACTTGAACGTTATCAAAGGCTGCGCTGCTATATTGCCCGATATTATGCGAAGTCACGAACAACCCGATGGTTGCATTGCTGTTCATGGTGACGCTCGTCGAACCAATCTGTGTCCACGTGTTTCCGTCCGTGGATTCCCACGAAGTGAAGGTATTGCCAGTTCGCTGCAGCTTGAGCCATTTGTTGGGGGAGCTGAAGCCAGCGAGGTTCGTGGCCGTCTTCGAGCCAGTGAAATTGTATTGCATACGCACACCGTTGCCGACGGCCGGTGTGATCGGCGGGAGTGGACTGGCACAGCCATTGACAGTATACCCCACGCAGTTGATATTAGGAGTGCTAGAACTAACATCTGGCGTGACCAGCGCATCCACGTAAGATGATCCAGCCGTCGTTGACTGCTTGATCATGACCCCTGCCTTTGTCCACGGGCTCGATTCCGTCTGGTAGCGCACCCGGGCGACGATGGTTCCGTCACCGTTCAAGGTCTGGTAGACATAGTGGAACTGGTCATTGGTTCCAGCGATATCAGCACCGGCACCATCAATGTAGAAAGTCTTGTTGCTGGCTGCATAATCGGCTGTTCCTGCCATCAGCGGGCTTCCAACGTCAGTGCTCTGCCATGTCGATGGGCATGGTAGGGTACTGGTGGTGCATGGCATGGTACTGGTGACCTGGTCGTAATTAGCAGTGTACGTCCCGTTTGCAGCGCCATTGGTGAACGAATCCGCGAGTGCACTTCCATCTGCCCAACCATTGAAGCGATAGCGATTCCCACTAATCGTTTGCAAAGGTACTCCGCTCAGCACGTGCTGAACGCCGACGCCATCCTGGGTCGAGTATGGGCTCGTTTGCCAGGTGCCATCAACCACGTAGGCGGCGCCCGGGATATTCGTGTTCACCGCCCAGTTCGTCTGATTCGGATGGATATCTCGCGTCACCACCGTCTGGAGACCCAGCGAATCGACCACCGTCATGGTGATACGGTAGAAGGTTGTAGCAGAATTCGACAGGTCCTTTGGTATCTGGAAGGTGCCACTGGTGACGCCGCTTACCGGCCCGTAGAATGGAAGCGGAACTTCAGAGCTATAGAAGGGCTGCGCGACGCCATTGCTGTAGAAGTCAGCCTGCCACGTATAGGCGCTGGCGGGAAGCGTGCCATCTACCGCGTCGGTTGCCGTGCCACTGAACGCGATAGTGTCTCCCGCATTATACGTTGCGCTGACTGCCGGCGATGTGATCGACGCGGTCGGAGGGGTACTGCCGACAACCTCTTGTATCGATGCTGAGGCGTTCTGGGCGCCATTACTTACCGTGAGTGTCGCTGTATACGTTCCGTTCGCCGTGTAGATATGCGATGGGTTGGCGTCTGTGGACAGCGGGGAGCCATCGCCGAAGTCCCAGGAGTAAGTGAGCGCTAATCCGTACGGGTCACTCGAACCCGCTGACGAGAACTGTGCCGTCAGTGGCGCCAACCCGGCGTTCGGGCTGGAAGAGATGGACGCTACTGGCGGGAACGGACCCGTCGTGTAAATTTCAGAGAAGGAATCGTTAAAGATGCTTACAAAGTACAGGTTACCGTCCGGTCCCTCCTGCAGGTCTGCAATCGTCCCTGCGGCATTGTCGAAGACGGTATCGGAGATCTGGGTGTTGAAAGTCGGATCGAACGTGACCGCCTCGATATCCTGGCGGTTATAGTCACCGAAGAAAACGACATTGTCATACTGCTTGGGGAAGACCGAGCCTGTATACGCGGAGATAGCGGAGGCTGCGCCATCGACCGGAAGATGGCCATAGGCATAGGCGGGGTTGATATATCCACAGCTCCCGCAATTGCCTTCATAGAAGTCCCACCCGTAATTGCCGCCTGGTTGGATGGTATTCAATTCTTCCCAATAGCTCGATCCTGTATCCTCCGTCATCGCCTTCCCATTTGGCAGGAACGTAAAGCGCCAGGGGTTCCGCAGGCCGTAGGCATAGATTGCCGGAACAGCTCCGGGAACATGCAGGAAGGGGTTGTCGCTGGGGATGGACCCATCAAGGTTGAACCGGAGT
>WNFC01008224.1_pt1 | contig 11502 bp, 10 predicted proteins | sample 5400541 | NCBI WGS metagenome assembly WNFC01 (sample SAMN13153342, study PRJNA577476) | soil metagenome | isolation source: 120 cm saprolite under Douglas fir tree site 2 hole 2 replicate 1 | place: USA:California | collected 2015-04-18
AGCGACAACGCGCGATCGATGATGGTTGCGACGGCTGCGTGCTCACCATGAACCAACATTAGCGTATAGGCCGCCATCCACAGGCAGTCAGGATCCTCCCGGCCAGAATCGAGCGCCTGCCGCGCCAAGCGGGCCGCCTCCTCGAATTGGCGCTGCTCCGGCGGAAGCCAACCCTGAACATTCGCGACTAAAATGCACCATGCGGCGAGCCCGGCCGCCGGTGCGTACCCTGGATCGATGGTCAGCGCGCGCCGCAGCAAGGCAAGGGCCTCGGCGAGACCCGGGGCGGTGAACGCGTTGAGCAATGCCAGGGCGCGCAGATGCAAATCGTAGGCGTCGAGGCTTTCGGTCGGCTTGCGCCGGGCGCGCTCGATCTCGGACTGGCGCAATTTCGGCTCGACCGCGCCGACGACACTGCTCGCGACCTGGTCCTGCAGGTCGAAGATGTCGTCGAGCGAGCCCTCGAAGCGGTCTGCCCAAATGTGGGCGCCGGTTGCCGTGTCGATCAGCTGGCCAGTGATCCGCACCCGGTTGCCGGCCTTGCGCATGCTGCCTTCGAGCAGATAGCGCACACCCGAATGGCCGCAGCAATGTCAGGTTTTGTCAGGTTTTCGGGTAGGTGGTGCAACCTCCCGCAGCCGGTGCGGACCTTCGCCATCGCCAAAGTCGCTGGCCTCGGCGTGCTTCCTTCTCCGGCTCGCCGGCGCCAGCTCGCGAACGGGTGGCGGCCTCGGCCCTTCGTCAGCCTGTCTTCTTGAACCAAGCCGGCGTCGCGAACGGCGGCACGTCGATCGAGGACCCGCCGGGCGTCCGTCCGAATGGCGCTTATCTCCCGCTGGCCTCCCGACCTCTTCGGCCTATATCGCAGCCAAGCACGGCGTGATCGGTCTGACCAAGACCGCTGCCCTCGAATACGCCGACGGCAACCCCGAGGAGATCGCCGAGATGGTCGTTTGGCTCTGCTCCGAGCGCGCGAGCTACGTCTCGGGTGCCGCATACAACGTCGACGGCGGGTGGATGGCGACCTGAGGGAGCGCGGCTGTAGGCCCGATTTCACTCCTCGAGAAAGATCGTCGGTACCCAAGGCGGCGGCCAGCCTTCACATTTTTCCTTTCCTCGCCGTTCAATGTCCGCAAGGCTTGGAGGTTGGCTGCCGCCGTTCGGCTGCAGTCTTCGGCTATCGTGTTCCTCAGGCGCTGCCTCTGCGCGCTCGCGGCCTAGTTCCTCGATCCGCGCTCGGATCGTTCCGAAATCGTCGGCAACGCGAGGTCGGGTCAAATTTCCTCCTTGGAGTGGATCAAGGATCTGCGCCACAGACCGCACACGGGAAGATAGTGCTGCAAGGGCGACCTCACCAGGCGTGGCGTTTGATCACCGCCCCAAAAGAGACGAGCCGGACGGAGAGACCTCCGCCCGGCTCGGCGCGGCTACTTGGTTTCGTTTATCGACCGAGTTGTCCGCCAGTGGGTGGTGACGGCGAAGTCCCGGCGCCCGTGTTCGAATTTTCGAGCTCGTATGACGCCATCTGCTGCAGTTGTTCCTTCGTGCGGTCGAGCGTCAGACGGTTATTGTCGGTCTTGATGTCGCTGATGGGCACCGCGACGTATTTGCCGCCCATGCCGAGGAAAGAGCCGACATCGAGGACCACGTTATCGACGCGGCCGCTCTTGTCGAGGACAATGTCCTTGACGCTGCCGATGTTGCGGTTTTGCACGTCATAGACAGCGCTGCCGAGGATCTTGCTGGCGCGCATCTCGTCCGCTTGGATGGCGTGGCTCGACACTGCGACGTGCGTTTCGGGCATCGGGCGCGTCTGCTGCGCATAGGCGCTCGGCACTGCTGCAGCGATAATGGCGGCGAACACCGCGGTCTTGGTTGCTGTCGACATATTTTCCTCCTGATTAGTGACAGACATCCCGCCAACAGTCGAAGTATGGTGGCGGTTCCTATTGGGAATATCAGTCCCGATGTTTGATCCGGCTGACACCCCGGTCATCGTCAGACGACGTGGAACAAGTAGAGCAGAATGATCACCGGAATCGGGATTCCCAGGATCCAAAGTAGTAAACCCCTACCCATGGTACGACTCTCCAGCACTGGGTTTCAGAACGCAGCGGCGCGACCACCGTCGGAAGGACGCAATCTAGCCCTTCCGGGGCATCTCGCGCGCTGCTAGTACAAACATTTTCTCACTGCACCTTCCCATTGCCAACAGGAGAGGCGCACCATCAGTTCCGGCGACAACAAAAGGCTTGTTGAGGCAGAGGCGGGAACCAACGCCTGCGGGCAAACGATCATTAGGATGATCGAATATTAGGACGATCGAAAATCGCGAGGTCGGTCTATGGCAACACACCAGTCAAAGGCGCAAAAGGAAACGGTTGAGCGCGTTATGCACGAGTTCAAACACGGGGAACTCGAAACCAGTCGGGGACGAAAGGTCAAAAACCCGAAACAGGCGATAGCAATCGGGTTGCGCGAGGCCGGCGCGTCAAGATACGAGAGCAAGGAGAAAAATCGCGAAAATCTAAGACGGACCAAGTCGCGCGAACGACGCGGCGCAACCGAAAAGGACCGCAGCGAACGACACCGTGGCCCGAAAAGGACCCGCTCCGAGCTCTATGCGGAGGCCAAGCGCCGCAACATTCCGGGGCGCTCGAAGATGAGCAAGCAAGAACTCGATCGCGCTTTGCATTAATTACGAAGTCGTGACGATATGGTGAGCTTCGACCGATTTCTTCCTGATTGTGCGCTCGAGCATGGAGCGTTCTGCCGCGTTGATTGTTTAATGGCTGATGCAGGTAACATGCCAGTAGGAGAGGTTCATGGATCAGCAACGAGGGGAAGGGATGGTGAGCGATGCAACGGCCAAGGTCGGGGACACGGTGAGTGATCTCGCGACGAAGGCAGAGAAAATGGCTCAGGACAAGATCGATCAAGGCAAGCCTGTGCTCCGAGATCTGCAGGCAAGCGCCGGGGCGGCGATCGACAAGGCCGCCGGCTTGGCTCGAGACGCATCGAGCGCCGGAATTCAGGCTGTAGCGCAGGCGAGCGATGCGATCCAAGGGGCCGCTCGCGAGGTGGGAAAACAGGTGGACCAGGCCGTCACCACGGCGTACCAGCAAAGCACCCGTGCGGGAGGGTATGTGAGCCGATATGCGGCGGAACAGCCGCTGGCCGCCCTGCTAATCGCTGGTGCTATTGGGTATGGCCTCGCCTACCTGATTCACCGGATGCCGATACAGCGAACCTAAAAGCCTATGCGTCCCTCTGCTCGCGACCTTCGCTGACCACTGCAAGGTCGCGGGCAACCCTCGGCGGCCACACTCGGTCGCCGCGTTCCGCCACCGGGGCGACCCCGCGCCTCTTCTGGCCTTTTCGCCATGCTGCCCCTACTGACTGCAGGATTGGTCGTCGCGTTCCTCTATTTTGCTCGCGACGTTATTGTTCCGATTACACTTGCGGCGCTGTTGAGCTTTCTGTTGGCGCCCGCGGTGCGGGGGCTTCGCCGATTGGGCATGGGCAGGGTGTCCGCCGTGACATTCACGGTGCTGGTGGCGTTCCTTGCCATCCTTGGGTTCGCCACAATCATCGTCCAGGAGGCTTCTTCGCTAGCCCAGCAAATTCCGGAATACCGGTACAACATCGAGACCAAAATTCGCTCGCTCCAGGAGGTCATTCTCGGCGACGGGGTCTTCCGCCGGATAGCTTCAATGTTCCGGGACCTTGGTAAGGAGTTGCGGCAGGCAGAAAGGCAAATCTCCACACCGACGGACCACAGCTCAGGGATCGGCTCTTCGGCGGTCGAGCCGACAAAACCTGTTCCCGTTGAAATCCGGCAGCCGGATTTCGAACCTCTGCAAATCGCCCAGAGCCTCATTGGACCATTGCTCCAGCCGCTGGCGATGGCGGGGCTTGTCGTCGTGTTTGTCATCATGATCCTGCTCGAGCGGGAGGATTTGCGAGACCGCCTGCTTCGGCTCGCCGGCCGGCGCGATCTGCACCGGACCACCGTGGCGATGGACGACGCGGCGCAGCGGGTCAGCCGTTATTTGCTCCGGCAACTCGTTGTCAACGGCTGCTGCGGTCTGCCGATTGGTTTAGGTCTCGCCGTAATCGGAATTCCGAATGCAGCGCTGTGGGGAATTTTTTCCGCCTTGCTGCGCTTCATCCCCTATCTCGGGATCGTCATCGCCGGGTGCTTTCCCCTCGCGCTGGCGGTGGCGGTGGATCCGGGTTGGATGCTGCTCGTCTGGGTCGGTCTGCTGTACATCGCGATCGAACTCGTCGTCGCCAACCTGCTCGAGCCTTGGGTCTACGCTGCCGGCACCGGTTTGTCCTCGGTCGCGCTGATTGCGGCGGCGACTTTCTGGACCTGGCTGTGGGGACCGATCGGGTTGCTTTTGTCGACCCCTCTAACAGTCTGCCTCGTGGTTCTCGGTCGTCACGTGCCCCAGCTCGAATTTCTCGACGTGTTGCTCGGCAGCACGCCGGTGCTTGCACCCGATGAAACCTTTTACCAACGCCTGCTGGCGAATGATCCCGAGGAGGCGACTGAGCAGGCCGAAGAGTTTGTGGAGGAGCGGCCTATTGCCGAATTTTTTGACGAGGTCGTGATCCCCGCACTACGCAGGGCACAGGTTGACAGTGACGATGGCGCATTGACCCCCGAGCGGCGCATGATCATCAAGGAGGGTGTTCGAGCGATCCTTGAGAGCCTTTCCGAGGATGTCGCCGATCAAGGTGCCGCACCGGCGCATGCAGCGAGGTTGGGGATTGGGGGCACGCCGGAGATCATTTGTGTCGCCGGCCGCAACGAACTCGACGAGGCGGCGGCGTTGCTACTCGTGCATCTGCTGCGCTCGGAGCAGTCCATTCGGACAGTGGTAGCGCTCCCCGCGCTTGCATCGAATAATAATCCCCGCGAACGGCTATTTGAGCAGGCGACGTTGGTTTGCCTATCGTTGGTTAGCACGACCTCGCCGGCTCGTGCGCGCTATCTGGTCCGGCGGCTTCGCCGACGTGCGCCACAGGCTAGGGTATTGATCGGGTTTTGGGGATTGGGCCCGGGGGAGCTTCCGGTTAACGTTGAGGCCATTGCTGGGCCGGACACCATCGTAGCGACCTCGTTGCTCGACGCCGTCACGAACCTCAAGTCCAACATATCAACAGCCGCTCCCCATCAAGCCATAGGCGGCGGCTAGGCCGCGACCTGCTGACCTCTGTTCGCCTCTTCCATGCCCATGAGCCCACGCAGCGCTTCGCGCGCGCGCCCAAGGCGCGACCGCACTGTCCCGATCGGCACGCCGAGGATCTTCGCCGCCTCGTCGTAGGTCATTCCCTCCAGACCGACGAGCAAAACCACCTGACGCTGCCCCTCTGAGAGATGGCCAAGCGCGCGTTCAAGCTCGCGGACCTGCCGTGACGCCGTGGGATCGCTTGCCGCTACAAGGGTGGACGATACCTGTTCGAGGTTGACCGTCGCCTCTTCGCGGAGCGCGCGCCGCACACTGTTGACGTGTTGATTATGCATTATCGTAAATAGCCAAGCGCGGATGTCGGTGCCGTCCTCCCACAGGTGAGCCTTGGCAATCGCGCGCATGAGCGTGTCCTGCACTAGATCATCCGCCCGATTGGTCTCCCGCGTGAGAGCCCGCGCGTAGCGGCGAAGCCGAGGGATCTCATGTTCGACGAGGCGATGAAACTCACACATCGCAGTGACTCCTGATGCCATAATCGTCTGCAGGCGACTGCAAGACCCTACGCACCTAACGTAATCCTACGATTTACGCCTCCACTCATTTTGGTAAAAAATTGTAATGGAGTGTAAGTTTTACTTTGTAATGGTGTGTAACCTCGTCGGCCGTTTTTGTAACTGAGTGTGACGCACGCTTGATAGGCCTACGGCTACCGTTGTGCGGTCGAAGTCCGTCGACAACGTCTTCTTATACTGGGCAGCTGGCTGCTTCGCTAAGGTCGGAACCGCTCATCGAACTGTGGAAAGCTTGGCGTCCGTGACTCCGGTCTGGAGAACCGCGCCGCGCGGAACCAACGCCGTCGGCTACTGTTGAGTCTGCGTTGGCACTCGCAGCCGCGGTCAGCCCGGAGGGCTTGCACCCCGGTGGATATGGCGAGGCTACTTGGGGGCGGTACTCGGGCCGAGCGTTGCGCGCACACTCGTAGGGCGAGGTTTAGCCACCCGTCGAAGCCGGCAGGAGACCGCGAAGGCATGACCATGATATTCAGCACCGAGCGTGTCCGCCCCGAACTCTGATGGAGATCAAGGTGATCAAGAATTTGACGGGGGAGGTTGACCGCCGCTCGAGCCTCGCGGGGCGCGAGAGGGGTGAACGGGCTATCGGGTGGGATCTTAAGGAGCGGATGAAGGTGAGGAGCGAGTCCTGTAACACGCGTGGGTATTTTCGCGACCTGCTCGACGCTTTGCCCGCAGCCATCTACACGACCGACGCAAATGGTCGAATCACCTTTTTCAATCAGGCCGCAGTGGAGTTCTCGGGTCGTACCCCCGAAATCGGCAGCGATCAGTGGTGCGTTACCTGGCGCCTATATTGGCCGGATGGTCGGCCGATGGCGCATGACGAGTGCCCGATGGCCAAGGCTCTGAAGGAAGACCGGCCGATCCGCGGTGGGGAGGCGATTGCCGAGCGGCCCGACGGAACGCGCGTGCCGTTCATGCCCTACCCGACCCCGCTCCATGATGCCTCGGGGAGGCTGGTTGGAGCGGTGAACATGTTGGTTGACCTTACCGCCTCCAAAGAGGTCGACGCGGCGCGAAGTCGGCTCAATGAAACGCTCGAGCAGCGCGTCGAAGAACGAACCCGACAGCTGACGGAGGCTCTCGCGCGGCTTCGTGAGAGCGAACGCCGTTTCAGGCTTTTTGTCGGGGGCGTGACGGATTACGCCATTTACATGCTGGATACGGAAGGCGTTATCACCAACTGGAACGCCGGCGCCGAGCGTATCAAGGGCTATCGGGCGAAGGAAATCATTGGTCAGCATTTTTCCGTGTTCTATAGCGCCAAGGATCAGGAAGACGGGGTGCCGCAGCACGCGTTGATGATTGCGGCTCGGGACGGAAGATTTGAGGCGGACGGTTGGCGAATACGCAAGGATGGTTCGCGGTTTTGGGCGAACGTAGTCATCGATGCCGTCCACGACGATGGCGGTGTCTTGATCGGCTTCGCTAAGGTCACGCGCGACATGACCGAGCGCCGCGCCGTCGAAGAGCAGCTCCGTCAGTCGCAGAAGATGGAAGCGGTTGGTCAGCTCACCAACGGAGTCGCCCATGACTTCAATAATCTTCTGGCCACGATTATCCCTAACCTCGAATTGGCCCAGCCCAATATCAAAGAAGAGCGCGTTCTGAAATTTTTGGACGATGCGATCCGTGCCGCCGAGCGTGGTGCGCAGCTAACGAACCAACTTCTCGCCTTCTCGCGCCCTCAAGAGCTCATCACCGAGCCAGTCGACGTCAACCAAATCGTCTCAGAAGCGTGCGAGATGCTGCCCCGTACAATCGGGCCGACGATCGCGATCGAGACAGTTCTCGACGCGGATGCCTGGTGGGCGATGACTGAGCCGGCCCAGTTGGAGCTGGCCCTTCTCAATCTCGCTATCAATGCGCGGGACGCCATGTCGGCGGATGGCAAATTGACCATTGCCACCAAGAACATCGCTCACGGATATCTCAGCCGGCTTCCCACCCTCGATCCCGGTGATTATGTGGTGATCTCCGTGGCTGACACGGGAACCGGCATGAGCGAGGAGGTCCGCGCTCGCGCCTTTGAGCCGTTCTTTACCACGAAGGGGATGGGCAAGGGCACCGGCCTCGGACTGAGCATGGTTTACGGGTTTGCCAAGCAGAGCGGCGGGACCATTACGATTGACAGTGAGCTTGGGCAAGGAACCACCTTTCGAATTTATCTGCCGCGCGCCCCGCAACGGTTAGAGGCCGCCGAGGAGGCCGGCGACCAGAGCCTGTGCAACGCCGGGCCGCCCTCTCGCATCCTCGTGGTCGACGACAACAGCGCTGTCCGCACCATCACAGCTGTCATGATACGCACACTGGGCCACGATGTGATCGAGGCCGCCGGCGGCGAGGACGCGCTCGACCTCCTGGAAAAGGACCAGCAGTTCGACCTGTTGATCGTCGATTTGGCGATGCCCAACATGCACGGCGACGAGTTTGCAGCGAGGGCCCGGGGGCTCGTTCCCGGCGTGCCGACGCTGTTCGTAACCGGTTATGCCGAGCCGGGCCGGATGAGGACCGAAGGCGACGTCCTGAAGAAGCCGTTCCGACGAGCCCAGCTCGCCGAAAAACTACGCTACATCTTGCGCGTCGCAGCGCGACGGAACGGCCATAACGTTGGTCGCCAACATAAACGGGTTAAAGGGGCGATCTGCTCGACCTGAGCGAGCGCGATGTGGTCGTTGTGCGTAGTAGAGCTTTTCTTTTGTCGATCAGCGGAGGGTGCGCCCGCAAACCCGCTAAGGGGCTCTCGAACCGCTTCGATCTGGCATCATGGCGGCAACTACTGAGGCGGGTATGGGGGAAACTTGAGCGCAATCACGTCTCTATGATGTCCGCCGGCGTGGCCTTTTATGCTCTACTGTCGATCTTCCCGGCCCTGTCGGCACTGATCTCGATCTATGGCCTCTTTGCCGACCGAAGCGATGTGCAGCGCGAGGTGGACTTGTTCGCCGGCATCCTCCCTGCCGAGGCATTGACGCTGTTGTCGGACCAGATGAATTCGCTGGTTCACGCTCCGCCGGCACGGCTCGGGCTCGGGTTGGTTGTCAGCCTATCGGTCGCCCTCTGGAGCGCGATGAGCGGCACAACCGGTTTGATGCAGGCGCTCACCGTTGCCTCTGACGAAACTGAGGATCGCGGGTCATTCGCTTTCTACCTCACCGCAGCCGCCTTGACCGCGGGCTTCATCCTGTTCGGCGTGTTTTCGCTGTTTGTGGTTGCGGTGATTCCCGCCGTATTGAACTGTCTTGCTTTACCGGATCTCTGGCGCGATTCGGTATCCTTGATCCGCTGGCCGATCCTCGCCGGCCTAGGCGTTGTCGGACTAAGCATTATCTACCGTTTCGCGCCAAGCCGAAGCGTAAAAAGGGGGATCAGCGCCGGCGCTATTGCCGCGACCCTATTGTGGATCATTGGCTCCCTTGGATTTTCCTTATATGTTGCCCGCATTGGCTCCTACGATAGGACCTACGGCTCGCTGGGGGCCGTCATTATCCTTCTGATGTGGTTCTACCTCACAGCCTACATAATTCTCGCCGGGGCGGAACTCGATGACGAGATTGCGAAACGGACAGCGTTACCAGACAGCTGCGAAAGGTAGTAGCCGCAGGCTATAGTGCTCGCGCCTCGGCGCCGAATGAATCTGGATCTGTTTGGAAGGACGGAACCTTGGTGTTCCGAGGATCGTTTCCTCAGCATAGCGGCTGAACGGAGATGGGGCAAAAATGACAAAGCGATTTATTGTGCCGGGCGCATTTGCGGTCGGCTTGATCCTAGGCCTTTCGGGTTGCACGAACCCTTATGATCCCGGCCAGCGCGCGGTCGGCGGTGGGTTGATCGGCGCAGGAACGGGGGCGGCTATTGGGGCTGCGGCCGGCGGCGGGCCCGGTGCCGCCACCGGTGCGGCGATCGGCGGGGCTGTAGGTGCTGTTACGGGTGTGGTGACCACGCCGCCACCGCCACCGCGCTACTGACTTTGCCGAGGAACAGGGTGCGGGTGCTGTCGGTTTATTTGGACCGACGGGACCCGCACCCTTTCTTTGTGGAGAGTAAGATTCGCTAGTTCGTTGGGGAGCCGCGGAAGATCCATCGGCAATGAAAAGGGGGAAAGAACCTAAGGTTGACAGTCTTCGTGAGCTGTCGTTTCCGTTTCCGAAAATTCTGATGGAACTTGTCGTCCTTTACCAGAGTTTTTCTAGTATCAGCATTTGTTAGGAGGTGAAAATGACGGTTGCTGTTGGACCCGAAATCATGGCTCGGGAGACTGCCCGGTTGATCGCAAGCGACAAAGTCGAAGGCACGGCGGTTCGCCGCAATGATGGAGAGAAGCTTGGCTCGATCAAGCGCGTCATGATCGATAAGCTCACTGGAAAGGTCGCGTATGCGGTCATGACGTTTGGCGGCTTCCTCGGCATCGGCGACGAACACCGCGCTCTGCCGTGGAGCGTGTTGCATTACAACGTAGATCTCGACGCCTACGAGCTCAACGTCACGGAAGACCAGCTCCGCAATGCGCCCGGGCTTACGACCGGATGGGATACGGGCGTGATCGGCCGCGACTGGGAGCGTAACATCCATGAGTACTATAAGGCGTCACCATACTGGTGAGGCTCATGGTATGACGCACGGAATTAGTGGAGCGGCTACGAGCCGCTCCACTAATTCGATCGAAACGCAAATTGAACTAACTGCGCTACTTTAAATCATGTAGGGAACTTGTATTTGCTGCTTGATGTTTGCGGGTTTGAACAAGAACTCTGCTCTGGTGTCGCAATGCTTGGCACGATCCTGCTCATCATCTTGATCTTCATCCTGATCGGCGCACTGCCGACTTGGCCATACAGCAGCGGTTGGGGATACTATCCAAGCGGCGGCTTCGGTCTCTTGCTCGTGATCCTTGTCATCCTTCTGCTGATGGGACGCATATAGACAGCCAAATTGACTGACTCGCCCTTTGCCAGTGCGCGAATCACGAAGGCGATGGCCCCAGAGCCGTCAATCTTCGCCAGATTCGCGCGCTGGGCGGAACGCCAACTCGGTCGTACCGCCGCGTTCGCACTGGCGTTCCTGAGCATCGTTGCGTGGGCCGCAACCGGCCCGCTCTTCGGCTGGTCCGATACCTGGCAGCTCGTCATCAATACGGGCACGACGATCGTCACGTTTCTGATGGTCTTCGTGATCCAGAATACCCAAAACCGGGATATGCAGGCGCTCCAACTGAAGCTCGACGAGTTGATCCGGGTGAATACGGATGCCCGAAATTCGCTGATGGGCATCGAGGGCAGGACTGAATCCGAGGTCGACGAAATTAGAGGCGCATTTGTCGAGCCCGGCCCGACGGACGCCCCGACCGTTGTGTAAGGGGGTGACCTACTCCGCCGCGACGCGCTCGGCGCGGGCCTCCGGCAGCGAGGTTTCGTTTCCTTTGGCCAGTACGGCTTCGAGGGTGTCGCGCACCTCCGCGAGCCTCGCCTGCTCGACCTTGTGGCCGAACAGATTTTTGACATAGAACACGTCGACGACCTTTTCGCCGTAGGTCGAGATTTTAGCGCTCGAGATCTGGAGATTGAGCCGTGTCAGCTCGCGGGTCACTTCGAAGAGCAGGCCCGGCCGGTCGCGGCCGTTGACTTCGATCACCGTATGCGAGGCGCTCGCCTTGTTGTCGACGAGGACGCGGGGCATCACAGTGAAGACTTGCGTTCGGCTCGGGAAGGCGGGCGGGCGGGCGAACT
>WNFC01009893.1_pt1 | contig 11502 bp, 8 predicted proteins | sample 5400541 | NCBI WGS metagenome assembly WNFC01 (sample SAMN13153342, study PRJNA577476) | soil metagenome | isolation source: 120 cm saprolite under Douglas fir tree site 2 hole 2 replicate 1 | place: USA:California | collected 2015-04-18
GCCGGCCGCGCTCTCCGGCGCGGAGGCCGCGCTGGCCCGCGCCCGCGACCACCTGCTCGGTCTCCAGCACGAGCAGGGCTGGTGGCAGGGCGAACTGGAGACCAACGTCACGATGGACGCGGAGGACCTGCTGCTCCGTCAGTTCCTCGGCATCCGGGAGGCCGGCCAGACCGCTGCGGCGGCCCGGTGGATCGCCAGCAAGCAGCGCCCCGACGGGACCTGGGCTAACTTCTTCGGCGGCCCCGGTGACCTGTCCACCACCGTCGAGGCCTACGTTGCGCTGCGGCTCGCCGGGCATCCGCCGGAGGCGCCGCACATGGCCAGGGCGGCGGGCTGGATCCGGGCCGGCGGCGGGATCGCGGCGACCCGCGTCTTCACCCGCATCTGGCTGGCCCTGTTCGGCGAATGGTCCTGGGACGACCTTCCGGTGATGCCGCCGGAGATGATTTACTTTCCAGCCTGGTTCCCGCTCAACGTGTACGACTTCGCCTGCTGGGCACGGCAGACCATCGTCCCGCTCACCATTGTCGGGTCGCTGCGCCCGGTCCGCCCCCTCCCGTTCGGCCTGGACGAGCTCCGGGTGGCCAGCGAGGGCGAGCCCGCTACGGGCCCGGCGCGCCCCACCGGCTGGGCCGCCGCCTTCACCAGGCTCGATAAGGCGCTGCACGCCTATCAGCGGTACGGGCAGCGGGCGAGGCCAGCCGGTGCGGTGCGCCGGGCCGCGCTGCGCCGCTGCGCGGAATGGATCCTCGCGCGGCAGGAGCGCGACGGCTGCTGGGGCGGGATCCAGCCCCCCTGGGTCTACTCGCTGATCGCCCTGCACCTGCTCGGATACGGCCTGGACCATCCGGTGATCAAGCGCGGGCTGGCCGGGCTGGACCGGTTCACCATTACCGAGGACGGCCCGGACGGCCCGGTCCGCCGCCTGGAGGCCTGCCAGTCGCCGGTCTGGGACACCGTGCTGGCGGTCGTCGCGCTCGCCGACGCCGGCCTGCCGCCCGATCATCCTGCCCTGGCCCGGGCCGCCGCCTGGCTGCTGGCTGAGGAGATCTCCGGGCCCGGGGACTGGCAGGTGCGCAGGCCCGGCCTGGCCCCGGGCGGCTGGGCGTTCGAGTTCGACAACGACGGCTACCCCGACATCGACCCGGCTCCGATCTCCGGCCCGGCTCCGATCTCCAGCCCGGCCGCCGGCATCCGGCAGTGCAGCGCGGGCTGCGCTGGATGGCCGGGATGCAGTCATCCGGCGGCGGCTGGGGAGCGTTCGACGCCGACAACACCTCGGCGCTCGTCACCAAGCTCCCCTTCTGTGACTTCGGTGCGGTGACGGACCCGCCATCCGCCGACGTCACAGCGCACGTCGTCGAGGCCCTTGCGGCGGAGGGCCTGGCGGGCAGCAGGGCTGTCCGCCGGGGCGTGGTCTGGCTGCTGCGGGCCCAGGAGAGCGACGGGTCCTGGTTCGGCCGGTGGGGCGCCAATTACGTGTACGGCACCGGCGCGGTCGTTCCCGCGCTGATCGCAGCCGGGGTCAAGCCGGGCAAGCCGGCCATCCGGCGCGCGATCGGCTGGCTCGAAGCACACCAGAACCCCGACGGCGGCTGGGGCGAGGACCTGCGTTCCTACGACGACCCGGGCCTCGCCGGGCGCGGCGTGTCCACCGCGTCGCAGACCGCGTGGGCGCTGCTCGCGCTGCTCGCGGCCGGACCGCCCGGCCCGGCCGCGCACGCGGGCATCCGCTGGCTCGCCGACCATCAGCGCCCGGACGGCACGTGGGACGAGCCGGAATTTACCGGCACCGGCTTCCCCGGCGACTTCTACATCAACTACCACCTGTACCGTCTCGTCTTCCCGCTGAACGCTCTCGGCCGCTACCTAAGCGGTCAGGGGGGTGCCTCATGACCGAGCGGAAGGCGCGCGGCGCCGCCGAGCGACGAGCGAGGAAGGAGCGAGGAGGGACAAAGGCGCCCTTGGCCGAGCCGAAGGGGCGCGCCGCCGTCTGGACTGACGAGGGAGGGCGCGAGGAACGAGCGCCTGAGCGAGGAGGGAAGACGGCGGGTCAAAGCGCCCCGGAGGCGAGCAAATTTATTGTCTGCGCGCCGCTCCGGATCGAGGCCAGAGCGGTCCGGCGGGGCCTCGGCGGTGCGGCCGAGGTGCGGGCGACCGGCTATGGCCTGCCGCGCGCCGCGAAGCATGCGGCGATGCTGGCCGACCATCCGTTCGGAATGCTGGCGGTAGCGGGGACCGGCGGCGGCTTGACGCGCGACCTGTCGCCTGGAGACCTGGTGGTCGGCACCGAGGTCAGCGACGGGACATCAACTACCGCATGCCCGTCGGCGCCGCTGCTGGCCGGCGAGTTGCGCCGGGCCGGGCTGCGGGCCAGGGCCGGCCGTGTGGTCACCGTGGATCACCTGGTCCACGGCGCCGAGCGGGACCGGCTGGCCTCCGGCGGCGCCCTGGTCGCCGACCTGGAATCCGCGCCGCTGGCGGCCGCGGCCGGCGGCCGGCCGGTGGCCGTGCTCCGCGCGGTCTCCGACACCCCGCAGCGGCCGCTGCTGCGCCCGGGCGGGCTGGCCGGGGGACTGGCCGCGTTGCGGTCGCTGCGCGCGGCCGCGCCGGTGCTGGCCCGGTGGGCCGCGGCGGTCGGGCCGCGGCAGGTGCTGCTCGCGGGGCCGCGGTCGTTCTGCGCCGGGGTGGAGCGGGCGATCGAGATCGTGGAGCGGGTCCTCGACGCCGACGGGCCACCGGTGTACGTGCGCAAGCAGATCGTGCACAACACCCACGTCGTCGCGGCCCTGGAGCGGCGCGGAGCGATCTTCGTGGAAGAGCTGAGCGAGGTCCCGGACGGGGCGCGCGTGGTGTTCTCCGCGCACGGGGTGTCGCCCGCCGTGCGGGAGGAGGCGGAGCGCCGCGGCCTGGCCACCGTCGACGCGACCTGCCCGCTCGTGGCCAAGGTGCACGCCGAGGCACGCCGGTTCGCCGCGGAGGGGTACCTCGTCGCGCTGATCGGGCACGCGGGCCACGAGGAGGTCGAGGGCACCCTGGGCGAGGCGCCGCAGGCCATGGCGCTGGTGGAGACGGCTGCCGACGTGGCCCGGCTGCGCCCTGACGACCCGGCGAAGGTCGCCTACCTGATGCAGACGACGCTGGCCGCCGACGAGGCCAGCCAGATCGCGGACACGCTGGTCGGGCGGTTCCCGGCCGCCCGCGGTCCCGGAAGCGACGACATCTGTTACGCCACCACCAACCGGCAGCAGGCTGTCCGGGCGGTCGCCGCCGAATCCGACCTGGTGCTGGTGGCGGGCTCGGCCAACTCATCCAACTCCGTGCGCCTGGTCGAGACGGCGCAGCGCGCGGGCACGCCCGCGTACCTGATTGACAGCCCGGCCGACATCCAGCTCGGCTGGCTGGCCGGGGTGGCGACCATCGGCCTCACCGCGGGCGCATCGGCGCCTCCCGCGGTGGTCGGCGACATCGTGGCCGCCCTGCGCGGCCTCGGCCCGGTCGAGGTGAGCGAGCGCGTGATCACCACCGAGTCCATCCATTTCAGCCTGCCCAAGGAGGTTAGGCAGTAATGAGCGTGTCCCTGCGCCAGAGCCTGCGCATCGGCTCCTACCTGATGCGTCAGAAGCTCGCCGGAAATAAGAAGTTCCCGCTGCTGGTGGAGCTGGAGCCGTTGTTCGCGTGCAACCTGAAATGCGCGGGCTGTGGCAAGATCCAGCAACCGCACACCGTGCTCAAGCAGCGGATGCCGGTGGAGCAGGCGCTGGCCGCGATCGAGGAATGCGGCGCGCCCATGGTGTCCATCGCCGGTGGCGAGCCGCTCATGCACCCGCAGATCGACGTGCTGGTCGCCGAGCTGATCAAGCGGAAGAAGTTCGTCTTCCTGTGCACCAACGCGCTCCTCCTGCCGAAGAAGCTGGACAAGTTCAAGCCGTCGCCGTACTTCGCCTGGGTGGTGCACATCGACGGGCTGCGGGAACGGCACGATGAGTCGGTCTGCAAAGAGGGCGTGTTCGACGAAGCCGTGGCGGCGATAAAGATGGCCAAGGAGCGAGGCTTCAAGGTCAACACCAACACCACGGTCTTCAACACCGACACCCCGCAGACCGTCATCGACGTGCTCAGCTACCTCAACGACGACCTGGGCATCGACGAGATGCAGATCTCGCCGGCCTACGCCTACGAGAAGGCGCCGGACCAGGATCACTTCCTGGGCGTGACCGAGACCCGGGAACTGTTCCGCAAGGCCTTCGCCGAAGGCAACCGGAAGCGCTGGCGGCTGAATCACACGCCGCTGTTCCTGGATTTCCTCGAAGGCAAGACGGATTTCGGCTGCACCGCGTGGGGCATCCCGTCGTACTCACTTCTTGGCTGGCAGAAGCCCTGCTACCTGATGTCCGACGGCTACGTGAAGACGTACAAGGAGCTTATCGAGACCACGGACTGGGACGCCTACGGCCGCGGCAAGGACCCGCGCTGCGCGAACTGCATGGCGCACTGCGGTTACGAGCCGTCGGCGGTCCTGGCCACCATGGGATCGCTGCGGGAGTCGCTGCGCGCGATGCGCGGCGCCTGAACCCTGCTCTAGCCCGGGGGACACCCCCGGACCCCCGGGTAGGGGGCTCTGGCGTACTGAGCGGCCGGGCGCCTGCCCCCCCGGGGCAGGCGCCCGGCCGTGACCATTTCGTTCCCGGTATCCGGGTGATCCCGCAGAACTCCTTCAGGATCTTGTAAGGAATCGCCGTCAGGATCTGACATGGCGCAGGGCTGCGCCGGGCGCCGGATCCGCGCCGTGTCTGGACTAGCCCGCGCGCGGACGGCCCGCGGCGGGCATTCCCGGAGGAGTTTCCATGTTTTTCACCTACCTCCGCCGTGAGCTGCGCAGGCGGATGCGTCAGGCCATTTTCATCGCGCTCGGCCTGGCCCTGGGCATCGGGCTGGTGATCACGGTGACCGCGTTGTCCACCGGCGTCAAGAACGCGCAGGGGACGGTACTGCACGCGCTGTACGGGGCGGGCACCGACATCACGGTCACCAAGGCGCCATCGTCCAATTCCGGCGGGCCGTTCGGCTTCCGGGTCGGGGGAGGCGCCGATAACGGGCAACGGCCCGCGGCGGGCACTACGTTCAGCCGGGACACTTTGCTTTCCCGGTCGCTCGGCGCGCTGAATTCCTCATCGGTCAGCTCGGTAGCGAAGCAGCGAGGAGTGGCCGCCGCAGGCGGCGCGCTGGTCCTCACCGACCTCTCGGTATCGGGCACGATCCCGTCGGCCGCATCCGGCGGCGGAGGCTTCGGCGGAGGCGGCGGGGGATCGAACTTCAAGACCAACTCGTTCACGGTCAACGGCGCGGACCTGGCCGTGGGTGAGGTCGGCCCGCTCAGCTCGGGCAAGATCGCTTCCGGCCGGACCTTCACGAGTTCCGACGCCACGTCGAACGTCGCGGTGGTGGATTCGAGCTACGCGGGCCAGAACAAGCTGGTGACCGGTTCGACGATCACCGTCGCCGGGGCCAAGTTCACGGTCATCGGGACCGTCAGCCAGCCGCAGGGCGGCAACCCGGCCCAGGTGTACATCCCGCTGACGCGGGCGCAGACCCTGGCCAGCATGAAGAACCAGGTGAACACGATCTACGTGGCCGCGGCGAGCGCCGCAGGCATTGGCAGCGTGTCCAAGTCGATCTCCGGCGTGGTGCCCGGCGCGACCGTGACCACTTCCAGCGACCTGGCCAGTGAAGTCACGGGCTCCCTGGCCAGCGCGTCCAGCCTGGCCAACAACCTCGGCAAGTGGCTGGCGGTCGCGGTTCTGGTGGCTGCGTTCCTGCTGGCCAGCCTGCTGACGATGGCGGCGGTCTCCCGGCGGGTCAGGGAGTTCGGCACGCTCAAGGCGCTCGGCTGGCGGAGCAAGCGGATCGTCGGCCAGGTCATGGGGGAGGCCATCGCGATCGGCATCGTCGGCGGCGCGGTCGGTGTCGCGCTCGGGTTCGCCGGGGCCGCGCTGGTCTCCAGGCTCGCCCCGCCCCTGTCGGCGTCGGTCGGCCAGACCACCGGCTCCGCGACCCCCGGCGGCGCGCGCACCTTCGGCGGCGGCGGTGGCTTCGGCGGCCCTCCGGGCGGCGGCACAGGCGGCGGCGCCTTCAGCCGGCTCGCCGCTAACGCCACCCATACCGTGGCCGTCCACCTCACCGCCCCGGTCACGATCGGTGCGGTCGTCCTCGCGGTGGTGCTGGCGGTCGCCGGCGGGTTCATCGCCGGGTCGTTCGGCGGCTGGCGTGCCGCCCGGCTGCGGCCGGCCGCGGCACTGGCCCGGGTCGAGTGATCAGCTGTCCAGGAGCCGAGTGACCAGCTGTCCAGGACGTGGACCGAGAGGAAGTCATGTACAAGCTGACCAACGTTAAGAAGGAATATCAGAAGGGCCGGGCCACCGTGGCCGCGCTCGCGGGGGTGGACCTGGTCATCGAGGACGGCGAATGGCTGGCCATCCAGGGCCCGACCGGACACGGCAAGACCACGCTGCTGCAGATCCTGGGCGGCCTGGACCGGCCGACCTCGGGCATCGTGGACTTCGACGGCCAGGACCTGGCCGACCTGCGGGAGAGCCAGGTCACCAAGGTCCGGGCCGCCTCCATCGGGTTCATCTTCCAGACCTTCAACCTCATCCCCACGCTGAGCGGGCAGGAGAACGTCGAGGCGGCGCTGGTGCCGCTGGGAGTCGGCCCGGCCGAGCGCCGGGCGCGGGCCGCGAAGGCGCTGGAGTCTGTCGGGCTCGGCGACCGGCTGCGGCATCTGCCCTCAGAACTCTCCGGAGGTCAGCAACAGCGGGTGGCGATCGCCCGCGCGCTGGTGAAGGAGCCCAAGGTGCTGCTGGCCGACGAGCCCACCGGCAATCTCGACGAGGACACCAGAGACGAGATCATCTCGCTGCTTGAGGCGCTCTGGCGCGAGCACGGGCTGACGCTCATCCTGGTCACCCACGACAGCTCGGTCGCACGCAGGGCGCAGCGGGTCGGCATCATGCGCAACGGCCGCCTGTCCATCAAGCAGGACACCCGGCGACCGGCCGGCTGAGGCTGGCGCCCTGGCGGCCCGGCGATAACCCGGCCGGGAGCAACTGCTCGCACCAGACGATCTTGCCGTCCTGCGTCCACCGTGCGCCCCAGCGGTGCGCAAGCTGGCTGACCACCTGGAGCCCCCGGCCGTGCTCGTCGTCGCGGGCGGCGCGGCGGCGCCGCGGCAGGGCCGCGGAGCTGTCCAGCACCTCGCAGACCAGGGTGCGCGCCAGGATCAGGCGCAGCGTGACATCGCCCTCGGCATAACGGATGGCATTGGTGACCAGTTCGGATACCAGCAGCTCCGTCGTGGGCAGCAGATCGCAGAGCTTCCAGCGTTCCAGCGGCTCGCGGAGCAGCGCCCGTGCCTGCCGGGCCGAGACCAGCTCGTGCGGCAGGGTCCAGCTGACGTGCTGGTCCGCCGCGATCCGGCTCAGCCGCGCGATCAGGATCGCGATGTCATCCCGCTGATGGTGGGCGAACACGCCGGCCATCGCGGCCCGGCACAGGTCATCAAGCGAGCGCGACGTCGCGCCCGGGCCGAAGATCCCCTGCAGGTAGGAGAGGCCGTCGTCGATGTCCCGGTTGCGGTCCTCGACCAGCCCGTCGGTGTAGAGCACGAGCAGGCTGCCGTCATCGATCTCGTAGACCCTGCTCTCGATCGGCCCCTCGCCGACGCCCAGTGGCGGGGCGGGGGCCACGTCAAGGAACTCGCTGCCGCCACCGGGCCGGACGAGCAGCGGCGGCAGATGGCCGGCCGAGGCGATCTCGCAAGACCCGGTGACCGCGTCATACAGCGCGTAGGCGCAGGTGGCGAAGTGCGGTTCGCGGTCGCCGAGCGACGTCATGAGCTCGTTGAGCTGCTGCAGGGACTCGGTCGGCGTCAGTTCGAGCATGGCCAGGGTGTGGATCGCGGTGCGCATCTGCCCCATGGTGACGGCGGCCCGCACCCCGTGCCCCGCGACGTCCCCGACCACCAGCGCCACCCGCGCCCCGGGCAGCTCGATGGACTCATACCAGTCGCCGCCCACCTCGACCAGCTTGCTGCCGGGCAGGTACCGGTGCTTGACCTCGACCGAGGGCGGCGCGGACAGGCCGGTGGGCAGCAGGCTGCGCTGCAGGGTGAGGGCGGTGGTCCGCTCCCGGTTGTACCGGCGGGCGTTGTCGATGAAGATCGCCGCGCGGGCGGCGAATTCCATGCCGATCTCGGAGTCGTAGTCGTCGAAATGCCGGAACCCGACCTTGCGCGTGCAGACGAAGAAGCCGAGCGCGCTGTCCTTGGCGGTCAACGGCAGCAGCAGCATGGAGGCGCCCGTCAGCAGCCGGGCGACCGGCCTGCGCAGCCATGATTCCGCGATGCTGACGGCGCGGGCTTCATCGAGCTGGGTCTCCCGGACGGCCTTACCGGTCTCCATGCACTGCACGTACGGGGTGCCCGGGGGATACAGGAGGACCTCGCCGGTGGGGAACGCCGCGTCCCATGCGGGGTCGCCGTCGTCGGCGCTGACCGCTGTGCGCCGGAGCAACTGGGAGCCGTCCGGGGGATGGACCGGGAACTCGTCCGTAGCCGCCAGGCTATCCAACACCAGCAGCCCAGCCGCGTTACAGAAATGCGGTACGAGTATGCCGATCAGGCCGCGCGACATCTGGTCGAGGTCCAGCGTTGAGCCGATGCGGCGGAAGGTGTCGTCGAGTAGTGCGTGCCGCATGAGCGCCGGATCGACGAACCGCTCATCGCCGGGCGGCGGCATGCGCAGGATCACCAGTGCGGTGAGTTCCGGGTCGTCCCCCTGCATCGGCTGCACGCTCGCCACGGCCTCGACGGGGCTGACCCTGCGCACCCGCACGGCGAGCACCGCGGTGGCCTCCCGGCCGGACCCGGCCGCATCCAGCAGCCCGTCCAGCGGCGAGCCTGGCCCGGTGGGCCCGGCGACCACGTCAGACAGCGGCGTGCCGGCCAGGGACTCGCTGTCGTACTCGAGCACCTCGGGGGCATTGCGGTCATGCTGAACTATCCGTCCGGATTGATCGATTCCCAGGATCAGTGTCCGCACGGAGGTGTTTGACAGCAGAGCGGTGATCTCAACCACGTTACCCGATATCACCTCGTGCGCTCTTGTCGGGACTGCGGGGCACCTTTCCTTATGTATTGCGTAACTTAGTCCCATAGGGCGCGGCCGCTCCGCCAGTTAGCGTGAAGTCGCGGGTTGGTGTCCGCGGGGTTACGAGCGGGTGGAGGAGGACAGGTGGCATCGGCGCGGCCAGAGAGGGTGATCGTCGTCGGAGCCGGGCCCACCGGCCTCGCGCTCGCCGCCGAGATCGCCCTGGCCGGGGCGTCGTGCCTGGTCCTGGAGCGGCGGGCCGGGCCGCGCACCGACTCGCGGGCAATCTGCCTGCACGCCAGGACCATGGAGATGTTCGACCTGCGCGGGCAGGCCGAGCAGTTCACGGGGGCCGGGTTCGGAGTTCCTTCTTTCCCACTGGGCTTAAAGGGCGCCGCCATCGGCCTCCACCGGCTCGATTCCGATTTCCCCTACATCCTCGATTTGCCGCAGAGCCGTATCGAGGAGTTCCTGGCCGCCCGGGCGCGCGAACTGGGCGCGGAGATTCGGTGGTCGTCCAGGGTGACCGGCATCGGGCAGGACGACCGGGAGGTCCGGCTGACCCTGGAAGATGGCCGCGTTGAGCAGGCGGCCTATGTAGTGGCGTGTGATGGCATCCGCAGCTTCGTGCGGGACTCGCTGGGCATCCCCTTCCCGGGGGCGGCCAATCCCGGCTCGGTGATCCTGGCCGACCTGTACCTCGACGGGCTGGCGATGTCGGACGCGTACGGCGACCTGTCGGATCGCGGGATGCTGCTGGTCTTCCCGTTCCGCGATGGTTCGTGCCGGGTGGTGCTCTACGACTACGCGCGGGCGGACGTGCCGGCGACGGAACCTGTCACCCTGGCCGAGGTCAGGGCCGGCCTGACCCGTATCACGGGCCGGGACTTCGGCCCGCGGGACATGTACTGGTCAGGGCGGTACCGCAGCGAGAGCCGCCAGGTTCCCAGCTACCGCAGCGGCCGGGTCTTCCTGGCCGGCGACGCCGCGCACACCCACTCGCCCGCGGGTGCGCAGGGGATGAACACCGGGCTCCAGGACGCGCTGAACCTCGGCTGGAAGCTCGGCGCGGCCCTGGCGGGCTGGGCGCCGGACTGGCTGCTCGACAGCTATCATGCCGAACGTCATCCCGTGGGTGCCGCTGTGCTCGCGCTGACCGGGCGCCAGTTCCGCCTCAATACGGCCCGTACCCCGCCCCGCCGGGCACTGCGCTGGGCCGCTCATCGGCTGATCGCACCGCTTCCCCCCGTTCAGTCGTGGCTGGCCCGCACCTACTCGGGCACGGGAATCAGCTACCGGCAGTCCGCCAGCCAGGCCCGCGATCCGGTGGTCAGCCAGGCTCACCCGCTGGCCGGCGGGCGGCTGCCGCGCGGGCAGCTGATCCTCGCCGACGGGACCGCCGCGCGCATCTACCAGCTGTTCCACGACGGGCGGTTCGTGCTGCTGGAATCCGGCGGTTCGGCGGCCTCGGTGGCCTCGGCGGGCCTGCCCGGGCCGGTCAGGGCGGTCAGTTACCAGCGGTGCAGCGGGGCGCGGCTGCCGCCCGCGGTCCTGGTCCGGCCCGACGGGTACGTCGCCTGGGCCTCCGCCGAGCGCGACCGGCTGGCCCGGGAGCGGGCGGCCCGCGCCGCCATCGGCCAGTGGTGCGTCCCGGCCTGACCGGCGGTCGACAGACGACGCCCCCGGAGCGGAACTCGCGGGGGCGTCGTCATGGGCGCTGGTGTGCGGTCGCCTCTCGGCGAGTGGCACTACGCGGCTCCAGCCGGACGGTATTCCGCGAAGGCAGATGAGTTGAGGCCCGGGGGATCCAGCACACCAGCGATCGTTGGAACGCACGGGCCGGTGGCCTTATTCCGTGCACGGTCAATCACCCCGCTGGCGGGATCTCCGGCTCTTCGGCTAGCGCCCCGGCCCGCCATGCCGGGCATCGTGCAACAACAGCAGAACGCGTCAGCAGTCGTTGGAGGCACGGCGTCGGCCGCCCGGGGCTACCGAGCGAGGATTGGGGGGTTCTGGCCGTCAGGACAGCACCGGCGGGCGGCTTCGGACGGATAGTGTGGGTGTAATACGGGGGAGTGTTAAGAGGTGTAGCTGGCGGTGGCCGGGGAAGTATCGCTGATCGGCTGTATCGGCGTTCTCACCGTGGCCACTCGCGGCCCGGCTGGGCCGGGGGAGGTCCTGGTCAAGATCCGGGGTGGCCGGGAGGCCTATATCGCATGGTCCAGCGAGCCGATCCGGCGGGGCTCGACGGTGCTGGTCATCGAGTCCCGCGGCACCCGGGCGGTTGACGTCAGCGAGTGGACGGACCCGCTCAATCCTTTTCCTGACAATGCCGTTTAAGGAGCCATGTCATGTT
>WNFC01032433.1_pt1 | contig 11502 bp, 8 predicted proteins | sample 5400541 | NCBI WGS metagenome assembly WNFC01 (sample SAMN13153342, study PRJNA577476) | soil metagenome | isolation source: 120 cm saprolite under Douglas fir tree site 2 hole 2 replicate 1 | place: USA:California | collected 2015-04-18
GATCCAGAACCCGTACGCGACGACGATCCGCGTCGGAGCGGGTCCGCCGCCGCCCCGCCCACGCGCGAGTTCGACGGGAATAGCGTCGATCGTTGCTACCGTCATGCGGTCCGCCCGAGGCCCAGCCGGGCCCGTTCCGCTCGCGCAATTTCGGCGACGGAGATTTCGCGTTCGCGGTTCTCGCTCCAGCCGAACACCAGGACCGTGATTGCGGCGGCGAGGAGGCCGAGGATCACAATCCACCAGATGTGCCAGATCAGGGCAAACCCGGTTCCCACCGCAAAGACGGCGGTAATAAAGCCGGTGGCGCTGTTGCGCGGCATCTCGATGGCGTCATAGGTCGGTTCGATCGCGGTCAGTCCCCTCCGTTTCATCTCCCAGAAGGCGTCGATCGTCTCGACATGGGGCATCACCGCGAAGTTGTAGGCCGGGGGCGGCGAGGAGGTCGCCCACTCCAAGGTTCGGCCGTTCCACGGGTCGCCGGTCAGATCGCGGCGGCGCTCGCGCGTGCGGATGCTCAGATAGAGCTGCGCGATCTGGCAGAGGATGCCCAAGAAAATGAGGACGGCGCCGCCCTGCGCGACCAACAGCAGCGGCTGCCAGCTCGTGTCGGAAATGTGCTGGAGGCGCCGCGTCATGCCCATCATGCCCAAGACATAGAGCGGCATGAAGGCGAGATAGAAGCCAATGAGCCAGCACCAGAAGCTGGCCTTGCCCAGTCGCTCGTCGAGGATGAATCCGAACGCCTTGGGGAACCAATAATTGTAGCCGGCCATCGCGCCGAATACCACGCCGCCGATAATGACGTTATGGAAATGGGCGACCAGGAAGACACTGTTGTGGAGCACGAAGTCGACCGGCGGAACCGCCAGCAGAACGCCCGTCATTCCGCCAATGACGAAGGTGACCATGAAGCCGATCGACCACAGCACCGGGGTCCTGAACACGATCCGACCATGGAACAGGGTGAACAGCCAGTTGAAGACCTTAACGCCTGTCGGTACGGCGATGATCATCGACATAATACCGAAGAAGGCGTTGACGTCGGCGCCCGCGCCCATTGTGAAGAAGTGATGCAGCCAAACCATGAATGAGAGGACACAGATCGCCAAGGTCGCGAGAACCATCGAGCGGTAACTGAACAGCGCCTTGCCGGAGAACGTCGCGATCACTTCAGAGAAGACGCCGAACGCCGGCAGGATCAGGATATAGACTTCGGGATGGCCCCACGCCCAAAACAGGTTGACATACATCATCGCGCTGCCACCGCGGTCATTGGTAAAGAAGTGCATTCCGAGGTAACGGTCGAGTAGCAGCATCGCGAATGTCGCGGTCAGGATTGGAAACGCCGCAACGATCAACATGTTTGCCGCGAGTGCGGTCCAGCAAAACACCGGCATGCGGAAATAGATCATGCCCGGGGCGCGTAATTTGAGAATCGTGGTAACGAGGTTGATGCCGGCGAGCAGTGTGCCGATGCCCGAGATCTGCAATGACCAGAGGTAGTAGTCGACGCCGACATCAGGCGAAAAGGCGAGTTCGGACAGCGGCGGGTAGCCCATCCAGCCGGTGCGCGCGAAATTGCCGATGACGAGGGAGGCGTTGGTCAGCAACGCGCCCGATGCCGTTAGCCAAAAGCTGACTGAGTTGAGCACCGGAAAGGCGACATCGCGCACGCCGAGCTGCAGCGGCACGACAAAGTTCATCAGCCCGACGACGAACGGCATTGCCACGAAAAAAATCATGATCGTGCCGTGCGCTGAGAAGATCTGGTCGTAGTGATCGGGTGGCAGGTACCCCTGTGCGTTGCCGACCGCGACCGCCTGCTGCGAGCGCATCATGATCGCATCGGCAAAGCCGCGCAGCAGCATGATCAGGCCCAAACACATGTACATGACGCCGATGCGCTTGTGGTCCACGCTGGTCAACCACTCGCGCCACAGATAGGGCCACCACCCCTTTAGGGTGATGATCGCGAGCACTGCCAGAATGACGAAGACGACCACCGCCCCTGTCAATAGCGGGATCGGCTCGTTGAACGGGATCGCCGCCCAGCTCAGCTTGCCCAGCATCTCAGCCTCCCGCCCGCGGCGGCGGCGGAGACCAGGCCGCGCCGGCGGGCCTTTTAGGACCCGACGCCGTCTGGTCGACGATGCGTTCGAACAGCTTCGGGTCGACCGAGCGATAGGTCGTCGGCGGTACGGCTTGGCTCGGCCTCATTAATTCGGTATAGCCGGCATCGTCGAGCGCAGACCCGGCGCCGCGCGCCGTGGCGACCCAGCTGTCGAAAGCGCCGGTCGGCACCGCCTTGACGATGAACTGCATGTCGGAAAAGCCGTCGCCGCTGAAATTCGCCGACAGCCCCCGATAATCGCCGGGCCGGTCTGCCAGCAAGTTGAGGTGCGTGGTCATCCCAGACATCGCATAGATCTGGCTGCCGAGCTGGGGCACGAAGAAGGAATTCATCACCGTCGCCGATGTGAGACGAAATCTCACCGGGGTCCCGGCCGGGATAACCAGCTGATTGACCGCGGCAATCCCCTGTTCGGGGTAGATGAACAGCCATTTCCAATCGAGCGCGACGACGTCCACCCATAGCGGCTCGGCGTCCGCGGGGATTGGCGTTCGCGGATCCAGTTGATGGGAACCGATCCAGTTGACCCCGCTCAGCAGGATCACGATCAGCGTGGGGATCGACCAGACGACGAACTCGATACGCCCTTCATAGGCCCGATCGAGGCTGCGGCTGGCCCGGACATTGGACGCGCGGTACCACCAGGCGAACCCCAGGGTCGCCAGGATCACGGGGACCACGACCACGAGCATGATTGCCGTTGAGTTGATCAGGAGAAGCCGCTCCTGCGAGGCGATCGGGCCCTGCGGATCGAGTATGCCGGTCTGCTGACAGGAAGCGAGCGGCGCCGCGGCGCACACGACCAGCCAGCGAAGCAAGCCCGAGCGCCAAGGCCCCTCCTGTGCATTAGACGAGAGAGCGGATGGTGCGTCAGAGACCGCGTTACGCCAATCGTGCATGCAGCCTCCCGTACTGAGCGGCTCCGAAACAGCCGCCTAACGGCGCGCGCCGGCGCCGCCGTCTGTTCGCGCGGCATCCCAGATCGGAATCCGCAGTAACCTAATAGGCCGGGGTTCCAGGTACGGTCAAATCCGGTAAATCTGAGTTAATTAGGGTTAAGCTCCAGGTCGCAGCGGTCGCTTCAGATCGAGTGACAATTTTTCGTCACCACACTGACCACCGGTCGGCCAAATCGCTTCATTACATTTAACCGGCTCTTACCGGAGTTAACTCTGCCGGACGCGACTCGATCTACATCTTGCTGGCGCCTGCCCGGCGCCGGCCGATGGATGCTGATGTTCGGCTCCCCGGCCGAGAGGAGTTTGCATTTAAACCTAATTTCATCTCAGCGCGACGCCTGCGTCACCTGCCGGCCTTTTATGTTGCGTGTCATGAGCCGCACTGGAGGCGGCGGGTGAAGGGCTGAGGAGATAGCCGTGGTTGATCCAACAAGACGTAGCCTGCTGGGAGCCGGTGCCGGCGGGCTCGCCGCAGCGGCGGTGCTTTCGGCCGGGGCGCGGGCGGCTTCTTTCGGCAACCCGGACGAGCCCCCGCAAGGGGCAGTCAACGCGGCGAACCCTGCCAGTCTGACGGACCCGGGCCCGCACAGTGCGGCGCTGGCCGACCGGTTCCCGGCCGCATCCTCGCCGCCACCCACCGATGTCGGCGACATGCCGCAATTCTGGGCGTCGTTCAACAACGCGCAAAAGCGGATGCAGAATGGCGGCTGGGCGCGGCAAGTGACGCAGGCCGACTTCCAGATCTCGGAGACCATCGCGGGCGTCAACATGCGGCTGACAGCAGGCGGTGTGCGTGAGCTGCACTGGCATGTTTTTGCGGAATGGGCGTTCATGACATACGGTTCCTGCCGCGTCACGGTCCTCGACCCGGAAGGGCATGCCTATGTCGCCGATGTGAACGAGGGCGACATATGGTTTTTCCCGCCCGGCTTTCCGCATTCTCTGCAGGGCCTGGGTCCCGACGGCTGCGAATTCGTGATCGCGTTCGACGACGGCCACGCGTCGGAGTTCAATACACTTTTGGTGACCGATTGGATCGCCCACACTCCGCCGGGTATCCTGGCGCAGAATTTTGGCGTTCCAGCCGAGGCGTTTTCGAAAATACCGCTGAACGATCGCTACATTTTCCAAAGCACCCTGCCGGGACCGCTCGCAGCCGACCAGGCAGCCGTGCTGAGTCCCGAAGGCCCCCCGAAAAACCCGTTTACCTTTTCCCTGAAGGGCCAACCCTTCGCACGGGAGACGGCAGCGGGCACGGTGCAGATCGCCGACAGCCGGAGCTTCCACATCTCGAAGACCATTGCCTCCGCACTGGTGACCCTGCGTCCCGGCGCCTTGCGCGAACTGCACTGGCACCCCAATGCCGATGAATGGGTGTACTTCATCAAAGGCACGGCGCGAGTCGGGGTGTTCGCCGCCGGCCCGAAGGCGGTGACGACGAACTTCAATCCGGGCGACATCGGCTACATCAAGCGCACCAATGGTCACTACGTGAAGAACGTCGGGGACACCGATTTGGAATTCCTCGAGGTGTTCAGGAGCGACCGCTTTGAGGACGTCTCCCTGTCCGACTGGTTGACGCACACGCCGCCCGCGATGGTCGCCGCGACGTTCAACACGGATACGGCGACGATCGCGAAGTTCCCCAAGGATAAGCCGGAGATCCTGCCGGGGTGATCCGCAATGACCGCTTTACTCGGCCAAGCAACGCTGACCGACCGTGCCATCCTCGCAGGCAGCGAAGCATTGGCCGGTCGGCGGCGCGGGCTGCGCTCGCTGCTGCCGTTCGCCGGGCCAGCTGTTATTGCCTCGGTTGCCTACATGGATCCAGGCAACTTCGCGACCAACATCCAGGCCGGCGCCAAATACAACTACAACCTGCTGTGGGTCGTCGTTGTCGCCAACATCATCGCGATGATATTCCAGGCGCTGTCGGCGAAGCTCGGCATCGTCACCGGTCGGAACATTGCTGAATTGTGCCGCGAGCATTTTCCGCGACCAATCGTCTGGGGAATGTGGGTCGGCAGCGAGATCGCCGCTATGGCAACCGACCTTGCCGAATTCCTCGGCGGCGCCATCGGCCTTTCCTTGCTGCTGGGTATACCGTTGCTCGTTGGCATGGTGATCACCGGCATCGCGACCTATGCGATTCTGACCCTGCAGCGTGGCGGATTCCGGCCAATCGAGCTGCTGATCGGCGGCTTGGTGGGGGTGATCGGTGCGAGTTATCTCGTCGAGCTATTCATCGCGCCACTCGATTGGTCGGCGGCCGCATTTCACGCGGTGGTACCGCGCCTCGATGACGGCGAAGCTGTGCTGCTCGCAGTCGGCATCGTCGGCGCCACAGTCATGCCTCACGCGATCTATCTGCACTCCGGCTTAACCCAGGACCGTGTCCTTCCGCGAACCAGCGCGGAGCGAAGGCGGCTGCTCCGGTTCTCCAATCGCGAGGTGATGCTGGCGCTCGGTCTCGCCGGTCTCGTCAACCTGGGCATGGTCGCAATGGCCGCTGCCGTCTTTCACGACGGGGTGCACGAAGATGTAGCGCAGATCGACACTGCCTACCGCACCCTGATACCGGTCCTGGGCTCCGGCGCCGCGGGGGTGTTCCTGGTGTCCCTGATTGCTTCGGGACTGTCGAGCTCGGCGGTCGGCACGATGGCCGGGCAGGTCATCATGCAGGGCTTTGTCGGGTTCCGCATCCCGCTTTGGCTCCGGCGGTCCTGGGAGTCGACGCCACTCAGGCACTCGTTCTTAGCCAGGTCGTGCTGAGCGTCATCCTGCCGGTCCCGATGATCGCTCTGCTGATCCTGACGCGACGGCGAGAAATCATGGGTTCTTACGCAAACGGACGCCTAACGATGGTGGCAGCAATAGCTGCCGCCGCCGTCGTGCTCGGGCTCAATCTCCTGTTGGTGCTGCAAATGGCGGGCGTACCCCTTGGGATCGATTGATTTCAGTTCAAAGCGGATCAACACGGAGACCGCGGATGTCAGATAAGCCTATTTTTCAACCCAACGACGCGCCGGCCGGCGGTTGGGGCGCATTGCACGCCACGGCGAAGGCATTGCGGGAGGAAAGCGCGATCCTCAAGGGCGGAAGATCGCTGCTGTCGATGAACCAGCCCGACGGGTTCGACTGCCCGGGCTGCGCTTGGCCCGATCCGAAGCACACCAGCTCGTTCGAGTTCTGCGAGAACGGCGCCAAAGCTGTCGCCTGGGAGACGACGAAAAAGCGAGTGACGAGGGAATTTTTCGCGACCTGGACGGTCAGCGAGCTGGAGCGGCAGAGCGATCACTGGCTGGAGGAGCAAGGCCGGCTCACGGAGCCGATGCGGTACGACCGATCTACGGACAGGTATGTCCCGGTGGTCTGGGACGGGGCCTTTGCATTGATCGGGCGAGAGTTGCGCGCTCTCGCCGATCCGAACGAGGCGGAATTCTACACCTCCGGCAGGACGTCCAACGAAGCGGCATTCCTCTATCAGCTGTTTGTGCGGCTTTTCGGGACGAACAACTTTCCGGATTGCTCGAACATGTGCCATGAGCCGACCAGCGTCGGCCTTCCGGAATCGATCGGCATCGGCAAGGGAACAGTCGTGCTCGAAGATTTCGAGCACGCCGACGCCATTTTCATTCTCGGCCAGAACCCCGGGACCAACAGCCCACGCATGATGACCGAATTGCACAACGCATCTCGCCGGGGGGTCCCGATCGTCGTCTTCAACCCGTTGAAGGAACGGGCCCTCGAGCGGTTCGCCGCGCCGCAGGATCCGATCGAGATGGCGAGCTTCGGATCGACCCGGATCGCGAGCGAATACTGCCAGGTCGGTGTCGGCGGCGATGCCGCCGCGCTCAAGGGGATCATGAAATTGGTGCTCGAGGCCGATGACGCCGCAAGAGGCGCCGGCGAGCCGTCACTGCTCGACACGGCCTTTATCGCCGAGCACACCGACGGTTTCGAAGCATTCGCTGCCGATCTCAGGCAGACCGCCTGGGACGACATCCTCTCGACCAGCGGTCTGCCGCGCGAGCAACTGGAGCGGGTTGCGCGGATCTATATGCAGAGCAAGGCGGTGATCGCCTGCTATGGCATGGGGATAACGCAGCATCGGCTCGGCACCAATAATGTGCAGCAGCTGGCGAACCTGCTGTTTCTACGCGGCAACATCGGTCGCCCCGGCGCCGGCATCTGTCCGGTGAGAGGGCACTCGAACGTCCAGGGGGACCGGACGGTCGGGATCGATGAGAAGCCGAAGCCGGAATTTCTGGATCGGCTGGGCCGGGTGTTCGGCTTCGACCCACCCCGCGCGCACGGTCACAACGTCGTCCACGCCGTCGAGGCCATCCTCGACGGCCGGGCAAAGGCATTCATCGGCCTGGGGGGCAACTTCGTCGCTGCGGTGCCCGACAAACCTATGGTTCAGGAGGCTATGCGCAAGCTGCGGCTCACCGTCGCCGTGACGACCAAGCTCAACCGCGGCCATCTCGTTCACGGGAAAGAGGCTCTGATCCTGCCCTGCCTCGCGCGCAGCGAGATCGACTTCCAGAAGAGCGGTCCGCAGTCGGTCACGGTCGAGGACTCGATGTCGATGGTGCACGCGTCGGGCGGCCTGCTGGCGCCGGGCAGCGAACAGCTCAAATCGGAGGTCGCCATCGTCTGCGGCATGGCGCGAGCCACCCTGACGGATACGACGGTCGACTGGCAGTTGTTCGAGGATGACTACGACCTGATCCGCGACAAGATCGAACAGGTGTTTCCCGACCTGTTCAAGGATTTCAATTCCAAGATCCGCAAGCCGGGCGGGTTTCGCCTGGCCAACGGCGCCTCGGAACGGGTCTGGCGGACGTCCACCGGCAAGGCTCGGTTTCTTGTGTTCCGCGGGGTCGACGTAGATCCGCCCGTCCCACACCCGGAGATGCTGCGCCTCGCGACCATCCGCAGCCACGATCAGTACAACACGACGATCTACAGCATGAACGACCGCTATCGCGGGGTCTACGGCACGAGGACCGTCGTCTTTATGAACAAGGACGACATGGCGTCGCGCGGGATCGCTCCCCAGGCGCTCGTCGAAATCGAAACCCTGAGCGACGACGGCGTGGAGCGGCGGGTCAGCGGCTTTGCGGCACTGCCCTACGACATCCTGCGCGGATCGATCGCCGCCTATTATCCGGAGACGAACCCGCTGCTGGCGCTGGCCCATCACGATGTGAAGAGCGGGACGCCGGCGGCGAAATCGATCCCGGTGATCGTCCGCGCAATGACAGCCGAAACCGAGGGGGGTTCCTGAATGCCGCCCGCATCATTCGCGCGACCAATACCGGCGCGTGCAACCTTGGCCCGGTCACTGTTGTCGACGCGCCAACCCCAAATCCGGCGTCGATCCGAAATGATTACCTGCTTCCGTCTCTGTGGCGGTGCCGTCGTGCCGCGGGACGCTGCAATTGCGGCCGAGGTACCGGTCGCCCTTGCCTACAACGGCGTGTCCCACGTCGTCATGATGGCAACGCCTTCCGACCTCGCCGACTTTGCCGTCGGCTTCAGCATCAGCGAGGGCATTCTGGCTGATGGTACCGAGCTCCTGGACCTGAAGATCGAGGAGGGCAAAACCGGCATCCGGGTCAGCATGACGATCGCTGAAGAGCGCTTCGCCGGGCTCAAGGACCGCCGACGCAACATGACGGGCCGCACCGGCTGCGGGCTCTGCGGCGTGGACAATTTGACCCAGGTCGCTCGTCCGCTCCCGCGCGTCGGGGCCGGCGTCAACGTTGACATCGGGGCGATTCACCGGGCGCTCAATGCGCTTCCGGCTTGGCAGCCGGCAAACAGGGAGACCGGCGCGGTGCACGCCGCCGCATGGGCAACCCCTAGCGGCAAGATCGCGCTCGCGCGCGAAGATGTCGGGCGCCACAACGCGCTCGACAAGCTGATCGGCGCCATGGAGCATTGTCAAATCGATCCGGAGGTCGGGTTCGCGATGATTACCAGCCGCTGCAGCTTCGAGATGGTGCAAAAGGCCGCGACCATCCGCATCCCTATTCTTGTCGCCATCTCCGCGCCGACGACAATGGCGCTGCGCATCGCCGAGCACACGGGAATAACGCTCGTCGCGTTGGCGCGGTCGGACAGCATCACCGTCTACGCCAACCCCGGAAGGATAAGAGGATTACTGGTGGGGCTCGCTGACGGCTGAGGCTGCAGGACTTTGGTAGGGCGATCAGCTCATGCAGCGGCAGCGTGCCGAAGCAGCCACGCCGGCTTGGCAACTCCGTGCTCAAAGTCGGGGTGGGCGCGGTCCGGTGCGATGGCAAGCTGGATCGCGTCCAGCAAATCCTGGTCGTGAACAGGTTTGGTCAGGAACTCGATCGCCCCGCGCTTCATCGCCCGAACCGACATCGGGACATCGGCGTGACCGCTAATGAAAATAATCGGCAGGTGCAAATTTGCCTTGGCCAGTTCCTCTTGAAACTCGAGCCCGCTTTGTCCGGGCAACCTGACGTCGAGAACCAGGCACCCGGGGAGATCCGGAGGGTCGCTATCGAGGAATTCCTGGACCGAGGCAAATGACTCGACGCACAGTCCTACTGCTCGCAGTAGCCCTCGGAGCGCGTCGCGTATATCCGGATCGTCATCGATGACGACGACAACCGTCTGAGCCTCGTCATCGGGCACGATCATTCGCGATCCGGTCGCCGAATGCCGGCCCGGTGGGCCCCAGCCGGACAAGCTGGTTGGCCGCGCTGGTCCGAGTTGGCGTGGTGCAGACTCCAATCCGGGTCGGTCGACGGCATCCGGTTCGATTGATGCGCCGGTAACCTCGCTGGTAAACACGTAACCGCGCCCGTGGACGGTCTTTATGACGTCACGATCGACGTTCAAAACCCGCCGCAATGCCGACATCTGCACCTTCAGATTGCTCTCATCCACTACGGTATCGGGCCAGACTCGGCTCATGATCTCTTTCTTTGTGATGAGGAAGCCGGGCGCCAACATCAGCACCATCAGAAGATCGAAGGCGCGGCTGCCGAGCTCGATGGGCTGTCCATCGACCAGCAGTTTGCGAGCTCGCGGCAGCACGCAAAACCCGGCAAATCGAAGGACCGCGTCGCCGTTTATGCTAACCTCGTACCGACTGGTGCTCGCCGGATCCCGTTGGAGCATCGGCTGGTGCGCGAACTGTCGTGGTCCCAATAGTTGCTGCATGACGCCTTGCCTCCTCGATCGCTTGCCTAAGGGTGCGTGACGTTGCCGAGCTGACGGTCGAGTGCCGACCGGATACAGGTTAAGAGACCAGATGACGCGGCGCGGCGCCGTCACGCAATTGGACAAGCGTTTGGAGCAGTCAGCAGAAGGATGGGAGGTTACTATACGTTGGTCGAAGGGGCTTACGACTTTGCAACAGCCCGGCCGCTCCGAGCTATTGGGGCGTGAAGCCGTTGAGCGCGCGGTTGATGCTCAACTCCGGGCGCGTTATGCCCGACGGGTTCTGTACCAGCATATCGTGCTGGGCCTGCCTCAGCTGGGTGGCGTAGTCATCCTGCATCTGCTGTTGCAGAGGGCTGGTTGCAGGTGCCGACAAGGAGATCCCCGGGTTCACGATGTGCAGTGGCGCGGCGGGCACGGTGCTAAGTTGCTGGGCCATAACCGGCGTGGCCGCAAGCACCACGGAGATCACCAACGGGACCGGAAACAGCAAGCTCTTCATCGAACACCTCCATTAGAACGTCACCGTTGAAGCAGGCCCGATTTCAGATCTGGGCAATTTCTGTTCAGGCTAATTTAAGCAGCCCGGCTAAAGCGCCGATCTCCTGATGGTGAAATCGCTTTTAGAAACTGGGAACCCTTGCGACAGTGACACTCGCCGTGTCAGCGAGTCGCGACGCCAGCGTCTTTGGCTGCGAGCGCGCCGATTGCCGTCCAGTCAAGCCTGTCGCCGCCATGGGCGAGGAGGGTGAGGAAGCGGTCGCGCAAGAGGCTGGCAATCGGCATCGGCACGCGCAGGTCCTCGGCGGCGGCCAGTACGAGCCGGATATCCTTCTGCGCGAGGGGCGCGGCAAAGCCGGCCGGCTCGAACTCTCCGTCGGCGAGAAGCGTGCCGTAGGTCTTGTAGATGGGCGCGCCGAACAGCGTCGACGTTAGGATGTCGACATACTGGCGCGCATCGAGGCCGCCCTTGCCGACGAACGCGATGGCCTCCCCGAGAGCTTCGATAACGGAGCCGATCAGGAAATTGCCGCTGAGCTTGACGAGATAAGCGGCCTTCGGCGTCTCGGAAACGACGAACGTCTTTTGTCCGATTGCATCGAGAAGAGGGGCCGTCATTTGGACGGCCGCTTGCTCTCCTGCGGCAAGCACATAGAGATTCCCGGCCGCGGCGAGCTCGGGGCGGCCGAACACGGGGGCCGC
>WNFC01008229.1_pt1 | contig 11499 bp, 11 predicted proteins | sample 5400541 | NCBI WGS metagenome assembly WNFC01 (sample SAMN13153342, study PRJNA577476) | soil metagenome | isolation source: 120 cm saprolite under Douglas fir tree site 2 hole 2 replicate 1 | place: USA:California | collected 2015-04-18
TTGGTAGCGCTCGCGGTCAAAGGTCTCATCGGCGCGCTCGATGTACGGCGGGAGAGGAATGTGACCGAGACGCTCGAAATGCTGGCTGATGCTGCCCTGGTTATGGGAGATAAATCGCAGCGTGCGCAACCCAAGCTGGCCGCGAGAAAGAACCTCGGCCTCGAGTTCCCCTTCGCCAAAGAGAACCCGCTCCCCCACCGGCATTTTGCGTCCGGGCCGGACAAGTGCTTCCCAAGTCTCGGAATCGAGCTCGCGGGCGAGCAAGATTTCGACTTTCCCTGTCAGGTGTTCCGCTTTTGTGGCTCGCGAAGGAGGCTGAGAATGGACGCCGGCGCGCCTCCCGAACAAGCGGGCAGGAATGACGCGTGCGTTATTGAAGACGAGGAGCTCGTCGCCCCGCGGAAGACTTGGAAATTCCACGAACAAACGATCTTCGAAAACTCCTGAAGAACGATCGAGTAAAAGGAGCCGCGAAGACTCGCGTTGGTCAAGTGGACGCTGCGCAATCTGCTGTCGAGGGAGACGATAGTCGAGTTCGTCCAGTCGCATGGGAAGCGGCAGTCTAGCAGCAATGCGGCCAAAGCAAGCAAACCAAACAAATTGGCGATTATAATGGCCATTTATGAGGCGACCTAACTGATGAAACAGAGATTCTCAGTGGAATATCGACCTCCGTAACATAGTGACAATAAATAGGTTAAATGAATCAAGGCGAGGTTAGAATTCATACTTGACATGCTTACACTCATATTATATTATGTCCATGCAGTCACATATAGTCAAACTTGGAGGTGCTGATAACATGAGAACACTTACTCGCTGGGAAACTTTCCGTGGGGTTAGTTCCCTGCAGGATCACGTCAATCGGTTATTCAATGATGTCTTCGAGCGGGCTAACCAGGAATCCAGCCTAACTGCCTGGGCGCCGTCCGTAGACATTTATGAAACTGAGCATGAACTGGTGGTCAAGGCCGATCTCCCGGAAGTCGATCCCAAGGATCTGGACATCCGGGTGGAGAACAACATCCTGACTATTCGCGGTGAGCGCAAGTTCGAGAAAAATGTGAATCAGGACAACTACTTGCGTGTGGAGCGGGCGTATGGCTCCTTCGCACGCAGCTTCACGCTGGCGAACACCGTGAATTCGGAAGCGATCAAGGCGGACTATCAGAACGGCGTGCTGACGCTCAGCATCCCGAAGAAAGAGGAAGCCAAGCCAAAGCAGATCAAGGTCAACGTCGGGACTCCGGCGATGGCCGCGACTGCCTCCGGAAGGTAATGCTGGCCGAGCACCGCAGTGGAGCGGTAAATTATGGGGCTGGCCGGAGTGCCAGCCCCTTTTTCTACGAGGGTGGCCGAAAACGAGGTTGCTATGCTGCGATTTGAAAAAATGACCGTCAAGGCGCAAGAGGCCGTGCAAGCTGCGCAGGACGTCGCCGCGCGCCACGAAAATCAGCAGATTGAGCCGGTTCATCTGCTGGCCGCACTGGTGGCACAGGCCGATGGCGTGGTGCCGCCGCTTCTCGCGCGTCTGGGAGTCCGCAGCGAAGCCCTATCGCAGGAAATTGAGCGGGAGATCGGCCGGTTGCCGAAGGTGCAAGGATTTGCCCAGCAGCACATGGGTCGGCCGCTGAACAGCGTACTGGAGCGTGCGCTCAAAGAGGCAGACAGCTTCAAAGACGAGTATGTTTCCACGGAGCACCTATTTCTGGCCATCGCCGCGCAGGATCGCGACCCCGCGGGGCAATTGTTAAAACGGCAGGGCGCCTCACACGAAGCGATTCTTCAGGCCTTGACCGGAGTGCGTGGAAGGCAGCGCGTAACTTCGCAGAATCCCGAGGCAACCTACGCATCGCTGGAAAAATATGCGCGCGACCTCACAGAATTGGCGCGGCGACAAAAGCTTGATCCGGTGATCGGGCGCGACGAAGAAATTCGCCGCGTCATGCAGATTCTGGCGCGGCGCACGAAAAACAACCCGGTGCTCATCGGCGAGCCCGGCGTCGGGAAAACCGCCATTGTGGAAGGCTTGGCGCAACGGATCGTTTCCGGCGACGTACCGGACGTGCTGAAGACCAAGCGTATCGTAGCCTTGGACCTGGCGGCGCTGGTGGCGGGAGCAAAATTCCGCGGCGAATTTGAAGACCGTCTGAAAGCCGTCCTAAAAGAGATCACGGAAGCCGAAGGCCAAATCATTCTGTTCATCGACGAGCTGCACACGCTGGTGGGCGCAGGCGCCGCGGAAGGCGCGATGGACGCTTCCAATATGCTCAAGCCGGCGCTGGCGCGTGGCGAGTTGCGCGCGATCGGCGCAACCACGCTCAACGAATACAAGAAACACATCGAGAAGGATCCGGCGCTAGAACGCAGGTTCCAGCCGGTACTGGTCAGCGAACCGACGGTGGAAGACACCATTGCGATTCTGCGCGGACTGAAAGAACGCTATGAAGTGCACCACGGTGTGCGCATCAAGGATGCGGCAATTCTTGCGGCGGCCACGCTTTCCAACCGCTATATCTCGGACCGCTTTCTTCCAGACAAAGCCATCGACCTGATCGATGAAGCGGCGGCGAGCCTGCGGATGCAGATCGATTCCCTGCCGGTGGAGATTGACGAGATCGAGCGGCGCATCATGCAGCTCGAAATTGAGCGCCAGGCGCTGTTGAAAGAAACCGATGCGCATTCGAAGGAGCGGCGCAAGCAGATTGAAAAGGAACTGGCGGTGCTGAAAGAAGATTCCAGCGCACGAAAGACGCGTTGGCAGTCAGAGAAGGAAGCCATTGGAAAAATCCGCAAGTTCAAGGAGCAGATTGAACAGCTCAGAGCGGAAGAACAGACGTACGAACGCGCCGGCGAACTCGCCAAGGTGGCGGAGATTCGCTACGGCAAGATAGCCGCGGCGGAGCGCGACTTGAAGCAAGCGCAGGAGCGATTCTCCGCGGTGCAGAAAGACGCGCCGATGCTGAAGGAAGAAGTCGATGAGGAAGACATCGCGAAACTGGTGAGCAAGTGGACCGGCATTCCGACGGGCAGGTTGCTGGAAGGTGAAGCGCAGAAGCTCGTGCACATGGAGCAGCGGCTGCGGCAGCGGGTTGTCGGCCAGGACGACGCTCTGGGGCGCGTGTCAAATGCCGTGCGGCGCAGCCGTGCAGGCCTCTCCGACACCAAGCGGCCCATCGGTTCCTTCATTTTCCTGGGGCCCACAGGCGTGGGCAAAACGGAACTGGCGCGAGCGCTGGCGGAATTTCTCTTCGACGACGAAAAATTGATGGTCCGTATCGATATGAGCGAGTACATGGAGAAGCATAGCGTGTCACGTCTCATCGGCGCGCCTCCTGGCTACGTTGGATACGAGGAAGGCGGACAGTTGACGGAACAGGTGAGGCGTCATCCGTATTCGGTGGTCTTGTTTGACGAAATTGAGAAGGCGCATCCGGATGTGTTCAACGTGCTCTTGCAGATTCTCGAGGACGGACGCCTCACCGACGGCAAGGGCCGCACTGTGGACTTCCGGAACACCGTGCTTGTAATGACCAGCAACGTTGGGTCGACGGCCATCTTTGAACTGTCGAACAAAGATCCGGAGCGGGCGCGAAAGGAAGCCATGGAAGCGTTGCGGGCTTCATTCCGGCCGGAGTTCCTCAACCGGATTGATGAGATCGTGATTTTCAACCCGCTCGGGAAAGAACATTTGGAGCGCATCGTGGGCTTGCTGCTCAGGAGCGTGGAAAAGCTACTTGCGGAGCGGCAGATTACGTTGGAACTCACGCCGGCGGCACAAGAGCTGTTGCTGCGCGAAGGCTACGATCCGGCGTACGGGGCGCGGCCGCTGCGAAGAACCATTCAGCGGCTCATTCAGGATCCCTTGGCGTTGCAGATCCTGCAAGGCACGGTGTTGCCCGGCGATCACGTGCGCGTAGACCGCGACGGACAGAAAGACGCGATGAAGTTTGTGCGCGCACCGTCGAAACAACCCGCGGCTGCCGCAGGAATCTAACTGGGGGAGAAAAGTCGGACGCTTCAGTTAATGAAAAGTGCAAAACTTTTTTGCACTCCACATACGATAGGATGGGATAGACAGAAATGAGAATCTTTCGCACAACATTCTTGCTGGTCGCTCTCACGCTCTTGCTCATGTTTGTGGGCCAGACTATTGGCGGGCGGAACGGGATGACGCTTGGCTTGGGAATCGCTATCTGCATGAACGCGTTCGCGTATTTCTTCTCAGATAAGATCGCCCTTGCGTCCAGCGGCGCACAGCGAGTTTCGCGTGAGCAGGTACCAAGGCTTTATGAAGTGATGGAACGTCTTGCAGCCAAGGCGCGCCTCCCCATGCCGAAGCTCTACCTGGTTCCGGAGGCCGCTCCGAACGCTTTCGCTACCGGACGCAATCCCCAGCACGCGTCGGTGGCGGTCACTCAGGGTCTGCTTGAATTGATGAACGATGAGGAACTCGAAGGCGTGATTGCTCACGAACTCTCGCACGTTCGCAACTACGACATTCTCATCAGTTCGGTTGCTGCAACCATAGCAGGAGCCATCGTATGGATCCCGAGGTTGGGATATTGGTTTGGTATCGGCGACCGCGACGATGACGGCAATCGCGGCAGCGGCATTCTCGGTCTGCTACTTATGATTTTGGCTCCATTTGGCGCAATGCTCCTACAGCTTGGCCTTTCACGCCAAAGGGAATACTCTGCCGATGAAACTGGCGCGCGGATGGTGGGGCAGCCTTATGGCCTAATCAGCGCGCTGCAAAAGCTTGGAGCGTACAACCAGCGCATTCCTACGACCTCTGTTTCTCCTTCGACCTCCGCGTTGTGTATCGTAAAGCCTTTGTTCGGTAGTGGCACCGTGTCGTCCCTATTCAGCACACATCCCCCGCTTGAGAAGCGTATCCAAGCCCTTCGGGAGATGACGGTAACTCCTCAACGATAACGATCTTTTGACGAGATTCTGCACATTTGGACCACTCCAAGTGTAATCTTTTCAAATGGCGTCCTACGGGCGTCGCCTCGAAATGTTGCAACGCCACCTAAATCTATGACTTATCAGTAGTTAAGATTTGCTGTCAGCGACACCCTGTTTGGCGCGGGAAATGCACGCCTAGTGACGGGCCGTATGGTGGTGTTTGGAACACCTGAGGGATGGGGGATATGAGCTGTAGGGACACTATCCATTTGATTTGTTGGTACTTAGAGGGTCGGCTCTCCTCGTCCGTTGAAGGGGAGATCAAGCGCCATCTGGAAAACTGCTCCGATTGCCACTTGGTTCTGGACGCAGCCGTTAACACGCTAGACAAATATTTCAATTCAGAGCGCGCTTCTGGAGCCGAGGCCAGTTCTCGCGCTGCTTGATTGGTTCTCGCTAACTTATTGTAAGACGGAAGGTTAACGCCTAAGCGTAGAGTCTTCTTTGATTTTCGTGTTAAATTTGTTCTCGTAGACCCCCTAGGTGATGTCTCCTAAGAGTACTGACAGCAAATTATACGATTTTCAAGAGGATCGCGTAATCCTTACTGGTACTGGTACCTATAAGACCAGCCCCCAGCATCCTCTTAATGTACCGTAATCAATTGATTCTAAATAGGTTAATAGGTTATAGGAGTGCTAGAACCATTTGGCGAAGAGGATGCTCCCTTCCATGTCATAGGGTGAAAACCCAAAGGAGAAATGAACATTTATGAGCGAATTTCAGGATTCAGCCATCGCGCACACCACGGGGACACCCCGTTGGGTAGGTTTGGCAGTAGCGATTTTGGGTGGCATTTCGCTGATCAGCCTGGGAATCGGCTGGAGCGCATTGAATCAAGCCAGGAGCGTTGAGCAATCGACGCAAGCCACCGTAAAGCAGGCCAATGAAGCGCTGAGCCAAAGGCTGGCGAAGGCCGACGAGATCAACCAGCAAATGCAGAGCGACGTGAAGGTTGTCACCGACAAGCTCAATCTAACTCAAGGCGAACTCATCACCGCCCGCAAGCAGAATCATAAAGCGACCACTGCGGTCGACCAGAAGGTTACCAACCTGGCGACTTCGGTGAAGGCGGAATTGGCGACCAAGGCGAATGCGGATGATGTCAGCAAGCTGAACGGCGACGTCACTGGCGTGAAGACTGACCTGGACGCCACCAAGAACAGCATTCAGATGGCCCGCAGCGAGATGGGCACGCTCATCGCGCGGAACCACGATGAAATCGATCAGCTTCGCCGCATAGGCACGCGCGATTACTTCGAATTCACCGTGCAGCGCAAGGGCGGTGCGACGAAGGTCGGCAGCATCCAAATCCAGCTGAAGGATACCAACCCTAAGAAGAATCGTTACACCATCAACGTGCTGGCGGATGACAACAGCTTCGAGAAGAAGGACCGCTCGGTGAACGAGCCGATCTTCTTCTACACCGGAGGAACCCGCTCGGCTCTGGAACTGGTGGTCAACAAGGTCACTAAGACGACTGCCACGGGTTACCTGAGTGTGCCGAAGTCCGCGGGGGCGGCCTCGGCTAGTACCGCAACCTCAGGACAGTAACCGAGCTGCGCAGAAGTTGTGTTCAACTCCTTGAGAACACGGCAGGATGGGGAGGATTCCAGAGAATCCTCCCTTTTTTGTTGATGCTTATCCGGGAATAAGTATCCTCCCTACTAGGTCTTAGGAAGAGTCTGGACACTGGACCGCTGCTGTGCCAAGCTAATGGGCGGCCCGGCGTATCAGGAATGGCAATGGATTTCTGGAGGGGGAGATCATGAAAGCACGATTTGCAGTGGCAATGGCAGCAATGTTGTTCGCTGGAGCGCTCGTCATGGCGGCGGATGGCTCTTGGACCGGCTGGATTTCCGACAGCCAGTGTGGAGTCAAGGGCGCAAACGACAAGGCTGGTACGGCTGAGTGCACGACCAAGTGCGTCAAGGAACATGGTGCCAAGTACGTGTTCGTGAACGACGCCGACAAGAAGGTGTACGTTGTCGACGCGCAGGACAAGGTGGCAGCGCATGCCGGCCATCACGTCACAGTGAAGGGCACGGTAGAGGGCGAGACGCTCAAACTGACCAGCATCGACATGGCCGCCGCAACCAAGTAAATCTTTTTCAATCTTTTCACGACGGGCGTCCTGAACGGGGCGCCCGTTTTGTTTTGTGGCGCGAAGTATTTCCGTTACGATGTTGTGCTCCCATGACGACCCTTCTCATTCACGCCGGCCGTGCTTTCACTCCGACAACAGAAATCAACGACGCGGGCATTCTGATTCGCGAAGACACCATCGAGGCCATCGGCCCACGCTCGGGCATGACACTTCCCGCAGGTGCGCAGGAAATCCGCGCAACCGACAAAACCGCCATTCCCGGCTTCGTCGACGTCCACATCCACGGAGCTGGCGGCCACGACGTCATGGAAGGAACTGACGCCGCGTTGCGCTCCATCACGCGCAAGGTCTCGGAATATGGCACCACGTCAATCGTAGCCACCACGGTAACCGCCAGCACGGACCAAACTCTGCGCGCGGCCGAGGGAATCGCCAGGTACATTGCCCAACAACACGAAACGGAAGAAACCCTCGCGGAAGTGCTGGGAATCCATTTTGAGGGGCCCTTCATCAGCAAAGAGCGTCGCGGAGTACATCCCTCGGAATGGATTCAGTTGCCGTCGGCTGAGACGCTCGGTCGCTTCTTCAAGGCCGCTGCAGGAAATGCCCGGATTCTGACAATCGCGCCGGAAGTGTTAGGCGCCGCTCCGTGCATCGATGCTGCGCGAGAAGCCGGTCTGGTCGTTTCGATGGGGCACACTGACGCAACCTACGAGCAGGCCCGTGCTGCCATGGCCCGGGGAGCGCGCAGCGCTACTCACGTCTACAACGCCATGCGCCCGTTTTCGCACCGCGATCCGGGCGTCATCGGCGCCGTGCTCACTTCGCAGGAGGTCAATGCGGAGTTGATCGCCGACGGCGTGCACGTCGATGAAGCTGCCATGAAATTGCTTCTCCTCGCCAAGGGAGCCGCGCACATTACCCTTGTGAGCGACGGTCTCTCCGCGACGGGCATGCCGGACGGAAAGTACACGCTCGGCGGCTTCGAAGTGACGGTCAGCGGCGGTGTTTGCCGGAATGCCGAGGGAACACTGGCGGGCAGCACGCTGACGCTGGACCGCGCGCTGCGAAATATCGTGGCGCTGGGCGTGTCTCTGCCGGACGCCGTGCGAATGCTGACCCTGAATCCCGACTCATTACTCGGGATCGAATTCAAGAAAGGCTCCCTGCGTGTCGGAGCTGATGCGGACATTTTGCTGCTCGACCAAGGCCTGCATCTGGCGGGAGTTTGGGCCCGAGGGATCGCGCTGAATTAGGGATTTAGCGGAATGTTGAGCTCCAGGGCAAGCTGCTCCGCATCAAAGGGACTGCAAGCAAAATAACGGCCTCCGACTTCCAGCGTCGGCACCGTGCGCTTGCCGTTGTTGGCCTTGATGACGATTTCTTCTCCGGATGGATCTTCTTCGATATTCACTTCGCGAAATGCGACGCCGCGCGCCCTCAAGAAGGACTTGGCGCGCCAGCAGTCGGGGCACCAGGCGGTGCTGTATATGGTGATCGATTCCATTATTCTGCCCTATCCCATTGGATGCAAGCGGACACGCAAAGCCGCAGGAAGTGCCCTGTGAGAAGCGAAGTAATAGAGGGCCTCTTCAAGAGCCGGAAACGAGGGCGCTGCGCCGTTTGGTGGCCACCTGGATGCGTATCAGCGCGCGTTGCAGCGCGATGCTGGCGCGGTCCCAATCAATATTTGGATCGTTCGAGGCCAGGCGCTTCTCGGCACGAGCCAGCGCGTCTTTGGCGCGTTGCAGATCGATTTCTTCCGTGCGTTCAGCGGTTTCCGCAAGAACGGTGACACGGTCCGGAAGGACCTCGGCAAATCCACGAACGATCGCAATATGCCTCGGTTCCTTACCACCACCATCGTGATAGCTGAGCTCGCCGATTCCCAGCTCCGTCATCAACGGCGCGTGCCCAGGCAAAATGCCCAGATAGCCGTTCTCGCCGGGCATCTGCACGTCGACGACCTTGTCGCGGAGCAATTGCTTCTCCGGCGTAACGATCACCAGCTGGATGGCCTCGGGCATCATTTTCGTTAAGCGCTCGCCTTCATTTTTTCAGCCTTTTCGAGTGCTTCATCCATCGTGCCGACCATGTAAAACGCCTGTTCCGGAACGTCGTCGTACTTGCCTTCCACGATTTCCTTGAAGCTGCGGACCGTGTCTTCGATCTTCACGTACTTCCCTTCGAGACCGGTAAACTGCGCCGCCACGAACATGGGCTGGGAGAGGAATTTTTCAATCTTGCGGGCGCGCGCCACGGTGCGCTTGTCTTCGTCGGAAAGTTCTTCGATACCGAGAATAGCGATGATGTCCTGTAGGTCTTTGTAGCGTTGCAAAATCGACTTCACGCCGCGCGCGACAGCGTAGTGTTCCGCACCGACGATGCGCGGATCGAGAATACGCGAAGAGCTCGCCAGCGGATCCACGGCCGGATAAATGCCGCGCTCGACGATCTGACGGCTAAGGTTGGTTGTCGCGTCGAGGTGCGCAAACGTTGCGGCTGGAGCGGGGTCCGTGTAGTCGTCGGCGGGAACGTAAATGGCTTGCACCGAAGTAATCGATCCGCTTTTCGTAGACGTGATGCGCTCCTGCAATTCACCGATTTCCGTGTTCAGGTTCGGCTGGTAGCCGACGGCGGAAGGCATGCGGCCAAGAAGCGCGGAAACTTCCGAGCCCGCCTGAACGAATCGGAAAATGTTATCTATGAAAAGGAGTACGTCGAGGTGTTCCTGGTCTCGGAAATATTCGGCAACCGTGAGGCCCGTGAGCCCCACGCGGAGACGCGAGCCAGGCGGTTCCGTCATCTGGCCGTAAATGAGCGCCGCGCGCGATTTTTCTGTATTCCCGGGCACGATAACACCGCCCTCGGACATTTCCAGCCACAGGTCGTTGCCTTCGCGCGTGCGCTCGCCCACGCCCGCGAACACGGAGACGCCGCCGTGCTTCATCGCGACGTTGTGAATGAGCTCCATGATGAGAACGGTCTTGCCGACGCCCGCGCCCCCGAACAGACCAATCTTGCCGCCCTTCAGGTACGGTTCGATCAGATCGACGACCTTGATTCCAGTTTCAAACATTTCAAGCGTGGTGGATTGATCTTCGAGCGACGGTGCCGGGCGATGAATCGGGTAGTGAATATCGCTAACGATGGGGCCGAGCTGATCGACGGGTTTCCCAAGAACATTCATCACGCGGCCCAGGGTTGCCCGGCCCACCGGAACTTCAATCCCTTTTCCTAGATCGTAGGCCTTCATGCCGCGCACCATGCCCTCGACAGGCTCCATCGCGATGGCGCGAACGCGTCCTTCGCCGAGATGCTGCTGCACTTCCGCCGTCACGTCCAGCGGTTCCGGTATCGAGTAGCCTTCGCTGGTGATGTGAATGGCGTTATATATCGCCGGGAGGTGGCCCGCCTCGAACTGAATGTCCATCACAGGTCCGATGACTTGAACAACATGTCCAACGCCCGCGTATTTCTCTGCCATGCTGCTTTCTCCTAAGCGCCGTAAGAGGCGCCGCTGACAATCTCGATAATTTCTTTGGTAATCGCCGCCTGCCGAACTTTGTTCATGTGCAGTGTCAGGGCTTCAATGACATCGCCGGCGTTTTTCGTCGCCGATTCCATCGCGGTCATGCGCGCGGCGTGCTCGGCGGCTGAAGACTCCAGCATCGCGCGGAGAATCTGCGTTTCCACATAGCGCGGCAGCAACTTGCCGAGGAGCTGGTCCGCAGGCTGTTCGTAGATGTAATCCACCTGCGAACCCGCGCTCTCGGCGGCGGATTCTTCGTCCCCTTGAACGGCTTCGAGCGGCAGAAGCTTTGTAACCACCAGATTCGGCGTCATCACTGTCTTGAATTCGCTGAAGACGATGTAGACCGAATCAATCTCTTCCTTCGCATAAAGATCTGTGACCAGCGAGGCAATCTCCCGCGCCGTCCCAAAATCGACCCGAGCAAGAACGTTCACATATTCCGCAATAAGGGTAAACCCCGCCTTCTTCAGTGAATCGCGGCCCTTCTTGCCGACAGGGATCGTCGAGATTTTCTTGCTCTTGTTGGCGCGGAAAAAATCCTGGGCCTTGCGCAGAATATTGGCATTGAAGGCGCCCGCCAGGCCACGCTCTCCCGTCAGTACGAGTGCGAGGATTCGCTCCTCCGACCGCTTTGCCAGCAACGGGTGTTTCGGCTCGGCGATGCGCGACATGACCGACCGGAGCATCCGCGCAAGTTCTTTGGCATACGGGCGTGCCGCGATCGCGGCTTCCTGGGCGCGGCGCAGCCGGGCCGCGGCGACGAATTTCATCGCGCGGGTAATCTGCTGGGTGTTCTTCACCGAGCGGATGCGGCGCCGGAAATCGAGAAGTGTGGCCATCGTCAGCCGCTAAGTGCCAATCTTCAGTTCACAACCGCGGCAACTGC
>WNFC01008231.1_pt1 | contig 11498 bp, 7 predicted proteins | sample 5400541 | NCBI WGS metagenome assembly WNFC01 (sample SAMN13153342, study PRJNA577476) | soil metagenome | isolation source: 120 cm saprolite under Douglas fir tree site 2 hole 2 replicate 1 | place: USA:California | collected 2015-04-18
TGCGGGCATCCTCGCTCGCGGCAATCTGACCATACCTGGCGCGGCCGAGCGCCGAGATGGCATTCAATGCGCAATTCCAAATCAGCTTGGTCCACAGTTCGCCATCGATATTGTCTGAAATGCGGCACGGCACTCCGGCGCGCTCAAAAAGCGCCGCGAGCTTTTCCGCGCGCGCATTGCGTGGACCAACCAGGAGATCGCCGCGGCCTACGTGTTTGACACGCGCCGGTTCCGGCACAGCAGCGGCAACGTAGACGACGGCGCTGAGCGCGTCGATGCCGGCATCGCGAATTTTTTCGGTGTTGTCAACGCCGTTCTGTAAGCTCACGAGCGTCGCTGGCGACGACATCAACGGCGCGAGCGCGCGTGCCGTCGCGGCCGTATCGATGGTCTTTACGCAAAACAGGACCACGTCGGCGCCGCGCACGGCGTCCAGATCGGTGGACGCCTCCACGCGCACGGTTTCCCTGAATTGCAGGGTGTCCAGGAACAGCCCATTTTTCTTCGCGGCTTCCACGAAGGTGGGGCGGCCGATCATTACGACCGGCGCGCCGGCGCGGGCCAGCATGCCGCCGAAGTAACCGCCGACGGCGCCGGCGCCGACTACCGCGACGCGCGGCCATTTTTCGGACGAAGTCATACGGTGATGGTGGCGATCAAGCGATCGATATCCCGCTCGCTATTATAAACGTGCGGTGACACGCGAATATTGCCTTCGCGCAAGCTGGTGATGATTTTTTCTTTTACTAATTTTTGATAGAGCTCCACGGTTCGTTCCGGCGTGCGTGCGGTGAAGCACCCGTAGGGACCCCGGTGCGCCGAGTCTAGCGGGCTGGCGGGGACGCAGCGGTCTTTTGGCAAACGTTCGAATAGGAGATCGATGAGTTTGCGGTTGTGCTCTTGCACTGTTTCGGGTCCTAGTTGCAAAACAAATTGCAGCGAGGCATCCATGGCCGCGAAGTTGAAGTAGTTGGAAGTTTCGGCCATATCCCAACGCCGGGCTCCGCGCACCGCCTGGGGATCTTCGCACGACAGAGAACTAAAATTTTCGGCGCCCTTCGCGGCGGCCCAGTAAAAAGGGCCGGGACGCATTTTGTCGGTGTGCTCGTTTCTGGCCCAGAAAAATCCCGTACCGTAGGGGCTGAGCAGCCATTTGTACCCGGCACAAACCAGGAAATCGGCTCCGAGCGCGTCGACATTCATAGGCACGGCACCGCAGGCCTGGCTGACGTCGAGCAGGAGCAGCGCACCCTGCAAGTGACACGCAGTGGCGATGCGCGCCGCGTCGAGCAACACGCCGTCATCGAAACGCACCAGGCTCACGGAAACCATGCGCGTTCTTGGAGTCATAGCGGCGAGAAAATCATCGGCGGTGAGAAAGCGCTCGCGCGGCGCAACCACTTTCATCACGATGCCTTCACGCGCTTCCATCGGTTTCCATGTGGCGTACTGCATGGGGAATTCGCCCTTGGCGGTCAGAATTTCATCGCCGGGCTTCCAGGAAAGTCCGTAGGCGACCGCGGACATTCCGGTGCTCGCGCCGGTGGTGAGCGCGACTTCTTCGGGTTGGCCGCCGATCAGTTTCGCGATAGAGGCACGAATGCGATTAGGCACCTCGAAGTAGGCGGAATCGAGGATGCGATGCGGGAATTTCTTCCATTCAATAGCCGTTTGAACGGCACGGTGGGCCGCTTTCGGCATGGGACTTTGCGCAGCCAAATTCAGATAGGTGGCGTCTTCGATCTCGAACCATTCCTGGCGCCAATCAGTGTGGAGCGAAGTTGTGGCGGTGGCCATGGAATTCTCCCATCCTTGCAACGACAGGCCATTGTTCAGCAGGCGGGTTCGTGGCACAACATCCAATTTGGACATACCGTCGAGACTTCCTCCGAGAACCCGTTCTCGGAAAGGTTCCGAGCTGCCGACAACATGCCCGCAATTGCGGAGAGGGCCCGGCCCGGTGTCTGGGCAGGGCCGATGTCACGAGGAAGCTTGCGCTGTCCTAGATACGCCGGGAGATTCAGCCAGGTATTTAATAAAGATCACCTCGTTCTGCGCTTCGTTGTAGAGCAGTTCGTCGGCCATGGCGCGAATCATGGCAATGCCAAATCCGCCCGGACGTATGCCGAGTTGATCGCGGACGTTCACATGGGCAATGGGTTCGTCCGCAGGCTGACCAACGGCAGCGTGCCTCAAGCCTTTGAAGCTGAATCCTGGGCCGGGATCCGCCACGCGATAGAGCAGCATACGCGAAGAGCGTACGTGAGCAATCCGTACTTTGCGGTTCGGATCCAGCTTTCCTCCCCATTCGACGGCGTTGAGTAGCAGCTCTTTGAATGCCAGTCCGATGGTGTTGCGCAACTCATCCGGAAGGTCGGCTTCCAGCTTCATTAGGAAGGATTGAATGCGTTCGGCAGCCTCGTGCGTGCAGGGAATAAGCAATTCCACCCAATGGGGCTTGGCGGAAATGACTTCAATCGGCGGAGAAGCGTTTTCTTTGAGTGCTCGCTCGACCACTTCCACAGCCTCTCTCGGTGGAAAAGGTTTACAGAGGTACTCGTAGGCCTGCTCGCGTATCGCGCGCAGCAGCGTCTCCGGCGTGGTGTCCGAGGTCATCATGATGATTTTCGGATGAGATTCGCCTTCGCGCACTCGAGCAAGCACCTCAAGACCACTCAGCTCCGGCATCCAGATATCCAGGAATGCCAGATCAAAATTTTTTTTCCGGATATTGCGCAATGCTTCGGCGCCATCCTTCGCGGCAGTCACTGCATAGCCAGCTTCTTTCAGCATGCTGGAGATGGCAAAGCGCGTCGTGCGGTCGTCATCAGCAACAAGGATTTTCCGTGGTAAGGCCGAAGCGCGGCTCATGGATGCCACCTCATGCAGGCCAAAATTCGAGGGACCCGGCATTTCGTCGCAAGATGCTACTTCCGTCAGGAGCACGGGTCAACCGCCCGCTCGATCGCAGCGAAGCCGCCGAGTTGCTCCGTTTCCGGCTTTGTACCAAAATGAGGCCTCGTCTGGATTTTGTACCTTCCTGATTGGGGGAGCTGTGAGCGCGCCAGTACCTTTTAATCCGCGAACGGAAAGCGACCTGCGCGACTTTATGGACCTCTCTTTAAACCTGCTGTGTATCGCCGGCACGGACGGCTACTTCAAACACGTCAACCCGGCATGGGAAACGACTTTTGGTTTCACCAGAGAAGATCTGCTCTCGCGCCCCTATCTTGAGTTTGTGCACCCCGATGATCGCGAGGCCACGACCGCCGAAGCTGCCAAGGTTGCTTCCGGCTGCAAGACGCTTTCTTTCGAGAATCGCTACCGGTGCAAGGACGGATCCTACCGATGGCTGCTCTGGTCGGCGGTTGTCCGCGCAGAAAGAGGACTAATCTACGCTGTTGCGGCGGATATCACGGAACGAAAATGCGAAGAGGCGCGTTTGGCTGCACAGTACGCCGTCACACGCGTTCTCGCCGAGGCTCCAACCCTGGCTAGTGCCACACCGCGAATCCTTGAAGCTATTTGCGAGAGCCTCAACTGGTCGTTCGGCTCCATCTGGCGAGTCGACCAGAAGGAGAAGGTGCTGCGCTGCGTGGAATCCTGGCACATGCCATCGACAAAGGTTACGGAGTTCGACCAGGCCACGCATTCGCGGACCTTTGCTCCCGGAGTAGGCTTGCCTGGCCGGGTCTGGGCGCAAGCCCAGTCCATCTGGATCGAGGATGTGACTCGCGACGCAAACTTTCCACGCGCTTCGATCGCGGCTGAGGAACGTTTGCACGCAGCATTTGGCTTCCCAATCCTTCTCGGGGCTGAGGTCCTGGGCGTGCTCGAATTCTTCAGCCACCAGATCCAACAGCCCGACCACCGGCTGCTGGAGATGATGAGTGCCGTCGGCAGCCAGGTGGGCCAGTTCATCGAACGGAAGGAGGCGGAAGATGCGCTGAGAGTGTATGCACGCGATCTGGAAACAGCCAGAAAGCGCGCGGAAGAAGCGACCCGTGCTAAGAGCGAGTTTCTGGCTAACATCAGTCACGAAATCCGTACACCAATGAACGCCATGATCGGTATGACCGAGCTGGCCCTGGCGACGCGGATAACGCGCGAACAACGGGAATACCTTGATGCGATTCAAAGCTCAGCCGACGCGTTGCTTTCGCTGGTCAACGATTTGCTCGATTTTTCCAAGATCGAAGCACGCAAATTGCAACTGGACAGCGTCGGATTTAACCTCCGCGATGCGCTCGAAGACACCATGCGCGTACTGGCTCCACGCGCCGACCAGAAAGGCCTGGAGTTGGCGTGCCACATTCATCGTGACGTACCAGACGCGCTGGTTGGAGATCCTCTGCGTCTTCGCCAGGTAGTGATAAATCTTGTGGGCAACGCCATCAAATTCACGGACCACGGGGAAGTCGTGCTGCGCGTGGAGGCGCAGTCGCGCGATGACGGCAGCGCCCTGCTGCGTTTCTCCGTGGCGGATACCGGAATCGGCATTCCTCCGGAGAAACAGGCTGTGATCTTTGAGGCCTTCTCGCAGGCCGACAGCTCCACTACGCGGCGTTACGGCGGAACCGGGCTGGGACTGGCCATCTCGGCGCAACTGGTGGAACTCATGGGTGGCGGGATCTCGGTAGAAAGCCAAGCCGGCCGGGGCAGCACGTTCCATTTCGCCGCGCGGTTTGGACTCCAGCAGCGCGGGATGGAGAAATCGCCAGCACGCTTGCGTACCCTCACCGATCTTCCCATTCTAATTGTGGACGACAATGCAACCAACCGCCGCATCCTCGAAGAGGTGCTTGCCAACTGGCGTATGTGTCCGGTTGCTGTCGAAGGCGGCCCATCTGCCCTTGCCACCTTGGAAAAGTCGCTACACGCGAACCAATCCTTCGCGGTCGTACTACTCGACGCTCACATGCCCGACATGGATGGATTTGCCGTGGCGGAGCGCATCACTCAAGATCGCCGCTATGCCGGCATCAAGCTGGTCATGCTGACCTCGGCCGGTCAGCCAGAAGACATCGTGCATTCCCGGAAGTTGGGTATTTCCGCGTATCTGACCAAGCCGGTCAAGCAATCCGAACTCTTTGACGTGATTATCACCGCCATGGGCCAGCCATCGGGAGAAAGGCCCCGCGCTCCAAGACCGGCCAGGGGGGTTCGGCATCCCCGGCGCAAGCTCCACGTGCTGCTGGCGGAGGATAATCAAGTCAACCAGATGCTAGCCACGCGGATCTTCAAAAAGCTGGGCCACCATGTGACCGTTGTCAGTAATGGCCGCGAGGCGCTTTCTGCTGTCCAGGCCGGCCACTTCGATCTGGTCGCCATGGACGTGCAGATGCCGGAGATGGATGGGCTGGACGCAACCGCTGCCATCCGCGCCTGGGAAAAGACGACCGGCACCCACACCCCCATCATGGCCATGACTGCGCATGCCATGAAGGGAGATCGCGAGCGTTGTCTAGCGGCCGGTATGGATGGCTATACCTCCAAGCCGATTCGCATCGGAGAACTTGAACGCTCCATCACTCAGCTCGTCAGCCCATCGAAATCGGCAGGGCCAACTGTCCCAGTGGGTACTCGAGGGGAGGGCGTCATTGATCGTGCGGCATTGTTGGCAGGCGTCGATGGCAATCGTCGGCTTCTTCGCGATCTCGTCCGCCTTTTTCTCGCCGATAGTCCTCAACGCCTGGCCAAAATAAAGGAGGCGGTCCGCCGCGGCGATGCTGAAGCACTGCGCATAGCGGCGCACACGCTGAAGGGCTCGGTTGGTAACTTCGCGGCGAAGAAGGCGTTCGCAGCTGCCCAGCGGTTGGAGATCATGGGCAGAGACGGAGATTTTGATAAAGCAGGCGAAGCATGTAAGGCGCTCGAATCGGAACTGGCGCGTGTTACCGAGGAGCTGGGACTAATCGCCGCTCCGGGTCGACCACCAGCCAGGCGAGGGCGCCGAGAATAGAGAGCGACGCGGCGACGAGAAACGAGGCGGTCCAGCCGTAGCGCAAGGCGATTGCCGGCGTTAATACCGTGGTGAAGGCGCCGCCGACCTGCGCGCCCATGTTCATGAAGCCGGAGACGGAGCCGGAGAAGGCGCCGCCGATATCCGCGCTTACGGACCAGAAGGAACTTTGCGAGAGGTAGAGCGCGCCGGCACCGCCGGCAAGGATGACACTCGCGAGCCGCGCACTCCCGACGCTGGAGCCGAAGGCCAGGAAAACTCCGGCGAGGGCGATTCCGGCAACGGCGACGCCGCAGCGGCCCCAGCGGCGACCTTTGCGACGCGTGAGCCAATCACTGAGCAGGCCGCCGAGCGGACAGCTCACCGCCATCGCCAGAAACGGCAGCGTGGCATAGAACGCGCTCGATTTCAGATTCAGCCCGCGCACTCGCGCGAGGTAGGTGAAAAACCAGGCGAAGAAAATCCAGGCGACGTAGCCATAGCAAAAGTAGCTGATCGTGAGGAACAGCACAGACCGGTTGATGAGAATCCTGCTCCACGGAACAGCTTCGCGGTTCGCGGCAGGAGCCGCTTGCAGCGTTAAACCGCGGCGGATGATCTCCAGCTCCGACGTCGAAACCAGCGGGTGGCGTTCCGGCGAGTCGCGCGAGGCGAAGAACCAAACCAGTCCGGCGGCGAAACCGATGAAGGCGCAAATCCAAAACGAAGACCGCCAACCGTAGTGAAGGATGACGTAGGTAACGAGCGGGGGCGCGAGCGCAGAGCCGACGCCGACTCCGGCAAAAATCACGCCATTGGCGATGCCGCGCTCCTGCGTGGGAATCCAGCGGGCGATGAATTGATTGGAGGAAGGGTAGACGACCGCTTCGCCGGCCCCCAAAAGGAAGCGCGCGAGGATCAGCAAGAACAACGGATTGCGCGCGGCGGTGGGGACGGATGCGGTGAGCGTGGTGAAGATTCCCCACCAAATCACGCCTCCGGCGAGCACGCGCCGCGGTCCCCATCTGTCCGCTAGCCACCCTGCAGGCGTCTGAAAGAGCGCGTAGCCGAGGAGGAAAAAACTGAAGAGCGCACCGAGCTGCACGTCGGACAAGTGATAATCCGCAGCCAAGTGCGTGGCCGCGACGTTAAGATTGACGCGGTCCAGAAACGCGACGGCGCTGAGGACAAACAGCCAAGCGACCAGCAGCCAGCGAACCCGGCTCGGCCGCCCGCTCATGCCGCATGCGCGCGGAACAATTGCACCAGGCGCTCCGCGATAATTTTGTCCTCGCCGGGCTGCAGCATGAAGGAGTTCATGCCCAAGCCGCCGCCCGCATCGGGTTCAACGACTACGGCGAGGACAACGGAGGGCTTGCCGCTTCGTAGTTGCTTGCCGGCATCCTGCGCAGTCAGGGAGATGTGACGTGGATCCCAGCGGATTTCCATGTGCGGCACGTGGTTGGCAACATCCGGAACAGAAAACGAAGTGCTCACTCCGCGCACCTTGGTGATCTCCGTGGAGATCGAATCGAGCCGGCGCCACCATTCTTTGGTGAGCGCTTCGTGATCTTCTTTCAGGTAGCTTTCGATCGCTTTCACCATGCCCACGATTTCTTCCTTGCCGACTTTTTGGCTCCGCCCCAGCGTGTCTTCATGCGGGCTGTTGTTCAGGAGCGCGTAGGCCACCAGATCTTTGCGGCCAATCAGCAATCCGCCGCACTGCGGGCCGCGGATGGCCTTCCCGCCGCTGAAGGCGACCAGGTCATAACCCATGTGCGCGTAGTCCCAGAGATGCGACACCGGAGGTGTATCCGCGGCGGCATCGTTGAATGCCGGAATTTTGTGTTCCTTCGCGAGCTTGACCCATTCATCGACTTTGATTTGCCCGGCGGCGTTCGCGAAATTGCTGAAGTGCATCATAGCCGTTTTTGGATTGACCGCTCTCCGGAGCTCGTCGCGAGTTTCGATTTCGATCAGCTTCACTCCTGTCGCGCGGAGTTGATGGTCGAAACCATTGCGATGCGATTTCTGGATGATGACTTCGGATTTCATCCCGGTGAGATCGGGAAGCTGCTGGATGAATTGTTCGTTGTCGCCGGTAAGAATGCCCGCGAGACCCGACTGCATCGCTGCCGCAGCGCCGGAAGTGACCAGCGCGGTGTAGCCGTCAGGAAGTTTCAGCATTTCGGCAATGCGTTTTCCGGCGGCGACTTCCAGTTCCGGAATGCTGCAAAAGTGCAGGCTGCCGAGGGCCATTACCGCTTCCACTTCGGGGCGCATCAGCGAGCCGCCGAGCATGGTCATGGTCCCTTGGCCGTTGATGACCGTGGTGACGCCCAGCTCCTCGTAGACGTTTCCGGTTTCGCCGAAGCCGGAAATTTTTCCCTCCGGCGCGCGAGCCGATGCAGAGCGTGCGAAGAGTTTTCCGGGATGGAGCATGGCCCCAGCGAGCACGCCGAGGCTGCTCATGAAATTGCGACGAGTCCACTTCAAATTCAAAGACATATTTCGCTCCGTTTCGTTTACTTGCGTATGACTGCGGCGATGCAATTGATTTCCACCAGCGAGTTGCCCGGCAGGCTGGCGACAGCAACCGTAGTGCGCGCCGGCCCTCCATGCGGGAAGTACGTCTTAAATACTTTGTTCATGCCGTCGTAGTCGTCGATTTTCGCGAGGTACACGGTGAGTTGCAAAATAGAATCCATGCTGCCGCCTCCCGTTTCCACCAGGTGCTTCACGTTCTCCATGACATGCTTGGTGTGATTTTCGATGTCTATGGGAAAGGTTTCGCCGGTGTCGTGCGAATGCGCGCCTTGGCCGGCGATGTAAATCACGTCATTGTGGGTGATCAGCGCGGTAATGAAGGAGTTGGGATCGGCAGGTTTGCCCTCCCAATTGAGTTTTTTGACTTCACCTTTTTCCTCCTTGGATTTTGCGGCGGCGGAAGCAGGCTGAGCCGCCGCCAGGCCCAAGCCGGGAAACAGGGTCGCGAGGCGGCTGGCAAAGTCTCTGCGGGTGAAAAGATTCGAAAGCATTTGTGTCGTCTCCTCTCCGTGAGGTTTCCGGAATCCGTTTTCAGCGTCAGTTCTGAAATCCGTTTACCCTATCACGGCAGCGCGAACGTAAAAATATCGTTACCTGATGCGATAGCGATATATTGCTTGCCTAAGACTTCGTAGCTCATCGGCGACGCGTGAAATTTCTGGCCAGTGGTGAAATGCCACAGCGGCTTGCCGGACCTCGAGTCCACCGCCTCGAACGATTCGGAATCATCGCCGAAGAAAACCAGTCCGCTTGCCGTGGTCATGACACCGCCGGAAGAGTCGCCCTCACCCGCCTGAGGATAGCGCCATTCGAACCCGCCGGTATCGAGATTGTAGGCCATCAGCAACTTCTCGCGTTTTGTGCCACGCGCGCGGCGCACTCCGGTGGCGTAATAAGGACGGCCTTCGGCAAAGGTCTCTGGCTTCAAGAAAAACGTTCCGCAATCTTCGAGAGCGAGAAAGTAGAAAAGATGGGTGTCCGGATTGTAGGCCGGCGAATACCAATTCGTGGCGCCGGAGAAACCTGGGCAGATCAGCGAGCCTTCGGCCGATGGTTTGACTCCGGTCAGGATCGGACGGCCCTGCGCATCGATGGCTTTGGCCCAATTCAGTTGCTGCACGAACGGGACAGCCGAGAGAAATCTTCCGTCGGTGCGATCCAGAACGTAGACAAAGCCGTTGCGGTTGGCCTGCAACAAAAGTCTTCGCGGTTGGCCCTGGTAAGCGGCATCGACGATAACCGCTGTTTCGTTGGCGTCATAGTCGAAAAGATCGTGCGGCGTAAACTGAAAATACCATTTGAGCTTGCCGGTGTCGGCGTCGAGCGCTAGGACACAGTCCGTGTACAGATCGTCGCCCGGTCTCGGCGCGCCATCAAAGTCGGGTGCGGGATTGCTCGTGCCCCAGTACAGTGTGTCGAGCTCGGCATCATAAGTCCCGGGCATCCACGTGGTACCGCCGCCGCGAAGGTACATCTGGCCGGGCCAGCTGGCCGAACCGGGCTCACCGGGACCGGGAATCGTCCAGAAACGCCATGCAAGTTTTCCGGTTTCGGCGTCGTAGGCGGCTACGAAACCGCGCACGCCATCGTCGCCGCCGGAAGTGCCGACGATCACTTTGTCTTTGACCACCAGCGGTGCGCTCGTAGCTCCGTAGTTTTTGTTTCCTTCGGCGTAAGGAACATCCCACAGCAGATGACCCGAGCGCGCGTCAAGACACAGCAGGTGCGCATTGTCCGTTTCCAGATAGACGCGCGAATGCCAGAGTCCCACGCCGCGGCTGTGGTGCTGCGCGGCATCGTCGATCAGGCCTTCGCTGACCGGCCGCGAGTAATGCCAAACGGAGCGGCCGGTGCGCGCGTCCAGGGCGTAAGCATCATTTCCAGAACTGACGAACATGATGCCGTCGATCACCAGAGGCGTAACCTCCAAGCCGGTTGACTCCCTCACGTGGAACACCCATTGCGCTCGCAACTGGTCGACGTTCTCCACAGTGATCTGCCTCAGAGCACTGTAGCGACGCCCGGAATAGTCGCCGTTGTAAGACGTCCAGTTCGCCCCCACTGGTTGAGCGAGCAGATCCGCTGGGCGCACGTTGATCGACACGGAGATCGTCATCGAGATTTTTTCCTGCGCCGCCGCGAAGGCCAAGAAACTGCCACAAACGGCGGCCAGAAACAGAATGCGGCGTTCACGCAGGACGCGCTTCACGGTCAGTTCACAGCCGGCCGAACTTTTTTACGGCTTCCTCGATGGATTTCAGCTTCTCGATGTACGCGTACATGGAATGCTCCTTGAAATCCAGCTCCTGAGCGACTTTCAGCGTCTGCGCAGCAGAGGCCCGCGGAACGATCACCACGCCATCGGCGTCGACAACGACAATGTCGGCGGCATTCACCGCAACTCCATCGCAGACGACGGGAATGTTTGCGCCCGCGAACCGGTAATGGCTGATCGAAGTGGAGGGCACGATACCCAGCGCATACACCGGAAAACCAATTTTCTGCAGGTACGCAACGTCGCGCACGCCGCCATCGATCACCGCTCCGGAAAAATCCCGCGACAACATGGCCGTGCCCATCAAGCCGCCCATACCCGCGATGTCCGCGCCGTCTTCCACAACCATCACGTAAACGGAATTGGGGCCGCCGTGATCGATGGCTGCCAGCATTCCGGTCAGCGCGTCCGGATCGTGATTGCTTTCTTTTTTGAGCAGCACGGTGACCGCGAATCCGGCAAATTTAGTGGGGAAAATGGGGCGCATGCGGTGCGACATGTACATTTTCCGGCCGCTCATCTGCTCCAGCGCGTCGGAAACGGAAGCCACCTCCACGTGGCGAAAGCCTTCCAGCAGCGCAGCATCGTCCGCGGGTGCTGCAACCTGCGGTGTGCGCGCCGCGGAAGGCCACACCAGCGCTGCGATGCCGCTTATCAAGATGCCTGACAGGAGAATGCATTGACGCAAGAAATGCGAACGAGGACGGGTTGCCGCGGCGCTCATCGTTTTCTCTC
>WNFC01008232.1_pt1 | contig 11497 bp, 12 predicted proteins | sample 5400541 | NCBI WGS metagenome assembly WNFC01 (sample SAMN13153342, study PRJNA577476) | soil metagenome | isolation source: 120 cm saprolite under Douglas fir tree site 2 hole 2 replicate 1 | place: USA:California | collected 2015-04-18
GTGGGCGGAGCCGAAGGACAAGGACTGGTTCGCGTACAAGTTCAGCGACCCGAGCGCGATCAAGGTCGCGGTCGAGTCGCTGCGCGAGCGGGTCGGCATCGACTTCGACACGAAGGACGTCTCGATGACGACGGGCGCGTTCGGCGCGCTGGCCTCGACGCTGCGCGCGGTGCTCGATCCCGGCGACGAGGTCATCTACCTCTCGCCGCCATGGTTTTTCTACGTCCCCATGATCCTGTCGTGCGGCGCGCAGCCTGTGCGCGTCGATTTCACGCCGCCGCAGTTCGAGCTCCCTGTCGACGCGATCGAGTGGCACATCACGCCACAGACGCGCGTCATCATCGTCAACTCGCCGCACAACCCGAGCGGCCGCGTCTTCACGCCGGACGAGCTCGAGCGCCTGACCCACGTGCTCGAAGCCGCCCACCGCACGATCTATCTCATCTCCGACGAGTCGTACAGCCGGATCCTCTACGACGGTCGCGAGTTCCACTCGCCGCTCGAGCACTACGACCGCTCGTTTCTCATCTACACGTACGGCAAGACGCTCGTCGCGCCGGGCCAGCGCATCGGTTACATCGCGATGCATCCTTCGATGCCGGACCGCGAGGAATTGCGCGAGGCGTTGTTCGTGGCGCAGCTCGCGGTCGGCTACGCATTCCCCAACGCGCTCATGCAGTACGCGATGGGAGACCTCGAGCAGGCGAGCGTCGACGTCGCCGCGCTGCAGGCGCGACGTGATCGCATGGTTGGCGCTGTGACCGACATGGGCTACGAAGCAGTGATGCCCGAGGCAACCTTCTACGTGATGGTGCGGTCTCCGATCGCCGACGACCTCGTCTTCACGCACCGATTGGCCGATGAAGACGTGTTCGTTCTGCCGGGCCGCATGTTTGAAATGCCCGGATGGTTTCGCCTCTCGCTCACCGCAAGTGACGCGATGGTCGAGCGCTCGCTCGCGGGATTCCAACGTGCGATCGAGTCCGTGCGAGTAGGCAAGGCATAGTTGCCTGGCGATATCTATACATTCCTGTCCTCGAAAGGCAGCCGTTGTCGGCTAACCTTTAGCGCCTGAATTCCAAGTCGGGGGTGACGCATGGACGTCCAGGATGCGGTGGCGGAAGGCACGGCTTCTGCTGAGAACGGTGAGATCAAGCGCGACGGGAAAAAGCAGTTTCAGATGGGTCCGGGAGACATCCTGGAAGGCAAGCTCATCTACGACGGCTCGGTGCACGCGGACGGCCGCGTCGAGGGCGAGCTGCGCGTGACGGGCAACATCGACGTCGCGAACGGCGCCAACGTGAAGGCGCTGCTCGAAGCTTCGAACGTGTCGCTGAAGGGCAATGTCGAGGGCCAGGTTTCGGCGCGTGACAAGCTGACCCTGGGCAGGAACGCGCGGCTCAGCGGCGACGTCCAGGTCCGCAGGCTGCAGATCGACGACGGCGCGACGTTGAACGGCCATGTTCGGATGGGCGACTTTGAGCACCAGGCGTCCGGCCAGTAAGCTTCCGACCCCGGTCCCCGAGGACCACGTCTCGAACGGTCAGCGCAACTCGGTAGTCCTCGGTCCGAAAGATCGCCTCGTCGGCCAGCTGTTCATCGAGGGCGACCTGCGCGTGGCCGGGACGGTCGAGGGCGCGCTCGAGGCGACGGGTGACATCGAGATCGCCGGGGGCGGCAAGGTCAATGGCCAGGTGACGGCGTACAACCGGCTCGTGGTCGGGAGCGACGCTTCGCTCATCGCGAGCGAGGTGCGCGCGGCGCGGCTCACGGTCCAGGATGGCGCGAGGTTCAGCGGTCGCGTGTCGATGGGTCCGGGAGCGGTCGAACCGTTGCCCGCGGCGCCGACGCCGGAACCCGTGCCGGAGCCTCAGCCAGTGGTCGAAGCGCCGCCGCCAATCGTGGCCTCGACGCCGGCGCGGGTCAAAACGGTCCAGCAGAAGGGAAAGAGAAGGTAGCTGTCCCCCCACTTGTAAGGTAACTGTCCTCCCCATTTATGGGGAGGTGGCGCCGAAGGCGCCGGAGGGGCTGGTAGCTACTTCTTTGGTGTTTTCGCCGGCATCTTGCGCGTCTCTTCGAGGGCGCGCTTGAGCAGCGCGGTCGGCGGCTTTGCGCGCCAGTCCCCCGGCACGACGACATAGCCGCCCATCTTGTGCCCGGCCATCGGCTCGAAGTCTCGGCCGCCCTCCTTCTTGACCTTCGCGATCTCCTCCTCGGGCAGGCGCACCATCAGCTCCTCGCCGAAGATCCCGCAGAACATGTTCCCGTTGACGAACGCGGACAACTGGCCGAACATCGGCTTGAGCGTGATGCCCGGCCCGTCGGGCACGACTCTGGCGAACGCGGCCTTCGCCGCGTCGCTCGGCTTCGGCATCTTCATCGGTCCGCGCGGGGCCGGGCTCACGCCAGGATCGTAGTACGCTCTCCGCGCTCCCGGAAGCACTTGAGGAGGGCGTGTCCATGAGCTGGACGGTTGAGGGAACCTACTTCGAGAACTGCAACTGCGACTTTGCCTGCCCCTGCAGCGTGACGAGCTTTGGGTCGCCGGCGACTCAGGACCGCTGCCAGGTGATCCTCAATTTTCACGTCGCCAAGGGCGAGGTCGATGGGGTGGACGTCAGCGGGCACAGCGTCTCGGTGGTGGCTGACGCGCCCGCGAAGATGCTGGACGGCAACTGGCGGGTCGGCCTGATCATCGACGACAAGGCTTCGAAGGAGCAGGCGGACAAGCTGGCGGGCGTTTTCTCCGGCGCCACAGGAGGCCCGATGGCGAGCCTCGCGCCGCTGATCGGTCAGGTGCTCGGCATCGAGCAGCATCCCATCGAGTACGGCGACAGCGGGCACAAGCACCACGTGAAGATCGGCCACGACATCAGCGTCGAGGTCGAGGACTACACGCCCCAGGGGCTTGACCAGCCAACCCAGCTCGTGAACGTCTTCCATCCGTCGAACACGACACTGACGATCGCGCGACCGACCGAGTCGCGCATCAAGGCGTTTGGCATGGAGTTCCACAACAGCGGCAAGAGCGCGTTCTCGGCGCCCTTCCGCTGGTCTGCCTGACGGCCCGCATGCAGCAGGTCGCGCCGCTGCCCCGGCCGCTCGCCGCGGCGATCGTCGCCGCGCTGCTCGCGTGCGCGGCGGTGGCGTGGGTGTTCACCATCGGGCAGGCGAATTCGATGGCGGTGGGCGGCCTGGCCATGATGGGCGCCGGGCTGTTCCTCATCACGTGGCTCGTGATGATGGTCGCGATGATGTTTCCTTCGGTCGCGCCGATGACGCTCGCCTTCGCGTCGGTCACGCGCGCGCGCGGCGAAGGCGCCCTGCCGACGGCCGCGTTCGTCACGGGCTACCTGATGGTGTGGACGGCCACGGGCCTCGTCCCGCTCGGCGTGCTGCAGGCGCTGAACCAGCTCTTCATGACCGCGCCATCGTGGCTGCCGCGCCTGGGCGGAGCCGTGATCATCGTGGCGGGGATCTACCAGTTCACGCCGCTGAAGGACGCGTGCCTTCGCGCATGCCGCTCACCGCTTGGTTTCGTCATGACCCACAACTTCGGCGGCGGGCTGCCGGCGGCCGTCAGGGCAGGCGCGTCGCATGGCCTGTACTGCCTCGGCTGCTGCTGGGCGGTGATGGCGGTCCTTGCGGTCCTTGGCCTGATGAATATCGCGTGGATGGCCGTGATCGCCGCGGTCTTCTTCATCGAGAAGAACGTCCGCCGCGGCGAGCTGCTGCCGAGGATCGTCGGCGTCGCGTGCATCGCGGGCGGCCTGGCCGTCGCGGTGTGGCCCTCGTTCCTGTCCAGCCCCCAACCGATGTGACCTGGCGGGGCGTGTGCTGACCGCGATCTTGTAGGCCTCGTTCAGCAGCGGTTTGACAGTCTCGTCCGTCTGGGATCCTCCTCCAGGATGAGACCAAAAATCGGCCGTCGGGCCGAAGACAAGGAATCGTGACAATCCTAAGTTGGGCGGCATGAGAAAGCTCCCCTACGCAGGCATCGTCGGTCCGCTGCTCTTCATCGTCGTGTTCCTTCTGGAAGGCTTCACGCAACCCGGCTACAGCCAGTGGCGGAACTTTGTCAGCCAGCTGGCCACGGGCGACGGCGGCTGGGTGCAGGTCCTCAACTTCCTGGTCTGCGGCACCCTCGTGATCGCCTTCGCGATCGGGCTGCGCTATGCCATCCGCGGCAGGCGCGGCTCGATCGGCGGGCCGGTGCTGGTCGGGCTGTTCGGCGCATCGCTTCTCGTGGCGGGGACCTTCGTCACCGACCCCGCGCTCGGCTACCCGGTCGGCGCGGCGCAGGTGCACACGGCGCACGGGCTGATCCACGGCCTGGCGGGCCTGGCCGCCTTCACGCTCCTCCCCGCCGCTGCCTTCGTCATGGCGTGGCATTTCGCAGCAGAGCCGGGCGCCAGGCGCTGGACTCTTTACTCGGTGGGCGTCGGCCTGCTGATCCTCGCCTGCTTCATCGCGGGCAACGTCTTCTCAACCGCAGACGCGTCCGGTTCCATGCCCAACGCGCCGACCGGCTTCGTGCAGCGCGTCGCCATCATCGCCGGCTGGACGTGGCTGGCGATGGTGGCGTGGCGTCAGCTGCGAACCTCAGGGGCGCAGGATGCAGCCCTGCGGAGCGGTCCCCATGTCCTGGAATCGGTTGTCACTCGAGTTGATCGATGACTGGGGGCTGGAGATGTCGCCAAGAATCGACACGTTCCCGGTCGCGCCGGCCGGATTTGTCGCGGCCGTGGACAGGAGGACCTGGTGGAACCCGCCGCAATCGGAGATTGCCGTGTTCTGGATGGAGGCAAGTGGTCCGGACGCGGTCCACGTCAGATTCGCGGTGAAGGGGACGAATGGGGAGTTGGGGAAATCCGTGCAGGCGGGCGTGTTCTGGTCGATCGAGGCGTTGACGAACGCGCTCGAAAGGCCGCTGCCAAACGAGAACGTGTTGGGCGATTGAAGGACGTAGCAGTATTCGAAGAACGGAAAGCCGAAGGACACGACGGTCAGCTCCGTGTCTTTGAACGTGGTTGGTGGAATTCCGGTGGGCCTGGTGACCCTGCTCACCGTGGCCAGGCTTACGAAGCCGAAGGGGATGTTGGCGCCCGCATTTTGAATGGCCAGCTCGAACCCGCCGTTGCCTGTTGGCCCCGGGCCCGCGCCCTTTCCGCCCCCGCCCAGCCCTTCCGGCGAGCACGCATCCTGGGCGACTCCCTGGGCCTCCCACCGCTGGTCGTTGCTGCCCAGTCCGCCGCTCTCGCCTGGGATTGGGTCGGTGCCGAACAGCGACATGGTGGCGGTGTCGGTCGCGGGGTCGTTGCTGTTCAGGGTCTCCACCTGCGCGTTGTAGCCGGCGCACGAGTAGAGGCTCGTCTTCCGGGTAGTCCCCACCGGGCTCATCCCGGTCCAGGCGACGCTGAGGCTGAAGGCGGGCAATGAGACGGGGAAGTTCTGGCATGGCAGACTCGTCGCCGGGTCGAAGGAGGTCTTGAGCACCGCCGACGACAAGCCCGTGATCGTGAAGTCCGAGGCGCCACCGGCGATGAAACACCCTCCGCCGAAGAACGGGTTCGGGCCAGCCGATGCCTGGAGGAACACGTCCGTTTCATGCGTCGTCGTCGCCGGGCCTATAAGGGGATTCGCCACGGTGGTCGTATCGGTGACGCTCACGCTGAGGAAGGGGTGGGCCTGGTCCTGGCCACAGCAAACGAAGTAGTCGGCGGACAGCGTCGTGATGTGGTAGTTGCCCGCGGGAAGCAGGCTCTGGCCCGGCAGAAAAGCGACCGCGCTCATGGCGAAGACGAGTTGGGCGATGAGCACGATTGGGAGCGCCAGTCGGAGTTGCTTGAGCAGCTGCATCTTCCCTCCCCTCGGGTGTGCGGCGAACGGCGCGCCGTGACCTGGTAATTCAGCGCTTCTTAACGGTAAACAGGCGTGTGTTTTTAGCGGCCGTTCACTGATTGGTGGAAGTCAGCATCACGCGAGCAAGGAGCCCGACGACCCATATCCCGATACCCGCCGCATTGAGAACCATCCCGATCGTGGCCTGGGTTCGCTTCCACGGCAGCTCCTTGTAGGCGCGATAGCCCGCGAACAGGCCGAACAGAAACATCGGCCCGCACAGCAGGCCAAGCACCGCGCTGGCGATCGACTGGTTGGCGTAGTCGCCGAGAAACATCTTCCGAACGGGCGCCCAGGCCGCGCCCGTCCACCTGTAGCCCCCGTCAGGCGACAGGGTCGCAAACCACTGACGGCCGTCCCACCACCAGTTGCCGTCTCGGGAGAACTGAGGTCGGGTGCCGGACGGGCCTGGTTGCTGCATCGGTCTCGATCGAAATTAAAGCGCATGAAGGATCAAGCGAGCCGGGCCGGCCTCCACGGCCCCTGACGGCCCCTTCAAACCCGCATTTGCCCGCGCTCGGGGCCTCCGGTCATTTGGGACGAGGCCACGACGCCATCGTCATCGCGCGCCGCACCCGCTCGACTCGCTTTTCTGGGTGACGCACGTCCTCACGCGCCTGGAGCAGGGCAAAGAGGGATTGGGGAAGGAAGCGCGAGGCCAGCGTCGCCACGCTTATGGCCTGCAGCAACGGGTTGCCCATAACCGCGCCAAGAGCCGCCAGAGGCGTCGCCAGAGTTAGAACAAACAGGAGACGGCCAACCCACACGTGGACGACGAATTCGTGCGCGAATGCGTAGGCCCAGATCGCCGCCCCGCCGGCGCCGACGGCTGTCCCAGCGATCATCGCCGCCACCACCAGACCGGAGACATCCGTGCGAATCAGGTGAGCCGCGAACAGGACTGAGATCAAGCCGATTGAGGCGAAGAAGAGGCTGCCCACCAACCCGGACAGGACCGGGTGACGCTGGTCGAATCGCTGCGCGACACGAGTTGCCGCCAGGTCAAGGTCTTGCATGCGCGAAGCGTAGGTCGACGCCGCCCGACTACGTCCTCCTTACGGACGATAGAAAAGATCGCTCTTGGGGCTGACGACGCGGCGGTCCCGGAAACCTACCGTGATCGGCATGGAAAACACCACGATCGTCGGGTGGTGTGCAACTGTCCTACAAGCGAGTTGCGGGAGCGGGAGCTCGTCACGTGGGAAGCGAATCTAGGTCTTAAAACGCTGGACGTCAGTTGGGTCCAGAGGTCCGACCGGCGTTGCTTCCACGAGCTTGTCCATAGTGCATATTTGGACACGCCCACCTGTGTACATCGGGCCGTAGCCGAAGATCTCGGCCCGCAGTTTGGCCGAGCGCTCTCCTGGGCGGAGCAGTATTCTGCGGTGATGAAACTAACCGTGTTAATCGAAATGACTTAGCGCGTATGATCCTGGCGTTACCCTAAAACGCCCGGCCTCGTTAAGTGAGTAGGTTGCGGCGTCCTACTGCAGTTCTGTTGGTCACTTTTTTCGTCGCAAGTGGCTGCGGCGCAGTCCGATCCCGCCAGGGCCCAGACACGGCGTCATCGGCAGCCGTCACCTCGCCCAGCCAGTCTCCAAGTTGCAGCACCGCCGGTTATCCAGCCGCACGAAAGAGCTCGGCGTTCGCCTATATGGCAAATCGCCAAGAGGCGGTGTTATTTGGTGGATCGTCTGCGTCGGGACAATCTTTAGGTGACACTTGGACGTGGAACGCGGGCTGCTGGACTCAGCGGTCGCCCGCCCTGTCGCCCGCACCACGTGACGGCGCAACGGCAGCTTATGACCCGCTCGGCGGGGTCGTGTTGTTATACGGGGGTCGCGGTGGTGGACAGTTCCTTTCAGACACGTGGACATGGGATGGCTTCACTTGGAAGCAACTGGTATCCGTTGGCCCTCCGATCATGTTCGGCGGTCCGGCCGCGATATTTGACCCGGTCAGTCAACGTCCTCTGCTGTTTGGAATGGTCAGCGGAGGGATCGCTCAAACGTGGACTTGGGACGGGAGTAAGTGGCGGCAGCTCAACCCAAGTCATTCGCCCGACGGTAGACAGTCGCCTAGCCTCGCACTAGACCCTTCACGAAATCGATTGATTTTGTTTGGCGGTCTCAGCTTAAGTCACGCTCTCGTCGACGACACCTGGACGTGGAATGGAACGGACTGGACGCGGCTTTCGCCAGCCGCAAGCCCATCGCCACGTTTCAGGGCGGCGATGGCGTCTTGGGCCTCGAAGCAGACAGTCATTTTGTGGGGCGGCGTTGGAACGGTGGGCGGGTTGAACGATGCCTGGATGTGGGACGGTACAAATTGGAGGCAGATCTCATCGCCGGGCATGAGGTCCGACGAAGCGGCAGTTGACGCTGGGTCGGAAACGCTATTTTTTGGCGGTGATGGGCCGGGCGGTTATTACAACGATTTGCAGACATTCGATGGGACTAATTGGGCCAGTGCTGCATGAATCGATGCGCCGGCCTGATCCTCCTCACGTTAGTCGTGACGTCTTTCGTTTCGCTCGGCCGCCCAGCGCTCGCTGACACACACGGCAACACCGACTCCTACGAGGGGACGCTCGACCCTAACCCATCGACATCTCCCAAGCAAGTCTCCTCATCGTGGTGGTCGGGTTCAACAGTCGCAGCTACGCAGCGGTACGGCTGCACGCTCGAAACAGTAGAGCTAGACGCTGCTCCCTCGTTTTGTCCGTATCCGTACAACGCTGGGTGGCATCAAGGCATCGACATAGGCCTCGGATCAGGCACGACCCTGTATTCGAGAGTAACCGGGACGGTCGCGGCCGCCGTGACATCATGCTTGCTCTCGGGCTGTGCACTGGGTTACCTCGCCATCAAAACGTCCGGCGACGGCCGCATCGTCTATCTATTGCACGGATCACCGAACGCAAACTTCACGCAAGTAGGAGCCCCAGTCAATGTGGGTGATCCGGTGTACACGACCGGAAGTAACGGCCTCTCATTCGGTGCGCATCTCCACTTCGAGGTGCACAACTCAGTTGTCGGCGAGCTCTCGGTTGGCGTTGGCCCCGGGGATGACATCAATCCGGAGCTTTGGTTGAGCGGGTGGGGGGGCACGTCAATGGAAGCGATGGCCGCGATGGATTCTTCAGGCAACCAGGCGTTCTATGCGTTCGTCCCCAGGCCAGTCGACGGCCACTTGAAATTGAACTTTTACAGCGTCAGCACAGGTTGGACGTGGTTCGACGAGAGTTCGCCTGCAGTGAGCGCGAATCCTCCGTCGGTTGCCCTGGGCGGCCGGGTCGCGCAAATCAGCTTCATCGACGGTGGAGGCGTGCTAAGGCAGTACGCCTTTGTTAGTGGGTCGAACGACCACCTCTACGCTGATTTTTATTCGAATACTGGTTGGAGGTGGACTGACCAGAGCTTGTTGACCGGCGCACCGGCCTTCGTCCGGGAAGTTGTGGGAGCGGGGACATTCATCGACAATCAAGGTGCCCACGACTTATACGTATTCGTTATCGACACCTTGGGTGCACTCTGGTTGAACTTCGGAAATGCAAGCACTGGAGCGCCACAGAACTGGCAGAACCTTTCGACACTGGCGACGCCGTATCCGGCTGGGTCACCGCCCCCTCCGTCCCTTTCAGCCGGTGTCGGCGCTGTGGCAGGTGTTACGACGACTGGCCGCGCGCTCTACGCTTTCGCACAGGGCAGCAACGGTCACCCCTACCTGTTCTTCTGGGGTGATCAAACGCATTGGTCAGTTGTTGACGAACACATTGAGACACCGTTTCCTGGCGTAACCGTTACCGGCAGAGTCGGTGTTGACTCATTTGTCGACGACTCTTCAATCTCGCGGGTGTATGCGTTCGTTATCGGAAATCTCGGAAGGGTCTACGTCAACTATTACGATGGGACTGGTGCGACGGGGTGGCACTGGGGTGACCTGGGGCTGCTTAATGCACAAGGCACCACGGCGTCGGTGTAACCCATTTCAGGAAGTCAGACCGAAGCCTCAACGTCTTTGCTGCCGCTATCGGCGCCGACAATTCCGTATACGTCGTCTACGGAGGTCTCTACCCAAGTGCGTGGTACGCAACTCCAGCCTATCCTGGCTTGACTCCGTTCACCGACGCAGGTACGACTGCTTACGTATCGCCGGCGAATGGGTCTCAAGGTCTCTACCTGATGACGACTGCTACGGTGGCTTGGTCGAACGTCGAGCGCGATCTGCAGCTTGATCTCTGGAGTTCGGCTAATCCAAACCAATGGCAAGCGCTGGACCAAGGCAGTCTCTGAACGACCTGGCGTTGATCGCTTATTTGCGAGTTGTTCTGGGTCTGAACTGCGTATCGGTCTCGCGAAGATAATTCATGTTTCACGCCACCACAGGATGCATGCCTCTGACGCGGCGAGAGCATGCGTCGAACCTCCTGTCCAGCCAACGTGATGGGCAAGCTCCACGCTCCGCCTCACGCCGCAGGTCAGATTCCTGGGGTCTGATACCGAGGCGGTCGTCATGTTCGTGCTTACTGGTGCGGCAGTGGAGCACCGCACGGGTCATCCTTGAGGATGACCCCAAAGATCGATCTCCCGGCTGACGACGCCGCGCCTCGCCAAACCTACCGTGATCGGCATGGAAAACACCACGATCGTCCGCTGGTGTGCAACTGTCCTACAAGGTGTGGTCGACGTGGGCCTGGAGGGCGGAAGTCAGGTCCGGCTGGGGTCGGGTGACGTGGCGGTCAACGAGGGTTTCGTGCCTACCCCATACATCCAGGTCTTGTCGGGTTTCTCGACAATCTGCACATCTGAATACCCGGCTCTCGCGAAAAGCTCCCGGTACTCATCGAGAGTCAGGAACGGTATGTTCATGGTCTCTGACAGCTTTTCTAACGCCTTCTCGTTTTTCATGCCCCTGTAACTTTCACAGATGATCATCAGCTTTCCGCCTGGTTTCAGCGCGCGTAGGACCTCCCCCATGTCAGCGACAAGATCAGGCCAGAAGAAGTGTGTCTCCACGGCGGTGACGAGATCAAACGTGTTGTCATGGAACGGCAATGCAGCGACGGAGCTATTGCGAATTTCGACACGTCCCGCCTGAACCAACCGCTCGTTCGTCCTACGGGATGCGGCAACGCTCTCCTCAGAGTAATCGATCCCGTAGACCCTGCCCTCAGTAGCGATTCCGGCCAGCTTGTGAACGGTCCTCCCTCCACCGCATCCCACATCGAGAATCGTGGCGTCCTTCGCGATCGAGACGTTCTGCAATCCCCAGTCAGTCCCTTTGGAATGGTGGATGTTCATCGTCCAGATGATGAATGTGCCGAGCGGGCCCGTCGGCTTCCGGCATTGGCCCAACAGCTTGCTGAAGGCGCCCATCTTCCGACTCGATATTGAGCGTCCACGGTCAGATCCGCAAGGGCCTCGAGTCGTCCTTGAGGATGACCGGAAAAATCGATCTTGCGGCTGACGACGGGGCGCTAGATAAGACCTAGCTTGATGGGCATGGAAAACACCGCGATCGTCGAGACCCACGGTCTCACCAAGAGATATGGAAGCGGAGTCCTCGCCGTCGACTCCGTCGACATGAGCGTGCG
>WNFC01008233.1_pt1 | contig 11497 bp, 15 predicted proteins | sample 5400541 | NCBI WGS metagenome assembly WNFC01 (sample SAMN13153342, study PRJNA577476) | soil metagenome | isolation source: 120 cm saprolite under Douglas fir tree site 2 hole 2 replicate 1 | place: USA:California | collected 2015-04-18
TTGATCCATCGGCCCATGACGCCTCTGGGCGCCCACGTCTGGATCTCGTACTCACCCGATTTGCGTCATTGGGGAAGCCACAAGCTCATGCTGGAAGCCCGCCGCGGCGCCTGGTGGGATGCAAACAAGATTGGCATGTCGCCGCCGCCGATTGAAACTTCGAGAGGCTGGCTGATGATCTATCACGGCGTGCGACGGACGCCCTCGAGTTCCATCTATCGGCTGGGCCTCGCTCTTTTCGATCTTGATCAGCCGGACAAATGTCTGATCCGTGGGGATTCCTGGATGTTCGCGCCGGAGGCGGAGTACGAGCGTCATGGAGATGTCCAAGATGTCGTATTTCCTTGCGGCTACACCGTGGCTGCGGACGGAGACGCTATCAATCTCTATTATGGCGCCGCGGATTCAAGTATTGCTCTGGCGCGCGGCAGCATTCGCTCTCTTCTGAGTTGGTTGGACGCCAACGGCCATTCGGAACACGCTGGCGACCGGCGTCACAAGTGATCCTTGGTGGCACTGCCACGCAATCCTCGTCGCGCGCACTCATAATTAGCTTTCACTCCAGGCGAACGGCCGGCGCCCGAGGACCGAAAGGCAAAGGCCAAACTGTAAAGGTCATCGACGTTTGCAGTTTGGCCCCGTCTTCCTGAAGATTGGCAGCTTGCCGAGATGAGAAGAATCTCGGCGAGCTGGTAACCAACTATCGAGAAGCGCGCTCGGATTCGTTGTGCGGCGCGCTCTTTTGCAACGTGTTGACCAGATGACGGCCTGTTTCGGGCACGCCCATCGTTTCACTTCTCACGATTTCCTTTGCCTTGATGGCATGACCATAGACCTGTTCGCTGGCCTCGTCATCGGGGCCAAGCGTGGAGCCCTCGAGGGAGATGCCGGCAAACACACCGCGGGAACGCGAGTAGCTGAGAATCTCGGCGCGCATCCAAGCGTCGGTATCTGCGGAAGCATCACGTCCTTTGGGCCCTCCGGCAATGGAAGCATCCGCTCCCAATTTAACTTTGCTGCTGAGAATGGATTCCATGCCTCTGTCATTCATGACTAGCAGGATTAAGTCCGTAGCTTCTCCGCCGATTTGAAAGCCGACACTGCCGCCTTCTAGCGCGTACATCGCGGGAGCTCCCCAAGAGCCATTAAATTTCTCGCCCCTGCGGCAAACCATCGCGCCGCGCCCGTAGCTAGCGCCTACGCCAAATGCAAGCTTGCGCACGGACGGAATCACGATGACGCACTCGGCCTTTTCCAAAAGCTCCTTGGGAATACTTTCGGGGATGTTGAGCACTTCTTGCATGACAACACCGCAGTTTTCCAGGCGCTTCTGTTCGTTATTCAATTTCCTGGCAACCACCGCACCTGCTACGAGGGTAAGACAAACTGCGCCTACTAAATATCGCTTCATTGAGACCTCCATGGTCAAACCTTCTTTGCTGACGTTTACTCCCGACAATTGCTGGCTGAAGGACCTTCAACGCGGTTCCAGTTCAGAGAGGGCTATGCGTTACCCGACTCTCAGGCGGGGCACTTTCGAAGCTTGGAGCTAAGAATTCTTTTTCGCGCCCACGACGAGCAAGACGATTCCTCCCACCAACGCGAGCCCGCCGAATACTGGTGGAATTGAAACTCGGTCGTGTTCTTCCGCGGTGGCGTAGATGGGCCCGATATCAAGAATTTTTTCTTGATGAGTGTAATTAAATCCTTGATAGGCGAGGACCAGCCCGCCTAGAACAACTAAGAGAATGCCAACCCACATGATCGGTTTCATATTCATATCTCAATTCCCAAACCACTCATGCTAGAAGATCTGAAACTGTATGTCTGTTCACTTGAGCACACTCTTGCGTTTAATTTCGCCAAGCTCCCAGCAGGCCTTCACTCCTCCGCAAGCTGCTTGCTCGACGTGCCGTCAACCTCATGGGCACGCACTACGAAACGCTTCGGCGCCGGGCCCACGAAATGAAACGGGAAGCAGGTGACGAATGTCAGCTCCTGGCCGGTCGATGGCTCCAATACCTGAATATCATTGGGTGCCACGACCTCGATCGACTCCACGAGGTACTCAAAGCTGCGCGCTGGAGTTGTGAATTTGATTTCGTCGCCCAATCGAATATCGTGGAGCGGGCGAAAAAAAGTGTCCCGGTGACCGGCCAAAACGACATTTCCGTGTTCTCCAGGCAAAGCCGATGTTGAAATGTGACCTACAGCTCTCCGCAAGTTAGCGGGGGAGTCGCCCTGGACAACGATCGCGTTGAGCTCCAAACGGGATACTTGAATTTCGCCAATCACATCGCCTTCCGCCAAGATGTGCGGCTCCGAAAGCAGGCCCGCCTGCTTGAATTTCTTCATCTCAAGGGCCTGATACACATGCGAGTCAGCAAAGACGAAGCCGGCGTAGCTCACGGCGAGTACGCCGAGCGCCAGGAAAAAGTAGCAGGCGCCACCGAGGATGTGCGTTCGGGTTGGCGAGATTTCTCGCGCTTGGTAAGACAGGGGATTCATTTCGTACCCAATCGCGACTGCACCGTGGGCTGTTTGTCTGCTTTAGGGGAATAGCCCGGCCGGGTTCGCACGGGGTTACGACCCGGTTCTTACTCTCAATCACGGCAGAGTTGCAGGGCTGGCGGCGAGAATCGGCGCTGGAGTAACCAATTTCAATTGATCCAGGGCAGTCAATACGCTTTGCCAGTGACCAGAATCCTTCTTGGTTTCCAGAGGAAGAGAGAGGTCCGCATAGAAATTCAGGATGTTTTCGCGCAGCTCAGGTGAAGTCAGGTCGAACTTGCGCTCCGCTAATTGACCCAACAATTTTGCATAGGTGTCGTCTGTCAGCGAGTACTCGGCTGCCTTGGTCTCTTTGCCGCTGTCAAAATCAACGTTGGCAAGTTCCAGTGAATCGGTGCGAATTTGTTCGAGAAAAATGCGGTATCGGTCGACGGTAGTATTGATGCTCTTGAAATACATGTCTTCCGTCTGCGCCGTAGGGTTGTTGAACGCCAGCGCCTTGAAGGGCCCGATTTTCGGCATATATCGCAAGAGTATTGCAAACAGGCGAGTCTTGAACCCGTCTTTCTTGTAGTCCTTGCCCCACTCCTTTTCATAATCCGAGCGCGAAAGGCGATAGAGGAACTTGCGTTTTGCGAAGTCGGGGGTCTCGCTCATCAAATCCTTTTTGTGCGTGCGCAGCGCGATTTTCGTCATCTCCGGAATCATCCGGCTGACCGCGAAGCGGTAGGATCCGACCGCGAGATCCTCGTGCGTCAGCACGTCTTTCAACGGAACTCCGTAAACCATAGGGAACGTCCGCTCCAGGAGAGGCTTGGACACTTGGAATCCGATGAAATCGTGATACTGCCGCGACGCATAACGATTCTTCGCCACTTGCACCATGTCGAATCCGAACTCCGTTTTCAGATGCGCCGTATGATCCTGCGCATACCTGACGGAATTACCGTATTTGGCGCGCAGCTTTGGATACTGCATGGAAACAGCCTGGTTGACGGCCGGATGGCCCGCGATATCCGAGGCATAGTGCGCGAGCGCGCCCAGCGCAAAGGCGTACTCATTGGCATCCTGGCTCTGCAGCAGCAGCTCTCGAACGAAGTCACCGCTGCGTACGTAGTGCACCAAATTGCTGAATTCCACGCTGCCAAACGGATAGTAGCCCAGGTCCTGGATGACGGCGCCGCCATAGGCATAGCCGTGCGCCTCCTTGAGCTGTTCTTCCGTGAGCGCTGGAAATCGCTTGAGGAGAAGTGGGCTGAGCTCGTCGGTCCACAGCAGGTCTACGATTTCCTCGTGGGTGAGAACGGAATAAGCCAACGAGCCGCTGCTGCCCATCAGCACGAGCACAAGGAGCGCCACGGTGCGTGCGCCCCATAAGCGCCAGCCACCGGAAGTAGCGCCTTGCGGAACTAGCGTCCTAATTTGGTTTTCTGAGTTCATATACAAGTCTCTTCGCTTCCTTCACCCGCTCTTTGTAAAACGACGGGCTAATAAGAACTTTTTTCTCTCCCACGCGCACGTGTTCCTTGATGCCCTTCTTGGACAAGAATAGAGATAAGGCCGTGTACGTCTTGATTTCTTTCTCGAGAAACTTGACTACACGTTGTGTGGACTCATCCATTGCTGAACCTCCGCGCAAACCCTAGATGCGCCCAAGAAGCAAGAGAATGACAACAATGAGCAGCGCGAGACCCACGCCTCCCGTCGGCTTATAGCCCCAGTCGCGGCTGTGCGACCACCGCGGCAAAGCGCCCAAGAGTGCCAGGATCAAAAAGACCACTAGGATAGTTCCGAGCATTGTTCGCTCCTTCCGAATTGAATTCAACCAAAGCTGTTATTTTAAGGATTCGCGTTGGCTCAAGCCCACGCTCCAGACCCTAAGCCGGAGATCTTGCGGGCTCCCTTATTTTCCATCTACTTCCTAGCGCTCCGGTGCGAGAGTAACATCTCGGTCCAGATTGAATTTCAGGACCGTTTCCGCGGGAATGATCACCTGCTTGCCCTTGGTGAGCACCTCGGCTCCTGCACCACCGGCAGCGCCAACGGCAGCTCCAATGGCTGCGCCCTTTCCGTGTCCAACGATCGCTCCAATGATTGTGCCGATTACGGCTCCGCCGCCAACCATCTCAGCCGTGCGCGTGTTCGCGCCAAGTCCACTCCTGCCATGTTGCTTGAGGTCCGCCGTGGTGACGTTATAGCGCCGCCCGTTGACGGTGATCGACTGAATGTCCAGTGTGATCTCGGAGCTGCCCGTAACACCACCTGAAGACACGGTTCGAATGATGAGTTGAGCCGGTGAGCCCCTGGGGACGATCAGTTCATTAGAATTATCTATGACGTCCTGGTCCACTTGTCCGGAAAAGAGTTGATTTGATGACGCTGTCTTCGAATCGATTGCTTCATTCGTGAGGATCGCAAGCTGGGTTCCGGCGGGAAGTAATTCCGGCTGGTGATCGTTGTTCGCAGCGCCATAGTTTCTCGGAGTGTTAGCGGTGGTCTGGAACCTTGATTTGAGTTCGACGTTCTGCACGTCCGAAGCGTTGTAGCGATGCACCACACCGCGTGAGTTCTTGAAAGTGATCGTGCTGGACGTCCTCCTGACCAAAACACCGGAAATGCGGGTTCCGTTTTGCAGAACCAATGTGTCGCTCACTACGGTGCTCGGCAGCATCAACAGAATTAGGATAAACGCACTCAACATAAAGAATCTTTTCACGGTCAATCTCCTTTTCATTTTCGTTCTAATCCTAGGGACCGAATTCTTCTCTTTCCGGCATGGTGCTTGATCCGTTCCGAACGCAGCATTCTGTTGCAAGGTTGCTCTCGCAACTCTGCAAATCAGCACCTAGTTCAGGTAAAAGCTGATGGCAATGCGATCGCCGGGATATCTGCGGTCGTATAGATAATATCCGTCGCCGTAGTAGTCCACGTACACGTCATCGCTGTCGTACCAATCGCTTGACCAGTATTCCGGCCACGGATCAACCAGGCCGAACCAATATCCGCCGTACTGGAAGCGGCGATGTCCGCCAACATACACCACGGCGAGACTGTAGATGCGGAACTCGTGTGACTCGCCATAGTATCCGCGGAACCGGTCATCTGGAACGCGGTAGCCGTTGTAGCCGCCGCGTTGCTGCCAGTTGCGGTGCTCAGACTGCCAGCTATGGGCACGATCACCCTGCCAAGCGACTTGTTGTTGATGTACCTGAGCTGGACTCCATTGCTGTGCCGACCTATTGTCCTGCTGCTGGCGTTGCTGATCCTGCTGCCCTCTGGCTTGCTGTCGCTGGTTCGCGGAGTTGTCCTGCTGCTGCCGCTGCTGTTGCTGATCGTGTTGTCGCGTAGCTTGCTGCTGATTTTGTCTCGCGGAGTTGTCTTGGTGCTGACGCTGCTGCTGCTGATCGTGTTGCCGCGTGGCTTGCTGCTGATTTTGTTTTGCGGAGTTGTCCTGTTGTTGCCGCTGTTGACGTTGTTGATCCTGTTGCCCACTGGCTTGCTGCTGGTGCTTCGCTGAGTTGTCCTGCTGCTGATGCTGTTGTTGTCCCTGAGCTTGTTGCTGCTGGCGTTCCTGCTTTTGCTGTTGTGGAGCTTGAGTTTGTTGCTGTTGCTGACGCTGTTGCTGTCCCTGGGCTTGCTGTTGCTCATGTTGCTGCTGCCGTTGCGGAGCCTGGGATTGCTGCTGTCTCTCCGGCTTAGCCTGTTGCTCGTGCTGCGCGGGCTTAGCCTTTTCTTCTTGTTTGTCTTGCCGTGCCTCGGCCGGAACAGTCCATCCGAGGAGCAAAAGCACAGCGGATGTAACAATGACTCCAAATGATTTCAACATTTTTTCTCCATTACTCTTGAGCTCGTAGAACCCGTCTTTATTTCGCGTGTGCTGGTCCGATCCTTGATTCTGGTACACGCCTGCAGCACTCCTTCTGCGTTCGTCCAGCCGCGTTTGCTATCCGACGCGGATTCGCGAGAGGGAGTGGAACAATCCAAATACGTTGAGAAGCCACAGCACCACGCCAATGACCACGACTGCGTTCAAGATGGACTTGATGCTGCCCGCCATGGGGATGAAACGATTCACCAGCCACAGCAGGACCCCCACGACGATCAGGGTTAGTAGAATCTGAAGGAGAGGCATGCTTTTTACCTTTCTGTCTTTTGCTGCGAGACACTTCTGCTCTGGCCCAGGAATTTCCATGCAATCTCTTGGCGGAAAACGCGATGCACTGCTGCGTCAACGAAGACCATGGCCTGGGATGGATATGGCGGATTAGCCGTGTTAGCTTGCGTAGTGAATCCTAGCCGTTGTGAAGACCCGTGTCTGTTCCGTTGTATACAGTTTCGCGGTTATTTTTTTGTGCGCATGGAAAGCGAGAATCCGGCCTCGCGCTGCGTGAATCGCTGCGGCATATTGTTCCTTAGCGGAATCTTTGGCCCGAACGAGTATGCGCTAATGGCTCCGGAAGCAATCTCCATACCGCACACTTATATTGGCTATTTCGATTTATTCCTGGCTCGGTTATCCCCTCGCGGATGATTCGAAACTGCGTCATCATCCTGATCCCCTTTGCCCTTCGAGAATACCGGGCTGTCGATCGTTCCGCCGACCCGAAAGGGAAACTGCAACTTACCGTCCTTTAATGTGGCGCCGGACATCCGGGCGATGGTGTTGGTGAAAAAGCTTTCCTTGGTTGTAATCTCCGCCAACCCGCGATAGTTCAGCTCGTCAGAGCCTGACACGCTGACGCTGCCGGAGCCGTCCACATCCACTCCGTAGCCGTCAACGTCTATCACCCTGCTCGAAATCCGCTGATTGGCCAGCTCCAGATCGGTGGTTATCACGTTAAACGAGGAAGGATCATTTTTCGCCGGGCCGAGATCGTTGAAGTGCGCCAGCTGCATCAAATTCGCGTTGAGCTTTAGACTTGGCACCTGCCCGTTGCGCACCGTGATGTGTCCAGCTCCATGGATTCCCGCCAGCGGTCGGGAAGAGTGCTCGATCTCGCCCGCTAACTTTACGTTTCCCTCCATCTTTCCGGTCATCCTTCCTCCGCCGCTTGGAAAGGCCGCCAAAAGCTGGGCCACATTAATTCCCTTGAATCGCGCCTCGGTCTTAAAGCTTGTATTCTTCGCCGCCAGGTAAAAGGAGAGCTCGCCTGTGGCATTCCCGCTATAGATTTCTGCTTTGACATCCATAAAGGAAACGTGTCTCGACTCCAACCGCAATTGGGACTCCAGGTTTCTTGCCTCGACAGTGCCGAAGCGCAGAAGCCCGGCCTTCACGCTGCCCTGGCCATCCATCGAGGAAGACGAAGGATCGATTATTCCCATCAGGTTCACTTGTTCCAGGTCACAGGAGACTTCGTGGGCTTCGAAAAAGATGGGCCCCGCTGCGTCGGATGGCAAAAGATTCGACGCTATCACTTGACCTCGCTTAATTTGCACCCTCGAAATCACTCCAAGAGGAAAGGTTTCGTCCGAGGCCTTGGATTGAGGATTCTCAAAGTTCCAAGGCCCGTCGGGATCCGAAGTCATATTCAGGACAAGGTCGTCAAGTACGAGTGATTTGACCACCACCTGCCGGTGCAGGAGCGCTCTGACGCTAAGTTCGGCATCGGTCCGCGCCACTTGCACGATGTAGCCGGCCGGAAATATCGGAGGGTTTTTCACGCCAAAATGATCAATGTGAATCGCTACGGGAAAAAATGTGAGTGCCAGCCGTCCGATTTCGACCTGCTTTCCCGTTTTCTGTTGAAGATAAGAGATCACCCGGGGCCGATAGCGATCCACGTTTACGAGCGCAGGCAGAACAAAAATCAGTGCGAGCAGAAGTATCGCGGTGATTCCAACCACGATCAGACTCGTTTTAGGACGCATAACCATGGCGAGCCTCCAGAACACGTTGTCTTGTCGCGACGCGAAGTCGATACAGGAAGTGACTAGCATCCTCTTTCGGCGCCACCTGGTCTGTCCTCTTCAGCTCACTGCAATCTCCACGCAGAGAACCCGCTGGGGAGCCTTCGGCACCGGGGTGTCCACAATGGGACAGACGCCTGCGTTTTGCCCGCAATAGGATGTGTTTGGCTCGGTGTTTGACGGCTGCTGCGCAGATGCGCCTCGACCCTGGATACGCGTAGGAAAGTAGCTGAGCTAGCGGCTGTTTTTCCGCTTTTCAAAAATTGAACTTGGAGGTACAAGGATGAAAGTAAAGACGGCCATCGCATTTCTTGCGTTATTCCTGTTTGCCGGCACTGCCGGACGGGCAACCGCGCAGGGCACAAAAACCACTCATAAGAAAGTAAGGACGCTCACCGGCTGCCTTCAAAAGGGCGATAGCGCCAATGAGTACAAGCTCACCACGGCGAAGGGTGCCACTTGGGAGATCAAGAGCGACAGCCTCAACCTCGGCGAGCATGCCGGTCATAAAGTCACGATTACCGGCGTTCTCCCCAATGCCGCAATGCACGGGATGAAGGAGGACGCTAAAGCCGAGGCAAGAGAGCACGGCATGGATAAGAATTCCACCGAGCATGGTCACATGACCGTAACGAATTTGAAAATGGTTAGCGAAACTTGCCGAGAGTGAGACGCGTTCTGGACAACAATCCTGTCGGTGGGACTTAGCAACCAATCAGGCCGCAGCGGAACGATAGTCGCAGCCTTCCACGCCGCAACACCAGTTAAAGCCCGGTCCGGGCTCGACATTCTTTCGGCGATACAACCAGCGGCCATGTCTTGGACACTGCGCAACGTTTACGCCCGGCTCATCGACCGGGTTCGCATGCTTCGGCATTCCAATCAGCATGTAATATCCGTCGGTTGCGTCGTATCGAACGCTGCAGCCTTCGAAGCCACAGTGGTATGACGCTTGGTTCCCGGTGTTTGACCGGGAGCCGCCGGCCTCGTACTTCATTCCGTGGTTGTCGCGTGAGCAGAGCGGCTTCAGATTGCTGTTTAGAACGTTTCTTGAAGAGATCTTCATACCAATTTCTCCCAAACAAGGCGGCGGTTATTTACTCACCGAGTATGGCCCGTCGGCCGCCAGCCGATAGTCCGAGTAAGTGAGGATTCTCTCGATGTCCAGACTCTTTAGGAAGAGGATCCGGGCCGTTGCCCGAATTTCAAGCCGTTTCGGCACCCAAACTGCGTCACCAACACACGCCTGTTCCAAGATGATGTGCGAGCCGCGTTCTACGCGGGCCACGAATAGGCCCATCGAGAACGACTGCGTCACCTCGCCATCCACTTTGATCCACCCGAAGTCCTGCTTGTCGACCCACAGCTTGCCCTCCACTCTAGAGAGCATCTTGGCGTACTTGCCGTGCGCGTGATAGCCCGGGTGCGGCGTGGCCTGCAGCACATAAGCTGGCCTGCCGTCGACCATCTCTTCATCGATGAGACGGAAGTCAAACGCCTCAACCACGTCCCGAAGAAAAGCCCTATTATCCTGGTTCTTGCGCAGCCGCGCGGTCTGCTCGTCCGCGGTTTCGTGCTTCAGCTTGTCCAGGTCGTCGTCACTTTTCTTTTGCTCCTTGGCTGATGGAAGCTGCCCGTTGCGTTCTATAAGCTGTTCGAAGCGCGCTCCGTTGACTACAATCATTCTGGATACGTCGACATTCTCCGATTTCATCTGTCCCTGCGAGTTCAAGCGCCGATCCTCATCGCGCTCCATATATGTGTAATGGTCGCGCGCCTGCCAACTGCGCTCGGTGGCCACCACCGAAGGACTCACGATCTGCCGGGCGTCCGCGACGCTGGCATACTCCTGAGGCTTGGCAAAGAGCGCCGTTGAAGCCGCAGCCATGACTAAGAGCATTTGTATGCAGGATTTAGTCAGGATTTCCATTTTGGACTCGAGGGAAGATGAAGACCGGGAAATCACAATCCTTGAATAGACTAACGCATCGAGGAGTTAAGCGTCTGTCGCGAAAGGAACACATTTAATGCCCGCCCGGGAACAAGCCGGTGCTTCCTCTGAGCGCACTTATTTACAGCTACGAGATGTAACTCGTTCCCTTGGTTCTGCCTGCGGAAATCCGAAAGCTTGGAGAAAACGAGACTCGGTGTACAATGCCGACCTGTTGGGACCTCCAATTCGTGCAAAGGGGTCTGCTTGGGCATCCCAGCATGTGCGAGAACGGGCAAGGCATCCTCACGTTCGCCGGCTGGCAGAAAGGCTCCATGTTCGAAGAGGTTTATTTCATCCCAGGCAAAGAAGCGGCCGCCGAATAGCGCGGCTCACACCTGCGTCGGTTTCTTGTAAGGCCGGTGTACAATCCGGCCCGGCCAGAATCCGAATCAGAATCAGGTTTGGTTCTTCGTATCGGAGGGAGCTCCATGATTGTTGGTGTGCCCCGCGAAACTTTTCCGGGGGAGCGGCGCGTGGCGATTGTGCCCGCGGTGCTGCCCACGCTGGCGAAGGCGGGCCTGGAAGTGGTCGTTGAGGCTGGGGCAGGTGTCGAAGCCGGATATCCCGATGCGGATTACGTTGCCAAGGGTGCGAAAGTCCTGGCGGATCGCGCGGAAGTTTTTCGCACCGCCGATATCCTCACGCAGGTTCTTTGCTATGGCTCAAACGACCGCACCGGCAAGGCCGATCTTCCGCTCTTTCATCGCGACCAGGTGCTCGTCGGTTTTCTTCGCCCGCTCGGCTCGGTGGAGACCATCACCGAAATTGCCGGCAAAGGTGTCACCTCCTTCTCGGTCGAGCTGATGCCGCGCACCACGCGCGCGCAAAGCATGGATGCGCTATCCTCCATGGCCACCATCTCCGGATACAAAGCGGTGCTCATCGCCGCGGACACGCTGCCGAAAATCTTTCCCATGCTCACCACCGCGGCCGGAACGATTACGCCCGCGCGCGTGCTGATCATCGGCTGCGGCGTCGCGGGACTGCAGGCCATCGCTACCGCGCGCCGCTTGGGCGCGGTGGTTTCCGCCTACGATTTGCGTCCGGCGGTAAAGGAACAAGTGCAGAGCCTCGGCGGCCGCT
>WNFC01008815.1_pt1 | contig 11497 bp, 8 predicted proteins | sample 5400541 | NCBI WGS metagenome assembly WNFC01 (sample SAMN13153342, study PRJNA577476) | soil metagenome | isolation source: 120 cm saprolite under Douglas fir tree site 2 hole 2 replicate 1 | place: USA:California | collected 2015-04-18
GGGAGTGGAGACACGGCGCACGTCGAAGAGACCGCAACTTCTTACGTAATCAGCTATGCAGCGGCGACAAGCAACGCTCCAGGAATAGTACGCGCCACGCTCGCGCTGAGCCGCGCCGATCTGCACGCCACTGAGCTGACGCTGTTGGTGCTTGGCGAAGAGCCCATCCGGCGGTCGACAATCGGCGGCCCGCACTTCCATGAATTTCACTTTACGGAGATCAGCTTTGAGCGAAGACCGGCGAGCGCCGTTGCGCCGGCGGTGTTTGAGCCCGAGCCGGAATTGCTAAAAAGCGACGGGGTGAAGGGGCGACGGGGCGAAACGGAGATCATGCCCCCGTCTCCCGCCGCATCCGCCGCCCTCGAAGTCGAGGTCTTGCGCTTGCTCAGCCAGATTGCCGCTGACCTCGGTCAGGAAGTTACGGTCAAGCGTGAGCTGGCAGGCGCGCTTCACATCGAAGCCATTGTAGAAAGCCAAAAGCGGAAGACCGAGATCTTGTCTGCCCTGACGACCGTCGCAAACAAACCGGCGGTCAAAATACAAATTGAGACGGCTGAAGAGGCACGCAAACGAATTCTCGCGTTTCGAAAGGGAAGAGAGACTCCGACCACGAATGAAATCTCCAACGCCCCTGCCGTCGCCAACACGATCCCAGCGCGCGAGGATGTGCGCCGCTATTTGCTGAGTCGAGGCTCTTCGCCGGAGCGAATCGAAGAGGACATTCAACGGTTCTCTGGTGGCGTGCTCAACCGGTCAAACCGCGCGTTGCTGCACGCCTGGGCGCTCAAGAGTCTTGTCAACCGGTTCTCCGCAGAAGAGCTTCGTACGCTTGATCCGAAAGCGCGCGCAGATTGGCTCTCGATGATCCGCGCTCATGCCTTGGCCTGCCAGCGCGAGTTGGCAATCCTAAGTCAGGAAATAGCTCCCGTTTTTAGCACGCTATCCGGCGTAGAGCAGGACGAGATCGAGATCACTGACGATGCGTCACTGACCCGGGCAATCACACGACTGGTCGAAGTGGTCCAGGCCAATGATGCTGCGGTGCAATCGTCTTTCACGATCTCTGTTGAGGCAATGAGTTCACCGCCGGTTAAGTCATCACAGTTTTGGCGCTCACTCAAAAGCGCGGAGCGATTGGCGGCGGAAATCAGTAGGCAGTAGGCAGCGAGCAGCAGGCAGCAGGCGAGTGTCAGTATCGTCCGCGGAAGGGGTGGGCGCATCGAGCACGGGGCAGTAGCCCGACCGTGATGGAGCGCTTTGTCAGAACTCCTGCGGTAGCTGGCTGCTAAACACAACTTACACCGGAGGAAGAATCCATGATTCACCAACGCTCCTTGTCATTACGCAACCGCAGCTTGCTGCCTACGGACCACTGCCAGCTAAGCCGCTCGCTACTGCTCGCGGTTCTGATTCTGCTTACTGCGTTCTACCTACTGCCTTCTGCTTTTGGCCAGAGCGCCACTGCCACACTCAGCGGAACGGTGGTCGACGCAAACGGCGCGGTCGTCCCTGGAGCGGAAGTGAAGATCATGAACCCAAGTACCGGATTGCAGCGCCAGACAACCACAAACGACCAAGGGTTCTACACCTTTCCGCCTCTCATGCCTGGTAGCTATACCGTGACCGCGCAACGCGAGGGATTCTCGGTCACTCGCATACCGACCGTGATCCTGAACGTCGGCGATCTGAAGGCGCTGCAGATTCAGTTGAAGGCGGGGGATATTAATGCGACTGTGCAGGTGATCAACGAGGCGGAGCTCATTAGTGAATCGCCGGCAGTGGGCACGGTTGTGGACCGGCAGTTTGCTGATAACCTGCCGATGAATGGCAGGAGCTTTCAGACACTCATCAATCTAACGCCGGGGGTCGTTCTCACTGTTGCCAACGGTCCCGATAGCGGGCAATTCAGTGTTAACGGACAGCGCGCGGATGCAAACTACTGGACGGTGGACGGCGTGGGTGCAAATATTGGAGTAAACGGGACAACCGCTCAAAGCAATGGATTCGCTGGCGCTCTTGGGTCTTTTAGTGCGTTGGGAGGGACAAACAGCCTAGTCTCGGTGGATGCGCTTCAAGAGTTTCGCATTCAGACTTCAACGTATGCTCCGGAATTCGGGCGTACGCCGGGCGGACAAATCTCCATCGTCACACGCTCTGGAGGCAATAAGTTTCACGGCGCAGCGTTCGACTATTTGCGGAACGACGTCTTCGACGCAAACGATTGGTTCGCTAACTCCGTGAAGCAGCCTAAGCCAAAAGAAAGGCAGAACGATTTCGGCGGGACGTTCAGTGGTCCAATTCTGTTACCGCGTTTTGGCGAAGGTGGCCGTCAGCCTGGATACAATGGCCGAAACCGAACATTCTTCTTCTTTTCTTATGAGGGACTGCGGTTGCGGCTGCCGCAGACGGCGCTTACACTCGTTCCAGATACGAATCCAGTGGACCCATTTTCGCGGCAATTTGCGACAGCTGCCATGCAGCCTTTCTTGAACGCGTTTCCGCTGCCGAATGGTCCGGAGCTTCTAACCGGCACTGGGGCGCACCAAGGTATCGCTCAGTTCAATTCCAGCTTTTCAAATCCTGCTACGCTCAACGCGTATAGCTTTCGGATCGATCACAAGCTCCGCGACAGACTGAATCTATTTGGGCGTTACAATTATTCACCCTCGGAGCTTGGCCAACGGGGAAACTTCGCTTCATTGAGTACCGTCGTTCGGACAAGGATTACCACTCAGACTTCAACGGTGGGTCTGACTTGGAATATGTCTCCGGCGATAGTGAACGACCTAAAATTTAACTACAGCACTACCGATGCTTCCACTTCCGATTTTACAGATAACTTTGGAGGCGCTGTCCCGCTGACAACTGTGCCATTACCAACTCCTTTTACGATACAAAATACTTTTTTCCAATTTAATGTTTCATCTCTTGGAAGTTTTAACTCCATATTCCTAGGTAGCAATGCGCGGGCTAGACAAAAGCAAATTAACATCGTGGACAGCATATTCGTGCAAAAAGGTCCACATGGTATGAAGTTTGGCGTTGATTTTCGACGACTTGCACCTGAATTCGTCCCCAGGTCGTACAGCCAGGCACTTGGCTTTTCAACTGTATCCAGGGCAGGCACAGGAAACCTATCTTTTGCCCTCCTGGCGCAAAGCCTTGGTGTTACCTTCCGGTTCCGTAATCTGGGCCTCTTTGCGCAGGATACTTGGCGGGCAAATCCTCGATTGACGCTCACTTACGGATTGCGCTGGGACATTGATTTTGTGCCTTCGACAATCAGCGGTCCGAGTTTGAACGCGGTGACTGGCTTCAACCTGAGTGATCTGTCGAACCTGGCATTGGCGCCGGCGGGCACACCACCGTACAAGACACCTTACGGTAACTTTGCGCCGCGAATTGGTTTGGCATACCAGCTTTCGCAGAGCCAGAATAGGCAGACCGTCGTCCGCGGAGGATTTGGAGTGTTTTATGATCTTGCCACATCGGAAGTTGGCAACGTCGTGGATGCGAGCAATTATCCCTTCGCAGTATTTCGTTTTGTTTTCGGCGGTACGTATCCTCCTGTAAACCCGAATCAGTTTGCCCCGCCGGCAATCACGCCGCCTACTGCAAGTAGTGGGACCCTGAGGGGAATTGACCCGAACCTTCAGTTACCTTATACGCTGGAGTGGAATGCCGCTGTGGAGCAAGAGTTAGGGAGGCAGCAAAGCATAACTGCTTCGTATATCGGCGCCTCCGGGAGACGGCTATTACAGACAGCGTTAGTTTCCAAGCCCAACCAAAACTATGCCAGAGCGCAACTGGTGACCAACGCGGCGACTTCCAGGTACAACGCACTCCAACTGCAGTTTCAACGGCGACTGTCGCATGGCCTTCAAGCAATTGCGTCGTATACATGGTCGCACTCGATTGATACGGCCTCCGCCGGTTCATTGGGCACCACATCAAATGGACTTGTGGCTGCACTGAGTCCAATGCAAAACCGCGGTCCCTCCGACTTCGACATTCGCAACACATTTTCTGCGGCCTTGACGTATGATTTTCCGGCTCCGAAAGGCAATGCGTTAGCGAACGCCATTCTACGGGGGTGGTCTACAGAAAACATAATCCAAGTTCGCTCCGCTCCTCCGGTGAATGTTTATTACAGCACCTTCTCTTCACTTTCAAACTCCAGCACGCAGGTGAGACCGAATCTTGTCTCGGGGCAGTCTCTTTACCTTTCGGGGTCCCAGTATCCTGGCGGCAAGAAACTCAATCCAGCCGCATTCACAGCCCCTCCCCTCGACGCGAATAATCTTCCCACGGGCCAGGGGAATCTCGGGAGGAATGCCTTACGTGGCTTCGCGGCAGCTCAATGGGACTTTGGCGTGCATCGCGATTTTCCAATTCGTGAATCGCTGAAGCTTCAATTCCGCGCAGAGCTATTCAACGTTTTGAACCACCCCAACTTCGCGCAACCTGTCGGCGATCTTGGGACGCCTGCGATTGGGAGTAACCCAGCAGTGCTGAATCCGCAATTTGGGTTGTCCCAACAGATGCTCGGCCGAGGTCTTAGCGGACCCGGCGGCTTTGGAGCGTTCAATCCTCTCTATCAAATTGGTGGCCCTCGATCAATTCAGTTCGCCTTAAAGCTTACATTCTGAGTGCGCCACGAGCAAAAAGTCGGTGACGACTTCTTGCGCAACTGAGTAATCGATGAGGGAAGGCCCCTCGGAATCGTCTTGCAGGAGAGGATTCCAAACTACCTTCCGCTGCTGCGTTCTAAGGGATGTGGTAGTGAGCAGAGAAGGAAAAGGCCTGGCAGAGAGCAGGTCAAGTGACACCCAGGAAGAAGAACGAAAGTGAATCACCGCATCTCAGGTCGAAAAGAACTAGACGATATCAAAACCGCGGTTTGTTAGAAAACTGCGGGACGAGTTCCGACGGCACCTGTTTACGGGCGGAACGGTATCCGGCATATAGGTGGCTTGAGCTTGGGTGAGGCGATTACTCGGAACGTGGGAACCTCGGTGTCGATGCTAACGGAGAAGTCACAAGTGGTCTGAACCACGAGGGCGAGAGTACGGATGCGACACCAAGGGGCGGACTACCTCGTAGTAGCGATGAAGTGGAGTAATGTCCATGGAGCGAAGGGGGTAGGTTGCAGGGTCACGTTCGATGGGCCAACCAGCGATGGGAGGAGCCCGCAGAATGAGACCGGCTGTTCGCGAGAACAGTTAACTGCAATAGGAGCCGTATGAGTCGAGAGGCTCCCGTACGGTTCTGGGAGGGCCTCGGGGTGAAATTCCCTGGGGCTACTCAACTTATGTGCAAAATCCATCCGCTCGAAGGCGCCTGTCCGAGCTATGCATAACATCTTTCATGCCGCTAAAGACTCTAAGGCCTTTATCACAGTCGCGGTCAAAATCATCCTTGGAGTCGTTTTGGCGGGGCTCGCATGCCATCATTTGCTCGCCCAAGATAGAGGCCGCAGTAATGTTCTGGAGCCTCTGCGTTTAGACGATGTACTCTCGGCGCGGCGTTTTCCGTTCTTAACCCCTAGTTCCCTGTCTCCTGACAGCCAGTGGCTCGCATACACCGTGCAGGAGCCTCGCAGAGCGGACCGGCTGAGTGCGGGTCGACAGTTCACCAATACAGGCGTCCCCAGTTCTCAGGTTGGGTGCGACGTTTGGTTGACAAACACAAAGACACAAGAATCAACCAACCTAACGAACGGAAAGGGAACAAGCTGGGGACCGGTTTGGTCTCCGGACGGCCGCTATCTGGCTTTCTATTCCGATCGCGATGGGCAGGAGCATCTCTGGCTTTGGCAACGGCAAACGGGACACTTAAAGAGGGCATCGGATGTTATCGTCCATCCCCGTGACGGATTTGAAATGGCGCGCTGGGCTCCGGATAGCAGACGAGTCCTGGTGAAGATCGTTTCGAAACAAGAAACTTTATTTCAGTCGGTTGCCGAGGCGGATCGCGAGAACAAGGTAGGTGGCCAGCGAAATGCGGTCGAGCAGCCAGATGTCAGGATTTACAGATCACAGGAACTACATGTTACCTCAGCGAATTCCATTGAAATATCAATAATCGAGGATCCATGGACGAGAGCCTTGCATGCGGACCTCGCACTCTTGGACATTTCGAGCGGAAATGCGCAGCGACTGACTCGCAACCTGAATCCACAATGGTACGCATTTTCTCCAGATGGCTCTCACATTGCCGTCGCGCATAAGAAAGGGCAAGAGGGTGCTAATAACTGGCGAAGTCTGTACGAACTATTCCTCGTTTCCATCAACGGAAGAACGAGACCTCTTGCCAATTTCGTTCAATCTTCACCTTGGGCACAGGTGAGCTGGTCACCAAATGGTAAATCGCTCGCGTACTTAGCCTCTGGCAGTGCTCCAGGCGAAGTGGAATGCTACCTCATTCACCTTGAGGGAGACGACTCTCGCGCAGCCATAACTTCTCATCGCGACGCCCTCATCAACTATGATCAAGTAAGTGCCCCTCTTTGGGATAAATCCGGCAACAATATTCTCCTGCTCACAAAGAGGTCAGTCTTATCACTTTCTGCGAAAGAAACAGTAGCTCGCGAAGTGGGCAAGATTGCGGGCCACGACTTAACCGGAATGGTGGGGTTAAGCGACTGTAGCTCGTTTTGGTCACCTGACAAAGGACGTTCGGTCATTGTCACAACGATCGACGACGAGACCGAACAACAAGGCTTCTACAAGCTGGATCTCCAATCAGGGACATACACACGACTGCTTGAGGGAAACAAGTCTTATGGTCCGCCCTTCCAATTTAGGTACGTCGCCTCAGCAGACGAGAAAGCGATTGTCTTCGCGGCCGAGGACGCGCAGCACTGCCCAAACCTATGGATGTCCGACACAGCTTTTGGTACCTTGCGACAGGTTTCAAATATTAATCCAGGGCTTAGTGGCTACGTCATGGGTGAGCCGAAACTCATAACATGGAAGGGTCCCGACGGCGAAAAACTTCACGGCGCTCTACTGTTGCCGGCAGGCTACAAGGAGGGCAAGAAATATCCCATGATTGTCTTTGTATACGGCGATTCGAAACAATCTAAGTTCATAAATAACTTTGGGTTCTATCCTTCATCGAACTTGTTCAATGCTCAAATATTCGCCACGCGCGGATACGCCGTTTTCTTTCCAGACTCAACGACTAGGATCGGGACTCCTATGCGTGATGTAGCCTCTACAGTTATGCCGGGCGTTAAAGAAGTTGTAGCGCTTGGGATTGCGGACGCCAATGAGCTTGGCGTCATGGGACACAGTTTCGGAGGCTATAGTACGCTTGCGTTGGGCGTGCAAACAGATCAATTCAAGGCAGCCGTAATGATCGCAGGCTTCGGGGACTTATTCGCCTTGTATGGTGAAATGGCAGTTGACGGCTCCGCGTTTGGTATTGGAGTAATTGAAGATGGCCAGGGCAAAATGCGGGGGACGCCATGGGAGTTTCGCCAGCGCTATATCGAGAACTCCCCAGTCTTTTACTTGGACCGCATGAAGGCTCCTCTCTTGATCATCCATGGCGGTGATGACTCTGTCGCCCAATCCTTCCTCGCGGATCAAGTATTTGTTCTGTTGCGACGTTTGGGGAAAGAAGCATTGTATGTAAGGTATGAAGGCGAAGGTCACGGCATCGAGAAATACACAAACCAACTCGATTGTAGCCGCAGAATTATCGAGTGGTTCGACAAGCACCTGAAAGACGAAGCCTCGCGAACCGCTTCCAAACAATGAATCCCAAGCGTCCGTGCGAATGCACAGTGTCCTCGTCCACAACACCTTTCCCAATTGACAATGGACTCGCCGCACGACCGCTCGATGAACTGTACCCCGTTGTACGCAGGCTGATCGGTTGCTGAACTGGCTCTTGGGCGAGAAGTTCAAAGATGGGTGCTAACTGGCTGTGTTGGATTAGTTTACGGCCGGTCGATGTGATTCTGCCGTCGGCGCATCAGTTGCTGAACTGGAGCGCTTTTTGGCGGATTCTTGGTGATTTGGGCTCGATCCCAGAGTTGTCGGCGCATCAGTTGCTGAACTGCCCTCGGCGAGACGGGCTGGAAAAACTCCACTCAAGTGCTCGTCCCTGAACAAGTTATAACTGGTAATTATCCTCACCGAATCGGCAGGTATGTGCTGAACTATCGAATTCAGCAACTGATGCGCCGAAAATTAGCAACCGATCGGCCTGCGTACACCCATATCCAGCTTTGCTCGACGGCGTTCCCGGTTGGGTTCCGAGTTACCGCCTTTCATTCCCGCTTCACGGATTGATGGTCAGTCGCTACCGTGGGGAAAGTGCTTCACCCCAGCATCAAGGGGGACAGGAATTGCACCTGCACAGAAAACAAGTTATCAAAGACCTTGCGGTCTAAGTCCCCAATCCCTGGCCCGGAGGACCATTTCTGGGGAACGTGTCGCACGACTGGATTCACATTTAAACCACGACGCGACTTGAAGAAGCAACTCGACAAAGCTTTCGCGTCCGACGAGCGACTCGATGAGCCAACCACCAACCGTTAGCTTCGTTGCAGCGGTGCCTCAGTTCACCGTACCTGATCTGGTGCGGACAGCCGCACGCTTAGGTCAAATCTGCGGCAATGAGATCTTGGATTCCAAAGGTTCTTTTGAAGAGCAATGAGTTTCCGGTTCAGGAATCTATAGCATCTACTGCGTATCGCCTCCATCGCACGCCCTCACGCGCTGATCGAGGAATCGGCGCTCCATCGGATTGCGCGCCAGAGCGAGTGCTTCCGCAAAGTGCTGCCGGGCGGTCTTGTACTTCCCACGTCGAAATTCAAGTTCGCCGAGCGTCGCTGGATAGAAGGGATATGATGCTAGGAGATCGGCTTCTTTGATTGCTCGAAATTCTTCCAGCCCACGCTCGGGACCTTCGTTCTGCGCGACAGCGATAGCGCGATTGAGCGCGACTATTGGGGAAGGACGTATCTTCATCAACGTGTCATAGAGTGAAACGATGGCTGCCCAATCAGTATCCTCCACGCGGAGAGCGCGCGCATGAAACGATGCGATCGCGGCCTCGACGTGATACTCGGAGAGATCGGAGCCCGTCGCGGAAAGCTCAAGGAGTTTCAGTCCTTCAGCCACGCGTTCCTGATCCCATTGCGATCGATCCTGATCAAGCAATGAGAGCAGATCGCCCGATGCGTCGACACGGGCCGGCAGGCGCGCCGCGTCGAGAGACATGAGGGCGGCGAGCGCATATGTCGCGGGCGTTGTTCCGAACGAGTGCTCCAGGATCACCGCCGTGAGACGCATTGCTTCTCGGCACAGTTCAACGCGCACTGCCTTCTTGGCGGACGCGCCGTGGTAGCCCTCGTTGAAGAGCAGATAGAGAGCGCGCTGTACGGCTGGAAGACGCGCGGAGAACTCGGCGGGAGCGGTGACGTCGAACAGCCGCTTCGATTTCGCGAGCGCCTTCTTCGCTCGCGTGATCCGTTTCTCGATCGCCGCGTGGGTGCTGACGAACGCGCTTGCGATTTCATCAACGCTGAAGCCGCACAGGATGTGGAGCACCAGCGCGACCTGCGCCTCCTCGGACATCCGAGGATGGCAACAGGAGAACATCATGCGCAGCACATCGTCTCTTATCGCATGCTCTTGAAACTGCTCTTCAATCGTTGGAGCGAGCGTCCATTCACTTTGGAGCAGGCGAGTCAACTCGGGCGCAAACGTGCGCGCCGTTCGCTCACGCCGCAGAACGTCCAGCGCGCGGTTTTTCGCGGTCGCCATGAGCCACGCGGACGGATTTTCCGGCACCCCGCGGAAACTCCACACCTCCAACGCGCGGCGGAACGCATCCTGGACCACATCCTCGGCCATCGCGAGGTTGTGGACTCCGAAGATCCGCGTCAGCGTAGCGACCATGCGCCCCGACTCGCGCCGGAAGAGATGATCGATTGGCTCCATTACATGTCCAGTTTCTGGATCGGGCGCACTTCCACAGAGCCTCCGACCTCAAGTATCGGGCAGCCCTTCGAGATTTCTGCTGCCTGCGCGAGATCCTTCGCCTCGATCACAATGTAGCCGCCAACGACATCCTTGGCCTCAGCGTAGGGACCGTCATTGACCACCTTCTGTTTGCCACTGACAACCTTGCCGTTGCCCTCCAACGGATGTCCTGGGTCCTTGAGGTATCCTTTCGCGCCAAGCTCCTTAAACCAAGCGACCCATTTCTCCATATGCTTTTGCATCTCCTCTGGAGAGGCCGATGTATTCCTTCCCCGAAACAAATATGTAAATTCGCTCATAGTGTTTCCTCCGTTTGATGTTACTTCTGACTCATAGATGCTTCAGGTACGCATCAGCAGACAGGTCTTTTTAGGGCCGCCCGTTCAGAATTATGCAGGATACCCTTTGCCTTCCGTTATCAATTTGAGCAGGCTCTGTTTTGCGTATTGGTCCCATCCTTTTTGACAGACTTCGTAACATTCGACCGTGGGGACCAAGCCGATGTGAGTGAATTGGACCTGCGTCGTATCGCCTTGTTGTGTAATTTCAAAACTCACCTTCGTGTCCTTCCACACTTTTTTATCGCGAAACCTGTGAAGGTTGCAGTCGAGAACCTGCCAGACGACCTTCTTATCGGGAACCATGTCAATTATTTTGAACGTGACGAAGGTCTCTCCGAACCTGACGGTAAAAACGTCGTTCAGTTTTTCGGAGTGTCCCTCGAAATGCGTCGCCCACCAGTCGGACACGCGATTGATACTGTTGAATGCATCTCTCGCGCTGACGTTTGCGGCGATTCTGACGGTGTAATCCTGATTGTTCATGGTTTATTCCTTTCTCGCGACTGCCTCTTTTACCTTTCTCACGTTCGGGCCTTCTCCGGTCCCCTCATAAAACGAGAGGTCCTCGTCGATTCCGACTAACCGGAGCACTTGACCTCCCGGAGCCTGGAAGTAAAGGTGAGGATCCGGTATCTCAAGCTTCCTGACACCGAAATCGAGAATTTTCTGTGTCATTTCTTCCACGTTGACGGATTTGATTTCGAGCCAAACCGATCTTGCAGTTCGTAAGAACTCGCTCTCATCAGCGACATCCCCATAGAGAAACCCGATATAGAAGTCTTCTCCCAAACGAAGGAAGTCCCTTTATAAAATTTACGAATGCTGTCCCGGTCTTGCCGCGGAACTATGACCGACGCATGGTTTCCAAAAATTACCTTTGCCATGATTCCTCCTTATCTAACGCTTTTAATCGAGCTTTAGTTAAATAGAACGGCTTCTCTCCCTTTGGTTTTTAGCTGAGATTCGCTGCTCAATGGCGATGTCCATGGTTTTGGGCCTGCCGTTGTCGATTGGCGGCTAGTCCGCGGCAGCGCCAGCCGTTGAATTAACGACCGTTCCCGTCATCATGCGTACCCGATCGGAAGCGAGAAGTGCGGCTGCCTTCGCAGTGTCGGAGACACTAGCCGGGACCTTCAGAAAGTTAAGAATTGCCAT
>WNFC01019262.1_pt1 | contig 11497 bp, 7 predicted proteins | sample 5400541 | NCBI WGS metagenome assembly WNFC01 (sample SAMN13153342, study PRJNA577476) | soil metagenome | isolation source: 120 cm saprolite under Douglas fir tree site 2 hole 2 replicate 1 | place: USA:California | collected 2015-04-18
GATAGCTGACCTTGGCATCACCCATCGCTGCGTAAAACGCGCCCTGCGCGCGAATGCTGGGAGCATTGAAGGCAACAATGTTCTGCAAAAATCCGTTAGGCCGCAGGATCGTGTAGCTCATACCTGTCGCCTTGAGCTTATCTTCGACCTTGCGGTGCCAGCTCGGAAAAGATTTTGGGAAGTCTCCCGCCCCAAGCGCCGAATTAAGGACCACGTGCTCTACGCCGGATTCTTTACAGACACCCAGCACATTGCCCTCAAGCTCAACAAGTTGAGGAATCGGAGAACACACAACATAGATCGAAGTTACTCCTTCCAAAGCGTTCCGGAGACTCTGCTTGTCCGAATAATCCGCCAGCACGGTCTCGCATCCCGCGGGCGCTTTTGCGGCCTCCTGCTTCGACCGGAACATGGCGCGAAACTTTGACCCCTTTCGGCTCGCCTCCTGCAAGACCGCCTTGCCGACACTCCCGCTCGCACCAGTTATGAGAATCATTTCGCCTCCCCATCAAGCAGCTCGCGACGCCGGCGGAATTCAGCCTGATTCGTGCGGGCCGAATGTTTTCGAGTCATGGTATAACAGCCCTGTACCGCGGGGAAGTACGCACAATTTTGTAAGTCCGGGGACCTGCATGAAGGCTCACAACGGCTGTCCGGTTCAGGCGACCATAAACGTCCTGAGTGGCAAGTGGAAGGTTCAGGCCGTTTGGCATCTTTCCTTCGGCTCGCGACGCTTCGCCGAGCTTCGCGATCTTCTGCCAGGCGTCAGCGAAAAGGTTCTCACCGCGCAGCTCCGTGAATTGGAGAAGGATGGTGTCGTCAAAAGAATTGCGGTGCACTCCTCTCCGCCGAAGGTCACCTATTCGCTCAGCCGCTCCGGCCAAACATTAATTCCGCTGCTGGAAGACCTTTGCGACTGGGGCTCCAAGCAGTTTGGAATCAAGCCAAATTTACCGCGGAATCCGCGGCCAGTATGAACTTCCAATTCATAAACGGCATGAGTCGATATCATGACAGGAAAATTGTGCGGCGTGACTAAGCAACCGTCCCGCTGCTATATTCAAAATTCAAACAGTTGCGCAAGGAGGGATCATGAGGGCTTCGCGCTGTGCTCTTTTCTTGACCGTCGTGGTTTCAATGATGTCCGCCCCGTTGCGCGCGGCGGACGCGCCGCGCATCAGCATTGCGCTCGATGCCTCCGACGCTCCGCGAAAAATCTTTCATGCACAGCTTACGATACCTGCGGCTCCGGGCACTCTGACCCTGTATTACCCCAAGTGGATTCCCGGCGAACACGCGCCCAGCGGGCCGGTGATTGATTTGGCAGGCCTGAAGTTCACAGGAAACGGCCAGCCCCTCAAATGGCGCCGCGCGCTGGACGACAACTGGACGATTCTGGTCGAAGTCCCTGCCGGTGTTCAGGAAGTGCATGCGGCCCTCGACTTTCTCTCCCCGACCGGTGCGGACCAGGCTCTCTTTTCCTCTGGGGCTTCGGCGACCGCGAAACTCGCCGTCATAAGTTGGAATCAGGTCCTGCTGTATCCCAAAGGCTGGACCGCCGATCAGCTCACCTACTCGGCCTCCGTGAAACTCCCTTCGGGATGGAAGTTTGGCACTCCCTTGCCGGTGTCCTCACAATCCGGAGAGGAAATTCATTTCAGCCCGGTCTCGCTCTACACGCTGGTGGATTCCCCTGTCATTACCGGCGAATATCTGAAAATCGTTCCGCTCAACCCGGGACAGAATCCTCCGGTTGAGATGGATATCGCAGCGGATAGTCCCACCGCGCTCGAGCCCCCACCGGAAGTGTGGGACCACTACCGCAACCTGGTGAAGCAGGCAGGGCTGCTATTTGGCGCGACGCATTACCGCGACTACCACTTCTTGTTCAGCTTGAGCGGTCACGTGGCCCACTTCGGGCTGGAACACCATGAATCAAACGATAGCCGCATCGCGGAACGTGCTCTGATCGACCCCGAACTAAGAGTTGCACGTGCTCCCCTTCTACCCCACGAGTACGTGCACTCGTGGAACGGGAAATTCCGCCGTCCCGCCGATCTAACCACTTCCGACTATCAGCAACCTATGCAGGACGATCTTCTCTGGGTGTACGAAGGACTGACTGACTATTTGGGCGAGATTCTTCCTGCTCGCAGCGGTCTCTGGACCCCCGAGCAGTTTCGCGAGGAATTGGCGCGGGTCGCGGCGCAGCTCGATCACCGTCCGGGAAGATCATGGCGCAACCTGCAGGACACGGCGGACGCCGCGGCGCAGCTCTACTACTCTCCTAAAGGGTGGGACTCGTACCGGCGGGATGTTGATTTCTACGATGAAGACGAGTTGAACTGGTTGTGGGTGGATTCGATCATTCGCAGCCAGAGTAAGGGCGACAAATCTCTCGATGATTTCTGCCGCATCTTCCACGGGCCTCCCAGCACCGCGCCTGCCGTGAAAACCTACACCTTCGACGACGTTGTGAGCGCGTTAAATCAGGTGGCCCCCTATGACTGGCGAGGTTTCTGGACGGAGCGGCTTACGAGTCACGGCCCGAACGCTCCACTCGACGGCATCGAACGCAGCGGGTGGAAGGTCACCTACGATGAGAGCCGCTCGGAGATGATGAAAGCCTGGGAGGACACCCGCACCGTGATCAATGCATCCTTCTCGATTGGAATGATTGTAGACGCGGACTGTCTGGCGTCCACGGGCAATGACAGTTGTCACTACGACGGCGAAATCGTGGATACGATCGAAGGCATGGACGCCGCTCGCGCCGGGATTGGCCCTGGCATGAAGCTGGTCGCCGTCAACGGACGCCGCTTTACGCCCCAGGTTTTCCGCGAAGCACTCCTCGCGGGCAAGAACAGTTCGCAACCCTTGCAATTGTTGGTCGAGAACACGGACTATTTCCGGACTTTCAGTCTTGATTACCATGGCGGAGAGAAGTATCCGCACCTGATGCGCGACGCGTCGAAGCCCGACGTTTTGAGCGACATAATTCGCGCGCGCTGACTGACACATGTGGGGACAGCCACCCCGGCTGTGCGGTCGAGTGTGCGCAATACTTGAACCCCTGATCATCTATCGAATGCGGCCTGCGCGCCGTACGTGGGTAGAATCAGGCTAGCGTGGAGCTGACTGCGGGTTGCCTGTCACGGGAGGGTGTCCCGGCGGGAGGTTCGGGGACGCTGGAGCTCCCCCCATTTTAAAATTTCTTACCGCGTCGGACACGACGGGATCCGATCCGGCTGGCGCGCCCATTGTGGGAGATTGCGATGAGTCGAGCGATGGATGAGAGAAATCTGCGTTGACGGGATTGGATTCGACAACCGCCCAGGTTCCTCCGGTCTTCTGGAGCGCATATGTCAACTGCATCATCCCCGGACCATTCTTCACGTGGAATTCAACCTGAGCCTGCGCGCGATCGCCCTGAATTGTGACTTGCTTAACGACTGTATCGAAGGCCTGTAGGTTCAGTGTTCCCTTGTGCGCCAAGTGCGCTTCGATGGCAATGCGGATTTCATTATCGGTGCTGGCGGCACTCTTCCTGCACCCAGCCAGAAGCATCACAAGCGAAAGCGATAATAGGATTGAAAATGTGCGCTTCATCTTGACCTCATCACTTACGATGCAACCTGCTTCATGGTGTTTATGATATGCCCGCTTGCTAGGCTTCGACGAGCACTTTCTTGGAGGCGGCAACCTCCCTCGCTTCTTTGCTGGCCTCCAGCGTCACGTCACGCGTTCCGAACTCGATGCCAACTTTCTTGAGAAACGCATTTGGAGGAGTGCCACCGGCAAAGATCCAGACAAAATCGTTGGGAATCTCCTGCAAGGTGTCCTTCACGTTGATGAGAACGGAATTCGGTTTGAACTCGACGGGAATGGAATTGAACAATACTCTGACTTTTCCCGTGCGCATGCTCTCTTCGATGTGCTTCGTGTTTCGTTCCTTGATCCGGGCAAAGCGGTCTTGGCGATACGAGAGCGTAACCGTGTTGCCTGTTTGTTGCGAAAGCCCCATGGCCGCTTCGACGGCACTGTCGCCTCCGCCCACAACGGGAGTGCCGGCGCGGCCGAGCGCTAGAACCACCGAGCGTGAGCGGTATTGACCTTTTGTAGTTGTGACCGTGAAGATGCCATCCGGCCCTTTCTGAATGTCCTCAACCTTCTCGCCGGACCGGAGTTTGAAATCCGTCCGCTCCCGAAGCTTGTCCCAGAACGCAATGAGTTCTTCTTTGGAGAGTTGCATCTTCTTGAATTTTCCGTACATGGGAAAATTTACAGGGCTGGTCATCACGAGTTTCTGGCGAGGATACTTCGCGACCGTGCCGCCAAGCTCGTCCTGCTCCACGGTTATATAGCTAAGTTTGTTCTCGATGGCCCGCAACGACGCGCTGATTCCGCCAGGCCCTGCTCCCACCACCAACACATCGCAAACGCCTGGCACGGATCGGGCAGCCCCCATCGCTTTGACTCTATTCGTGATGGTATCGACGCAATCGCGGCCCTGGTTGATGGCATTCTTGATCAGGGCCAAGCCACCGAGCTCACCGACGATAAACATATTCTGGACGTTCGTCTCATACTCGGGCGTCAGCGAGGGCATATCCGCGCCCGTGCTCGCGCTGGCCATTACCATCGTAATCGCGCCGACGGGGCAGGCCTCGGCGCACAGGGCATGGCCGATACACTTGTGTCCGTTAACGATCACCGCCTTGCCGCCCAGCATGGCAAGAACGTCTCCCTCCGGGCAAACGTGCGTACAAATCGAGCAGCCAATGCAATAGACGTTGTCGATATGGGGGTGTTGGGCCGTGGGCCCGCTGGAATACATCTTGCCCTTTTCCGCGGCTTCACGCGCCCGCGCCTCCCTGATTTTCAGTTTCTTCAGATACAGAAGAAACGGGATCGCGAGAGCGATCGCCAGGATAGCGTAGTATATGAATGTTTGGAGGGCTTCAATCATTCCCCGGGTTCTCCCGAAAAACCGATGTCAAGGGGTCACTAGAGAGGTGTATATCAATAGTAGTATCCCAGCATGAGCATCAGGATCACATGGATGGAAGCCAGAAGAGCAAAAGAATAGCTAAACGGCCGATGGATCATGTGCCAGAGATCCAGCAACTTCTGCGTCTTCGAAAGGAACACGATCTTCTTGGCAAGCACCATCTGTTCCCGGACGGCCGCGATGGCATTTTCCAGTTTGGCATTTTCTGTCGGCCTGAAACCTACCAGCGACCAGCCTTTTCGGTGCGACCAGAGCATCTTTTGCCGGAGCCTCCACACACGAAACGGAAATCCCATGTCGAAGAGTATCATCTTCCACAGAGCGGTCAGCATCGACATTTGTTGGGCCTGTTCCAAATTCGGGAGGCGCAAGAGCGACTCCACATCCCGCGGCGAAAGAACCCCCAGGCTGTTCAATTGCGCGGCCAGTTTTTCGCTTTGCTCTTTGGTCTCTTTAAGAGACACCTCCGCATAATTCATTCTGCGCGGAACCTGTGAGTAAATGTAGCGCCCCACCACACCGCTCAGCGCGACGATTACCATGATCCAGAAGGCTACTCCGGCGAGCCCCGAAAACTTGAAGGAGGAGTGAAACGCGATGAGGATCGGCGCCGTGATTCCGAGCAGGACGTGAAAATCCAGCCAGTGGCGCGCATTGCCTTGCCTCCCAAGCCAGGGCCAGACTTTCCTGAGCGGATAGAGATACACGATCAGAAACAAAACGAAACCGATCATTCCGAGACGCAGCCCGATGATTCCGCTCGGCTTCAGGAACATGTGCTTCGGGGAAATTGCGCGCTCTGCCTGGGAAAGAATGTAGTAGTTCAATCCATAAGCGAGTTGAATCAGGGCTAGCCCCATCGCAATCATATAGGCGATGCGCAAACGGCCGCGGTGCGCTTTCTCCGCGTCCACGACCGGAGCCGCCATTGCTTGTGGAACGCTGACGTTTGTGGTCATTGGCGTGCCTGTGTCTCCTTCGTATTTACCGTGAATTTCTTGTAGTCCGAGAACCGGTGCGTATTGCGCCAATGCTGGTGCCGCGTTTCCACTTCGATGGTCGTCTCCGAGGGCAACCAAAAAGTATCTGGCGGATTGTGGAAGGACACTTGCGTGTACTCCACGTTGGATCGCAGGGTTCGAAGTCCTACATCCTCCATTCCCGTCTCAATCCCCGCAACGATTCGCTTAATGGTGCCCGTTTCGGCGTCGATCCATGCCGTCCCGGAAAGGTCCAGCGGGAACTCCCGCCCGCCGACTGCCAGGGCTGCCGGTGTCCGTGTGCCCGGAACATGTTGGAAGTGAACCTTGGCAAGCTTCCCCCCGTTGACGATTTCCTCTCCGGCGTCCGTAAACTGGAATCCGGCCACGTAGTACGGATGGAAGACGAGAAACAACGTCGCAAAACCATTGCTGACAAGCAACGGGCGCTGAAGCTTCTTCGCGGGTTTGTCTTCGTCGACGAGGCGAGACTCCACCAGGCTTATTTCCCCATTCGCACTGGAGAGGAGGATCAGGTAGTTGAACGCCGACTCTTCTTTTTCGATTGTCTTCCCGTTGTCTCCGAGTTTTTCCTGCAGAACGCGCTCGCTGCAGCTCACCTCCGAGATTCTGTCAAGATACAAGCTGACTTGCTCGCTCGTGCGCTGAAGCAATACTTCCAGAGGGTCGCCCGCGGCTCTCGCGGGGCGGACTGCAACGCCCGCGAAGGCGATGAAGACAAGGATAAATGTAATTTTCAGGTTTCGCATAGACGGATTCCTTTGTTACCTTGGTCTCATCCTCGAATCGAAACGGTATCCCAGGGTGAAAAACCACTGGTCGTAATTCTGGAGTTGTCCCCGGTAGAAAGTGAGTCCTCCCTGAAGAAAAAATCGCGAGCCGAGCGATGTGTCTAAAGTCGAGGTAAAGAACCGCGCGCTCTGATTTCCGGCTAAGGCCGAGGTGATGGATTGATCTCCTCCTAGCACATTCAGCTGAAACTCGTCGCCGAAATTCCGCGAAATCGATACCGCACGATAGGTCCCACCGCCGAAGGAACTGTTGAACTTCGAGTAGTGCACGTCGGTGCGCAAGCCCACCCACGGCACTCTTCCGAACGTGACGCCATATAACTGGTTCAGGGATCGCGTTGGGTCGCCGGTGCGGCTGCTTTGTCCCAAGTCCGAGTAAAGAGTAATCTGCTTCACTACTTTCACGTTTACACCGGCGCTTATGCCTTGAAAAAGATACTTGTCGAGCAGGCCAGTCGCAACCAGCGTCGCATCGAACGTTGGGATGTCCCGGAAAAAGGTGTGGCTGAATGAGAACTCGATCCGTTCGACGGGACTCACCCGGACTGTCAGGAAGCTCTGGCTGATCCCCGCGCCTGGGGATGCCACCACGGAGTTACCCCGCGGGCGATCGGCCTGAAGCGAGTGGTAAATCGAGAAAAACCGTTTGTACGAGATCGTGTTTTCAAAGAAAATGAACGGCTTCTGCACTTGCCACTTCAACGTGCTGACTCCTATTCCCGAAGTGCTGGTGTAGTGGGTGTTATCGAAACTGCCTCCCTCAAAGTTGACAAACGCTCCGCCGAGACGCTGGTCGAGACTGTAATTCCAAGATGTCGGATCCGGCGTGGAGCCCCCAAAAATTCCTATCGTCGCAACTTTGCCGAATCGGCTGCCGAAATATCCGCCGTCGATGGTGTTGAGACTGCTTGCCCACGGGAGATACATCCGGCCAACTCCCGCGACCCAGCGCGAGCCTGGATTTTGATAGGTCATTTCCAGATGGTAGGTCCGGTTGAGCAAGTCCTGCAGGGTTGGCTGGGTGGAGGCCGAGAAGGAGTTTATCCGCCCGCGCCAGTAGCCGCTCAAGTTCCAGTAAGTTCCGCCAATGCGCGTGATATCCGCACGGAACACAGCGCCGACCTCGGAGCTGCGGGATTGGGAAGAGTCGCGGTTTATCGTCCCCATATAGTCAATCCCAAAACGTCCTCGCGCGCGATTTACCGAGGGCAAAGGAGGACGAGGCACATAGGCGCGCGCTTCCTCATCGAGCAGGTCGTTTTCCGTGAACGTAATGACCGCCGGGTATTTCCGTGTCGCGCCCACGGTGTGCTGATCCACCAGCGCCTGGGTATCTTGCGTGGACAGAAATGCGATGTCGCCCGGCACGACGTCGCGCTTCGGCGTGCGAATCTCCGTGACAGCCGAGGTTTCCGCGACGCCGATTACGACAAGTTCCGCGGCCGGCCCGCCGGTGCTACCGCCCGTTCCATCCTCAGCCGCTGGCTTATTCTCATCCTTTATCACCAGATTCATTCCTTCAGAGAGGCCGGAGCTTCGCCCTCCATCCAAATATGCGGTCCCTTCCTGCACGTATTTCACCTGGAAGGCAGTGCGCATGCCGGTATTCACGGACTCAGTGAGCGCACGCATGTCTACCTCGGAAAGTCCTGCAGCGGGTTTCGACACTTCGACGGCCGCTGAAGATGGAGCAGGCGGTTCACTTGGCAAAGCGGCAGTGACGGGAGTCGAAGGCTCCGGGTTAGAGGCAGGCGGCGGGGAAGAACTGGTTGCTGCAACCCCGGATGCCGGCGGTGCAGAAACCACAGGGGCTTTAGATTCCGCAGCCTTCGGTTCCGCAGCAGCCGGGGTCACCGTCGAAGGTCTTGGACTAGGGGGCGCTGGGGGAAGATTGTTAGCGGTAAGATTGGGTGCCGGTGGCGCAGCTTTCGGCTCCTCGGTCGGCTTTGGCGCGGCATTCTGCGCCGTCACGGAAGGATTGGTTTGCCTACTCGAATCAACTGTGGTCGCCGTAGGTCCTTGCGCCTGACTCACAACAATTGGCGGGAGCGATTGTGATGGCGCAGGTTCTTGCGTCTGACTCACTACAATTGGCGGGAGTGATTGCGCCGGCGCCTGCTGAACCGGAGGCACACTTTCGCTTCCGGACGACTGGGAAGGCTTTTGGCTTTTCCGGAAGACCCCGATCACGGCTTCCGCAGCCGATACGGCGGGTGGAGTGCGTCCTGTGTGGGCCGGGGCGTCCTGACGCCGGGCAGGTTGCGAGGGTGCTTTCGAAGCTCGTTGTGTCTGCTCCTGCAGGCGGGCTCCGATCCGCACCACGACGCTATTTCCCTCAGAGGACAACAGATACGGTATAGCTCGATCCAGCTCGATGAGCACGCGCGTCAGAGGTGGATTCTCGCTCTGCTGCCAGATGCGAACCGCGTACACACCATTCTTTCTTACTAGAATTCTGCGCGGGGTCATGCTGTAGACGACGCCTGGCATGTCGATCGCAATCCGGTCGCCGTAGGCTGCGGTGACCTTCGCCGAAGTAACGGCGGCGGTGGCGCTCACGTTGATTCGCACTTCAGTATCTTGCCTTGCGACACTCAGGTCGGTAACCACAGGTGCGGTAGGGATATTCGTAACCGTCTGCGCGAAGCTCACATGTGCGAATAGCAGCAAGGCCCCCAGTTGTCTCGCTTTGATCATTATCCTTGCCTTTTTTTCCTGGCGATGCCTTGCTGCTCTGCGGTCTGGGTTTCAGGCCTTAAATAAATCGTCTCATTGCGAGTCCACCGGGCTGCCGCTCGGCGGAACCCTCATCAAGTTTCTTATGGCGCGTTCCGATGACATTGATAACAATTCACACTGTTGTACACATACCCGCCGACGCCGGGATGCCGGAAATTGGCCGCGTTCCCGCCCCCATGGCATTGGGTACATTGGAAGACCGCATAGTTCGCGGTATTCGTGTGGCAGACAGAACACACGCCGTTGGCAGCGTTGCGCCCGTGAGTCAAGGCGAAAAAGGGGTGACTGAAAGTCGCGCCGGTCCAGGCCGTGGTTGTGTGGCAGGTCGCACAGGTTGTCGGGAACCCGGCTGCCGCGTGAGCCGGATTCGTTGTGCCATTGTAATCTGTCGCGTGGCAACCGATGCAAGTGACCGGCAGCGTCGTGTAGTTATTGTTCACGTGGCAGCTCGCACAGGGAACCGACGTGGCGTGAAAACCAGTCAATGGGAAAGCCGTTGCGTTGTGATTAAATACCGCGCCCGTCCAGGCTGTGGTTGTGTGGCAGAGTGTGCAGTCGGTCGGGAATGCGGCCGCAACATGATTCGGCACCGCGCCGCCGAGCGTTGTGGTGCTTTGGAACGCCGCCGCATGGCAATTGATGCAGGCTGCTGAAGTGAGCGCGTAGTTGTTATTGACGTGGCAGCCTGCGCAGGGAACCGATGTGGCGTGAAAACCAGTCAGCGGAAAACCGGTTGCCGCGTGATTGAATACCGCTCCCGTCCAAGCGGAGGTCGAATGGCAGAGCGAGCAGTCGGTCGGGAATGCGGCGGTAATATGATTCGGTACCACCCCGCCCAGCGTTGCGGTGCTTTGGTATTGCGCCGCATGGCAAGTGATGCAGGCCGCTGATGTGAGCGTGTAGTTGCCGTTCACATGGCAGGCAACGCAGAGAGTTGGCGTCGGCGAAACGTGCATCCCCGTCAAGGCAAACCCCGTTGACGCGTGATTAAATACCGCCCCAGTCCAGGCTGAGGTGTTATGGCACCCTTCGCAGGTTTGCGGGAATGCCGCCTGCACATGATTCGGGTTCGTCGTGGCCTGGTAGTTGGCCAAGTGGCAGGACACGCATGTGGCTACGGTCAGGTTGTAGTTGTTGTTGATGTGGCAGCCTGCGCAGGGGACCGATGTGGCGTGAAAACCTGTCAGTGGAAAACCGGTAGTGGCGTGGTTGAATGTCGCTGTCGCCGACATCCAGCCTGCCGTCGTATGGCAATTTGCGCAATTCCCGAGGGCAAAACTAGGTCCCGCGGCTGAGTGAACGGGATTCGTGGTCTGCTGCCAGGTCGTCACATGGCATCCCGAAGTCCCGCATTGGCTCGCCTGGATCTGAAGGTTATAGTTCCCGCCGGTGTGGCAGGCGGTGCAGGCCACGTTCGCGTGGCCAAAGGTCAAGGGAAAGCTGATCGGAGGTGCGGAATGATCGAAGTTCGTTAAGTTTACATCAGCCCACGTGTTCATTCGATGGCACTGCTCGCAAGCCGTCGGGAAATGCGCGCTCACGTGGTTTGGTACGCTCCCGCCAAGCGTTTGGGTGCTCTGGAAATCCTTCGCATGGCATGAATAGCACGCCGTCGACAACCCTTGGAACTGTCCTGTCGCGGCACCCTTATGGCAGTCATCGCATTGCAGCGATGCATGCGCGCCCAGCAGCGGGAAGCGGTTGAAGTGATTCTGAATTGCCTGCACGGATACGTTCCACCCGTTCACCGTATGGCACTGTTCGCAGTTCGCGCCCATCTGCCGCCGATGAATGTCGGCGTGACAATCCGCGCATCTTGAGCCAACATTTGTGAATACCAGCTTCGTATGGCACTGAGTACATTGGACTTTCTCGTGCATCCCGCGGAGGGGGTAGCGAGTTTTATCGTGGTCGAATTCGGGAATGGCGCGTATCGGCTTCCAACTGGTGGAGGT
>WNFC01008235.1_pt1 | contig 11496 bp, 3 predicted proteins | sample 5400541 | NCBI WGS metagenome assembly WNFC01 (sample SAMN13153342, study PRJNA577476) | soil metagenome | isolation source: 120 cm saprolite under Douglas fir tree site 2 hole 2 replicate 1 | place: USA:California | collected 2015-04-18
TGGGCGTGACCGCTGGTTTCCTGGCATGCTATTTTCCCCGTGAAGCCTTTCGGCTCCGGGTTAGCCATCGGATCTAGAGATATACCTCCAATCTCTCCCCACTCAGCGGGGCATATGAAAACTGCGCTACGTGGCGCAGGTAGACCTTTCATGTACCTCGCGGGGCGGTACCGATGACGGCGAGAGGTCAAAAAGACCCGTTACCTGCATAGTCCTGATGACGCCACTTGTGTCACAAGGGCCAGCTCCACGCATCCGCTGAACCGGCCGGTTCAGGCGGGGCGCGGGCACGGGAGCGCAGGGCCATGATCACCCAGGATCTACGAGGGCACCAACCAGACCCAGCGCGTGGCCCGCCAGCCGCGCGCAGCCGTTCGGCCAACTCGCCGTGGCATCCGTCGTATTGCCCTGCCGGCCGGGGCATGTGATCATCTGCCCACCCTCGATAATGCGAGGGTGGGCAGCCGGGGTGGAGCGGGTTCGGCGGTGGCCAACAGCGAGCGACTGCTCCTGTGGGCATTTAGTGTCGTCCGGGCCGCCACGTGGGCGCAGCTCGCTGCCGTGAGCGCGGTCAATTGGGGCGCTTTCGGTTACCCGGCGGCGGTCGTGGGTCTGGTCGGCGTCGCCGGCGTAGAGAGCGCTGCGGTGATCGGGTTGGGCAGGGCGCGTGGAACGGTTGCCGGGCCGCTTTTACCCGCGATCGATGTTTGCGCCAATGCCGTGATGCTGGTCGCGATGAATTCGTTGCTCCGGTTGGCTGCTGATCCCTATACGAGCAACGTCTTCTACCCGTACGCGGTCGGTTCGATGTTGCTCGTCGGGTTCGCGCTGACCAGGATCGCGGCTGTGGTCCTGGTGTCGACGGCTGTTGCGGGCGCGTATGCGGTGTCGACCGTGTGGTGGTTCCGGTACGACGTCCTGCTGCCGCAGAACTTGCTGGCCTTCTGGGGGTTCGCCGTCATCGGCTGGGTGGTCAGCCGACACGCGCGGCGGCTGAGCCAGGCACTGGATCGGGTCAGTTGCGAAGCGGCGCAGCGCGCCGCGGAACTCGCCCAAAAGCGCGAGCACAACCGGATGCTGCAGGAACGCGAGCGCGCCTTCCGCGACCTGCACGATGGGGTACTCCAGACGCTGGAAGCGCTGAGCCGACCGGGGTTGGTGGCCGATGCCTGGGTAGAGAGCCAGGTCGCGCAGGAAGCGGTGCGGCTGCGGCGGCTGATCTCGGACGAGATGCGCGATCCGGCCACCGACCTGGTGTCGGCGCTCGGTGAGCTCCAGCAGGAAGTGGCAGGGGCGGGGCTTGTCGTTGAGGTGAACGCGGCAGGCGCTGGCGACGTCCCGCTCCCTCCGGGCACCACCACGGTCCTTGTCCGCGCGGTCCGGGAGGCGCTTGTGAACGTGGTCAAGCACGCGGCCACGACCCGCGCCATAGTGCGCGCGCGCCGCAGCGGGGCCGGGATCGACGTGACGGTGGTAGACCACGGTCGCGGTTTCGCACCGGATCGGGTGCCGCCCGGCGTGGGGTTGACCCGGTCCGTAGCCGCCCGCGTCCAGGAGATTGGCGGCACGGCCGAAGTGGAGAGCGCTCCCGGCGAGGGCACACGGGTGCACATATGGGTGCCGCTGCACCAGGCACCGCAGCCAACGGAGCGCAACGGACCCGAGTCAACGGAGCGCAACGGACCCGAGTCAACGGAGCGCAACGGACCTGAGGGAATCGAGCGTGGCTGACGCGGCGATCCAGGTAGCGGTCATTGACGACCATCCCCTCGCGCTGCGGGGGGTTGCCGACATCTTCCGCACCCACCCGCATATCCACGTCGTGTGCGCGCTCGCCTCGGTCGAGGAATTCATGGCGGCGACCTCCCGTACCGATGTCGTGATCCTCGACCTGTACCTCGCCACTGGCCGGTCGACTAGCGCGACCATCGCCATGCTGACGCGGCGGTGTGCGGTGCTGGTCATGTCCGCGTCCACCAAGCCCGCCGACGTGGTTGCCGCGGTCGAGGCGGGCGCTGGTGGTTACCTCACCAAGCAGGCGGAGCCAGCCGCCTTCGTCGAGGCCGTCCATACCGTCGCGGCCGGTGGTTTCTACATGTCACCCAGGCTCGCCGACATCGTCCACCATGACGTGCAACACTGCGGCGTGTCCCGCCTCTCCTCGCGCGAGGAGGAAACCCTCTGCTATATCGCACAGGGATACACCCAGGCGCAGACCGCGCGACGCATGGGCGTCAGCCCGGCGACGGTTGACACCTACATCAGGCGGATCCGGCAAAAGCTCCACGCCGGCAACAAGGCCGACCTGGCCCGCAGGGCGGCCGACCTCATCGACCTCGACCCGCGGCCGGGCGGCGTCCCGTAATTACGGGACATGACAGCACCCGCCGCCCCGTCCACAGTACGAGCGTTGGTGCGGGTTCGAGCTGTGACGACTGTACGTCGCGGTACGCCTGCAAGCTCCTGTGACGGGGAGGCTGGCCGAATGTTCAGGTCTTCTGCACGTGCCCGCCTGAGGACGAAGCGATCTCGCTGGATCTTGCTTGGCGCAGCGCTGCTCGCGGCGGCCGGCCTGGTGCTGTCGCAACTATCTCCGGCCCGCGTGGCGGGCGTGCACCGCGCGCCAGGGGTGCTGGCACCGGGTTCGAACGGGTCGCTGCATCACTCGCCGTGGTGGGATCCGCGGGGCTGGTTTGCCGGTGGCGGGACCGTGCCGAAGCCGCGGGAGCTGGCCAATGACGTAGCCGCGGTGCCGGGCACCGGGCGGCTGCCGCGGCAGGCTGCGCTTGGCCCGGTGCACCGGGTGCGGGAACTGACCAGCAAGCGGGGCGAGTACACCCGGGTGTTCCAGCTTTCTGACGGCCGGTTGCAGGCGGTGCTGTCCGGCACGCCGGTGAGCTACCGGGACTCGGCCGGGCGCTGGCAGCCGATCGACACGACCGTGTCGCGGGCCACCAGGCCCGGGTTCAGCTACGCGAATCAGACCAACACGTTCCGCAGTTTCTTCGGTGCCGCGGCGGCCCGGCTGGTGCGGTTCGAGGCGCCCGGCGGCGGATGGCTCAGCATCGGCTTGAACGGTGCCCGCACGGCTCGCCCGCAGGTGAGCGGGGATACGGTCAGCTATCCCGGGATCGTGCCAGGCACGGATCTGTCATATCGGGTGACCCCGACCTCGCTGAAGGAACGGATCACGCTGACCTCGCCTGCGGCGGCGTCCACGCTCAGTTTCACGATCACCGTGGGCGGTGGGCTGGTGCCGTCGCAGCGGCGGGGTGGCTCGCTGGTCTTCTCCCGCGACGGCGCCGGCGGCGCGCCGGTGCTGATCCTGCCGAAGCCGTTCATGGCCGACGCGAGGCCCGACGTCTCATCGCCGTATGGCACATTCTGGAGCCCGAAGGTCTCCCAGCAGGCAACCTGGTATGCGGCAACCCGCACCATGCGCCTGACCGTGACCGCCGACAGCCAGTGGCTGCACCAGGCTGCGCGCAAGTTCCCTGTCGTGATCGACCCGACGATCTCGATCGCGCCGACCCCGACGGACGCGCAGAACACGATGATCATCTCGGATTCGGGGCAGGCTACGTCGAACTTCAACTCGAGCTGGCGGCTGTCGGTGGGCACCGATTCCGGCGGCGCGGTCCGCTCGCTGCTGAGCTTCCCGCTCGGCGCCGTCCCGCCCGGCACCCAGCTCCAGTCGGCGGACCTGGAACTCTATTACGACCAGAACTTCGGCTCGCCCACGTCGAACGAGACGATCGAAGCCCACCAGGCCACCGCGCCCTGGTCGGCGTCGACCGCGACCTGGGCCAACGCGAGCAACAACGTCGGCCAGCTGGGCAGCAACCAGGTGGTGGCCGACGACTCGGCCACCGCCAGCACGAGCGCGAGCGGGGCGTGGCCGACCGCCCTGGCGTCGTCGGCGGTGAACGGGGAGTACCGCTACGACCAGGACGCGACCTCAGGCGACACCTTCACCTGGGTGCCGCAGCTGACCGAGCCCGGCAGCTACCAGGTCGAAGCCCACTACGTCGCCAGCCCCACCGCGGCCTCGAACGCGCCGTACACCGTGTATTACAACGGCGGGTCCGCTAGCTATACGGTGAACCAGCAGTCCGGGTCGGGCGGGGTCTGGGCCACCCTGGGCACCCTGCCGTTCGCCGCGGGAACGGCGGGGAAGATCGTGCTGGGCGACGGCCCGGCGTCCGCGTCCACCATGGTCCAGGCGGACGCGGTGCGGCTGACCAAGCCCGGCTCGGTGGTGTTCGACCCCACCGCCAACACCTGGGACGTGTTCTCGGTCCGCAACATCGTCCAGTCCTGGCTGGACGGCGCCAGCCCGGACTACGGGTTCGTGGTCAAGGACGCCAACGAGACCACGCTGAACCAGGGCGGGCCGCGGTATGAGGCGTCCCGGTTCGCCTACAACGGGGAGACCGCGACCTACCCGCAGCTCGTGCTCACCTACGGCGCGCCCGGCGTGACGCTGAACCCGATCACCACGATCCACGCCACCGGCGCGGACCTGTCCTGGACCCCCTACACCGACCCGACGCCGGGCACCAACCCGGGTGATGACCTGGCCGAATACCAGGTGCACCGGAGCGTCTTCCAGAGTTTCAGCCCGTCGGCGGACACCCTGGTCGCCCCGGTGCCCGCGGGGACGACGAGCTTCACCGACACGACGAACACGCCCACCCCGCCCGGCGGCGGGGCGCTCGGCAACGCCTTCTACTACATGGTCGCGGTCAAGACCCAGGACGGGACCGTGATCGGCGGCCCGGTCCAGCTGGTCCGCCTGCCCACCGCCGGGTCCACCACCCAGATCATCAACGCCTCGGAGGACACGACCCTCTCGTCCGGCCAGCCCGCCACCAATGAGCAGCAGTTCAGCGGGGCGCCCTACCTGGGCGTCGGCGACAACTCGGCCACCTACGGCGTGACCCGGACGGTCGTGGGCTTCCCCTCGCTGGCCTCCGCCGGCATCCCGGCCTCCTCGACGATCACCGACGCCGAGCTGAAACTGTGGGGCTGGTACAACCTCAACACCGGCGGCGGCTCGGGCACCTACGAGGCGCACGCGCTGACCCAGAGCTTCGACCCGGCGACCGCCACCTGGAACAGCGCGTCCTCGGGGACGCCGTGGACGACGGCGGGCGGCAGTTACTCCGCGACCGTGTCCGGCACCGTCTCGGGGCTGACCAACGACCCGAACCGGCAGGAATGGCCGGTCACCGCGGTGGCGCAGGACTGGCTGAACAACCCCGCCGACAACCACGGGCTGCTGGTGAGGCTGTCCGGGGAAGACAAGCGCAGCCCGCAGGAACGCGAGCTGTTCCTGAACAGCAGCGCGCTGGAGCCGAGGCTGAGCCCCGAGCTGGTCGTCACCTACCTCCAGAACACCGCGCAGGACACCTATTACTCCCCGAGCCTGCCCGACCCGCTCGCCGCGTCCGGCAGCTACACCGTCAACGTCACCCTGACCAACACCACCGCCGTCACCTGGTCGGCCAGCGATTGGGTGCTGTCCTACCACTGGCTGCTGCCCGATGGCACCGACGTGTCGAGCGCGGCCAACCAGGCGCAGACCGCCCTGCCCGCCAGCATGGCCCCCGGCGCGGTGGCCACCGTCGGCGCGACGGTGAAAACCCCGGACAACACCGGCGGCGGCGGCACCCGCACCGGCTACGCCCTCAGCTGGGACCTCTACAACAAGACGACCGGCACCTGGCTGTCAGCCGCCGCAGGATCGGCGAACGGGGTGCCGCCGCTGACGCAGCCCGCCTCGGTGGTCCAGCCGACCTCCAACCAGCTGGGCCTGGAGAGGTTCTACCAGTACACGGGGGTGAACACCGGATCTGGCTCAGCGGTGCTGAACAACCTGGCCTCCGGGAACGCGGTCTGGTCCTACAACGCGTTCTCCAACCCGTCGCGCGGTTTCGCCACGTTCGTGCGGCTGGCGTACAACTCGCTGGACACCTCGGACTCCTCGATGGGGTTCGGCTGGTCGCTGTCGGCCTCCACGCTGATGCGGCTGGGCACCCCGCTGGACTTCCAGCCGCGGCCCAGCCCCACCACGATGAGGCTGACCGACGGGGACGGCACCACGCACCTGTTCGTCCTCGGCGCGGGCGGCGTGTGGCAGAGCCCGCCCGGGGTCCACCTGTTCGTGCAGCAACTGGCCGACTGCTCGGCCAACGGCAAGGACCCGGCGTCGCGGGCGTGGGTACTGACCCGGCCGGACCGGACCCAGTTCTTCTTCGACTGCCAGGGCTACCAGACCGCGGTCGTGGACCGTAACGGCAACACGGCCACCTTCACCTACTCCCAGCGCAACTCGAACAACCAGCCGGTCAAGTTCCTCGCCTACATCACCGACTCGGCCGGCCGGCGGACGCTCACGATCAGCTACTACGCCAAGGGCGACAGCTACAGCTTCGTCGACGACACCGGCAACGTGGCGTCCGCGACCAACCTGACCAACCCGTTCATCATCGACCAGGTCAAGTCGGTCACCGACATCTCCGGGCGGACGATCACTTTCCTGTACACGACCAAGGGCCTGATGGCGCAGATGACCGACGGCGACGGGACCGCGGTGGCGAAGGTGTTCAAGTTCGGCTACGACATGACCCAGGGCAACAAGAACGTCAAGCTGGTCTCGGTCACCGACCCGCGCGGCCACGCCACCGGCCTGGCCTACAACCTGCCGCGGGCCGGCGACAACCCGGCCTTCCACTGGCTGCTCAAGAGCGTCACCGACCGGCGCGGCGGCACCACCGGTTTCGCCTACACCCAGCCCGACGCCAGCGGCAACACCACCTGCCAGGTCACCGACGCCAGCGGCCACGCCAGCACGTACGTGCTGGACTCCGCCGGGCGGCCGGTGCAGATGACGAACGCCCTGAACCAGGTCACCAAGCTGGCCTACGACGCCGACAACAACGTCACCAGCCTGACCGAGGACAACGGCGCGGTCACCACCTGGACCTACGACCCCAACACCGGCTACCCGCTGACCCGCAAAGACGCCCTCGCGAACGCCAGCGGCACCGCGCCCACCACCTGGACCTACCAGACCGGGCTCAGCGGCCACATCGCCGACCTGATCGCCAAGCTCACCCCGCAGCAGCGGCTGTGGACCTTCGCCTACGACGCCAACGGCAACCTGATCTCGGTCACCGACCCCGACGGCAACGCGGTCAGCCCGCCGTCCGGCTTCACCACCACCTACACCTACGACTCGTCCGGGCAGCTGCTGACCGCCACCGACGCCAACGGCAACGGCAACACGACCAGCTATTCGAACTACGACCCGAACGGCTACCCGCAGACCATCACCGACCCGCTGACGAACGCCACGTCGTTCGCCTACGACGTGCGCGGCCACGTCACCTCCGTCACCGACCCGCTCGGGCACGTCACCACCCAGGCCTACGACGTGTTCGGCCGGCCCGGGCAGAAGGTGGTGCCGAAGGACCAGGCGGCCGGCGTGTTCATCACCACCCCGGCGCCCGTCTACGACGGCAACGACAACGTCACCCAGGCCACCGCGCCCAACGGGGCTGTCACCGCCTACGCCTACGACGCGGCCGACGAGAGGATCGCCCGGTTCGCACCCCAGGACACCCCCACCTCGCCGCAACGGGAAACCACATATTCATACGATCCGGTCGGCAACCTGATCTCGCTCACCCAGCCGGACGGCAACCAGCCCAGCCCGCCATCCAGCTTCACCACCACCTACGCCTACGACCCGATCAACGAGCTGATCGCGGTCACCGACGCCGCAAACGGCAAAACCAGCTTCGGCTACGACGACGTCGGCAACCACACGAGCACGACCGACCCGCTCGGTCACACGACGAAGTTCGCCTACGACCTGAATCACCGGCTCACCGTCACCACGGACCCGGCGAACTTCACTACCAGCAAGACTTATGATCTCGACGGGTTGGTCACGTCGGCCACCGACCAGAACGGCAGCACGACCCTGTTCACCCTTGACCCGCGCGGGAAGGTGACGCAGGTCATGGTGCCGCACGACACTTCCGGCGCCAGCATCGTCTACGACACGACCCAGTACGTCTACGACCAGGTCGGCAACCGCATCAAGGTCATCACCCCGCGCGGGGTGGCCTCCGGTGTAGCGAATGCTTTCACCCAGCAGACGCAGTACGACGCGGACAACCGGGTCACGGCGCAGCTGTCCGCCTACAACCCGAGCGACCCCGTCTACAACACCCCGGCCGAGACCGACTACACCTACGACGCGGCCGGGCGGCTGACCTCAGTGAGCGCGCCGCCGTCCGGCAATCAGGCGGTCCGCAACGTCACCCGCTACACCTACTTCCACAACGGCTGGGCCAAGTCCTCGACTGACCCGTGGAACATCACCACCTCATACGACTACAACCCGCTGGGGCAGCAGACGTCGCGGACGATCACCTCGGCCAGCGGGTCGGCGTCGCGGACCATGAGCTGGGGCTACTTCCCGGACGGGAAACTCCAGTCGCGGGCCGACAACGGGGTGCCGACCGGGCTGGCGACAGAGCTGGTCGACGACTCCGACTTCAACAACACCACCTCGACCGGCACCTGGACTGCCTCCAGCGCCGGAACCGGGTTCGTCGGCCCGGGCTACCAGACCCACGCCCCGGGCACCGGCACCGACACGTTCACCTGGAGCCTGAACGTCCCGCAACACGGCAACTACACCGTCTACGTGAAATACCCGGCCGTGTCCGGCGCCGCCACGAACGCGTCGTTCAAGGTGTCGTTCAGCGGCGGATCGTCGACGGTCACGGTGGACCAGACCCAGAACGCCGGCACCTGGGTTAGCCTCGGCAAGTTCGCGTTCACCCAGAACAGTGTCGGCCAGAACGTCACGCTCTCGCAGAACCCCGGCGGCACCGTGGTCGCCGACGCGGTACAGGTGGTGCGGGACAACAGCGGCGACACCAACACCGCCCACCACAACTTCGGCTACACCTACGACCCTAACGGCAACCTGACCGGCATCACCGACACCAGCCCCGGCGCGGCCATCAACAACTACCAGGTCAGCTACGACGGGCTGAACCGCGTTACACAGGTCAGCGAGCTAACGCCGTCCGGGACTACCCAGCACACCACGACCTTCGGCTACGACGCAGCCGGCAACCTCATCAGCCGCGGCCACGACGGCGCACCCTCGACCTACGCCTACGACCCGCGGAACCTGCTGACCAAGGAGACCGACGCGCAGTCGGCCACCGACCCGTCCCCGCAGGTGACGATCTTCACCAACAACCAGGTCGGGCAGGTGGCCAGCGAGGTCAAGCCCAACGGCAACACCATCACCAACAGCTATTTCGCCGACTTGTCGCCTCAGCACACCATCGAGGCCAGGCCCGATGGCACCACCGTCTCCGAGCACACCTACACCTACGACCCGAACGGCAACAAGACCCAGGACATCGAGAAGCTGATGTCCGCCGACAACAGCGCCACCGCCCTGACCCCCATCCTCGCCTACACATACGACCCGCGGGACCGGATCGCACAGGTCACCAAGGACGGCACGGTCACCGAGTCGTACGGGCACGACGCCAGCGACAACGTCACCTCCCAGACGGTCAACGGCGCCGCCACCACGTTCAACTACGACCGCAACCGGCTGCTTACCGCGGTCACCGGCGGGGCGACCGCGGACTACAACTACGACCCGTTCGGCCGGCTCGACACCGTCACGTCCGCCGGGCAGGTGCAGCAGCGCAACACCTATGACGGGTTCGACCACATCGCCGAGCACCAGCAGCTCAACGCCACCGGCTCGATGGACGTCACCGACTACGCCTACGACCCGCTCGACCGCAAAACCTCGCAGACCACGGGGGTCGGCACCATCTCGCCGAACACCACCAACTACGCCTACCTGGCCTTGTCGGGCGAGCTGATCAGCGAGCTGCACAACGGCACCCAGACCAAGTCCTACACCTACAGCCCGTACGGGCAGCGGCTGTCGCAGACCACCAACAACAGCGACGGCACGCAGACCCCCAGCTACTACACCTACAACGACCACTCCGACGTCCAGGCCGTCACCGGCAGCGACGGGAACACCAAATCCACCTACGGGTACACCGCCTACGGGCAAAACGACACCAGCCAGTTCACCGGCGCCGACAAGAACAACACCAATCCCAGCAGCACCACCCAGCCGTTCAACGCCTACCGGTACAACGCCACCCGCTGGGACTCCTCCTCCGGCCACTACGACATGGGCTTCCGCAACTACGACCCGTCGGTGAACCAGTTCCTGTCCCGGGACATGTTCAACGGTGCCCTGGCCGACATGGCACTCGACACCGACCCGTTCACCGGCAACCGTTACACATTCGGCGCCGGCAATCCAGTCTCCAACATCGAGCTCACGGGGCACTTGTTCTGCAGCCCCGGCAACACCGACCCCAACTGCGACGCTTACCGCGGCGCCCCGAGCCCCAGCCCTGGCCCGAGCGGTGACGGCAGCAGCTCGGGCGTCAGCAGCTCAGGCGGCAGCAATTCCAGCGGCGGCCGGAATTGGACTCAATCCTGCGGGTTCTTCCAGGGGCTCTGCGAAGTCGCCAGTCAGGCAGGCAACCCTGGCCAGGCTTTCAACACGGCCAAGCAGAAGCTGTTCGGCAGCACCAATGTCGACTTCGTCCCGCACATGGGGGGCGTCGGTGTCGGAGGTAACGTCGAGGGAGAGACCGTGAGTCAAAGGCCCGTGGTCGGAGCCGCTACCGGGTCCGGGGATTATTACGTACCGTTGGTAGGCAAGGGGTTCGGTGGGCTAGTGGGTACCGTGGGTGGCTTTGTCACCACCGGCAAACCAACCTCGCTTGGCCCGATCCACATCAATCCGCCGGGCGCGAGCCTCACCGGCCCATCGTCTTCGAACCCGATGCAGGTGGTGGGCGAATACGCAGGAATCGGCGCTCATGTCGATCTCACGAACGCCACGCGTCCGGAGGACCTTCTTGGTCCTTTCACCACATACTCGTTCAGGGCGGGTGCAGGTCCCATTCAGGTCGGCGTCCAGCTGAGCGTCGGAACGAATGCGCAAGAGGGTATCTACAACCTGTCGTTCTCGCCGCCCGGCTTCGGCTGGAGCGCCGGTGCGGATGTGTCGGTGTACCAGACCTACACACACGGGCCGGTGCTGGAGCGGCCGATCGACAACCCCCCACAATGCATAAGCTTGGCCTGCAGCCTACCCTTCCCGAGCGGCTAGTGGTGTGCCAGTCGGTCCAATGCTTCAGGTACCACAGCAGCATGCGCCGGATCGCCATGTCACGGTCGTGACAACCCACCCAATCGAGTATTCGAGCGGCACACCATCATGGACTTCCGGATCCTGGGTCATCTGGAGATCATTTCTAGTGACGGTGATCCCCTGCGCATCGCGAAACCACGGGTCAGGGCATTACTCTCAGTGCTCCTGCTGCGTGCGGGCCGCCCATGCAGCCATGGAAT
>WNFC01026055.1_pt1 | contig 11489 bp, 10 predicted proteins | sample 5400541 | NCBI WGS metagenome assembly WNFC01 (sample SAMN13153342, study PRJNA577476) | soil metagenome | isolation source: 120 cm saprolite under Douglas fir tree site 2 hole 2 replicate 1 | place: USA:California | collected 2015-04-18
CTTCGATCGCCTCCCCCGGCGGGCGCCAAACTCACCAAAATCCATCGCCGCGTCGATCACACCGAAGACTTCGACCGCTACCGCCATCTGAGCGCCTGCTTCACCTGTCCGCTCAGACCCCGGTGCACGCCGACCCAGCGACGGATCATCAAGCGCTGGGAGAATGAGGATGTGCTCGACGGGATGCAGGACCGCCTCGACCGCATGCCCGAGGCCATGGCCGTGCGGCGACAGACCGTCGAACACCCGTTCGGGACCCTCAAAGCCTGGATGGGCGCCACCCATTTCCTGACCAGGACCCTCGACAAGGTCCGAACCGAGATGAGCCTCCACGTCCTGGCCTACAACCTCAAGCGAATGATCAGGATTTTCGGGGTGGGACCGCTGATGGAGGCGATCCGAACCTGATCGTCTCGCTCAAGCCAGACGCGCCAGCCGATTTACCAGCGCCTCGACCACCATGGCCGCCAAACACAGCGCATCGCCCACCCCCTATCGCGCGTTTTTGCACGGCCTCGGTGGACAACGGCCATTGACTCCGGATGAAAGCTAGAATTCGGTAGTCGCCAAATCGGGTCGTGATCTGCACAATCTGCCGAGTATTCGGTTTCGGCATTGCCGACCCCGGTGTACCCTACCGCTTCTACCGGAGAAGAGGTGTTGAAATGAGGGCCAAGCTGCTCGGCACGGCGATCGTCGTTGCGCTTGCCGGTCTTTGCAGCGCCGTCGCGCAGGTGCCGGCCAAAGTCTACCATGCGTAAGGGGATGGGAGGAGCGGAGGCCACGCGCAGCACGACGAGCATGGCGAGCACCGGACCTTCCCCGCAGTGAGCACCGTGGCAGGCTGCCCGCCGGCCGGGTTTTACGTCTGGCGCTTGTGTTGCTTGTGTTGCTTGTTCTGTTTGAGACGATAGCTGTCGCCGTTCATTTCGAGGATATGGACGTGGTGGGTCAGCCGGTCGAGCAGAGCGCCGGTCAGCCGCTCGGACCCGAACACGCCGGTCCACTCGTCAAACGGCAGGTTGGAGGTGACGAGGGTGGAGCCGCGCTCGTATCGCTGGCTCGGCATCGTCCTCATGAGCCTGCGGATAGCCGAAATAAGCGACCAGACCGTCGCCGTGAAATTTCGCGACGAAACCGCTCCACCTGTCGATGACCTTGGGGCCTGAGGAAACCGCTGGCGCGGTTATTCCTCCGGCAGCCCGGCCTTGCGCAGCCCAGCGAAAAAAGTGCTTTCAAACAGCGCCTGGATGGTCGGCACACCAAAATATTTGGCGCGCTTCAAGCGGGCAATGCTCGCAAAACGACCGTCCCCGGTCAGCCTCCGGGCGTCGGCGAGTTCCGCTGCGGCCTGTTCGGTCTTGCCTTTGAGGGCGTAGGCAGCGGCGAGAGCAGCGTGCGCGTGCACTAATTGTGGATTGGCGCCGAGCGCCTTTTCGAGCCAGAGGATCGCCTCGTCGGTGCGGGATTGCACCAGATGCACGCGCCCAATCTTAGTGTACCAGTTGGCGATCAGGGGATCGCGCGGGCTGAGGCGGATGGCTCGCTCAACGAGCGGGATCCCCTCGATCGAGCCGGTCAAGAACTTGCACGTACCGAGCGGGTATAATGGGTACACCCAGTTGCGATTGGATGCGATTACCGCCTCGTATTCAGGAATGGCCTCTTCCGGACGGCCCCGCGCCTCCAGCAGCTGACCCTTGGCGAAATGCGCAAGTGGGAGGCGGGGCGAAGCCGCCAAGGATCGCCCGACCAGCCCTTCCGCGCGCTCGATATCAGCCGCGGCTGAACTGCTCATTTGAAAGTACATGCGGCCTGCGAGCGCGTGCGCCAACCAGCTCTGCGCCTCGACGGATGCCGGATCGAGCGTCAACGCTCGCTCGAACAGGCTGATTGCCTCTGCATAGTGGTCGCGCGCGAGCGGCCTCGAATATGCCGAGCGTCCCCGCAGGATATAGTCCCGCACATCGGGACGCTCGATCGGCCGGGCGGCCTCAGCAGCGATCAGCTCGCGGTTGAGCGCGACCGCGATCCGGCTGGTGATCTCGTCCTGCATTGCGAACAGATTTTCCGTGTCGCTGTCGAAGCGCTCGGCCCAAAGATGTGCATCGCTCTCGGCGTCGATCAGCTGGGCGTTGGCGCGGACCCGGTGACCGGACCGCCTTACGCTCCCTTCCAGGACAAAGCGCACGCCGAGCTCGCGGCCGATCTGCTTGGCGTCGACCGCTTTGCGCTTGTAGGTGAAGGCGGTGCTGCGGGCGATGACGAAACTTCCCGCGATCCGCGATAGGTCGGTCGTTAGATCGTCGGTAATCCCCTCCGCGAAGTATTCCTGGTCCGGATCGTTGCTAAGGTTGGTGAACGGCATGACGACGATCGACAGGAGCGGCGGCGGGCGGGCGCCACCGCTGGGGATGATTGCAATGCCGGAACCCGTATCCGCCACGCGCCGCGTCACCGCTGCGACAAAACGGTAGCCGCGCCCGGCGACCGTTTGGATGCAGCTCCCGTCCGCTCGCCCCCGATCGAGGATCCGGCGGAGCGCCGAGATCTGGACCGTCAGGTTGCTGTCCTCGACGACAATTCCCGGCCAAACGGCGGCGATGATCTCGCGCTTCGCGACGAGACTCCCCGCGCGCTCGACCAGCACGCCAAGCAGGTCGAGCGCGCGCGAGCCGATCGCGACCGGCACGAAAACACCGCCCTCATCCCGCCGGAACAGGCCGCGCCGGTCAAAGCGAAAGTCCTCGAACAGGAAAGTGTCGGATGTAGCGCGCGCCTCCATGCCCGTCTCCCCGGGCGGTGAGCGAGGCCGGCACCGACGCAAGGCCCCGCGTCCGGGTTGAGTCCGCGGACAAGCGGAATTTAGCAACATTTCGGAAAAGTTTGGAAGATTTTATCACCGATCCGTTGCGCACCCGCCATTGTGGAACGTCCGATCCTTGCCGCAGTGGGCCCTCGAACCAGACGCTAACAGGGGAGGATGATATGTATTCATTTCGCCAGCAAAAACGGATAGATGGGATGGGCTCGCCGGGAGGGGTACCTCGCCGGCGGCTACTTCAAGGTGCCGGAGCTGTCGGCCTGGCAGCGCTGCTGCGTCCGACCGCGGTGTTCGCGGGGGTCTCGACTACATTGGGACGCTGAAAGTCCGATGCGCCTTGGACCTCAGCGAAGACGGGGATGACCTCACCGGCCCCTGCGACAGCGATTTTTTGATAAGGACCGGAATCTCACCGGGCCAGCCTTCGCGGGACCCATCGAGGCTCGGAGAAATCAACGTAGAACCACTCGAGTGATCCAACAAACTGCGGTTGAGCCGATTGGAAGAGCAACGCAGAAGACACACTAAGCGAGGAGAAAAACCATGAAAGGAATATGGCTGTTCGTTGCACTCTGCGCTCTTGTTTTTACCCAGGGACGGTCCTTGGCGCAGGACCAGAACGTAACCCACACGATCACCGACCTCGGCACACTTGGCGGGACGAGCAGCGTAGGCTGTGGTCTCAACAGTCGCGGCGAAGTGGTCGGGAAATCCAGCATCGTCACCGGGAAATCCCACGCATTTTTTTGGAATCGTAATGAAGGAATAACTGACCTCGGGACACTCCCCGGGCTGTTCTTCAGCGAAGCGCGGGACATCAACAATCGCGGGCAAGTCGTGGGCGATTCCACAAAAACCGGGGGCCCACCTTTTCGAGCGGTTCTTTGGGATGGTGATGCCGTGACCGACCTCGGAACCCTTGGGGGCCCCGCGGCCTTCGCCATTGCCATCAATAAGGACGCACAGGTGGTCGGCGGCGCCAGAGCTGCCAACGGCGAACTGCACGCGTTCCTTTGGCAGGATGGCGTCATGACTGACCTTGGCACGCTGCCACACGACACTTTCAGCGTTGCCCGAGCCATCAACAACCGCGGCCAAGTTGCCGTCACCTCAGCACCGGTACAGCCCACACCGGCGGGCGACTGCCCAACTGCTCCATTGGGGCCTGACCCGCAGCGTGCCTTCCTCTTCAACAACGGCGGAATCACCGACCTAGGAACACTCGGCGGGGCAATCGCTGTTCCCAAGGGCATAAACAATCGAGGCGAGATAGTCGGTATTTCCTCGACTTTTGCCCGGGAAGCACATGCCTTTTTGTGGAGTGATGGAGCGATGCACGACCTCGGAACGCTGGGCGGAACCTTTAGCATCGCCAACGGGATCAACAAGCACAGGCAGGCGGTCGGCTTATCGAGAATTGTCAGCGGAGAACTCCACGCCTTCCTCTGGGAGGATGGCGTGATGACCGACCTCAATAACCTGATCCCAGTGGACTCCGGCTGGATTCTGGTTGAGGCAACTGCCATCAATAAGGCGGGCAGATCGCTGGGGTGGGCAGCATCAACGGTCAAACCCATGCTTTTCTTTTGACGCCGGACGACGAAAACGACTAAAATGAAGTGTTCACTCGGCCGCCTCCCGAACCTTGATCGCGGATTGCGACTTGAGCACCGGAAGCACCTCCTTGGCAAAGAGCTTCAGGCCACGCTCGGCGACTTCGTAGGGCGTACCGCCGAAGCGGAAGGCGACGTTTCGAGGTATTCGCCCGCGACGGCAGCTTGATGTCTTATGGCGCAGAGCGTACCGAAAACACCGAGAGGGCCGCCGAATTGATCGACCGTATTCTAAAGGGTACCAAGCCAGCTGACCTCCCGATCGAGCAGCCAGCGCACTTTAAATTTGTCATCAACCTGAAGACCGCGAAAGAACTCGGATTTACGATGCCACCAACCCTGCTCGCCCTGGCCGACGAAGTAATTGAATAAAGCAGCCAATGACTGCTACGGGTCGAGCCCTGCCCCGCCCGCGGAGTGACGAACGGCCGGTTTCGGCGCGATTTAGCCATTCCGCCCTGATCGGACGAACGCGTACTGTTGCCCCTTTCCGGACCCTTGCCCGACGCCAGCACAAACTGCTCAAAGGGTCCGCCCATATTGCACATTATGCAATGTGAAGTTACGCTCAAGCCCATCATGCCCAACGAACTTTCTCAGCCGAAGCGCCGCCTCAGTGCTCAGCCGAAGCGCCGCCTCAGTGCCGTGCTGCTCGCCGATGTGGTTGGCTACAGCCGGCTTATGAGCACCGACGAGGCCGGGACACACGCCAAGATCGCCGGCTATGTGCGGGAAGTTATCGAGCCGACCGTGCAGCGATTCCGCGGTCAGTTTGTGCGCAGCATGGGCGACGGAACGCTCGTTGAGTTCGGCAGCGCGCTCGACGCCGTGCGCTGCGGGCTCGATATCCAGAAGCGCCTGGCTGAGCGCCAGCATGACGCACCGGATCCGATCCGGCTGCGTATAGGCGTCAATACCGGCGACGTGATCGCCGACGATCGCGATATCTACGGCACCAGCGTCAACATTACTGCGCGGCTCGAAAGTATCGCGCTTCCCGGTTCTGTCTGCGTCAGCCAGAGCATTCACGATCAGACCCGCGGCACGCCAGGGCTGTACTTCGTCGATCGCGGCTCGCGTCGAGTTAAAAACATCGCTTATCCCATCCGCGTTTTTGAGGCGCGCGATGAGCCACCGTCGCGCTGGACGCGGCTGCTCGCGCGCCGTCGCCGCGCTTGGGTTCCCTCCGCGGCCGCCGCCGGCATCGCAGCGCTGGCGGCCCTCGGTTTTCTCTTTGCCGGTGACCGCGGCGCGGCGTTGCCGGCCAACTCCATCATCGTCTTGCCCTTCCGCAATCTGAGCGGCAATTCCGATGACAATTATTTCGTTGATGCCATAACCGATAATCTGACGACCGATCTCTCTCGGCTTCCCCGAGCGTTCGTCATCGCGAACGCAACCGCTCAAACCTACAAGGAGAAGGCTGTTGATGCGCGGCAAATCGGCCGTGAATGCGGTGTGCGTTATCTGTTGGAGGGAAGCGTCAGAAGAACCGGTGCGGTGGTTCAGGTCAATGCGCAGTTGATCGACACTACGACAGGCGCGCACCTCTGGGCCGATCGTTTTTCATATGAAACCGAAACTCTGCCGGACCTGGAAAACGCAGTAACCGGCCGCATCGGGGCATCACTCAATATTCAGCTGGTCAGGGCCGAAGTCCGGCAGGAACTCGGGAATCTGGCCGGCGATGGCAACCCACTCGATGAAAGGCTACGTGCTATGGCTCTGCTGACCGGAACGCCGACCCCTGAGAGCTACGCCGAAGCACGAAAACACGTCGAGCAATCGCTGGAAAAGGACCGCTCGGCCGAATCTTTGGCGCTGCTTGCCCGCATCATCATGGCCGAATACCTCAATTCATGGAACAACACCCGCCAGAAGGATGATCTGGACAAAGCCGAAGCATCCTATCGCGAGGCGCTGCGGCTCGACCCCTCGAACGCCGTGGCGCATTACGCCGCCGGATTTGTGCGGCGGGTGCGCGGCGATCACGAAGGCGCGCTCGACCATTTCAGCGAGGCCACGAAGTTCAATCCGAACCTAGCGGTCGCGCACGCGCAACAGGCGAACGAACTGGTCTTTCTCGGCCGCAACAAGGAAGCGATCGCCGCCGGCAAAAAGGCGATCCGATTGAGCCCGCGCGACCCGTCGATTGGCGTATTTCAGTGGGTCGTCGGACGGGCCTATTTCACCGAGGGCAACTACAAGGAAGCGGCGAACTGGCTTCGCAAATCGGTGCAGGATCGACCGAACATATGGTTCAACCGAGCGTGGCTAATCAGTGCCTATGCGCTCACAGACCGCACAAAGGAGGCGACCGCCGCGCTCGCCGACTTCAAGACGACGTTTCCAACCTATACTCTGGCGCGGATCACCGAAATCTACACGACCGAAAGCCAATACGATAACGACACGATGCGCGCGGCGACCGAGCATTTAATCGAGGGGCTGCAAAAAGCCGGCCTTTGAAAAAAGATTGCGCCCGTGCAGGCTTACTGACCGAGTTCCTCAACACAACCCGTCATTTCCGGCTGTTCGATCGAGGAAAATAGGGACTTCGAATCCCGGGGTTCTGCGCTTGCGGGATATTATTGATCCAGCATGCGAGTTTTTGTAAGGGTAGTGCAGCTGGCTCAAATGAAGGAAGCAATTGCCTCACGAGAATGGGATGCTTTGGTCGCACCTGCCGGTTCGATGAGAGCGCTGCGAATGGCCGGAATCGGCACGATTGAGCCGTCGCCCGCCGTGGCCCTGAGCGCGTACTGTTGCCCCACTTCGGACCTTCACGGTAGCCGGGAAGATCGACCGAGTAGGATGAAGAAAAGGTGATTCCCAATCTACGTCGCCGTCGTCGCGGCCCCCCAGAAGTGCCCATTTCCTCAGAAAGAAGCGGCAGATGAGCCTCGTTGATCGATGGCTGCCGCACTCCCCCGAAACCCAGCAGGTTGCGACATCTGCGACATCTGCGACACGCCGAGAAAGCCCAGCGGTTCTGCCAACTTTAAAGTCGCGAACGGCTTGCGACACGCTGCGACATTGCCAGGAATACTGTCGAGCCACCGGCATGAAGCCGTGTGCACGGCGATCCACCGGGATGGCGGCCCAATTCGGCCGCGCAGCGCCTTTGAGCGAGGCGCAAGGTTAACACTCTGAGATCGCTGACGTCTCTTAGATCACCCCCTCCGCCTTTAGCGCGCGAGCTCACTCGGCGACAACCCGAGCCAGGTGCCATAGATCTCGGTGCTCTGCTGACTGATCGTGGGGCTCGGCCCGGCTGGGGCCTTGGCGAGGCCGTGCAGGCGCAGCGGCGATGTCGGTACGGTGATCGGCCCCAGTTCGGGGTGGTCGATTTCTTCCAGCATGCCGCGCTCGTGCATGTGCGGGTCGTGCATGATCTCGGGCGCGGTGCGCACCGGCGCGCACGGGATCCGCAACGCCTTGGTGCGGGCGAACACCTCCATCTTGCCGAGGGTTCGGGTCCACTCGGCGACGACCGCGTCGGTCTCGTCCATAGGGGCGACCCGGTCGGCATTGGTCGCAAAGCGCGGGTCGTCGGCCAGGTCCTCGCGCCCCATCGCCTTGACGAGGTTCTTCCAGTGCCCCTCGGTGACGACGTGGATCGCGACATGGCCGTCGGCGGTCGGGTAGACGTTGTAGGGCGTCGACGACAGACCGGCCTGGCGGTTGCCGGTGCGCGGCGGTGGCCGGCCGGTGCGGTGGGTGTATTCAAAGCTCGCCGCGAGGCTCGAATAGACGGTCTCCTGCATCGCCACCTAGACAAGCCGTCCTTCGCCGCTGGCCTCGCCGCTGCGGTCGCGGTCGTAAAGCGCGGTCAAGACGGCGGCGTAGAGGTGGATCCCGCCCATGAAAACCGACCAACGTCGGCCCCGCCTTCATCGGCGGCCCGTCGGGCGCCCCGGTCACGCTCATGATCCCCGAGGCCGCCTGGATCGTCAGGTCCATCGCCAGATTGTCGCGATCGGGGCCGCCGATGCCGAACCCGGTGCCGGTCGCGTAGATGAGGCGCGGGTTGATCTCGCGCAGCACACTCCAGCCGACCCCGAGATCGTCCATCGTGCCGGGCGAAAAATTTTCGAGCAGCACGTCGGCGCGCCGCACCATCTCGAACAGCAATTCGCGGCCACGCGGATGCTTCAGATTGAGCGTCACCGCCCGCTTGTTCTGGTTCAGCATCGCGAACGGCAGGGTGGCGCTCTTCCCCGGCGTCGCGCGGCGGCGCAGCGGCTCGCCGTGCGGCGGCTCGATCTTGATCACATCGGCCCGCCCTTCGCCAACAGCAAGGTCGCGTAAGGCCCCTGAAAGATCTGGCCGAAATCGATGACGACGAGTCCGGCGAGCGGCAAGCGCGCTGATGGCCCGCCCGATACCGGCTCGACTGCGACCGACATTTCTCCGACCTCTCCCGGATGGTACCGGGCCGATTCTGCGCAGGCGCGGGAAGCCGGCGCAAGCCATTGGCTGCGCCGATCATCGTGGCAGTTGTTGCTCCGCGTTACGGCTTCGGAGGCGCTGGCGTGGTGAGCGATATTTTCCGCAGTTTCGATTTGTCCTCGTCCGACAGGCCATGCGCGCCTGGGCAATGCGCTTCGTCGAGAAAGTCAGCCGCAAGCGCGACCGCCTGAGAGGGATCCGCCTTGAAGCGCCAACGAAGGTCCAAGAGGAAGCCGCGGATCACATGGGGCGCGCCCTCGGCGGCGCAGCCGGTCTCTTGCAGGATTTTCTCGTAATCCTCTGCCGGCGGCGCCGAGCGTTCAAGATCGGTCCAGCGATCCGACTTCCATCCCATTGTCATGTTGGGATCGAGGCGCGCGATCCGAGCTAAAGCCTCTTCACGCCTTTGACCCAGTGGCACCTGATCCTCGATCAGCCACTTCAGCGAGGCGAAACTATCCGCTGACCAGTTGCATGTCTTCCCCGGAGGGCAATCCAGATTTTGATATTTTGGCCCAGTTTCGGGCTCTGTGATGCGCGCCCCTTTCGCTGTCTCATTTGGCGCATGGGCTCTCCACACGAACACATGGCCGAGCGACGCGCCCCGAGCCTGCGCGCGGTCGAGAGATGCGCCCTGAAGCTGCGCGCGGTCGAGAGATGCGCCCCGCAGGTCCGCGCCGTCAAGCGACGCGCCCTGAAGCTGCGCGTTTTCGAGCCACGCGCCCTGAAGCTGCGCATCAACGAGCGAGGCGCCCTGAAGCTGCGCGTTGCCGAGCAACGCGCCCTGAAGCTGCGTTTTATAGAGGAACGCGCCCTGAAGCTGCGCGCCAAGGAGTGAGGCGCCCTGAAGCTCCGTGCCAGCGAGCGAGGCGCCCTGAAGCTGCGCCCCGTGGAGTAAGGCGCCCTGAAGCTGCGCCCCGTAGAGCGAGGTGCCCTGAAGCTGCACTTCCTTGAGCATCGCTCCCTGAAGCTGCGCCCCGTAGAGCGAGGCGCCCCGAAGGTCCGCACATTTCTTCTCGGAGCGGGTCTGCTGAGAGCCGGTGTCAGCGCATTCGAACCTCGCTACCCGCAAGTCGGCATCAACGAGCACAGCACCCGTGAGCTGCACCCCGGTGAAATCGACCTTCCGCAGATTGGCGCCGAGCAATACGGCGCCTTCGAGGTGGCGTCCCCTCAGCGAGACCGTCAGGGGGAGAGCCGAAATTTTGGCCTCGCTGTCGAGTTTTACATGATCGATCACGTCGATCCCCGGCAGCACCAGCCGGTTCGACCACAGGCTCTTTGGCCGCCGTGCGACGAAATCGACCTCGCCCGCGACCAGCAGTTTGTGCGGGGTCCATTCGGCCGCGACAAACGGCATCGCCGGGAGCCTTTCCTCCAACCACTCGCCGGGGAAGGTCGCGATGGTGAATACCAGCAGTACCGGCAGCAGGCTCGCCGTAAGGCGAGCCACGACCTTGCCGGAGAGGAAATCGCGCCAGCCGAGAAAGGTCGCGGTGCCGCGCGCAACCGACGGCCATAAAACCCACAGGAGGGTGAGGTCGGCGACGACGGTGAGCCGCTGCCACCAGGAAATCGCTTCGTGGTGGTACGGCAGGAACTGGAGCTGGAAAAACACCAGCAGCGCGATCGGCCCGGCGACGAGGCTGATCTGCGCGATCAGCCGCAGCATGAAACCCATCGCGCCGGCGCGGATCTCCCGCGGCCCGGCGAGGAATTGCACGAAGATGTTGCTCGGCAATTGGCGGCGCAGACGGGCACGGGCGTCCTCGTCGGGGATCTGTTGCTGGAGCTCGGCATGGAAGGCGCCGACCTTGCCGGCAAGCAGCACGAAATGCAGCAGGGTGTAGGCGTGGACGATCAGGAACAGGGCCGGCCCGAGCACGAAAAAGCCGATCAGCGGCAGATCGACGTTGAGGAAGGGCAGCTTGACCGGGTTCTCGAAGAACATGTCACGGTGGGTGACCCCGCCCGCTGCGATCGCGAGATAGAAAAAAACAAACAGAAAGCTGATCCAAAGCCCCGCACCGACACTCGCGGCATCGACCACCGCATCGCGCAAGGCCTGAAGGTCTTTCGCCTTTGCCGCGAAGTTCGCCGAGCCCGGCGGCGGCGGCGTTGGCGCGAGGGCTCCGTCGCCCGGCGCCTCCCCGATTTCGTCCGCGCGCTCTGTCGAATCCGCCATGGCTTTTCCCGCCCGGATTATGGCCAGGCGCGGCTGGCGAGCGCAAGCCGCGGCGGCTACCGCTTAAAATCAGCGCGAATTTTAGGTCCGCGCGGTTCGATCGCGGTAGTGCGAACGGCTGCTATCGGCGCTTTGCTGACCAAGGCCGCGGAGCTCACGCGCCGTTGGGGTTGCCGAGCTTCTGACCGCGCGCCGCAGCGAGCGCCGCGCAGGTCTCGGCGGTCGCGGCCGCGATCCGCGAGGACATCTTACAGAGCATTTTAAACAAACACATGAGACAAACAGAATCTGATTAATATCGGCACCGCTAACGTTAATGGATAATTTACCATACCTCTCGATAACGGTGGGGAATGTTCATCGCCACGGCACGGAGCATCAACCGATGGCAAACCCCATGATCGTGGCACAGTTC
>WNFC01053611.1_pt1 | contig 11489 bp, 13 predicted proteins | sample 5400541 | NCBI WGS metagenome assembly WNFC01 (sample SAMN13153342, study PRJNA577476) | soil metagenome | isolation source: 120 cm saprolite under Douglas fir tree site 2 hole 2 replicate 1 | place: USA:California | collected 2015-04-18
GACCTCCCGGACATCTGGGTGCGCAAGGCGACGGAGGCTGGCGTGCGCCTGGTCGCGAACTCCGATGCGCACCGGGTCGAGGAGCTCGATTGGATGGAATACGCCGTCTCCGTCGCCCGGCGCGGTTGGGCCACGAAGACCTCTCTTGCGAACGCCCTCCCGCTCGACGAGATGCTGGCGGCCCGCAAGCCACGCTCCTGACGGCGGTGCGTCGCGCGCGCTTCGTGGTCCGCGGCCGGGTCCAAGGTGTCTACTTCCGCACGACGGCGGTGCGAGAGGCGTCTTCGCGCCGCGTCACCGGACGGGTGTGGAACCGCGCCGACGGCGCGGTCGAGCTGATCGCCGAGGGCGACGACGATGGGCTCGAGAGCCTCGCGCGCTGGCTCCATCAGGGCCCGCGTCACGCGTCCGTCGAGTCCGTCGAGCGCACCGACCTTGCGGGCGAGCGCCTGTACCGCGATTTCGCGATCGCCGATGGTGCGGTGAGCTGAGCGGTAAGAGCCGCCGCCACGAACCAGTCAGCTCTAGCGGCGGCGCTTCTTCTTCGGCTGCGGGAAGTACTGTCGGCGCCGCTGCTCGCGCTCGAACGCGGCTTCCTGCGGCGGTAGCCAGAACTCGTACATGTAGACGAGGAGCCCAACGTTGACCGCGATGAGCACGGCGTAGAAGTAGAACGGTACCTTGGCGATGAGGAGCGTCGCCATGAGGATGATGAACACGACGTTGATCCAGAAGGCCCAGGGCTTCGTCGCGTTCTCGGGCGGTTTCACGCCGCGCCGGCGCCAGTTGTACCAAGCGATGTTCGCGAAGAGCGCTAGAAGGAGTGCATAGACCGCCGGCCAATAGAACCGGGACTCGGGGTTGAAAGGCGAGAAGAATCGCTCCACGAAGTGAGCGGGATCGAAGGGCATCTGGCTGGCTATACTCGCACACGCTGACCCCGCAGATCCCATGACGCTCCGACAGGGGGACGACCTGTGCGAGCACTTTTCTCAGTCTCCGACCTCGACGGTCTCGTTGCGTTCGCGCGCGGTCTGACGGCGCTCGGCTGGGACGTCGTCGCGACCGACGGCACCCGTGCGGCCCTCAAGTCCGAGGGCATCGACGCGCGCTCGGTCGAGGAGCTCACCGGCTCGCCCGCACTGCTGGGCGGCCGGGTGAAGACGCTCCACCCACGGATCCATGCGGCGCTCCTGGCGCGCCGCGATGACGAGGAGCACAGGGCCGAGCTGGCTCGCGAGGGCATCGAGCCCATCGACCTCGTGGCGGTGAACCTCTATCCGTTCGGGAAGTCCGCGGCCGACGGCAAGCGCGGCGCCGAGTTGCAGGAGAAGATCGACATCGGTGGCGTGACGTTGCTGCGCGCCGCCGCGAAGAACTTCCAGGACGTCGTAGTGGTGGCGCGGCCGGGGCGCTATCAGGCGGTGCTCGAAGAGCTGAAGGAGAGGGGCAGCGTATCGCTGGAGACGCGCCGCATGCTCGCGGCTGAGGCCTTCTCGCACACCGCCGCGTACGACGCCGAGATCGCCGCGCGCTTCTCTGCCGACGCCGGTGACTCGTTCCCCGACGAGATGACGCTCGCGCTGCGCAAGGTGCGCGACCTGCGCTACGGCGAGAATCCACACCAGAGGGCGGCGTTCTACGCGCTGCGCGGCGAAGAAGAGGGCGCGATGGTCTCCGCGGAGCAGATCCACGGGAAGGCCGCGTCGTTCAATAACGTCCTCGATATCAACGCCGCGTGGAAGATCGCGGCTGACTTCTCGCAGCCGACCGTCTCGATCGTCAAGCACCAGAACCCCTGCGGCATCGCGTCGGAGCTCGACATCACCAGCGCGTACAAGCGGGCGTTCATCTGCGACTCGGTGTCGGCGTTCGGCGGCATCGTCGGCGCGAACCGCCCAGTGACGAAGGAGCTGGCGGAGGCGATGCAGGACACGTTCTATGAGGCGATCATCGCGCCGGCGTACGAGCCCGACGCGCTCCCGCTCCTGAAGCAGCGCAAGAATCTCGAGATCCTCTCGGTCCCCAATGCGATGCACGGCAAGCACCTGCGGCGTGACGCGCACGCGCTTGACATCAAACGCGTCGCCGGCGGCATGCTGGTACAGACGCCCGACGAGACCGTGGCCGAGGAGGGGAACTTCAAGGTCGTTACCGAGCGCAAACCCACGCTCGAAGAGCTCACCGACCTGATCTTCGCGTGGCGCTGTGTGCGGCACGTGACGAGCAACGCGATCGTGCTCGCGAAGCAGCTCGCGACCGTCGGGGTCGGGCCGGGTCAGCTGTCCCGCGTGGTCGCGGTGGAGGTGGCGGTGCGCAAGGCCGGGGAGAACGCGCGCCTTGCGGTCATGGCTTCGGATGCGTACTTCCCGTTCCCGGACGGCATCGAGGTGGCGGCGCGCGCGGGCGTGACCGCGATCATCCAGCCGGGCGGGTCACTGCGCGACGCGATGATGATCGACACGGCGAACAAGCACCGCATGGCGATGCTCTTCACCGGGCGGCGTCACTTCAAGCACTAGCCTCATAGCGCGCGCGCGAACGTCGACCAGTGCTCGTCGAGATAGGCGACGTCCTTCTCGACCATGCTCCGCGGTACGTCCTGATCCACGAGGCGCTGCATCCCTGGGTCACCAGCACGGGCCTGATCCGCGACGAACCGGCCGACGAAGTCGAGACGCGTGCGGAGCGTGAGCAGCAGCTCGGACCGATCGTCGAGCCCGTACGTGTCGCAGAAGAGCGCGAGCCGTCGCGCCTTCTGGTCGAGATCGATCGGCACGGACGCATCCCGGATCAGCGGCACCCAGCAGTACGCCGCGTTTGCGATGTCCCACACGCGCGTGCCAGGTCCGGCCAGGTCCCAGTCGAGCATGACCTCGACACGCCCGCCCTTGCGCAGCGCGTTCCAGGGCGACCAGTCGTTGTGGCAGATGAGCTCGTACGTCGTCGGCGCGACGAGCCGCCAGCGCGCGTTCGGTGGCGGATGAAAGCCCGCGACGGTGTCGTGATAGCGCCGCAGGAGATGGGCCGCCTCGACGAGGTGCGGCTCGTCGAACACCGCGTTCGGCAGAGGCTCGAACGTCCCGTTGTCCGCCTCGCCCGGGATGAAGCGCAGCACCTCGCGGCCCTGCGCGTCCATGCCGACGACACGAGGCGCCTCGAAGCCGGCACGCTCGAGGTAGCGGAGCAGTGAGTGCACCGCCGGCGTGTAGGGGCCGGCGCGGCGATGAACGGTCTCGCCGATGCGCACCGCGTCGTTGAGGTTGCCGCCGAGCGAGATCTCTTCAGGCACGCGACGAGGTTATCGGACGTTGGCCGTTGGTCCGGTGGTTTGGACTCCGGCGAACGGTCCGATGGTTTGGTTAGGCGAGCTCGAGGTAGCGGAACGCCTCGGCGTGTGGGATGTCCCACGGCGCGCCGATGTTCTTCGTCATCGCGCGCATGCGATCGGGGAAGTTGTCGCGGCCGCCGACCTGCGACTCGTGCTGCTGCAGCGCCTTGATCTTCTTGTCGAGCGTCCCGCTGATGTCGAACCAGATGTTGGGCTCTCGCGATCCGAAGAGCAGCACGCGCGAGACACGGTGTTTCTTCAGCTTCCCGCCGCGGAGCTGCTCGGGGAAGAACAGGTGATCGCGCGCCGCGATGACGCCGTCGAGACCGGACCAACCTGCGACCCGGTGATCGGGATGGATCTGGTAGTGACCCCAGGGGTCGTTCGTAAAGACCAGGTCGGGCTTGTGCGCGCGGATCGCGCGACACACCTCGCCGCGCAGCTTCATCGAGACCTCAAGTTCGCCGTCTTCGTGGCCGAGGAATACGAACCCCTTGACGCCGATCGCACGTCCCGCGGCGCGCTGCTCGCGCTCGCGCGTGCGGGCCATCTCCTTCGGCGACGTCTTCGGGTCGTGCGTGCCCTTCTGGCCGCTCGTGATCACGCAGTACGTGACGTGCGTCCCGCGCTCGATCCATGAGGCGATCGTTCCGGAGCAGCCGAAGTCCACGTCATCGGGGTGCGCGTAGATCGCCATCGCGCGCTTCGGGACGGGGAACGTCGCGTCGGGCAACGCTAGGCCTCCACCGTCTCGGTCTCGCCCGCCAGGATGCTCGCGTACAGCGCCTCGACCTTGTCGCCGACGTTCCGCCAGCTGAAGTGCTCGGCGCGATCGCGCGCGCCGTGCGCGAGGTGCATACGCAGCCGATGGTCGCTCAGGAGCTGCGCGATCGACTCCGCGAGAGCCTGGTAGTCGCCGGCCGGCACCAGCAGCCCGGACTCGCCGTCCTCGATGAGCGTCTGAAGACCGCCCACGCGCGTGCCGACCACGGGCGTGCAAGCGAGGGGACGGCGCAGACGTCGGCCGCCGCGTAGAAGAGGGCGAGGCGCTGCTGATCCATCGAGCCGACGAACGACACGTTCGCCTCCATACGGTGTTGATGGACGAGGCGCCGCAGCTCGTGGAGCTTGTCGGTCTCGGGAGCGTCGTCGTTCGGATCAAGCGCGCCGCCGACCACTAGAAGGCAGAGGTCGTTCCGGAACTCGGGATGGCGGAAGAAGAGGAGGCCGAGCGCACGTAGCAGCACGTCGATGCCTTTTATCTGCTCGATGCGGCCGACGAACAGCACGATGCGCTCGCAGGAGTCTCGCCCGAGCGCCTCGCGCGCGTCGACCTGGCGCATCGGACGGAAGACGTTCGGATCGACGCCGCAGGGGATGATGTGCAGCTTCGCGCGGTCGGCGTCGTAGAGGTCGAGCAGCTCGCCGACCTCGATCTGGCTCGCGGCCGTGACCGCGGCCGATTCCCGCACCGCGCGTTTCTCGATGGCCACGCGGACGTCGCTCTCGCCATCGATGTCCTCGTCCATGACCTCCCGCTTCACCAGGCCGAGCGTGTGGAACATCTGCACGCGCGGGACGCGCCATTTCGGCGCGAGCGAGCGCGCGACCTCCGCCGAGAGCCAGTAGTGCGAGTGGATGAGGTCGTACGTCGTTCCCTGCGCCGCGACGTAGTCGTCGAGCGTCGTCGTGAACTCATCGAGGTGCTCGTACACGTCCATCTTCGGCCAATAGCCCATCGGGCCGCAGGGGATGTGGATCACCCGTGCGTTCGCGCCGAGCGATTGGATCTGCGGATCGTCCTTCTCGCGCCAGCGTGTGAAGACGTCGACCTCGACTCCGCGGCGCCCGAGCTCGCGCGCGAGCTCTCGGACGTACACGTTCATGCCACCCGAGTCGCGGCCGCCGAGCTTCGCGAGCGGACAGGCGTGCACCGACACCATCGCGACCCTCGTCATTGACCCGTCGCTTCGAGTGTCATTGACGTTTCGCCTCGAGCCGCCAGAGCCAGCGGTCCACCGCGCCGAGGTCGTACTTGTACGGCTCGTCCCCGCGCAGGAGGTCGTAGACCTTGAAGCCCTGCGCGATCGCGTCGCGCACCGCGTAGGCGTGGCTCGCGATGCCCAGAGATAGGCTCGAGAGTGCGGGGTCGTATGCGGCGTTGTACAGCGCGAGCGTGTCGCCGTACGCGAACGCGAACAGCACCGCCGCGTCCTGGCCATGCGCGGAGACCACGCCGAGCCGAAGCCGGCCCAGCGGCGCGAGCGCGTCGGCGACGTCGCGGAAGAAGCGCTCCGTCTCGTCGGTCATGAACGCCGCCTTGTCGCCCTTCGAGAGCCGATGCAGCGCAAAGAATCGATCCAATACAGCGGGACGCTCATGGTCTTTGGCCCAGCGGAAGCCCGTTCCCGGCACGCCCTCGAAGCGCCGCAGCTTGCGACGTAGCTCGTGGCGCTCCTTCTTGCCGAGGCCCTGCACGTACGACTCGAAGTCTGTCGCGAGCGTGACGCGCGGGCTCGTGACCATGCGTTCGCGCGCCACGCGGTACCCACTCGCCCCGAGCACCTCCGCGAAGACGTCGAGCGTCGGCGCGTCCTCGGGGATGTACTCGAGCAACAGACGCGGGGTTCGCTCGTCCGCGATCCAGCGCGCGACCGCGACCGCGGCGGCGCGGGCATCCGCGGGTGCCGCGACGACGTCCTGCTCGTCGGTGAGCTCGCCTCCCGCGAACCGGACCGTCCCGTCACCCGAGCGGGCGAGCGCGGCGATGGCGTACGGCGGCCCCCCCGCCGCGAGAGTGATGGGTTCGCTCGTGTCGTGCGCGCGGGCCACCGCGATCCACTCCGGCGTGAGGAAGATGGAGGTGGGCGATCGCCGGGCGGCGATGGCGGTCCACGCCGGAGAGACCTCTCGGGGCTCGCGCGCGGTACAGCCCGCGTCCGGGCTCGTGGAGAGGGTCACCTGAGGGACGAGTTTAGGGGCACGACGGATGAACGTTCCGTCGCGTACATATCATTCCCGCGTGCCCGAGCGCGTCGCGCCACGGGTCCTCATCGCCCCTCAGTCGTTCAAAGGAAGCGCCGACGCGGTCGCGGTGGCCGCGGCGATCGCGCGCGGTGTGCGGGCGGCCTGGCCCGAGGCCGAGGTCGTCGAGCTGCCGCTCGCCGATGGTGGCGAGGGCACCGTGCGCGCGCTGATCCGCGCCACGGGTGGCGAGCTGCGCCGCGCGCGCGTCCACGATCCGCTGCTGCGCGAGATCGACGCGGAGTGGGGCGTCCTCGGCGATCGCACGACCGCCGTCGTCGAGATGGCCGCGGCGAACGGCCTTCCGCTGCTCCGCGAAAGCGAGCGCGATCCGCGCATCACGTCGACGCGCGGCACGGGGGAGCTCATCCTCGCGGCCGCGATGAGCGGCGCGCACCGCCTCGTGATCGGCATCGGCGGCAGCGCGACGAACGATGGCGGCGCGGGAATGGCGCGCGCGTTCGGCTACCGGTTCTTCGATCGTGACGGCACGGACCTGCCCGAAGGCGGCGCCGCGCTTGCGCGCCTTTCGCGGATCGACGGTCAGACCGACCCGCGCCTCATCCGCCCGGCGATCGACGTCGCGAGCGACGTGCGCAATCCGCTGCTCGGCCGCGAGGGCGCGAGCGCCGTGTTCGGGCCGCAGAAGGGCGCGACGCCCGATATGGTCGTTGAGCTCGATGCCGCGCTCGCGCGGTACGCCGACGTGGTCGAGCGTTTCGTCGGCCGCCCCGTCCGCGACGTGCCGGGCGCGGGCGCTGCGGGCGGGCTCGGCGCCGGTCTTCTCGCGTTCCTCGACGCGCGGCTCGTCTCCGGCGCTCGCCTCGTGCTCGACGCGGTCGGCTTCGAACGACGGCTCGACCGTGCGGCGCTCGTGATCACCGGCGAAGGACGCATCGACGGACAGAGCGTCTTCGGAAAGCTCACGCACGCCGTGGCCGTCGCCGCGCGCCGACGCGGCGTGCCGGTCGTCGCCGTCGCGGGTTCGCTTGGCGATGGCCATGAGGCGATGCGCGATGCCGGCATCGAGCGCATCGAGACTCTCGTGGCGCACGCGGACGATCGCGAGACCGCGATGCGCGATCCGCTGCCGCGCATCGAGGCCGCGGCGGCGCGCGCGGTGTCAGCACGTGCACGGCGAAGTGGCTAGCGTGTAGCGCGATGGGCCCCGCGATCCCCGCCGACCGCACGCCGAGCATGGAGCTCGTGCGCATCACCGAGGCGGCCGCGATCGCGTCGGCGCACTGGCTCGGCCATGGCGACAACACCGGCGCGGACCGGGCCGCTGTCGAGGCCGCGCGCAGGGCCATGTCCGACGTCTCCTTCAACGGGACCATCGTCATCGGCGAGGGCGAGCGCGACGAGGCGCCGATGCTGTTCATCGGCGAGAAGGTCGGGCGCGGCGAGGGACCCGAGGTCCACATCGCGATCGACCCGCTCGAGGGCACGAATCTCGTTTCGAAGGGCCGTCCGAACGCGATCGCGGTGATGGCCGTGTCCGAGCCCGGCGGGCTGCTCCACGCGCCGGATACCTACATGGAGAAGCTCGTCGTCGGTCCGCCCGCGAAGGGCAAGGTCGATCTCGACCGCCCGGTGAAGGACAACCTGAAGGCGATCGCGGACTCGCTCGGCCGCGACGTGAGCGATCTCACCGTCGTCGTCCTCGACCGTCCACGCCACGAGAAGCTGATCCGTGACGTCCGCGACGCCGGAGCGCGCATCCACCTGATCGAGGACGGCGACGTGATCGCCGCGCTGTCGGTGGCGATCGCCGGCACCGGCCTGCACGCGGTCATGGGCACGGGCGGAGCGCCTGAGGGCGTCGTCGCCGCGGCGGCGCTGAAAGGCATCGGCGGGGAGATCCTCGGACGGCTTCGCTTCCGCAGTGATGAGGAGCGCACGCGTGCGAAGAAGATGGGGATCACCGACGAGAACAAGATCTATCGCACCGATGACCTCGCCAGTGGAAAGGACATCCGTTTCGTCGCGACCGGCGTGACGGATGGCGAGCTGCTGCACGGTGTGCGCTTCTTCGCGCACGGCGTCCGCACGGACACCGTGCTCATCGACGGCCGCATGGGGAAGGTCCGCTTCATCAATACGCAGCACTTCGAGGACGTCGCGAAGCCGCCGATCATCCGCCTGTTGGGTCAGTAACGCCGCGCCGGCGAGCGTCGCAGCCCCGCCGCTGCGGAGCGAGCGCTGTGGCTCTCGCTCGCTGTTGGCTACGCCGGCCCGCTCGCCGTGGGCCAAGGCACGCGCGGCGGCTGGTCCGATATTTTGGCCGGCTGGGCGCAAACGCTCGCTCGAGCCACACCGCTCGCTCCGCGCGACGAAGAGCGAATGTCGAGGCCACCGGGCACCGGGCTGAGCGCGCCCGCGACGGCGGACACGCTCTCGACGTCGGCGTCGCCGACGATGCCGGTCGGCGTCACGTTGATGCCCGCGTCGATCACGGTCGCGCCCGGGGAGAGCATGTCGCCCTTGAGAAATCCCGCCCGACCCACGGCGGCGACGACGATCGACGCCGCGCGTGTGAGCGCTGCGACGTCAGGCGTCTTGCTGTGCGCGACGGTGACGGTGGCGTCGGCGTTCACGAGCAGCGCAGCCGCGGGCCGGCCGACCACGGGGCTGCGGCCGATGACCACGGCGCTGGCGCCGCGGAGCGGGATCTCGTGGAACCTGAGCAGCTCGACGATGGCTTCGGCGGTGGACGGCACGAACCGCGGCCGGCGGGCCTTGAGCAGACCGACGTTGTACGGGTGCACGCCCTCGATGTCCTTTGCCGGCGGGATGAGGTCCACCAGGCGCGCCTCGTCGATTGGAGCCGGGAGCGGAGTGAGCAGCAGGATCCCGTGCACCGTGCCGTCGGCGCCGACCTCACGCAGGTGTTCGGCGATGTTCGCTTCGGTCGTTCCGCTCGGCAGCGCGTGCACGCGTACGTCGATGCCCAGGTGCTTGCCCGAACGCACCAGCCGCTCCTGGTAGGTGCTCGCCGCGGGGTCGATGCCGACCGACACGATCGCGAGGGTGGGGACGACGTTCTTCTTCGCCAGCAACGCGATCCGCTCCCGTGTGCGCCCATTCACCTTCTCCGCGAGAGGCCGCCCGTGGAGGAGCCGCATCAGCGCGCGATGCGCGACTCGACGAAGTCGGTGATCCTCTTTCGCTGCACTTCGGCACCCTCGATCGCGCGGTCGAGGTCCTCCGAGAGCGCCTTCACCTGCGCACGGTCCTTCAGCGACGAGAGATTGATCATCACATTCATCGCGGCGCCGCGCAGCGCGGCGTCGGCCATGAGTGCGCCCACGCCCACGTCGGAGACCGCGGCGGGCGGGGCCTTTTCGAGCCCGCGCTCGCAGGCGTCCAGCAGGCGTCGGCTGGTCTTCGCGACTTCGAGCGGCACGCGCGATGCGGCCAGCAGTGCGGCCTGCACGCGTTCTGTCCGGATCTTCTTCTCGTCATCGGTCGCGCGCGGCAGCTTCATCGCCTCGGCCACACGGGCATAGGCGGCGCTGTCGTCGTCGACGAGCCGCACGAAGTCGGCGCGCAGGTTGTCGACCTCGCCGATGTAGTCACGAAGCGATTCGTCGTCGCTCTTCTTCACGGCGATGCGGGCGACCATCGCCGCAAGTGCCGCACCCATCGCGCCGGCGTACGCGGCCGCGCTGCCGCCGCCGGGGACGGGCGCGTTGGATGCGAGGTCGTCGCTAAATGCGCGCAGCGTGAGGTCGACGAGTCGTGTCATGGGCGCGAGCGAGTGTACGTGCTAGCATCGCGTCAAACTTCAGACGCGATCCCTTTCATCCAGAGAGGCTGAGGGAAACGGCCCGATGAAGCCTCGGCAACCGGCGGAGACCCGCTTGGTGCCACTTCCGTCCCATGAGGGAAAGATGAGAGAGGCGGTCAACTGGTCTTGAGCACCTTCACCGAGCGACTCCGTCGTGGCGACTTCGTCGTCACGGCCGAGCTCAATCCCCCGAAGTCCGCCGCGGCGGCCGTCGTGCGTCGCCGCGCGGGCGTGCTGAAGGGATACGTCGACGCGGTGAACGTCACCGACAGCAACCGCGCCGTCGCGGCGATGGCCGCGATCCCGGCCGCGGTGATCGTGCGCGAGTCCGGGGTCGATCCGATCGTCCAGATGACCGGCCGCGACCGAAATCGCATCGCGCTCCAGGCGGATCTGCTCGGCGCGGCCGCGCTCGGCCTCGAGCACTTCGTGTTCATGAGCGGTGACGATCCGAAGCAGGGGAATCACCCCGACGCGGTGAACGTCAAGGACCTCGACGGGATCGGACTCGTCCGTATGGCCGTCGGGATGCGCGACAAGGGGCAGTTCCTCTCGGGCGACGAGATCAAACAACCGCCGCAGTACGCGGTGGGCGCCACCGCGTCGCCGTTCACGAAGCCGATGGACGCGGATCTGGGGAAGACGATCGAGAAGGTCGAGGCCGGCGCCGACTTCCTCCAGACACAGCCGGTCTTCGACCTCGCGACGTTCAGCCAGTGGCTGGCAGAGGTGCGGCGCCTCGCGGGCCGCCAGGTCACGATCCTCGCCGGCGTCCTCGTACTGCGTTCTGCCGAGCAGGCCGAGCGGCTCGCGAAGGTCCCCGGGGTCGCGCTCGGCTCGTCGGTGATCGAACGCCTCCGGAAGGCGGACGATCCGGAGGCCGAGGGCGTCGCGCTTGCCGTCGAGATGGTGCGGTCGCTGCGCGCGCTTCCGGGCGTCGGAGGAGTCCACCTCTACGCGATCGAATGGCCGGAGGGCGTGACGAAGGTCGTCGAGGCGGCTGGCTTGTACCCCCGACCGAAGCTGAAGGAGTCGAAGACCGCATGAAGACCACCGTCGTGGGCGCGTACCCGAAGATCTCGGACGAGCATCAGGACCTGCGTCGCGCGCTACACAAGTACGACCGTGGCGAGCTGGATCAGCCTGGCCTGGAGCGCGTGTTCGACGACACGCGAGCCTGGGCGATCGGCGAGCTCGAGGCCGCCGGTATCGACGTCATCAATGACGGACAGGTCGACCGCGATGACCTGCTCGATCCGTTCGCTGGAAGTTGGGGGAACTGCGAGCGCGGACCGCTCGAGCGCTTCTACGACAACAACACGTACTTCCGGCAGCCGGTCATCA
>WNFC01008239.1_pt1 | contig 11488 bp, 13 predicted proteins | sample 5400541 | NCBI WGS metagenome assembly WNFC01 (sample SAMN13153342, study PRJNA577476) | soil metagenome | isolation source: 120 cm saprolite under Douglas fir tree site 2 hole 2 replicate 1 | place: USA:California | collected 2015-04-18
CGACGTCACGAAGCCAGGTAAGGCCCCAGCTCCACCCGCCGCCCCTCCGCAGCCGAGAGGTACGCGCCATAGATCACCGCCACCACGTCCCGCGTCAGCGCCGCGCCCGACAGAGGCTCCCGCCCAAGTGCGATGGCCTCCACGGAGTCCTGGATCTCTTGCGGATACCCCGTCATCCACCTCTGCCCCACGCGGCGGCCGAGAAGCTGGCCCGTCGCTATGGCCTCAAACTAGCAAAACCGGGCAGCGCTTCACGCTGACCGAGTCCGCCCGGTCAGCCCGCCGTTACGCGCTCGCCTGAAGCTTGTACAGCCTCGCGCAGTTGTCCCAAAGGATCTTGCCCTTGGTCTTGTCGCTGACGCCCTCGAGGCGGACGAACTCCTCGATGGCCACCGGGAAGAGCCCGTCGGAGTGCGGGTAGTCGGTGGAGACGACGATGTTGTCGTCGCCGATCGCCTCCACCACCTGGCGCAGCGGCTTCTCGTCGGCGTCGGTCGCGATGTAGCACTGGCGGAAGAAGTACTGGCTCGGCGTCTGCGAGATCTGGATCTCCGAGCCCGGCCCGAACTTCTCCCACGCCTCGTCGAGCCGCCAGAGATACCACGGCAGCCAGCCGCACGTGCCCTCGAGGAACGCGCAGCGGAGCCCCGGATGCCGCTCCAGCACGCCGCCGGCGGCCATGCTGCCGAACGCCATCATCAGCTCGATCGGGTTGCGCCCCGCCACGCCGATGACCCGGCCGTTCGGCGTGTCGATGTAGCGGCGCGCGATGTCGTCACGCAGCGACGACTGCCCCGTCGGGTGAAAGCCCACGGGCACGCCCAGCTCCTCGAGCGCGTCCCACAGCGGCTCGAACTCGGCGCTATGGATATGGCGTCCGTTGATAGGGTTCGGGTTGCCGATCACGGCGATGGCGCCCAGCTCGCGCACGGCGCGCCTGGCTTCGGCTATCGCGCCCGGGATGTCATGGAAGGCCAGCTGGGCGGCGAACTTGAGCCGCGCGGGATCGATCGAGCAGAAATCCCGCGTCCAGTTGTTGTGCGCCCGCGCCAGCGCAGCCGCCACCTGCGGGTCGAGGTCGTCGTGCATCAGCACCTGGCGCCCGCGCGTGCCGTAGATGACGGCGACGTCGATGCCCTCGATGTCCATCGCCTGGAGATGCGACACCGCGTCGTAGCCGCGCGCGTGCGCCACCGCGTAGTGCGGATGGCGGGCGAAGGAGCGATCCTGCAGGCTCTTGCCCACCACCGCCGTGCGCGCGCGCTTCGACATCTCGGCGATCTCGAGGTCGCCGATCGTGATGAGCGGCTGGTTCACCGACCCGTCGGAGCGCCGGGTGAAGCGGGGCGCGAACTTCTTGAACGGCTCGTCCAGGTACTGCTCCCAGAGGCCGTCCGGCTCCATCGTGTGCAGATCGCTGTCCAGAACCCGGAATCCGTTTTTCATGGTCAGATCCCTTCCAATTACCCTCTCCCCCATCGGGGGAGAGGGCAGGGTGAGGGGGCTATCGTGCGGGTCAGCGCCGGCGGCGGGCCCGACGCGGCTTCCGCTCGTCCTCCAGGCTTTTGACGCGCCCTTCGAGCCGCGAGACCCTGCGGTCGAGACCGCCAACCTGCCCCGCCTGCTCAGCGAACCCCCGATCCATCCGCTGACCCAAGAGCACGACGCCCTCGGCAACGGCACGGATGTCGCTGCGAAGTGACTCGCCGACGACCTCGAAGTGCCGGCGCATCTCGACGGTGGTGGTCTGGAGCCGGGCGTCGACGTAGGCACGCGTCTCAGCGGCGGATGTTTGGATTTCGCCGCGGAGGTCGAAGGCATATGTCTGGATTTCGCCACGGAGGTCGGTGGCGGACGTCTGGATTTCGCCGCGCAGATCAGCGGCGAACGTCTGGATCTCGCCACGCAGTTCGGTGGCGAACGTCCGCACTTCTCCGCGCAGATCAGCGGCGGATGTCTGGATTTCCCCGCGCAGTTCGGTGGCAAACGTCTGCATTTCTCCACGCAGATCCGCACCCAACCGATCAAAGGCCTCGCGCATCTCAAGGTCCACGGCCCAAGTCTCGCCGCGCGCGCGCACCTTGTCAATGTCGCAAGATGAATACATGCTCGAATCACGCCAGTGGCTCGCCTCCTCACCCTGCCCTCTCTCCCGGTGGGGGAGAGTAAAGACCAGAAGGAGGTCCAATCCATGGGCGGGCCGGCGGTCTTGCAGTATCAGGTCGCATTCACGCGCGATCCGGAGACTGCAAGTGTGGTAGCGGAAATCCCAGCGTTGCAGATAGCCGACTTCGGGGTAGACGTACCGGAGGCGCTGGATCGCCTGCAATCTATGGCGGCCTTCCACCTAGATTGCCTTATTCAAGAGGGCAAACCAGTTCCCACCGAAGGAAGGGAGGAAGCGGGGTTCTAGGCCTGTTTGGTTGACCGCCGAGCCCCGTTCGCAGTAGTCTCAACGCATGGACTACCGGCGTGTGATCACGATCGAGCCGGGCAAGCGCGGAGGGAAGCCCTGCATTCGTGGGCTGCGGATCACGGTCTATGACGTCCTGGACTATCTCGCCTCTGGAATGTCCGAGGCTGAGATCCTCCGGGACTTCCCTGACCTCACCGCGGACGACCTGCGCGCCTGCCTAGCCTTTGCCGCCGATCGAGAGCGCAAGCTGGACTCGGTCCCGCCTGAGTGAAGCTGCTCCTCGACCAAAATCTCTCGCCACGGCTGCTCCAGGAACTGTTGGACCTCTACACGGAGTCGACCCACGTTCGTGACGTTGGGCTGGAACGAGCCGCGATCCTCGCATTCAACGAGCACCACGAGGCGGCATTCCTCGCCCTCGGTTGAGCCGCACCAACCACTCGAAGGGCACGTTCAGAAAGACTTCGGGTGCGGGAGTGGGCCGGTTTAGCGGGCGTGGCTGACGCGTGCGGGGCGATGCACAGCTTTACGCGGGACGCTCCGCCGCCGCTTGCCGGCGGTACCGCGACCGTTGGCGGCGATGAGTGAATCCTTGTATTTCTCCATGTACTTCGCCACCTCGCGTGAGAGCCTCCGCTGCCTAGCGGGGGAGATCTTGAAGACGCGTGCCGTCTCGGCAAGAGTCGGCCATTTGCTGGTCAGACGCACGCGGCGCCGTTTCATGTCGTGACGATACTCATCAGGCCGATGAGCTGTCAAGCGTATCGGGAAGGATACAGTGCAGAGCTCCGTGACCGGGTCCAGCGACATGTTAGAATCTGCTAACGCAAAGACAATAAGGAGGTCGAATCCATGGGCGGAGAGGCGGTGTTGCAGTATCGGGTCGCATTCACGCGCGATCCAGAGACTGCAAGCGTCGTAGCGGAAATTCCAGCGCTTCAGATTGCGGACTTCGGGGCAGACGTGCCGGAGGCGCTGGAGCGCTTGCAATCGATGGCGACCTTCCATCTTGATTGCCTGATTCAAGAGGGCAAGCCAGTTCCCACCGAAGAAAGGGAGGAAGCGGGGTTCTACCTTCGCGTCAAGCTTCCTCCCCATGCCGCTTAGACCCCTTCGAGCTCGGGAAATCATTCGAAGACTTGAACGGGCGGGGTTTGAGCACCGGCGGCAGAGCGGCAGCCACGCCAGGTACGTTCACCCAGACGGCCGCGGCGTGACTGTCCCGATGCATCCCGGCGACGTCCCGGTGCCGGTCGTGCGTTCGATCCTTCGTCAAGCCGGCCTGAGTATGGAGACCTGGGACACCCTCTGAGCACAAACAGCCTGATTCCCTCATCCTCCGCCGAAGGGCGAGAGCATTCTGCCCCCTCTCCCCCGAAGGCGGAGAGACTTTGTATCCTCTTCCCGTCGAGGGGGAGAGGGCAGGGTGAGGGGGCTATCTCGCTTCCCGAACCGTAGGCGCGCCCGGTTTCTCGAAGTCAACCTCGAGCCACGCTGTTCCAGCAGGTCTTCGCCACCGCGGGCCTGCCCGTGGCGCTCGATGGCGATGGCGTCAACATCCTGGTGCGCACCGACCAGCACTGGAGTCTCGCCGAACAAGGGTCCTGCATGAGCTCGGCATCGCTATTGACCAGCGACAGCACCTCATTGACCAGCGACAGCACCTCGGCAGCGCGCGTGATAGTCTCGGGCCAGCCTTCAGCGAGATCGTGAAGCTGAACTGACAGGAGGCAACGCGATGGACAAGCGCATCCAGATGCTCGCCGCGATGGCCGCCGTCCTGCTCACGTTCTCTATGGAGGTTCGAGCCGCCGACGCGCCCGTGCCCTACATTTCCGGCGGAACCGGCGCGGATGCGCGAGAAGCGCTCCTTGCCAGGGAGAAGGAGTTCAACCTCAAGATCATCGTCGCCGACAAATCCGGCGACTACCTGGCGGGCGTGAAGATCGTGATCGAGTCGGCCACGAAGGCGCAGGTACTCGACGCCACGATGGAGGGACCGATACTCCTGGCCAAGCTGCCTCCGGGGACGTACACCATCAGGGCCACCTCTAGAGATCAGAAACTCACCCGGACCGTCACCATCGCAGCGCAGGGTCTGCAACAGGTGGACTTCCGCTGGGACGTGTCCAAATAAGCCGGGGGCGCGCCTACCGAGCACGAGCCAGAGCCGCGGCCACCGCGGGCGAAAGCTTGTCGGCGTGTGACACCAGCATCGTTATCTGCCAGCGCTGTGTGGTTGACAATGTGCTCCCGAATGCGGGCATGCCCGACAGACGAATGCCGTGCGTCACCTTCCAGTACGTGACGCCTTCCGGATGGCGCGTCACCATGTCGTCCTTTTCGAACAGCTGTGGCGGGGAAGGAAACATCCCCTCAGAGATGAACGTCTGCGGACGCCCTGGGATGCCGTGACACACCGCGCAGTGTTCCTTGAAGAGATCCGCGCCCGCCAGCATGTTGGCGTCATCGACCGGAAGCGGGGCCTTCTCAGCCGCCGCCTTTCCGATGCTCGCGCGCAGCGCCAGCCGGGCAACGGTCTGTTCAAGCGGCAGCGGCTTGGCGCTGGTCTCCATCGGCATTCCCCCGGCCCTGATGAACAGGTAGGCGCCGGCGCCCATTCCGACAAGCGCCGCGACAACGCCGAGAACGAACCAGACAAAGCGTGACGACATTGATCCCTCCTGATTGGGGCGCCAGAGCGTGTAGCTGGTCACTTGCAATTCCACCGCAAAACCTGCCCATTCCCTATCAGGCCACGGCCGCCGCGAAAGACGCGTAGAGATCCCCTGGTAGCGAGTACTTCAGGCGCCAGGTCACGGCCATCGGAAGTTCGGACTCATGACTCACGTACGTTGCCGGTCCGAGGAACCAGAAGGCACGGTCGTCGGCGCGCAGGCGGGCAAAGAGCAAGATCGACGTGCCCTGCTCCACGTGATGGCGGTAGCGCAGGCCTGTCTCACCGTCGGCGCGGGTGGTCGACTGACTCTCCCAGTGGATGAGTTCGCGACTGATCGCACGGTCCTTGTAGCTCGTCGTCGGGGAGAACTGCCCCGAGGTCTTGTCCAGCGTGAAGGCAAGGAGGTCCATTCGGGCTTCCCGCGCCCAGTAGACGCCTGACTGCCAAGGCGCCACCTTGACGCCATCACCTACTCCGAGTGCGGCGAGGATCTCGATGCGCGTGTAACGCGCATGCACCTGAAGCGGCACTTCGGCGTGTCCGACCCATGGTGGATGAACGTGGTTGATCCGCTCGGCGAGGACATCTAGAAGCTCGAGAAGTTCCGCCCGGACCTGCGGATGCTGTCGCAAAATCTCGAGCGCATCTTCTAACGTCGTCTCCTTGTTGATAGCTTGTTCGGCCACGGACGCGGCGAGCATACGAAGGAGTCGAAGCCGACGGGGCGAAAAGTTGCGGGGGAGGCCGGATGAGCTCTCGCGCAGCCACTCACGCCAGACCTGGATCCGTTCGAGATCATCGACATGCAGAAGGCGGCCGCACGCGCGCCGCAGTGACTCCTCATGGGGGCCCAGGGCGAGCACAGGCAAGCCAGCGTCGCCGCGAAGATCCGACCAGCTCCCACCGCCGCTGTAGACGTCGTCCGGCTCGAACCCCATCTCATCCAGAAAGATTGCGAGGGTGATGTGCGCATTGCTGCTCGCGAGACGCCGCAGCTCCGAGACCTTCGCCGTCCATTGGGAGGGGATGGCCTCGCGGATGTTTGTGAGCACGCGCTCCTTTGCGACGGCGTCCAGCTCCAGCTGGCAGCCCGCCGGAAGGAACGGGAAACCACTCTCGATCTGATTTATGAGGTCCTTGCGGCTGCCGCCGAGCAGCGCCCGGAAGCGCAGGTCGAATCGGAACTCCTTCCTGTGCTGGCCGACGAAGTCCAGAACAGTGCACACTGTCTTGCCGCGGCTGAGGCGCAATCCGCGGCCGAGCTGCTGAAGGAACAGCGTGGGGCTATCGGTGGGACGCAGGAAGAGCACGGTGTCAACGACGGGCACGTCGATCCCTTCGTTGAAGAGGTCCACGGAAAACACAACGTTCACGCGCCCCTCGGCGAGGTCCGTCAACGCGCCGCGACGTTCCTCTTCCGGGCTGTCAGCCCACACGGCGGTGGCAGCGAGGCCCGCCTCCCGGAACACGCGCGCCATGAAGCGCGCATGGGAGACGCTTACGCAGAAGCCGAGCGCGCGCATCCGACGCGGGTCATCGACGTGCTCTACAAGCTGCTTGATGACCAGACGAGCCCACGCGTCGTCGGCGGTGAGTAGGTTGCTGAGTTCTGTAACATCGTAGCCGTGGCCCCGGCGCCATGGGACCTGCCGTAGGTCGAGTCCGTCGGAAATCCCGTAGTACACGAAGGGGGAGAGTCGCTGCTGGTCGATCGCATCCCAGAGTCGTAGCTCGGCGGCGATACGGCCATCAAACCAGTCGAGCAGCGGCAGGCCGTCGCTGCGCTCGGGTGTGGCGGTGAGGCCGAGGAGTTCGATCGGTCGCACATGTTCAAGCAGCATGCGATACGAGGTTGCAGCGGCGTGGTGGAACTCGTCGACGATCACGATGTCGAAGTGGGTTGGGTCAATGTTTCCGTATCCCGTGGCGTTGAGGCTCTGGATCGAGGCAAACACGTGCTCAAAGCGACGCGGCCTCTGGCCGCCAACCCAGAGCTCGCCGAAGGCGCCATCACGCAGCGCGTACCGGAAAGTGCCAAGGCTCTGGTCGAGGATCTCCTCGCGGTGCGCCACGAAGAGCAGTCGTGCGCGGGGGAGCGTCGCCTGCAGGCGAGAGTAGTCCACTGCGGCCATCACAGTCTTGCCGGTCCCGGTGGCTGAGACAAGAAGGTTGCGGTGGTGGCCGCGCTCGCGTGACAGCGCGATCTGCTCGAGCAGCCGTTCCTGGAAGGGCTCCGGGCGTAGCTCGACCGGGCTCAGGATAATCTGGGGCCCGGCATCGGGAGTCTGCTTCATGTGGGCCGCGAACTCGGCGGAATCGTAGGGCACGAAGTCGCCGCTGTTCCAGTAGCTCTCGAACACGGCGCTGACCTTCCCGATGACATCGGGATTGCGAGCGCCCGACACGCGCACGTTCCACTCCAGCCCGCTCACCTGCGCGGAGTGCGTGAGGTTCGACGAGCCGATGTACGCAGTTGAGAACGACGACGCGCGGTGGAAAAGCCAGGCCTTCGCATGGAGGCGCGTGGTACTTAGATCATACGACACGCGGATCTCGGCGCCTGCGCGCTGGAGCTCATCGAGCGCGCGAGCCTCGGTCGTTTCCGTGTAGATGGTCGTGAGTACGCGGAGCGGACGCACGCTGGTGCAATGGAGCCGGAGCGCGTCGATCAGCGGTGCGATGCCGCTGCGGCGGATGAAGGCCATCACGATGTCGATCCGGTCCGCCGAATGGATCTCGGTGAGGATCTGGCTGCCGACACGCGGCTCACCCGGCGCATTGGTCAGGAGGGCCGTGTCGAGTAGCGGGATCAGCGGCTCCGCTATGGTCTCGGGCGTGCCATCGGGGAGGAGTGCGAGCAACGCCCGCAGCACCGATCCTGGTTCGACGGGGGCATCAGGAGACATCCCGGCACCCGTGACAACCGCATCGATCTCTACGAGGAGCTTGCGGGCGAGGGCAATCCCGACCGCCACGCGCTCATCGTCGCTGATGCCCTGGATGGCACGCTGAACAAGCCGTCCGATATGCAACGCGATACGATCCGCAGCTTCGGCGGACCGCAGCTTGTCGCGGCGCACCGAAAGGCGGTCGCGAATGTCGCGGAGTCGCACCTCGAGAGCCTCGGTAATCAGGACCTCGTAGAGTCCACGCTCGATATCAGGCATTAGGAAAGTATGCCTGGTAGTCGCCATCTCTCGATTCGGAAAAGTGCAGACCCGACCTGTCGAAGGATGTGATTCAGCTTGGCTCCCACTAGCTGCTCGCCGTCGAGGAGCAGCATGGGTAGGTCTGTCAGGTTGGCCAGGAGAAGTCTAGCCCCGGAATACCGTATCGGCGTGCCATTCGAGCAGCTCACGCCTGGGGCGTTCATCCGCCCCCCGCGGCACCCAGATGGTGCTGCCGTCTAACTGATAGTAGTGCTCGCCGTTGTCGAAGTCCTTCTTGAGCCGGCGGCTGACACGGAATCGATGGTCGGGCGCGATGGTCACATACCCGCGATCGTAGAGCGTATGGACGTCGGAACGGAGCAGCAGCCCGTTGCTGATGCTGTGTGGTCCACCTTCGGCCACCGGCTGGATATGCACGGCTTCGAGGACGGGCAAGGCCTTCTCGCGTGTCACCGCGCACCTACGCTCATACGTGTCTGTAACGAGCACACGGAATGCGCCCTGTCCCAGCCGCTGCCACACCGGGACGATTCGCCCGAGCACGGGCCCCTCGGGTTCGGCGCTAGCGGACGCCCGAGTGAAGCGGTAGCGCTCGAGAACGGCTTCCCATAGTTGACGACCCGCGCCTGACTCGAGATCGTATGTCTTGCCCTGGACAATGTTCCGACTGAAATCAGTTGGCGCCGGAATCCAATCGCGCTCACGGAAGAAGAAGGGTTCTTGAAGAATGATGCAGCCGACCGTGTACTGCACATGCGGACCCACGGGCGCCCGGCGATACTTCTCAATCCGCCGGCACATCTCGGGATACGACGGCGCCCCGTTCTTCGGGCCGAACGCGTCCCAGGCGATGCTGGCGTCGAGCAGCGAGGCGTGTGTGAAGAAGCCGCCGCCGGCGATGACGTTCTCTGGATAGTGGAGCTTGAAGAGGAAGGGCTCGCCGGGCTTGAGCGTTCGGAACAACCGGTTGCCGCCGGGCTGCCAGAAGTTCACCTCGTCCAGATCAGGGCGGTCCCGCAGGAAGCGGTACCAGTCCCGGTCCGTGACGGCAACGTAGGCCCGCACGAGCGGGATTCTAGCAGAGTCAGCCCTGTTCCATTTCGTAGTGCGAGAGGCTGAAACTGACGACCTTGGCTAAGTTTCTGCCACTCTCAGGCGCCTACGCTGTCAGTCATCGTCTGCTGGCTGACAGGTTCTCCTCTTTTCATCTCCCTAAGTACCCGATTTGTGGAGGACGGCTCTTGGCACCCGTCTTGCCCCACTTTTGACCATGTGGCAGACGCTGAGATGGTTGATCGGCGTGGTCGCAATCGTTGTGACCGCCCTACGGCTCGCCCGCTGGATTCTTGTCCCGGCAGCGGTACTTCCGTTTGATCCAATAGCGTACGACAACCAGCGCGTACGTCTTGAGGGCACCGTCAGCGCCCTCAATTCAACCGTCTCGCATCGCGGCAATCCATACTATTTCTTTGTCCTCGACGCCAAGCGCGGTGCAGTCGTGGTGTTCCAGTTCGGCTCCCCGAGATGTGCGGAGGGACAGCGCGCGACGGTTGAAGGTGTCTTCCATCACTTGTTCGAGCGTGGCGGCAAGACGTTCACAGACGAGATCGACGCCGAGTTTGTTAACTGCGAGTAGCGGGTGGCTCTTTGATCCTAAGTGTCTGACCTTCCGCCGATCACCCTCGCAGTTCGGTAGCACCTACACCCCGCTCTGCGCCGCCACCAGCACGGTCATCAGTCGTGACTCCCCGAAACCCAGGGTTTTGCACACAAGTGGATCACCGTGGCGATAATGGTCTGTGCGACCTTCTCCATGAATCCTAAGTCCAACGTCTCGATAGTATCTGTTGAGGTGTGGTAGTTCGGGTTGCGGAAGTTTGCGGTGTCGGTCAGCATGACCGCCGGATAGCCGTAATGCCAGAAGGCCGCGTGGTCGCTCCGCCTACTGTCGGGTAACAGCTCGCCGTTCCCGGGCACCATCAAAGCGACCGTCTTGAGATCCGGAACACGCTCTTTGGCTGCGCCTTCGACAGCAGCCACGAGTGCGGCTGATGCGGTATTCCCGACGATCGCCAGAAAATCACCCACCGTCGGCACGACGATCGGCACGCCGGGCGGTGTCCGTTGGGAGCCTTCCGTCGCGCGTGCGTAGCCCACGCATTCCAGCACGATGGCCCCGACAATCTCGTGGCCGTCCTGCTTCAAAGACGAGACATAGGCGAGGCTTCCTAACAGGTCCTCTTCCTCGAGAGAAAACGCGATGAAGCGGACCTCTCGGCTCAACGGGACGCTCTGAAGGCACCGGGCCGCTTCCAGCAACACCGCCAGCGCGCTGGCATTGTCGTCGGCGCCCGGAGAGCCGCGCACCGTGTCGTAGTGCGCTGCGACGATGAGCGGCGCGTCGCCTTCCCACGAAGGATGCGAGGCGGGATGCGTGCCGATGACATTGCGATACGTGTCGCCCAAGGCCTTGAACGGATGGGTCGAGATGTCCAGGCCAAGAGCCTTGAACTGTTCGGTGAGGTAGCCTTCAGCCTGCCTGAGCGCGGTTGGAGAGGAAACCGGATGGCGTTCTCCGATCAGCGCACGGAGATGCGTGTCATCCATGGTGCCGCGCCCAAGGATCTTCCCGCGGCGTCTGCCTTGTCACAGCGGGCTCTCGCCCCCGGGCGATCGTGCGCCCGCGAGATGGCCGCGGATGCGGCGGGCGATGCGGTCGAGGACTGCCCGAGATGCGGGTTGCTGGACGAACTCGAGGGCGATGCGGCGGCCCTCGCGCCGCAGGGGCGGCCGATCCCGATGGATCGGGATCAGGTGGAAGTGGAGGTGGAACACCGTCTGCCCGCCGGCCCGCCCGTTCAGGCTCAGGATGTTCACCGCATCGGCCCCGGTCGCTCGCGCGAGCGCCCGCACGAGCGTGGGCAGCGTCCGGTACACCGCGGCGAATTCAGCGTCCGCCATAGCCCAGATCTGCGCGCGGTGCGCCTTCGGGATCACGAGGACATGGCCGCGGCGCACGGGGCTCCTGTCCATGAACGCGAGCACGCGCCCGTCCTCGAAGACCGTCGAGCCCGGTGCCTGGCCCGCCACGATCCGGCAGAAGACGCAGTCGGGACGGCTATCGCGGCGGCGCACGCGCCCGGTCATCTTGACCTTCGTAGGTGACATGAACACCCTCGCGGTCACGGCGCGACGAGGGGCGGCTGCTCGACGTAGGCGATC